>Ga0182018_10000802_pt1 | contig 39039 bp, 36 predicted proteins | sample 812P2MmetaG_FD_120490 | JGI IMG/M metagenome (GOLD analysis project Ga0182018, IMG submission 120490) | Permafrost microbial communities from Stordalen Mire, Sweden - 812P2M metaG | ecosystem: Environmental > Terrestrial > Soil > Wetlands > Permafrost | place: Sweden: Stordalen | collected... | reverse complement strand
CTCCTCCGGGGTGGCCACCTTCACCACCACCGACTCCCAGTCCGAGTCGGTCACCCTCACCGCCAACGACACGACCCCGAGCACGGCCATTTTGATCGGGACGACGTCCGTGACGTTCGGGACCGGATCTTCACCCCCCACCCCGTCTCCGACGATCTCCACGGTCGTCGTGTCGCGATCCTCGGCGCCAGCCGACGGGCATACCGAGGTGCTTGTCATCGTCACTATCAACGATCAATACGGCAATCCGCTCGCCGGGAAGGTCGTGTGGTTGCGATCCAGTCCTTCTCAGACTTTGCAGATCAAACCCATCGCCTTCGGAAATGCATCGCCGGGGGTCAGCGACGATTCAGGCATTGCCGAGTTCGCGGCAACGGATACGGCGGTCGAAGTTGTGACGTTTTCGGCATACGACTGCACCAACCACTTCACAGTGCAATCACAACCCTCGGTTTCGTTTCAGACTCCGGTTTCGCCCCCTGCCGTGACCCCAGAAGTGGCCACCCAAACGCTCCTGCCCCTGTCGGCTCTGGCGATCGGTGGACTCGCCTACTTCGCGAGACGGCGGCGGCGGCGGCAACCGGACGAGGGTGCAGCTCCTCCTCGACCGACGGTTCGATAGAGACGCACGACCTACCGGGTCGCCAAGCCGCCTCGCTCAGGAACCTTGTGCGACAGTTTGGACAAACGGTCGGTTTCCGTCAGCAACGTGCTGGGATTGTCCTCCCAGCCAGCCCACGCCAATGGGAAGAGCTTCTTTGTGATGATCATCCCATCGGGGTCTTTGGCGACTCCGTTGGCCAGCAACTCTCGCATCTGGTCCGCTGAGCAAACCACCGTCACCCAGGCTTGTCGCTCCGTGATGCAACGGAGGATTGTGATCTCCTTGGGATCGCCCAGGAGACGAGACAGGGATCGGTGGGACATGCCGAGACCGGTTGCTTCCTCGAGCACCACCGCCTCGTAATAGATGACTCGCACCCGCAGATCTTCTGATGACACCAACAACACCTCCATGAGGTCATGTGGGGCTGGAGCCCTGAGATCCACCCGCCAAAACGCCGTCCCATCGCTTGGCAATCGCCACCGATGAGGAGTGATTGGATCACCCAACGGCCCGAGTTGCAAATGAATTCCAAGGGTATTCACCAATCGCCAAATTTCCTCACTCCTGTCACATGAACGTCACGCACCGAGTTCCTAAGGGGGCCTTGTTCCGCGCAATATTCATTTTGCCGTCGCAGGGCTGTCACACAAATCAGGGTGGCACGCGGCATAGTTGGGAGATCTGCGTCGGTTGCCGCTGCGTGCTCTCAGGGGGGGATTGCCGACCGCCAGTGCGACGGGAGAGGCGGGCGGATGAGCAGGTCGAAACGCGCTGCATGGCCCTGCACCCGGCAAGCAGGAAGCCACAACTCTTGGTAAAACTGTCGAGATGCTGTACATGCTCATCGAGCGCTACCGAGCCGGTGCCCGTCCTGTGTACGAACGTGCTGCGGATCATGGACGCATGCTTCCCGAAGGACTTCGATACATCGACAGCTGGGTGGTCGACGACGAGAATCTGGACCGATGTTTTCAGCTAATGGAGACCGACGACCCAAGCCTCTTCGACGTCTGGCTCCAACACTGGATCGATCTGGGCGACTTCGAGCTGTTCCCTGTGATCAATTCCGCTGAGGCGGCTGCACGGGTGAACGTCAGATGGGGGGACAAACAGGGGACTGGGAGCTGATCGTTCGTTCCCTCATAATCGGGGATGCCGGGCTGTGGAGAGTCCGCCCGATACGAGGCAATCGTTGCCTGATGCGGCACTGAATTCGAATTTCCAGATAACGCGGGGTTGGGGCAAGTTCGCAGACTCTGGCATTGGCACAATCGGAGCGCAGCCGTTCGGGTGGTCTCCTCGAGAATGGACCGACCAGGACCAACCCCAACTCATATGGGGCGCAGGACCTACGCGGCGAAGGATGTCCGAACCTCCCGAGACTCAGCTGCAGGTGCTCATTTCCCGGCCGGCACACGCAACAGCAAGCCACGGCGACGACGGCGATCGATGTACACCGCCGACCCGCCCAGGACAAGCAGCCCGGCTACGGGCAGCAAGATGTTGTAGGGGGCCTCAGGTGTCACCGCGGGGGGTGACGGCGTGAGCGTCACGGTCAATATGCTCCGGTACAGCGCCGGGTCGTTGGCGCTCACCGTCCACGTGGGAGCGCCACCCTGTCCGTCGCCGAACGTCGAGCCGACCACTGGGACGGGCTTCGGGGTGCTGTAGCCGGAGAACACCATGGTGAGAGTGCCATCAGGATTCTGGACCACGGTCGGCGAGTACGCCCGGCCGGCGAAGTAGGCGCTGATGCCGAGGGGGTCGTCGTGGCCGCCCGCCAACGCGGCATCTTGCTGCGCACGGGCCGAGAAGGTGTAGTCCGTGCTCTCCACCACCACGGGCTCTGTCCAGTGCACCCCGTCGGTGGACGACGTGTAGAAGATCTGATCGAAGGCATCGCTGTCTCCGTCGGATTCCCACGCGCCCGAGTCGAACATGCCGATGCTGCCGTCCGGGTTGAGGATGATCGTGCCCCGCGTCCCCACGTAGCGCAATTCCGGGTTGTCCGTGGCACCCTGGGCCAGGTTGATGGTCGAAGGGAAGGCCTGGGCGGAGGGGTTGTTGATGTCGGTGTAGTTGCTCGCACCGTTGCTGGCACCACTGATGGCCCCGAGATCCGTGAAGTTCACACCGTCGGTGGTGTAGGCCGCACGGAGCACTGTCAGGTCCTCGTTGTTCTTGAACAACGTCTTGACCTTGGTGCTTCCCTCACCGATGGCCCCGAGCACGGAGGAAGAGGCGACGGCGGCGCCCGGGCCGCCCACATCGTTACCCACCGCGACGCTCCCGCTTCCGCCGGTGCAGCCCGAGAACGTCCCGGCAGAGTAGGCCGTGCAGGTAACCTGCTGAATCGAACCGGCGGGCACACCGACGTAAATGGAGAAGGAGCCGGATGCGGGGATCGGCTCTGCGGTCGATGTCGAGGGTGTGATGGTGATCGTGCTCGACGGAAGGCTGACCGACGTGGCGACCGTCCCCTCGATGTAGTAGTTGAGGATCTTCTCGCCGTAGATGATCACCGTCGAGCCCGACGGTGCTCCGGGGTAGGAGATCGAGCTGGGAATGGCGCCGACGATCCCGTCGGGTGCGATGAGCCCGTTGGTCTGCAGCGCTCCACCCGGCTGACCGGTGTCACTTGGCAGTATCGGGTCGGTCGTGACCGGGTTCCCGATGGCCACCGCCACCCCACCGCTCTGGGTCGTCGTGCAGTTCTGCAGCGAAGTCTGGGCACCGTTGATGTTCACGCAGTAGACGGTCGCGCCATCGGCGTAGAAGCGCCCGGGCACGTTGGCCGTCGCGATGGTGCTGAGCGCCGAGCTGAGGGGCAATGTCACGCCACCCGTTTCGCTCGCGTTGTTGGGCCCCTGGGGAATGGTGACCGCCGCCGTGGCATCGCCGAGCACCTGGACGAGCGGGTCTCCCGACGCCACCGTCAGGCCGGACGGGTTGGCGGTCGTGCAACCGGTGAGCGTGTTCGAACCGGTACCGGTGCACGTGAGGACCGACCCTGAAGGGGAGGCGGCGTTCAGGTCCTCGAACTGGCCGGACCCGACCTGCTCGGCACCGCTGCCCAGGGTCGTCACCGGAATCGTCGCCCCAGTACCCCCTGTGGTGGCGACGGGTACGCCACCCGCGGCGAAGGTGTCCGGGTCGGTGCCCACCGACTCGCTCGCAGCCAGACCGGACACGGGGTTGGTGGCCGACGGGGTTACCGAGTGCACCAGCAGTCCGACTCCCAGGTTGTCGCCGGAGGGACGGTTCACCGTGTACAGGTAGGAGTTGGACCCGACGGTCATGACATACGGGTGCCCTTGTCCGTTGTCATTGGTGTCCCCCGTGGGGCAGTAGTTCTCGGGGTTCTGCTCGAGGCCCTTGCCCACGAAGTTCCAGCTCTTGCCGCCGTCGGTCGACTTGGCGACGACGATCTCCTCCTCGGTGTCCTTCGGCCGGTAGTCGAAGTAGCCGGTGAGATGACCCTGCGTGGAATCACCGGAGGTCTGGGTGACGAACGGGAAGTAGTACGGCGACATCGGCAGTGTGGTGTTCGCCGGCTCCGACGCCTGGGTACCGCTCTCGGGAGCGGCGCCCCCACTGGTGCAGTAGGCATCGACGGGTCCGGGTGTCCCGGCCACTCCGGTGGCGTAGGGCGGCCCCGGGGGGGCGCTCGCCGCGGGGTAGACGGCCAGGTTCGGGAATCCCCCGGTCTGCGTCGGCGTCCCGCCCGGCGTGTAGGTGGGCAAGCTGTCGTCGTAGGGAGTGCCGGCGGCCGGGTCCCCTTGTGAGAGCGTCCATGGACCGTTCGTGACGGTGTCGAGCCCCGGTGTGGTCGGGGTGTACGTGGTGTTGCCAGAAGCCTGTGCCACTTGGGTGCCCACAACCCCGACCACCGGAGTTGCGAAAACGAACACGGCAAGGGCGAGAACCAGACCTGGTCTTTGGCGCATCAGTTAGCCACTTTCGCGTAGGGGGAAGCTAGGGAGGTGAGACAGCGAACTGATGCAGAGTGCGTCAGGCGAGATGCCGGCGGCGGCGGTACACCACGGCGGTAGCGCCGCCAAAGACCACAACCCCCGCGAGCGGCAGGAGCAGGATGGAGGGCACCTCCGGAGTGACCGCTGGCGGTGCAACAGGGGCGAAGGCCACTCCCTTGAAGGAGACGCCCTGCGGCGCGGTGACCAACGTTGTGACGGTGGCCCCGGTCAGGGAACCCCCTTTGCCCGAGCTGTCCGTGAGGCCGATCAGCTGGGTGTTGAAGCTTGCGGTCGTCGACACGGCGTCCGTCGCGTAAATGCTGGCCACCCCGCCCGAGACACTCGCGGTCAACCCGGTGACCAGGTCCGCGGTCACCGAGCCGGTCAAGGTCCATACACCGGACTCCAGCGAGTACTTCTCAATGGCGTTATTGCCCTCGTCGGCGACATAGAGGGTGTCGGGCGTGCTGCCGCCGGTCAGTGAGACCAGGGCGAACTGCGCCGGTTCCTTGGTAGCGGACGTCGTCAGCGTGGTGTCCGCGGGGGTCGCGCTGGTGGGAAGGCCGGTCCCGACCTGGTTGATCACCTTCGTGGTCGACTCGTAGAGCTGCCCTCCGACGATCTGTGCATCGTGGACATTGTCGGTGTTGAGGTACGTGGCGCTGGTCCCCCCGTCAGTGGTGAGGCCAATGCCGGCGCCACCGCCGGTGTAGATCGATTGGCCGACGCCGGCCATGGTGGCCGACCGGAAGTTCTGGCCCTCAGTCGTCGTATCGGAGAGCGACGTCGAGGTGTCGACCGTTCCGGCCGCATTGACGAGCGCCACGGTCCTCGGCGTGTTGGTCGCGCTCGTGATGGAGGCTGTGCCGACCGGGGCGGTGTAGCCCGTGGCCACGAGAGTGGAACCGTCGGCCGAGAGCGTCAATTCCCCGTCGAAGGTGGCAGATCCACTTTCGCTGATCTGGAAGTTCCCGCCGCCCGTCGTCTGCGGCAGCCCTACGGAGAAGACGCTGGCGCCACCCGTCGTGGGATATTCGACGAGCGAGACCGGGCCAGAAGTGCTGCTCGGGGTGGCGCCACCGGAGGTCCCTACCTCGTACACGACCAGGTCACCGCCAGTGAAGCCAGCGGTCGCAAAGGCGGGTGCGGCCGCACCCAACAACACTGAGCCAGCCATGACACCGCCGATAAGGACGCGCGTCATCTTCCCGGAAAGATTCCTTGCCACCGATACACCGCCATCTCTCGTCGATAGGGACATCGGCACTGTAACGAAGCGACTCGCCGCCTCAACAGGGCAAAACAATCGCGTCACACAGTAATTAGCTCGCGTTGGACGGACCTTCACCTTCTCATCACGGATCTGTCACATCCGTGATGAGCCGGTCCGACGATGTCACCGCTCGGTGCGGCGATGACTCTCTGTCGCGAGCCGTTTATGAGAGGTGGGACGCCGGGTGACCGGCGGGCGCACTCAGACCGGTGAAGGTGCCTGCGGCCGTTGGGGACCGCGCACCAGACGGCCCGGAAGCGCCCCGGTGGCACGGCCCCCGGCGTAGGTCTCGACCCCACCCACAATGGTGTGGAGGTAGCCATCGGCACGCTGTTCGAAACGGCTGGCTCCGGCGGGGAGGTCGGCGACCAGAAATGGGCGGCGGACCTGCACGTTGGGCAGATCGATCACGTTCAGATCGGCGCGGTAGCCAGGGGAGAGCAGCCCTCGATCGTTGAGGCCCACGGCCTGCGCGGTCGCCCTTGCCTGCCGGGCGACGACGTGCTCGAGACCGACCCCCTCACGGGAACGGTCCCTGCCCCAAAGCGACAGCAGGGTTGTCGGGAAACTGGCGTCGCAGATGACCCCGACGTGCGCACCCCCATCGGAGAGACCCGGGATCGACAGCCTGTGCGCCAGCATCTCGCCCACCGCGTCCAAGTTCCCTCCGACGTAGTTCATCACCGGGGCATACAGGAGCGTTGCGCCCCCGTCGCGCTGGAGAAGGTCCCATGTCAGGGCTTCCGGTGAGGATCCCGAACGGGCAGCCCGTTGGGCCAGGCTCGTGGAAGGCTCCGGCTCGTAGTCCGGCGGGTCGCCCATTTCGAACAGCTGGTCGTACTGATTGGCCATGCCGCGCGGCGCCGCGGCAGCTTCAGCGAGAACGCGATCTCGCAAGGAATGGTCGGCCATGCGCACCACCTTCTCCGCGAGGCTCAGGTCCCCAAGCGCCTGGAAGGATGGGAGGGCGGCAAACGGATGCAACCGGCAGGACAGGCCGTAGAGAACGCCCACCGCGCGCGCTGCCACCTGGGCCCGGACGGTCAACCCATCAGAGTCGGCTGCCTCCATGCGGGTGAGCAGGTTGCGCCAGAGGTCGGGGCGAGCCGGATTCTGCAGCAACGACACCGAAAGGGGGCGGCGAGAGGCGACCATCATCTGGCGGAGGATGGCGAACTCCGCCTCCGGATCGTCAAAGTCGGAGATCAGCTGCAGCACACCGGTCCCGGTCTCCCCCAGCGCCGATGCGATGCCGACCAGCTCGTCGCCGGCGGCGGCATAGGTCGGTGTGAGCTCTCCTTGCCTCGTGCGGTGATTCAGCGTGCTCGAAGTGCTGAAACCAAGCGCGCCGGCCCGCACGCCTTCTGCGGCCAGTCGCGCCATCTCCGCTACATCGTGAGCACTCGCTTCCTCCCTGCGCGCCGCCCGTTCCCCCATGACATGGAGACGAAGCGGCGCGTGGGGCACTTGGGCCGCGATGTCGACGTCATAGGCCCGGCGGGAAAGCGCGTCGAGGTAGCTGGGAAACGAGTCCCAGTCCCACTGGAGGCCCGCATGCAGCGCAGTCCCGGGAATGTCCTCCACGCCTTCCATGAGGTCGATCAGGCGCTCGTGATCACTCGGGCGGACGGGCGCGAAGCCCACCCCGCAATTGCCCATGACGACGGTCGTGACGCCATGCCATACCGAGGGGGCGAGGGACGACGACCAGCTCGCTTGGCCGTCGTAGTGCGTGTGGATGTCGACGAAACCCGGGGCCACCACTGCTCCGTCGGCGTCGATCTCTCGCCGTCCCCCACCGTCGACTCGGCCGACTTCGACGATCGTGCCATCGTGCACGGCGACGTCGGCCGTGCGTCTCTGTCCTCCCGACCCGTCCACTACCTGGCCACCGCGGACCACGAGATCGAATTCGGGCATAGGACCCCCATCCAGTAATTCGGCCACTCGGTCGGCCGTCTCCGCTGCCGCCGGGACCGTTCTCCGCCTCAGACTCGCTGGGGACTTTGGACTACGGTTCCAAACTAACAGATGGAGTGCCGTGCGCAAGGTCCCCGAGGAAATGGCAACGAAGATGATGGCCGCCGCCGACCTCTTCGCCGAACGCGGCCTCGACGGGACGAAGACCGAAGACATCGCCGCCGCGACCGGCGTTCCCAAAGCGACGATCTACTACTACTTCGAGGGCAAAGAGGAGGTGTTGTCCTTCATCTTCAGCGCCGTCCTCGCGGCCGTCGGCGAGGCGGTGGAGGCAGCACTGCGAAGCCCGGGTACGGCGGCAGAGAGGTTGTCGGCGGTCATCGATGCCCACCTCCACGTTTTTGCCCTACACCCCAAAGCGAGTCAGGCGCTCCACTTCGACCTTGGACGTGCGGCGCGCTTGCCGGAGATCCGGACGCAGACGAACGCCGCCTTCATCGACCCGGTGGCGAGCCTGCTCGCACAGGGCGCACGTGACGGCAGCCTGCGCGCAGTGGGCAATCCCCGCCTGACCGCGGTCGCGATCCTTGGCGCCGTCAGCACGTCGGCCATCCACGTCTTGGCACTCGACACGGGAGACCCCGTGCTGAGCCTCACCCGGGTCATCACACCTCTGGTGCTAAATGGCCTCCGACCAGAAGGAGGAAATCAATGAGTGTTGCGAACGGCGCCGTCGTCGTCGGGGGCTCGTCCGGCATCGGCGCTGCCATCGTCGAGTCCTACCGAAAGCAGGGCACGCAGGTTCTGGTGTGGGACATCGCCGGAGAGCCTGACGTTGCGTGCGACGTGGCCGATCCGGCTGCCGTGGACCGCGCACTCGCGACGACGCTCGACCTCATGGGCGTACCGGGTCAGCTGACCGTCACCGCCGGAGTCGGACATGTAGGCCTTCTTCTCGAAGAATCGGTCGAAGACTGGGATCGCGTGATGACCATCAATACCAGGGGGCCATGGTTGGTCATGCGGGCGATGGCGAAAGCCGCGATCGAGTCGTCGGCCTCTTGCTCCTTCATCGCCACCTCGAGTGTCAGCGCGCACCTTGTTGATCGCAGCATGGGCACATATTGCGCATCCAAGGCCGCACTGAGCATGCTGGTGAAGGTGGCCGCGTGTGAATGGGCGCCGCACGGGATAAGGGTGAATGCGGTTGGACCGGGAGTCACGCAGACCCCGATGCTCGGAAACGCGCCGACGGGTTCGGGGTGGTTGGGCAGTGTCCAGGACCGGACCCCGCTGGGGCGCCTCGGCTTTGCCGACGACATCGCTCAGGCCGTTCTCGCCCTGCACGAGCTCGAATGGGTCACCGGCCAGGTCCTGGACGTAGACGGCGGTCTCTCGCTGCACAGTCCCATTGACGCCTACGGCGAGAACCTCCGCCTGGGCTTCACCGTCACCCAAGACCAATGAGTTCGACGAGGACGCCGTCGGGCGACACGACCGTCGCCATCTGCAGCGTCGCCGTTTGCCCCTCCCCCACCTCGACGGGTCCTCCCGGCGTGGCGTCGCCGGCCGTCACCTCTATCGACGTCCGCAACGGATAGCCGAGGGTGGCAAGTCGCTCCGCGGTGGCGGACAGGTCCACATAGAACGACAGCAGGAAAAAACCCTTCGCCGGGGCGGTGGGGACGGGCGGCCCCTTGTCGCTCCCCTCTTCGAACACCACGAGTTCGACTATTCCTGCGGTCGGTATCGCCGCATCGCCCAGGAAGACCGAATGCAGATGGTCGGCTCGGGCGTGAAACAGGCCGGTCCAATCGCCGTCGAACGATTGGTCCATGAGGACGTCAAGGCCGATGCCGTCGCGCCAGAAGCGCAGGCTCGTCTCGAGATCCTCGACAATCAGGGCGGCGTGATGGAGGCGGTTCGTCATACTTTCTCCTCGAGGTCCAGCGGGCGGCGGCGTGCAGACCGCAAGGGCAGTTGTGTCTCTGTTGGGTGCACGAAGGCCCGTCATTGACATTCCGATGAAATCCTTGCAGCAATGAACTTTCCAGGAAAGTTCCTGACTCTGCGCGATATGGCCTGCCGTGACAGGCGCGGCTGAGCGGCCGCCCGGGCATCACCCCGGCTCGGTCGATGTCCACGGCCACGCGGGCGCGCCCGATTGGGGTGCGCTGCCGATATTCGATCCGGTCCAGATCACCTCGGTCTATCAACCCATCGTCGATCTGGAGACACGTGAGATCGTCGGCGCAAAAGCATTGGCTCGCTGGCCGCAGCTGACAGTGACACCGGACATGGCGTTCGAGTACGCCCGGCATGCCCAGCGGATCGAAGAGCTGGACCTGCTCTGCCAGCAAGCCGCAGTGGAGGGGTCGCTGCAGGTGCCCTTGCCGGAAGGATTCAAGGTCTTCGTCAACGTCGAACCCGGAAGCGATGTCGAGAATCTCACAAGAGCTTCGAACCGGATCAAAACGGTGGCGGAAATAACTGAGCGCGCCTTGCTCCACAATCCCGCTGAACTGCTCAGCTCAATTCGCACCATGCGCCGGCGCGGTTGCGGGATTGCGCTCAGTCACGTGGGATCGGTGCCCGACACGCTGGCAATGCTGCCGTTCGTGGCCCCCGACGTCATAAAGCTCGACATCTCGCTGGTGCGGGGTTGGCCCAACCGCGATCAGGCTCGCATCTTGACCGCGGTCGCAGCGTATGCGGAAAGAAGTGGCGCAACCATCCTGGCGGAAGGCATCGAGACGCACGCGCACCTCGAACAAGCCATGGCTCTCGGTGCCACGCTCGGCCAGGGTTGGTACTTCTCCCGGCCTGGCCCCCTGCGCGAATTCCCACCGATAACCCGTTCGATCGGTCTCGTTGCTCCGCAGTCGGAGTTCGTGGACACTCCCTTTTCTCTGCTTGACCATTCCAAGGTGCGCATCGCCTCCAAGGGAATGTTGCTCGCCATCTCTCGGCATATCGAGGATCAGGGCCTTGGGCTCGAAACACCCCCGATCGTGCTGGCCGCCTTCCAGGACTCGAGCCGCTTCACGCCCGCCACGGCACGGCGCTACCGCGCTCTTGCCGCTCGGTGCCCACTGGTCGTCGCTTTGGGAGCCGGAATCGGACCCTTCGACTTCCCGGGAATCAGGGGGGCTGATCTCGCCACAGCCGACACGCTGCGGGGGGAATGGACGGTGGTGGTGGTCGGGACGCACTACGCGGGGGCGCTGATTGCACGTGATCTCGGCGACGGGGGCCCCGACCTCGAGCGTCGCTTCGAGTTTGCGCTGACCCACGACCATGAAAGCGTGCTGTCGGCCGCACGCAGCCTCCTTGGTCGGATCAAACCAATAGCGCGCTACGTCCACGCGCTCTAAGCCAAGAGCCGGCGGCTACGCCGGGCCTGATCCTCTCAGCCGAACTCCCTGAGAGACGGAGGCGACGAGATGGCCGGTCGGGTCGGTGAGCGTCGCCGAGACGAGCGCGTGCGCGCCGTGACGGGCGACCCGCCGGGCATCGAGGAGGAGCCAATCGGCGAAACGCGGCACACCATGAAACCAGATCGCATGGTCGACCGTCAGCGGCGTCTGCCTCACGTCGTCCAGACCCCTCTGTGCCACCAGGACGAGTGCCATGTCCGAGACGAAGGCAATGGCCGCCGCATGCAACGCGGGGTCATCGGGGAGGTCGACCCGGGGCTTGACCCACATCGGGTGGATCGCCTCTGCGTCGAGGTGGACGACCTCGAGCTCGTCAAAGCCCCATTTGGACAGGAAGGGCGACGTGCGATCGCCCGTCAACGGGGACGCCACGGCGGGAGCAGACGGTTCGCCCGGCCGGCCGGGCACATCGTCGGATCGCCGCCCCAGCAGGATCTGCAGGGAGGCGATGGGCCTGCCGCCCTGCCCGATCGTCAGGCTCCGGTGACGCGAGGATCCACCGTCGCGTACGTTGGTGACGGCGATCTCAATGGCGGACCCGGCGATGCCACGCTCGAGCAGATGCGCGTGCATCGACACCGGATCGAACGCTCCGCCCGCCGACTGCACCGCGGCGACGATGGCGAGCCCGAAGAGTTGGCCGCCGAAGATCGACGGACTGGCGATGACTCTCGTGTCGGCCCGCCGTGCCGCACCGTCGGGGGAAACCTTGAAGAGGTCCGCCAGGTTCGATCCCGTCGTCAGGGTGCTGCTCTCATGCACTGTCCCCGGCCACGCCGGCGAGGATCCCGTAGAACTCCTCGGGCCTCGAGGCGAACGGTGAGTGGTCCGTGTCGATGCTCTCTACCCGTCCCGCCTTGGTCGCCATGGCGCGCTGCAGTTCAGGAGGGAGCGTCCGGTCTCTCTCGCAGACGATGTAGGTCGTGGGAATGGAGCGCCAGGGATCGGCGCCCGGATTGGTGGCCATGCCCAAGGCCGCTGTTGGGCGCATGCGCGTCGAGGCCATGGTCGCAAAATCCACCGGTGTCTCGTTGTACAGGCAGCTGATCGTCGTCTCGGGACTGAAGACCATGAACCCCTCGGGCGTGTATTCGATCTTCTCCATCAGCGGCGAAGCGGGGTAGTCGCCGGCGAGGCTCATGATGTTCTCGTCCGCTCCCACGAGGATTGCCGCGACGTATACGAGGTGCTCGATGTCACTCCGCCCGCCCGCCGCCTTGGAGATCACGAGCCCCCCGTAGGAGTGCCCGACCAAAATCACGGACTCCGGCACGGTGTCCAGGCAGTCGCGCACCGTGGCCGCGTCTTCTTCGAGCCCGGTGAGAGGGAGGTCGAGGGACACCGACCGGTGGCCGTGCTCGGCCAGGTCTCGCTCGGTCAGCTCCCAGCACCAGGCGCCATGCCCGGCACCATGAACCAGGACGAAGGTACTCATCGGGCTGAACCCGGATCGACGGGCTGCGGCTCTGTCTGCATCATCGGCCTCCTGCGGTCATCGCGCGGATCAAAATAGCTTCCTGCGCCGGGTTGCCACACCGCTCAGGGCGTTGCCGCCCCGGCGTGGGCCAGGGCGAGGAGGGGAACGACATCGGCCAGAATGCGGAACGAATCGTTGAGGTGGGTGCAGGTGGTGGTGCCAGTGAACTCGGCGCGGACCTCGGCGCGCAGGTCGGCCACGCTCCGCCCGGCCAGTTGGGACGCGCTGGCGACGGCGCCAGGGCACTCCACCCATGGCAGCACGCGGGCTTCGGCCAGCACGCCGCCGATGTGCCGGCACCCGGGGTCGAGCCACCCGTTGACCACGTACTCGTGCACGGCCGTCTCCACCCCCGCCGCGTCGCGATAGCTGTCCCGAAAGTGCGAATCGAAGGCCCAGGTGGCGCGGTCGGCCGACGGGGGTAACAGGTCGAGGCGCCGTCGGCGGCGCGTCGCTTGTCGGCCGAGCGGTGCCATGACGTGCCACGAGAGCAGGTCCCCGGGCCGTTCGAGCACCGGGGCCACCGGCCCCATCGGTGTGGGGATCGAGCCCGTCGTGCGGAAGGTCACCATGATGGTCGCATCGGCCGCCCAGCCCGCGCACATGTCCTCCGATGCCTTGACGTGCTGCGCGAAGGCCCCACCGGCGCTGGCATCCCGGGGCGCCACTGGCGGCTGGGCTCGTTGTCGGGCATAGCCGGAGACGAGCGCCGCGCCGGGAAGGTCATCGAGCAACGTATGCAGGAGGGTGCGCCGCGCCGCATGGTCGGGCAGGACTGCGGCCATCCGGGCGCGGAACCCGGGCCCGACCACCGTGCCGAGCAGACCCGAGAGGCGGGGCTCCGCCGGCTCCGCCACGGCAGCCACGAGCGTGCGGTCGGCGCCGATGGTGGCCGTGAGGACTTGCTCGAACCCATCTGCGGGTGCCGATCCCTCGCTCGTGCGGAGGTCGCGCCCACGCGCGTCCACCATGGTCTCGCCGTCCATGCCATCCGGACGGCTCGAATCGATACTGGTGGTGCGACGGACCGAGCCCTCGGCTCGCGCCGGTGAGGAAGGGAGGGGATCGGCCGGTCCCGCGCGTTGGGGGACCGTCACCATGTGGCACTGCCGCGGTGTGCGGGCGCGCCGCGCGAATGCGCCATCATGATGCGCACGGCGCGATCGAACTCCTCTTCGATGAGGGGGGCGAGGGGGGTGGGATCGGGGAGGTCGAGCCACCGGTCCATGGCCACCCGCAGTACGGCGAAGCCCATCACCGCGGCCAGCCGCGCGTCGGGATCCGGGCGGCTCAATTTGCGCCGGTCGGCCAGGGCCCACGCCATTTCGTCCTCGCTCCGGTTCCTCTGGTCGAAGTCCCTGCCGCGCAGGGCCGCCGAGGAAGACAGCGCGCCGCGCAGGGTGCGGATCCGCGCGACGTGCGGCTCGTTGACCGGGGCCGTGCACACCAGTGCGGCGCGGAGCGCCTCGACGTCGCTGAGCGACGTCGGCTGGCTCCTGATGGCGTCGGCCGCTCCCATGTGGTGGTCCAAAGGCAGCAGCACATCTTCTTTCGATTCGAAGTACCGGAAGAAGGTACGGGGCGAGACATCGGCCCGGTCGGCGATCTCCTCGACCGTGGTCGCCGCGTAGCCCTGGGCGGCAAACATCTCCATGGCCGCCTCGGCCAGGGCCCGCCGGGTCCGGTCCCTGTTGCGTGCCCTCCGATCGGGCGCGGCCGACGGAAGGTTCCTCGACGGCGTGCTCGTGGCTGGCGATGTGGTCATGGCGGCTGGATTCTGCCCGGGCACTCGGCTCCTTCGTCCGGCTTCGGAGGTAATGGCATTTGAATGTCAACTTGACACTCTAGTGCCAAAAGCACTAGCTTGCGGCGGCGCGTGGGGCAACTGGCGAAGTTCGAGATCCCGGAGAGCCGCGATCGGATGCTGGACCGGTCGATGGAGGCCATGGACCGGTCCGACCTCCTCGCGTACCAGGAACAGCGACTCCCCGAGGCGCTGGCGTATGTCGAGTCGCACTCGCCGTTCTTCGCCGAGACATGGAAGGCGGCGGGCCTCCGGGCCGACGAGGTCTCTTCTCTGGCCGACTTCTGCGAAAGGGTCCCGTTCGTCGACAAGGACACCATTCGCGCCTACCGCGGGGACCGGCGAGACTCGTTGGGCGGGCTGCGCCGCATGGAACACGTCGCCACGCTGTCATCGAGCACCGGCACCACCGGCGACCCCCTGGTGCTGCCCTCCGGGTACGGCTACGGCCCGACCGACGGGGGTGGGCTGGCCCGCGACTGGTGGGAGATCGGGGTGCGGCCGGGCGATGCCGTGGCCTTCATGCTGTTCACCTTCCGCGGCGCCGCGTGGCTGACGGCGCACGCCCTCGGCGCGTCGTGCGCGCTCTTCGATCACCATCCCGCCGAGTTCGCCCGCTGGAGCCGGGCCTCCGTTGAGCTCCAACCCACACTTCTGTACCTGCTGAGCGGACCCCTCATCATGGCCATGGCCTACATGGAGGAGGCGGGATTGCTCAGCTGCGACCTCACCGAGGTGTTCGCCAGCTACAGGGGCGTCGTCATCGGCGGTGAGCCCCTCGGTGCACGCGCCCGGGCCGATCTCGAGCGTTGGGGTGGCGAGCCATTTCTGCACACGGCCGTCGGCGATGTCGGCAGCGCGACCGAGTGCCGGGAGCACGACGGGCTCCACCTCAGCGAGGACTCGATGTTCGTCGAGATCCTCGATCCGCAAGGAACCGAGCCAGTGCGCGAAGGCGATGTGGGCGAGCTGGTGGCCACGACGCTGGTGCCGCGCAGCGCGAATCCGCTGATCCGTTTCCGGTCAGAGGACTTGGTGCGAGCCTCGACCGCCCCGTGCCGGTGTGGTCGCACGGGCATGCGACTGTGGCCGGTGGGGAGGAAGGGCGACGAGGTGGTGGTCGATGGGAGGTCCATCCTCCCCATGGATGTGTGGCAGATCGTCGAGGCAGTCCCTGAATCAACCGCCGGGTACTTCCAGATCGTCCGCACGGGTCGTTCGATGCCGCAGCTCAAGGTGCGCGTCGGATTCGACCCGGGCGAGACCGGTCGCGCCGCGGCGGCGGTGCGCGCCGACCTCACCGAGACCATCGCCTCCGTGTTGGGCATTGCGGCCCCGGACATAGAACTGGTCGACAACGAGGTGCTCCTGCGCCAGGGGCCGCCGCACAAGATCCCCCGGGTGGTGTCCTCGTGAGAGCGGGTGGCCAGATCCCCAAGATCGCGTTCGGGGATTCGATCTGGGGCTACGGTCGCTATGGCGCCGACCAGCTCCTTCCCCTCAGTCACGACGACATCCGGCACGACACCGCTGGTGCGGTACGCGCGCTCCGAGGCCTGGCCCTCCCCGACCGATCGAACATCCTCTTGGTCTCCAAGGTGGCCGACATGGGTCACCTCCACCCCGTACAGGCGGCCGCACGCGAGCTGGGGCACATCGTGGCGAATGCCGACGCGTCGATCGGGGACGTGGAACGGGTGGCGATGTTCGTCCGCGTCCTTCCGATAGCAGCGGTCATCGGGGTCAACGTGGAGATGCTCGGCGGCATGGCGGACAGCGGCCTCGACCCGGCAGGGGTGCTTTCGGGCGTACCCGTCATCGTTGCGCTCGGTGCGGCATGTGATCAGCTGGTCGAGGCCGGCGTCGATGCCCTCCGCCTCGAGCTGCTCGGACCTGTGCTGGCCATGGAGTGCCGGAGCCGGCGCCTGCACATAGACGGGGTCCGGTGGTCCATCGAAGAGATGGGCGGGACACTGAGGGTGTCGAACCTCGCTCCCCGGGCTCTGTCCGTTCGGTCATTCGACACGGGACGCCACGGGCGAGTGACGGCGGAGATCTGCCCGTGCGCCCGCTTCGACCCCGTCATCGAACTGGCGGCCGAGGGCGGCGGGACACCGGCATGAACGGCCGCAGCGCCGGCGCGGAGGCGACTGTGCCGGCGCTGCTGCGCGGGCACGCGCGGAGCCGTCCCGACGTGACGGCCGCCATCTGTGGGGATGTCCGCCTCACCTGGGGACAGCTCGCGGACCGGGTTTGCCACCTTGCCGGGGCGCTGCACGCCGCCGGCGTCCGCCCGGGCGATCGCGTCCTGTGGTTGGGCCAGAATTGCCATCGCCTCGTCGAGACCCTGGCGGCCTGCGCCGAGATCGGCACCATCTTCTGCCCGGTGAACTGGCGGCAGTCCGTCGCCGAGCTCATCTTCGTCCTCGAGGATGCAGATCCCTCCGTGGTCTTCTGGCAGGAGGACGAGGTCGGGGCGACGATCCGATCCGCTCGTGCCGGTGCCGGCGTCTCGCCGCGGTGGATCCGACACGACGCCGATGGACCCGGCAATGGATCCGACAGCGACGACGTGACCTTTGAGCAATTCATCTCTGGCGCTCCCCCCTTGCCGACGCTCGCGCCGGCCACCCCCGGCTCTGCCCTCTTGATGATCTACACCGGTGCCTTCGAAGGCCACCCGCACGGAGCCTGCCTGAGCAACCGGGCGCTGGTCACGGCAGGGATCGCCAACGCCATGGTGCGCGAAATGCGACCTGACGACGTCTTCTTGAACTCGGGGCCCCTCTTCCACCTCGGCACGTGGATGTGCACCCTGGCCACACTGGTGCTCGGCGCCACCAACGTCTTCGTGAGTCGGGTCGACGCGGATCTCCTCTTGGGGGTGATCGCCGATCACCGCTGCACCGGTGCCTTCCTGATGCCCACCACCGTCCACGACCTGGTGCAGCTCAACGCGGAGATGGGGTGTGACCTCCGCAGCCTCCGGTGGCCAGCCTCCCTACCCCAATGGGATGCCATGGTGTCACCCGACGACAGTGCATGGGCCCGCCGCCCGGGAGGGACGGGGCAGACGGAGGTCGGCGGCATGGTGACGTTCTCCGCGCTGGGGGGCGAAGGGTTGCACGGACGGCCGTTCCCCCTCATGGATCTCCGCGTCGTCGATCCGGAGGGAGTGGACGTGCCCGTGGGAGAGGTCGGAGAGATGGTGGTCCGGGGCCCGATGGTGATGAACGGCTACCACAACCGGCCCGAGCTCAACGCCTACAAGTTCCGCGGGGACTGGTACCACACCGGTGATCTGGCCCGTCGCCACGGCGATGGCTCGGTGACGTTCATCGCACCGATGTCCCGCATGATCAAATCGGCGGCCGAGAACATCTATCCGGCCGAGGTGGAAGCATGCCTGCGCCAGCATCCTGACGTGCGCGCCGCCGCCGTGATCGGCGTCCCCGACGAGCGCTGGGCGCAGTCGGTCAAGGCGATCGTGGTCCTCGAAGCCGGAGCAACGGCGAACGCCGGAGCATTGATTGCACATTGCCGTTCGGCGATCGCCTCGTACAAGAAACCGCGCAGCATCACGTTCGTCGACGAACTGCCCATGCAGGGATTCGCCGTCGATTACGACGCACTGGACAAGGAGCACGGAGGCGGGGGGTACCCCGGAGGGGGGTATCGCAGTGCCTGACGAGAGCGGGCGACTTCTGAGGGACCGCACGGCGATCGTGGGAGTCGGCGCCACGCCCTTCTACCGTCGTGGCGCCTCGGCCCCCCAGAGCACCTTGGAGTTGGCCGGCAAGGCGGTGCTGGCGGCGCTGGCCGATGCCGGATTGCGGCCGGACGATGTCGACGGCTTCGCGCTGTACTCGGGGGGTGGGTTCGACCCCGCGTTGCTGGCGCAGACCCTCGGCATCCCCAACGTCCGCTTCATGGCCACCCTGACCGGGGGCGGTGGGGGCGCCCCCGGTGCGGTGGGGCTGGCGGCTGCGGGCATCGTCTCCGGGCATGCCGACGTCGTCGTCAGCGTGATGGCCATGCAACAGCCCGGCGCGGCGCGGTTTGGTTCGGTCTTCGGCCGCAAGGAACCCGGCGCCTACGCCGCCCGCCCGACCCCCGAGTCCGATTTCATCGCCCACGCCGGCCTGATGGGCCCGGGTCAGATGTTTGCCATCCTCACGCAACGTCACATGTACCAGTACGGCACCACCCGGCGGCACCTGGCCGAGGTGGCCATCTCCACTCGGGAGAATGCCCGCAACCGCCCGTCGGCCCTGATGCGATCGCCTCTGACCGAGGAGGACTACTTCGCCGCCCGGATGATCTCTGAGCCCTTCTGTCTCTTTGACTACTGCCTCGAATGCGACGGTGCCGTCGCCGTGGTCACCACCTCGGCAGAGCGGGCCCGCGATCTGCGACAACCGCCGGTGTACGTCACGGCCAGCGCGCAGGGAGGGGCGGGAGACTGGGGCCAGGCCATCATGTGGATGGGCATGCCCGACGACACATTCGCCTCCTCGGGTCATCGCCCTGTGGCCAAGGACCTCTACCGCAGGGCCGGTCTCGGACCGGCCGACGTGGACGTCGCCCTCCTCTATGACCACTTCACCGGCATGGTGCTCATGCAGCTCGAGGACTACGGGTTCTGCCCCATCGGTGAGTCGGGGCCATTCGTGGCCGACGGGAACATCCGTTACCTCGGAGGCTCCATCCCGGTGAACACACATGGGGGGAACCTCTCGGACGCGTACATCATCGGGTTCACCCATGTCGTGGAGGCGGTCGAGCAACTGCGCGGTTCGGCGGTCAACCAGGTGGCCAACGCCGAAGTGGCGCTGGTGACCGGTGGACCGGCGCCGTTGCCGGTGAGCGGCCTGATACTCAAGAGGGAGGCGACCGGTGCCTGACGTGCGTACCAGTGACCACGACGACGTCGCGCTGGCGGCGCCGGTGGCCATGGTGTCACTGAACCCGAACGCATGGACGGAGCCGTTCTGGGTGGCGGCCGGACAGCACCGCCTCACCGTCCAACGCTGCCTGGCCTGCGGGACCGTCCGGCATCCGCCCGGGCCGTTCTGCCCCCGGTGCCGCACCCAGGACAGCGACTGGGTGGACCTGAGTGGCCGCGCCACCCTCTACAGCTTCACCGTGATCCGCCATGCGCTGGCACCGCCGCTGCGGGCGTACCTGCCCATGGTCATCGCCGTCGTGGCACCCGACGAAGCACCCACCGCCCGGCTGGTGGCCAACCTCGTCGAGGTGGCCGTCGGCGACGTCGCCATCGGAATGCCCCTCGAGGTGGTCTGGGAGGATGCCGGCGACGGTGTTGCCGTCTTCCGGTTCAGACCTGCCGCCCCGGCATTGCGCCGGACCAAGGAGACCAGCTCATGACCCAGACCCAGCAGATCCTCATCTCGACCGATTCACATGTCACCGAGCCGATCGAGCTGTACGCCGAGCGCGTGGACGTCAGCTACCGCGATCGCGCGCCGCACATTCGTAACAACGATGGCTGGCGCACCCTGTTCGTCGAAGGCCTCAAGCCGCGCAAGCTCATGACCGAGCGCGAGCTCGATGTGGCGATCGTCGGTGGGCCCGATCCGGATCAACGGCTTCGGGAGCAAGCCCAGGACGGCGTATCGGCCGAGGTCATCTTTCCGACGTTCGCGCTCCAGGCGTGCTTCACCTCCGATGAGGCCGGGCTCCAGCTCGCACTCTGTCGGGCCTACAACGACTGGGCGTTGGAGACACTGGGCGGCCATCACCGGATGTTGCCGGTGGGCCTTGTCCCGATGATCGATCTCGACGATGCGATCGCGGAGGCAACCAGATTGGCCAACCGTGGATTCCGCGCCCTCTTCCTGCCGGCCCGGGTTCCGCACCGGGCTTACAACGACCCCGAATACGACCGCTTCTGGGCCGTGGCGCAGGACCTCGGACTCCCCCTCACGTTCCACTCCGGCACGGGATATGAACCCCGGATCGCCAGAGGGCCCGGGGCCGCCGTCATGAACTACATCCTTGGCGCGCAGCTCGATGGTCCGACGGTGATCCTCGCCATGGCGGCCGGTGGGGCACTCGATCGATTTCCCGGCCTGCGCATCGTCACGGTGGAAACCGGGGCGGCCTGGTTGGCGTGGATCATGATGCAGGCAGATCTGATCTATGAGGCCCACTCGATGTTCTTCAAGGAGCGCCTCTCCATGAAGCCGAGCGAGCTGGTGGCTCGCCAGGCGCATGCCACCTTCATGTACGACCCCGTCGCCATCAACAACCGGTACGTCACCGGTGTCGAGACCATCATGTGGGGCAACGACTACCCGCACCCAGAGGGCACCTGGCCCAATTCCGCTGGCGCATTGGCCGAGCAATTCAAAGATGTCCCCGACGGTGAAAGGGCAGCCATGGTCTGCGGGACCGCGGCGCGGGTCTTCGGATTCGACGTGGACCTCCTGCAACAGGCGGGGTGACGATCCCGATCTCCGAAAGTCCGCGTGCCGGGGCGACCACGTGAAACACGGGCCTCGGGCGCGCCCGGGTTCGCCCTGACCGCTCGAGCCGTCGCGCCATTGACAGTGGCGGCTCGCCGGGAACTAGCATCCCGCAACACACATTGCGCACAGGTCTATGCCACGTGCTGGTTCACGCGGGGGTGTGAGTGTCACGGATTCACGGCGCCAGCCGAACGGAGCCTTCGGCCCAGATTGACGATCTGACGACTTTCACGGATCAGTTCCTGCCCCTGACGCCCGATCACTAGGGGGCCGGACATTGCCTGATGTCTTGCGACGGCATGGGGCGACGGTGGAGGTGATAGTCCTCTCGGACAGCCATCTTCCTCGGGGGCTCGACGCCCTCGGCGATCAGGTGCTCCGGTCCGTGGCGGAAGCGGACGTCGTGCTCCACGCCGGCGACATCACGTCGCTCCAGGCCCTCGAGGAGCTGCGTTCCATCACGGAGATCGTTGCCGTGCTCGGGAACAATGACCGCGACCTGGCAGGAATGCTGCCGGATCACCAGCTCCTCGAGCTTGCAGACGTGTCGATCGCCCTGGTCCACGACAGCGGAGCGACGAAAGGGCGCGCCAATCGGCTCCATCGTCGGTTCCCGGGTGCGCAGCTGGTCGTGTTCGGGCACAGTCACATCCCGGTCAACGAGTTGGGTATCCACAGCCAGATCCTCTTCAACCCCGGGTCGCCCACCCAGCGCCGGTCCCAACCGCACCGGAGTTTCGGTCGCCTCACCCTTCGCGACGGCACGATCCTGAGGCGACAGATCGAAATCGTCCTCGAGTGAGACCGGCGGTCCCGACCGCCGACTCAGCGAGCAGGTGCCGACCTCGAGAAGGGTCGGCTACAGCGGCGCTGGTACCACCGTCTCCCCTGTGTGCAGGTAGTGGATGAGAGCTTCCGCCGAGAGCGCAGGGCTGTACAAGTGACCCTGAGCGACCTGGCAACCCAATCGGCGAAGTGACGCGAGCTGGGAGGGAGTTTCGACCCCTTCAGCCACGGTATCGAGGCCAAGAGCCTCGGCGATCGAAACAATGGAACGCACCAGGGCAACTGCCCGCTCGTCTTCGTCCAATGATGCGACGAAGGATTGATCAATTTTGACGATATCGATGGGAAACGAGCGCAGATACGCGAGGGACGAATACCCGGTGCCGAAATCGTCGATGGCAAGCCGAGCACCGATTTGTTTCAGCTCGTCCAATTGTTGATGAATCGAAGGTGAGTTCACCATGAGCGTTCTCTCTGTGATCTCCAAGATGAGCGCTGTAGCCGGCAGTCCGGATTCCGCCAACGCGTTGCGCACGTATCCGCAGAGGTGACCGTCGATGATTTGATGAGGCGACACGTTGACTGAAATCGTGAGCTGACGGCCGAGATCTATCGGCTGCCACGCGCTGCCTTGCCGGCATGCTTGCTCGAGCACCCATTTCCCCAGCCGAACGATCAGACCGGTATCTTCTGCGACGTTGATGAAATCGACCGGGAACAACATTCCCCGGGTTGGATGACGCCAACGAAGAAGGGCCTCCACGCCGACCGTTCTCCCGGTGCCGATATGGACGGTCGGCTGCCAATGAAGAACGAACTCCTCCTTCTCTATGGCGTTGTGGAGCTCAGCTTCCAATCGAGATCGGCTGGCAACCTGCTGTTGCAATATTGGCTCGAAGAATGCGAGGCGGTTCCTGCCGTTCGACTTCGCCTCGTACATGGCGACATCCGCGTCCCGCAGGATGTCCGCGGTGCCCTTTTCTTGGGTCAATTGGACGATGCCTTCGCTGGCGGTCACGATGACCCGTCCCGTTGGCAGGTCGAATGGTTCCGCCGCGGCAGCCACGAGGCGCGCTCCCAGTGACCTCGCGATGCCCGAGTTCGCTGCCCTGATCAGGACGGCGAATTCGTCGCCGCCGAGGCGGGCAGCCACATCGATGGAGCGGATGGTGTCGCGGATGCGCTGGGCAAACGCGATGAGGATCTCATCCCCGACCGGGTGGCCAAATGTGTCGTTCACGCTCTTGAAGCCGTCGATGTCCAGCAAGAAGAGAAAGGAATCGCCTTCCATCGCATCGAGTTCATTGAGAGCCCGATGGATCTCACGGAATAGCCCGAGCCGGCTCATCAATCCAGTCAGGCCGTCTTGACTGACCTGTGCGGCAAGCAGATCGGTCTGCTTGCGACTCCGTGCACTGCGATCCGCCATCACCTCTCCGACCAGTAGCCAGATGATGAGCGCAATCCCGAGCCGTACGTCAATGGCCGGCGTCACGCGCACTTCGGACAGCAGATAGACGGGGCCTGCAATGGGCAGGGCAAGCAGCGGCACGAGGCGCGACTGCGTGAGCCCGATGTAGAGAAACGAGAGGGTGATGAACCCGAGGTAATTGCTGGCAATAGCTCGGTCAATGCTCGCCGAGCCGATCAAGGTAACCGCCACAATTGCCGGAAAGACCAGCAGCCAGCGTGCGGATAATCGGGACCAGGGGAGCGAGAGCAACCCGAGGGCGGTCGCACTCGCAGCGAGCTCGAGTCCCAACGCCCAGAAGATGGAATGAGACACCGGAGACAACAGCCAGAAGGTGGAGAGCATCGCCACTGGGAGGGAACCAACCAGACCTGCGCCCAGCAGAGCATCGCGGCGTCCCGCCCGGCGGCTGCCCATTTTCGGATAGGAGTCATCGGCCAGAACGCGGGGCATCGTCCACCCCTTCGTGTCGTCTCTGAAGCGAAATGCGTCGGCGACGTGGCTCTTTCCCATCGTCGACAACGGTAGGTTACGCATCAGTAAATTAACCAGGATCTAGGGCTTTTCTGGCGCTCGTCAACCCCCGTTCTGCTCGTTTGCCACCGATTGGCCACCGCCGTGCAACCCAGATGACCTTTCCGGCACGCGTGGGGATCGCTGGTGCACCCCGGGAGACGCGACGAGGCGACGACGCGTCAGTCGATGACCAACTGCGCACTCATGGTTTGCAGGCTCTCCGCTGGTACACCGGCCGCCAAAGCCCATTCACGTGCTCCCCCGTGGCGTTCATAGAGAAGGACGAGAAAGGTTTCCATCGTTTCCGGCGCTGCGTGAACACGCTCCGGCGGAATCTCAGCCACCCGCTCACCCCACAACGGATCGCGGCGCAGGCGATCCAAAATGAGGTGCATTCGTGTTGCGGTGATGGCGTAGTCAGCAACGATCATCGAATGTTCCACGCCCAAGATGTCGAGGACCAAGGCGGCAAGGACTCCGGTACGATCCTTGCCGGCAGCGCAATGAAAGACCGTCGGATGGTTCTTGGGGTCGGCCACCACCTCGAGTGATTGCGCGAGGGCGGAACGGCCAACCTCGAGGTACCACAGGTAGCGCTCGGCCGGATCATCTTCCGATGGAGCGGGGTTGGCCGCGGATTCTCCTCCCTCCTCCTGGAGTACCGAGGCATGCAGATACGCTATCGGGGCTTCGCCCAGCAGGCCTCGGCCACTCCGCTCCACCTCGGAGCGGGTGCGAAGGTCGATCACATGGGCCAGACCGACCTCGTGGAGCAATCGCAGATCGTCCTCCGTCAGTTCATGAAGGGCGTCACTGCGAAAGAGCCGACCCCATCGGGTGGTGCGTCCGTCAACGGTCGGGTAGCCACCCAGGTCCCGAAAGTTGCAGGCGCCCACGAGAGGCAAGAGACGGTCGCGGGTGTCCATCCGACCATCATGACGGGTCACGGGCATCGTCGTGTCTCGCCTTCCTGATTCGCACCGTCATCACGGGGTTCGCGCAATGCGCACACCCCGAACTCGTGGTCGCCGGTGCCCGCCGACCTCCCTGCGTCCGGATGGGGCGCAATGGCCCTCTGACGGGGCTTCGTGCGCCCCTCTCCACCCAGGGGTGGAGAGGGAACGAGGAAACCACCTACGAACCACCCACGGCTGGATTCGTCACGGCCCCCTCCCATGTGACGGTGGACGGATACCCCACACGAAAGTACGCCACCATGCCCATAGATGTGCTGATCGTAAATATCGCCGTGCTGTTCGCGGTGCTCGAAGCTGATCTCGGGCGCCGCAAAATCAGCACCTTCCGTATAATGCGGCCCCTTTTGATGGCCGCGGGCATCATTCCGCTATTCGTGCAGCATGTAGCCACAGCCGGCAACGGTGCAACCCTCGAAATCATCCTGACCGGCCTGGGCGTGCTCCTCGGCCGGTCGCAGGTGCGCCACCAGTCCGCGCACGAGCTGGCGGTCTGAGATGAACGTCACCACCATCTGCATCACCATTGCACTCGTGGTCTTCGTCCTGGCCAAGCGAATCAGAGGCCAGGCGGTCCCGACACCGAAGAAGCTCCTATTGCTTCCGCTCGTCGTCAGTCTGCTCGGCGTGCAAAATGTCTCGCACGCCAAAGGCAACACCGCCGATGTCGCCGTGGTGGTGGCCGGCGCGGTCATCTCCTTCGCACTCGGCCTCCTGCAGGGTCGAATGGACAGGCTGACGACGGTGAACGGGTCGCCCTGGATGAGCTGGGGTACGGCATCGGTCGTGATCCTGGTCGTCAATGTCGTGGCCAAGTTGGCACTCGATGCCGGCGGAGTGCTGGCCGGCGGCACGTCGGCAGCACTGAGCAGCTCTATTCTCTTGAGCCTGGGGCTCACGCTCTTGGGCGAGGCCGCCATGATCTGGCTGCGCACGGACCCGGCGCTGACCGGCGCCATGCGATCGGCACGCTCCTACGGTGGCAGCGTGCACGGATCGGGCGGGCCCTTCGGGCGGCCACCACTCGGGTGAGAGAGAGCGTGCATGGATTCCATCATCATGTTGGGGCAGGCTTAGCGTGATGAAGACGGCTGGGTCCGAGTCGTGGAGCGTCACTGTCGGTGGGGGGCAGATGGAACATGCCGTCCTCTACGTACGTGATGCGTGTCGGCTGATACCACCAGCAGACGCAGACAATCCCCCACCTCTCGCCGGTGGGATCATCGAAGCTGAAACTTCGCTTGACCCTCGAGATCTGGCTGACGCTTCCGACGCATGGCTCCGTTGGTGGAGACGAATCGTACGCCTGGACTGCACAACAAGCCATCTGCCTCCCTATGGAAGGCAGACAGACGCCAACGAACGAGGGGCCCGATTGCAGGCCCGCGAGGCGGTCTTCGACCCACCGGCGTTTGCAAGCCTGATGGACGTTCCATCACTTCAACTCGCGGCCCGACAAGCCAATCGGGCGGCACTCGGTTGGTGGAGCCATGGGCGAACGTTCGCGGCAGGCCATAGGTCCCACGGGCGCGATGCAAAGGTGGTCGCCGAAGAGATGATCGACACGTACCAAGTCAGCCCTGCTCGAGTGCACGCCACAATATTCGTACTCTCGGTTGCTCGGGAATGGTCTTTCTTCCCGGCGCCGGGTGTGGCGATGTGCTCGGCGTCGGTCATCGCGGATTCCGAGTTGTACGGGCCTCTCCTGCGTCGTGCCTTCGAGTCAGGTCTCTCAAGAACACCGCCTGGGGTTGACTAGCCCCCATGCGACGTGTGGGGGCATTGTTCCCTCGGCGCGCTGTCGGGACCCTCTCCATAGCCGTTCTCCTCACTTTCGGAGTGGGTCCATTGCTGGCTCCCCTCGCAGCGGCGAAGGTCCCACCGACCACTGTGAACCCCAGGGCAGAAGTGATAGATGGGGTTCCGCTGGTTCCGATCACCGCCAGCCAGCGGGCCGATTGCGAGAGGTTGGCCGACCATCTGAAAAGGCGAGCGCCCTGTCCCGGCCTCCTCCCGGTTCCGATACCGGTAGCGCCGACGTCATCCGCTGCGTCGTGCCTCGGAACGCTCGGGGAGACGGCATGTGGACCGGCGGCAATGCAAGTGACTGGCGATATCTTCCTGCTGAGCCAATCGAACTTCCAGGTACCTGCTGGTTACGTTGGCGTGACCTTTCAGCAATACAACGGGACCGTTGTTCCCGAGCCTTCAGTCAACGGCGGGCCGCTCGGACACTTCGTGTTCATGGCCGGGCCAGACCTTGGGGGCTACCTGCGGCATGAGACCGGCAAGCATGTTCCTCCCGTGCCTCGCTACTGCACACCGATGAAGGTCGCCACAACGATCCGGGTGCATGGGAGTGCGGCGACGTTGTACCAGTGCTCCGATTCATCTCGCGGTCCCGGCGAAATCGAGTTGCTCACGGGACATGACCTTCTGGTATGGAACGACGCGGGGATCACGAGCGAGGTGAGCTTCCACGGCCACAGCCAGGTCAATGTGGACCTCGATATTGCGGAAGCCGATGCCACGATCCTGGTTGCGCCGCCCAAGGGATGAGTGGGGCTCGCACCAGACGCTGAGTCCGATGGTGGAATCCGTTCAGCCGGAGGAAGACGACACGCCCTCCGCCCAAGCGGGCAGGATCACGGGGTCCCACGTCTGGCCGTGATCATTGGTCACGAGAAGGGCGGCGGCACCGACAGAGGTGCCAACCGTGATGCACCGCTGGTCGCTTGTGCAGGTGATCCCGTAGAGGTTGCCGACGCCGTTGGGGATGGCTTGGACCGCTGGCGCTGCTCCGGTCCCGCTCGTCGTAATGATCCCCGCTCCCCGATTCGGTGCACCACCGCCGACCCCGATGCACTCGTCAGTCCGGGGACAGGCGATGCCGGCCAGACCCTGGTAGTTGTCCGGGGACCTCCCTGCCACCTTCCAGGTGCGGCCACCATCGGTGGTTGCCACGACACGACCTCGCCACGCCGGTGCGGGCCCCAATCGCGCCACGGTGGCCAGAAGACACCGGCTGGAGCTTCTGCAGCTCAGGAGATCCGGACTGCCGGCGGTCGAGTCTCCAGGTCCAAGGGGTGCCAACAACGGCCCGATCGTCCCGACCCGTTGCCAACGTCCGATGGGCGCGTCCGCAAAGAGGCGGAGCACCACCACGCCCTGTTGCGCTGCGGACGCCCCTTCGGCGTCGGAACTCACGGCGAGGCAGTGGGACGGCGCGGTGCAGCTGAGAGCGGCGATGCCGGGCACCCCGGCGGGCAACGTCGCCCGCCGCCAGGTTCGGCCCGAGTCGTGGCTGAAGGCCAGAAACCCCCGCCCGAAGGGCCCACCACTGGCTCCGGCGACCCAACACGCCGTCGGGGTGGGGCAGGCAAGGGCGCTGACCACAGTGCCAGCCGCAAAAGGAGTCGATCGCCAGGTCGTCCCGGCATCGTCGGTCGAGACGGAGAGTGACTGCGATGTCAGCCAATTGCTGCCGACCGCGATGCACTGCCGCGGTGCCGGGCAGGCCACCGCAGCCAGGGGAGGCATGCCCGGCGGGACAGGGAGAGAGCGCCAGACGCTGCCGCCGTCCGTAGTGGACAAGGCGGCGCCGTAACGAGTGGCCGAGATCCCCACGGCCAGGCACGCCCGGGCGTTCCAGCACGAGACGCCGTGCAGACCTCCGAGGGGCACGGGGATCTGCGACGGCGACCAGGTCGTCCCGGCATCACTGGTCGCCGCAGCGAACAGCCAATCCGACTGGCCCTGGCCGACCACCACGCAGTCCGAGAAGGAGGGGCACGACAGCGCCACGAGCGACAGGAAGCTTTCTTGAATTTCCGCGGGACCACTCCCGTGCGTCTGCCCAGATGGACCCACCAGGGGGCTCCACGATGCCCCGCCATCGTGACTGATGAGGAGGTTCGCCTGGGGGAACGAGAAATCCATCGCCACCGCGAGGCAGATCGTCGGACTCGGGCACGACACAGAGGAGGGAGCGCCCGGACCGTCGCCGGTCGCGCTCTGCCAGCCGGGTGCCTCCTCCCACGAGGAGCCGCCGTTGGTGGTGAAAAAGGCGTCACCGGACTTGGTCCCGGCGAATAGCCCCGTGAGGATGCACTGCGCACCGGTCGTGCAGTGGATGGAGCTGATGGTGATGCTCGAACGGACATGACCAAGGAGGAAGTACCCGGTTGGGACGGCGACCTGGGACCAGCGGGCTCCGCCATCGGAACTTGCCACGATCACCTGGGGGACGTTCCCCGTGGCGGCATCGGTACCGAACCCCTCGCCCCCAGCGAGACAGAAGCCGCTCGAGGTACACGAGATGGTGGAAAGTCCGGCGATGGCCGGGGGTATTCCGGCCGCCGACCACGTCCGACCGCCGTCTGTGCTGAATACCGCCGCCATTCCGGCCGAACCCCGAGAGGCGGCCACCGGCCATTCGCCGATCGCCGCACAGACAACGGCCGACTGGCACGACACCGCGTCAAGGGGGAGCGTGGAACCGGGCACCGTCGGCTCTTCCCACGAGGCGCCTGCGTTCTCCGAGAGCAACGCCACGGCAGAGTGGGTGCTGCCCCCCGTTCCCTGTCCGACGGCAATGCAGTCCGACTCGGTGACGCAGATCACGTCGACGAGGTCCCTCACTCCGGCGGGTACCGAGCCCGGAACCCATGTCGCGCCGCCAGTGCGAGAGGTCAGCACCTGTCCCATCCCACCGGTGGGCGAAGTCTCGCTGCCGTTCCCCGCGCTCGCGCCCGAAGTGCCGACCGCGACGCACGTGGACCCCGTGCACGACACCCCCGAGAGGAGTGCCGGCGTCGCCCATTTCGTGCTGGCGTAGGCCTGTGCCCTGGTCGTAACCCTGGTCGACGTAAGGCCGTCCCCCGATGATCGGGCCCCCTGACGTGCCGCGCCGACCGGGGAACTCCCGGTCACTGCCTGGGCCCCGACGAGGAGCACCGCAAGGGTGGTCACGACACCGGCGGACCACGAGAAGCGGCGACGCCTGCGGCGGTGTCGTCCCGCTTGGCTGATGCGCCCTTGGGCTCGCTCGTCCAGGACCGACTGCGGAGGGCGGCAATTGGCTGCGGTGCCGCGCTTGGACACGCCGGCACCGTGCCCACCTTTCCTCACAATCTCCTTCACGTCAGCCGGGGCGAAGAGGTTGACACAATCTCCCGCGCTACGGCAGTAAGGCTGCCGGGGATGGTCGCGGATCCGGGCAACGGCCGAACAGCCGACGCCCGGCCTTCCCAGTACCGCCAGCGGGTCAGACCCGTTGTGGAAAATCGGGGGACGGCACCTTCGAGATTGTGCACGTCGGTTGCGCAGAGCGCGCCACGGTGATGTGTAGCGAAGACCTATCGACGCCACAGGCCGCCTACAGGGATCTCACACGAACGGCTGGCACTCTCTGTAGGAGAAAGCTGCATGAGTAACAGAAGCGAATCATGGCCGATTACAACCAGACAACCCCCCACGAGATCCTTCCGACACGCCAGGTATCGAAAACAACATCAAGGCCGCCCGCCGCTGGGAGTTCAGGCGGTGGCGCTGCGGTGCCTCCCCCGCCTGCATCTTCGGCACACCGGCCGGCGGCGATGACCAGGGCCAAGCAGCAACGCCGGCCAAGGATACGGCGATTGTTGTTGGCCGCTGCGGCGATCGGTCCGGCAATCGGACTATCGGCCGGTCTCGCCACTTCCCCCTCGGCATCGGCAGCACAACCCGTGTCCGGCAGTCACCCCGCGGGCGGTCCCGGAGCTGGCGGTCGCGGATCCAACGCGCGATCTGGACCGGCCGCAGGGGGCGCATCCGGCACGGTCGGCAGCGTGTCCACGACGAGCTTCACGCTCACGACATCAGCGGGTCAGAAGGTGACCATCGATGAGGCCTCCTCCACGAAATACAAGAGGGGGACGAGCTCGATCTCGGCGAGCGCCATCACAAAGGGCAAAAGAGTCCTCGTCCTCGGGACGACCAGTGGAACGACCATCAAGGCCGCGCAGGTCATAGTGCAAACGACTGGCGGCGAAAGTACGGCTTCCACGGCGGCAAAGGTGATCCCTTTCCAGCGCGGCGCACCGACCACCTCAAAGCAGGCCGGCCAGATCCCGGCGAACTGGAGTCAGGGGTCGGGGACGATCGTCAGCGGAACGGCGGCGAATAAGGCCACCGAAGCTGCGCTTGCCGCCTACCCGGGGGGCATCGTAGACCGCGTTGTGAAGTTGAGTAACGGCGAGTACAACGTCCACTACATCGGCGTGAACTGGCCGCACCACGTCTTCGTCAACCAGGACTTCAAGGTCGTGGGCGCGGAGTAACACCCATCGATGATTCGGCTCGCGGCTCTTCGAAGGAGACCTCAGCGTTGAAGGACAGTCCTCAGGCGACGGCCGCGCCGATCAGACGACCGAGCCCAAAGGTGACACCGGCGGCCAGGAGTCCGAAGATGAGCTGGCGTGAGCCCGAATAGAGGGGGTTGCGCCCGGTCAGTAGGGAGATCAGAGCGCCGATCACGAACAACCCCGACGCCGCGGCCATGATGGCCGCCACGACCGCTGCCGTGCCGCTCACGAAGAAATACGGAACCAGAGGGATGATCGCCCCCAACGCGAAGAGGACGAACGAGGACCCACCGGCCGAGTACGGCGAGCCGCCCAGGGTGGACGGATCCAGACCGAGCTCCTCCCTGACCATCGCGTCCAGAGCGCCCTGCTCGTCTTCCATGAGGCGCGCGGCCACCTGTTCGGCTTCTCCTTGGGGAAGGCCCTTAGGGTCCACGCAAGTTTAAACTGCGCGATATAGCCTCCATGAATGGAAGTCACCGAAGAGGAGCTCGCTGAGTTCTTCTCGGTCGTGATGCCGTTGCTCGACGAGCGCCAACGACGAGTGACCGCAGGTGCTGCGGCTGCGATGTTCGGCCGTGGCGGAGTGAGCGCGGTAGCCCGTGCGACGTCGATGAGTCGCAACACGGTAAAGAACGGAGCACGGGCAGTCGCCTCGGGAGGCGCGGTCCCGACGGCGCGTGTGCGGTGCGAGGGTGGGGGCCGCAAGCGCCTCATCGACAAGGACCCCAACTTGCTCTTGGAGCTCGATGACCTGGTGTCTCCCGAGGCGCGCGGTGATCCGATGTCGCCGTTGCGCTGGACGGCCAAGTCCACCTACCACCTGGCCGAAGTGCTGCGGGCGAAAGGCTACGAGGTCAGCCCGAGGACGGTCGGAGAGCTGTTGGCCGAGATGGGCTATAGCCTCCAGGGCACCTCCAAACAGAAGGAGGGCGCCCAGCACGTGGACCGTGACGCCCAGTTCCACTACATCAACGACACCGCGGGCCGCTTTCTCAAAGAGGGTCAGCCGGTCATTTCCGTCGACGCCAAAAAGAAGGAACTGGTCGGCGAATACTCCAATGCCGGCAGCGAATATCAGCCCCAGGGCAAGCCCGCCCGCACGCAGGTCCATGACTTCATCGACCCCGAGATGGGCAAGGCCATCCCCTACGGGGTCTATGACCTCGGAGCCGACGAGGGCTGGGTCTCGGTCGGTGACGACGCCGACACCGCCTCCTTCGCGGTGGCGACCATCGGACGGTGGTGGGCCCAGATGGGACGACACCGTTACCCAGAAGCCACCAAGCTGTTGATCTGTGCCGACGCCGGCGGCTCCAACGGGTACCGGCTGCGCGCCTTCAAGGTCGAACTGGCCAAGCTGGCCAAAGAGACCGGCCTCGAGGTCACCGTCTGCCACTTCCCGCCCGGGACGTCGAAGTGGAACAAGATTGAACACCGCATGTTCAGCTTCATCACGATGAACTGGAGAGGCCGTCCCCTCACCTCTTACCGCGTCATCGTTCAGCTCATCGCCAACACCACGACGAAGAAGGGACTCAAGATCAACGCCGAACTCGACGAGGGCTACTATCCCGTCGGCGTCAAGATCTCCAACAAAGAACTTGCTGAAGTCCCACTCACCCGACACGAATTCCACGGAGACTGGAACTACACCGTTCATTCAGAACCGCTCAAATAATTTTCGCGCAGGCCCTTAGCCTCGTAAATGAGGGCGAGCTCCTCTTCCTCCTCGTCGGGCACAGAGCGGATCTCCGCCGCCTCGGTGTGAACCTGGCGCTGGGAGAGCTCCCGAGCGCTCTGCACCGATACCCACTCGCCGATGGCCATGGAGAAGGCCCCGGCCAGGAGTCCGGTAAGGCCGGCGATCAGGATAACGGTGCTCTTGAACTGTGCACCGGCCACGCCCATCACCAACGCCAAGTTCGACGTCAGCCCGTCGTTGGCACCGAGGACCGCTGCGCGCAGGGCGTTCCCGCCCGGCGCGCGGTGCCGTCCCTCCAAGCGGGCCAATGTCTCGCCGGCGAGGCCCTGCGGCGATCCGCCGGCCACAAAGCGCAGGACCCGGGCGTGTGAGCGCTCCTGGTCACGCATGCTGGTCCCCGCTGTCTCGGGCTGGTCGTCGTAGTCGCCCTGGTCGACCTGCTCGAAGGTCGCCACGGTGGGCAAGACGAGCCTCGGACCAAATCGGCGCGCCAAGAACGCCATCGTCTGGGCTCGCCACGAGGGACGACGGGGCTCGGGATCGGCTCCAATGGAGCGAAGTCGCTCCTCCCAGAAGCCGAGATGTCGCTCCTCAACCTCGGCCAACCGGTCGTACACCGACGAGAGCTGCGCGCTCTTCTCCGCGCTGGCCATAGCCCGGTAGACGGCGGCCGAGTCGATCTCGCCTTGGAGGTTGGCGCGAAAGCGCGCTTCGTCGGCGGCCGACGGGGCCAGAGAGGGCTGGTCGGCGCTCATCTCAGGTCCGAACCTGCTCGGGCGTGTTCGGCGACACCCGGTCCTCCACCATGCGAATGGCGGGAGGACTCATGTTCGGACGACCGGAGTATCCCCTCGGAGACCCTGCCCGGCCGCGCTCACATCGAGCCCACCGGCGCCACCGCGCACGAGGCCCCGCCAGCGCTCGGCGATCGCGGCAGCGATCGGCGCTGCCCCAGTACCAGCAGCAGAGGTAACGAGGTCGAGGTCCTTCAGGGCCCACTCCAACGCGAAATCGGGGTGGTAGTCCTGATCGACCATCCTGGCGAGCTTGCTCAGCGCGTACGGTGACGCCAGGGGGTTGTCGCGCAAGGCGTCGAAAAGCGCGGAGGTGGGCACGCCCAGTCGCTCTGACAGTGCAGCCGCCTCGGCCGCGCCTTCGGTCTGGAAGGCCAACCACGTGTTCAGCACGAGCTTCATCGCGCTGCCGGCGCCTGCCGGACCGAGCCACAGCGTGGCTCTTCCCAGCGCAGCGAAGACCGGTTCGAGTGACTGCGCCGCCCCAGGCGGGCCAGACGCCAGGATGAGGAGTTGGCCGCTCTCGGCCGGTTGCCGGCTTCCCGAAACCGGCGCGTCGACGAAGGCGACGTCGGGTCGCCGGGTGCGGATCTCTGTGACCAGCTCCTCGGTCGCGTCGACACCGATCGTCGCCATCTGGACCCAGATCGAGCCGGGCCGCATTGCACCGAGGGCCTGTCCGTCGAACATGACCTCGGCAGTCGCTTCGGCCGTCGGCAGCATGGTGAGCACCACGTCCGCGTCCCTCACGGCGTCAGAGACCTTCCCAAAGGCAGTGGCCCCGAGATCGACCAGGGTCTCCGTCGAGGCCGGATGCCGCGACCATGCGTGCACGCCGATTCCAGCTCCGAGGAGCCGAGAGGCCATCGCAGCCCCCATCGTGCCCGTTCCGATCACCGCCACGTGCGACATCGGCTCTTTCCTCTGATTCAAAGCGGTCATTTTCTTGTCCCTTCTTTGACTCCACTCCGATCGGTTTGGATGCGACACCAGACCATCTTCCGCACGATCTCCTCTCCCGTCAATCGCTCGGTCTCTGGCGCCTTCCTCCAGAAGTACCCAACTGCCATGAGACTCAGAAACCCATCAAGAAGAAGGCTCCGGCGTTTCGAGATGGCCTCACGAGATGGCCACTCCTATTTATGGTACGATACGTATCGTATTCTTATTCTGTTAAGGTGTCAACCCATGACTGAACTTGCGTCTTCGGCCTCCGCTCCACGTGGTCGACCCCGCAGCGAACGCTCCCACCGCGCCATCCTCGACGCCGCCAACGAGATCCTCGAAGAGCACGGCTTTGTCGATCTGACCATGGATGAGGTCGCGCAACGAGGTGGGGTGAGCAAGGCCACCATCTACCGGTGGTGGCCGACAAAAGGCACATTGGTCTTTGAAGCCTTCACCGCTAACTTCCTCGCCCGCCAACCAACCCCCAACACCGGATCCTTGCGAGGCGACCTCCTCGGCGCTCTCCGCAACTGGATCAAGACGGTGAAGGGAACGGTGACGGGCCGCACGCTGGTCGCGCTAATAGCCGAGGTCCAGCGGGATCCGGACTTGGCCGAAATCTGGCGCGAGCACTTCGTCACGTCCGTCCGAACACAACACCGGGTCATGATCGACCGGGCAGTCGAGCGAGGAGCGCTCTCGCCGGATGTGGACTCTGACGTGGTGCTCGACTTGGTGTACGGGTCTGCCTATCACCGGCTTCTACAGTCCCATCTCCCCTTGACCGAACGGTTCGCTCAGAACGTCGTCGACACAGTTGTCGCCGGCCTGCAGATGGATCGCGCGGGGCCAAATGGCAACGTCAAGATGACCTGATAACTCGGACGTTCCTGCCTCATGATCGAATGTCACGTCCCCGACGTTCCACCGGTCACGCAAGAACGGCGAGCTCCTTATAGAGGTGCGGGCAGGCTGCCGGAGAGCACAACCACGGGAGGTTCGAACGCTGACCAGCAGCCACCGCCACCATCTCGCCGAGAGCGACAGCTGCAAAGACGGCGGCGATCTTTTGATGAAAAATTTACGGACTTCTAACGGCGCTCAGAGATTCGGCCGCGAAACTGCCTACATGAACGAAGTGGTTCTCGGACTCAAGAACGAGCCGCACTTCGATGGAAAGAGGAAGCAGCATGACCCACGCACTGTTGGTCTTCGTTAGTTTTGCGTCGCTCGCGGTGGTCCTTTGGGGAATCATCGACGTGGCACGACGGCCCGCCTTGGCACTCGCAACGAAATGGAAGGCTCTCTGGATTGCTGGGATGATCGGCGGGTGGTTCCTCTTCGGAATCATCGGAGCAATGGTCTCCGTCTTCTACTTGGCCGGACCGCGAAGGCGATTGAACGCTGGCCACTACTCGAATCGGTACTGAGCTGCAGCGGGATCCGTCGAAACCGTTGCTCCGCGCGTGGCCCAGGTCGATGGACCCATGTTTGCGCTGGCGATCGCACCGTTTCCTTTAGCGCGATTGTTGCAACTCGACGACCTGACCGTTGGGGTCGCTGATCCAGATCTGCGCCACGTCACCTTGCGCACCCTCGATGTAGTCGATCCCCGCTGCCTCTAGCTCGGCGCGGGCGGCATCGATATCGACTACCCAGAGGCACCAGTGAGGAGCCACCGGGTCAGGCGAGTCGCCGGACTGGGGCGCATCGACAAGGTGGAGCTGCACGTCGCCCAAACCGAGCCAGCGTCCATCGATGCCAGGGATCTCTGGGCGAGGCAGGTCCGGCAACTCAAACAACTCCGAGTAGAAGCGTCGGGTGGCATCGAGGCGCCCATGACAATTCACGCTGACATGCTGCACTCTGACTACTTTCACCACGAACCCTCCAATACGCTCGGAAGTTCAACGGCCGGCCCAACGTATTCATATGACATCTGAATGCATCTACGAGAAACCGGCTTCAGCGAATCTACCTCGGCCTAGCCGGATCAGCCGTCCGCGGTTGTCATGCGCTCCCGAGGCAGTGCTGACATCAATGAAAAGGGTCATGCCCTCTCAGCTGTGCGGCAATTCGGCCCGCAATCTCCCTGACGGCGGTGTCGTCCATCGGAGCCATCGGATCACTGCCGTCTTGACGATTTATCGCTGACCCAACCAGTCGCTGATCGATGTCGCGCTCGTTGTCAAGAACCCACCTTCCTCCATTGATCTTGAAGTGAAAGCGTTTGTTCTTGAGAGCATGCAGGGAGCCCGGAGGATCATAGGCTCCGTCCCAAACACTGTGGCCCACACCGCTGGTTGTCACGTGCCGATTGCCAAGACCTGCTGACCCCGCCAGCGGGCCCATTACGAGGTCACACTAGCTGAGCGATGTCCGGAACGGTATGGTCCACAGTACGCACCTGGTTTCGATGGAAGCCGAGAAGGAGAAGAGGATGTTCGAGACGGTGATTGTAGGAGCCGATGATTCCAGCACGGCCCGTCAAGCAGTAATGGTTGCCGCCGAGATCGCGCAACTCCACGGCGGGACGCTCCACATCGTAACGGCATACGATCCGAAATCGATCCAGATTCAAGAGCTCCCCGAGGAGTTCCGGTACTCGAAATTGACCAGTCCGGCTGACATGCTGCTCGAAGGCCTGTCTCGCATTGTCGAGCAACGAGGTCTCAAGCCCGAGGTCCATGCGGCGACGGGTAACCCCGCCGACGCGATCGTACGAGTCGCCGAGCGCGAAAAGGCAGACCTGGTGGTTGTGGGCAACAAAGGCATGAAGGGGGTCCGGCGTGTCCTCGGCAGCGTGCCGAACTCCGTCGCCCACGGCGCACCGTGCTCAGTGCTCATCGTCGACACCATGGCAGCGGACTGAAAACCCACCCGCACCAAGCCGCTCCTTCTACCCCTCATCTCGCTGTATACGAACTTGGGGTCACTGGATGGGATGACCACGGTCTCCACGACGTTCCTATCCCAAATGGAAGTTCGCTGATCGATTGGACGCAAGGATCGACACCCGTCTTCGTAATTGCGCGCAGCGGGAGCAGCCCTGTGGTCACCGATTGCCCGAACAGGTCGGTGAAGGGCACGTTTGAGTGGTAGCAGAACGCGAAGGGAACCCACCAGTAGCCGGGTGCACTCGCGTTGGCGAAAGCCCCCCACCCATTGCGCCGCAATAGCGGTCAAGCAGATGGACGACGCCATGGGCTGATACAATCGTATTATGACACAATCGTCTCATGTTCCCTCACCGGCGGCAGCCCTGTTACAGCTGGCCCGGATCAAGAGTGGCCTGAGCCAAGGACAGCTCAGCGAGCGAGTTGGGGTACCGGCGACGATGATCTCGGCATACGAGCGGGACCGTCGGCAACCGACCGTTCCTACATTGATGCGACTCTTGAAGGCCGCCGGATTCGATCTGAGCATTCATCTCGTCCCGAGTGATCCTCACGACGATGTGCTCGCCGAGCTGGATTCGAGGCGTGGTCCAAAAGAGCGCCGACGAAGAGATCGACAGATCGAAGCATGGCGGAACGCGGAACCCGTCGAGGCTACGAGCGATCTCTCCCGATGACGCAGCCCCTCAATGCCGCGGCAATAGTCGAGATCCTAAATCGCCACGGTGTCAGATTCATAGTAATCGGTGCGTTCGCAGCCATCGCCCAGCATGCTCCCATCCCGGCAACGAGAGACATCGACCTGACCCCGGACTCGTCGGCGAAGAACCTCTGCCATCTCGCGGCGGCGCTGAAGGAGCTCGGAGCACGCATTCGCACGGATGCGGTCGTTGAGGGGCTCCCGTTCGACCATGATGGCCGATCACTTGCGGCATCGTTGGTTTGGAATCTCATTTGCCCCTTCGGTGAGTTCGACATCTCATTCATGCCGAGTGGGATCGCAGGTGGATACGAAGAGCTTGCACTAAGAGCTCACATAGTGAGAGTCGACAACGTCGAAGTCATGGTCGCCGATCTCAGCGACGTCATTCGGTCCAAGGAAGCGGCTGGACGGCCCAAGGACCTCCAGGTCCTTCCCATCCTCTATCGATTTGACCGCCAGCTTCGGGAGAATGACCCGAAGAGCTGACGGTGCGAGCCTGTTGCGCGCTCGGCGCCGCGATGGTCATGAAGTGACCGCAGCCTGCCGCGACCACGTGTGGCAAGGCGATCTGGCAACAGTGGAACTTCCCAGTCAGGTTCACGTCGATATCCGCTGCCATCACTTGAGCGCAGTGTCCGTAAACGTTCGAACCCGACCAGCCCGCGCCCGGCACGGACTTTGTCACGGGACCTAGTGTCGTGAGTCGGAGATTCTTTCAGATATAGGAATTTTCCTTTCCTGCTGCGCGTTGTTCCTTTCATCAACGACGATGGGAGGCAGCGATGGCAGAGCTGAGCAGGCCCAAAGCAGAGCTGGTGCTCACCGACGACGAGCGCGACACGCTCGAGCGTTGGGCGCGCCGGCCAAAGAGCGCACAGGCGCTGGCCCTTCGGTGTCGCATCGTGCTCGAGTGCGCCG
>Ga0182018_10000801_pt1 | contig 39061 bp, 34 predicted proteins | sample 812P2MmetaG_FD_120490 | JGI IMG/M metagenome (GOLD analysis project Ga0182018, IMG submission 120490) | Permafrost microbial communities from Stordalen Mire, Sweden - 812P2M metaG | ecosystem: Environmental > Terrestrial > Soil > Wetlands > Permafrost | place: Sweden: Stordalen | collected... | reverse complement strand
CGAGCTGCTCGACGAAGAGCCGCCGCTCGACGAGGACGCGCTACCTCCCGACGACGAGCTGCTCGACGAAGAGCCGCCGCTCGACGAGGACGCGCTACCCCCCGACGACGAGCTGCTCGACGAAGAGCCGCCGCTCGACGAGGACGCGCTGCCTCCCGACGACGAGCTACTCGACGAAGAACCGCTGACGGTTGCGTCTCCCGCGTCCTCGGCGCCACCGCGAGAGCGTCGGCAGTACTTCCCTCCGAGAGGCGACGTGGTGCATGCCTCACCGGTGGGACAGTCGGCGTTCGCGCTGCAAAGCTGGTAGTCCCCTGCGGGGCACGATGCCTGGCACGTGGCGGACTCAGAGCCCCCGCCGCCACCAAACAAGCCGCCACGACCGCCGAACGTGAAGCAGCACACGTCTCCGTTCGAGCAGCTCGCAGAGTTCGTACATGAAAGGGCAGCGCCACCCTGGCACTGCCCTATGCCAGTGCACGCCGCGGTCGTTCCTCCGCCCTGCCCACGGGCGATGCCGAGCTGCGCGCAGCACACCTGGGTCGCGGCGTCGCACGTGGAGCCGCCGCATGCAATGGCCCCGCTGCTCGACCCGGATCCGCCGCTGGACGTGGACCCAGACTCGCCGCCGCTCGACCCGGACACGCCGCTGGACGTGGACCCAGACCCGCCGCTGCTCGACCCGGACCCGCTGCTGGACGTGGATCCAGACTCGCCGCCGCTCGACCCTGAGCCGCTGGTCGAGGAGCCGGACCCGCCGCTCGATCCCGACCCGCTCGTGGACGCGTCGTCTGAGGGCCCCACTCCGGGGATCAGGGGAGTGCCGTCGTCGAGCGGGCTGCGAGACCCGCACCCAATCGCAAAAAAAACCGCGACGGTCGAGAGCGCCCTATTGGAATTCATAGAGGGTGTAGTTGTCCGTAGCGTACGCCAAGACGGAACCTTCGTCAGCATAGGGCCTATTGGTGCCCCGTGGTGGGCAAACGGATCACGCGACCGGCAATGGACCTACGGCGGCGGTGGGGAACACTCGCCGCTACCATAGAGCAGGTACTTCTCGCGCTTCTTCACGAAGGATGCGAGCTCGTCGCGATAGGTCCCGACGATTGACGGAAGCGCAAGGCCTGCGTCGAGCGCGTTCATGGTGTCGAGATGAACGAGCAGGCGATCGAGTTTGGCGAACTCCCAAGCGCGCGGATAGAGCCGGTGAAGCGCACGCGCGATCGCCAGCCCCGCCGTCACCGGTTCGAAGCGCGTTCGATCGATCACGTTCAGGTGAATTCCGCTGCAGCTCTGGCCGGCAAACCGATCGGTGCGTGGAGTGAAGACCGCCGGGGCGACCTCGACGCCGGTCAGGGACTCCGCCGTCACCGCGGCGGCGAGCGCCGGGCCGTCGATCCACGGAGCTCCGACTTGCTCGAAGGGCGCGTCGGTCCCTCGACCGACCGAGACGTTCGTCGCCTCGAGGAGCCCGATCGCGGGATAGAGGACTGCCTCGCCCACGCTGCGCAAGTTCGGCGATGGGTTCACCCACGGCAGCCCGGTCGCGTCCCCGTAGCTCTCCCTACGCCAACCTCGCATCGTGACGACGGAGAGGGCGACGCCCAGGTGATCGTCGGCGTTCAATAGCGTTGCCAGCTCGCCGATGGTCATTCCGTGTCGAATGGGCAGCGAGTGATAGTTCACGAACGACCCGGCCGGCGGCACGATGACGGGTCCGGCCACGTCGACGCCGTCGATCGGATCAGGGCGGTCGAGCACGACGAAGCGGAGATTGTGGTCGCGCGCCGCCACCATCGCGCGGTGCATGGTCGACGCGTACGTGAAGAAGCGCGTACCCGCGTCTTGGATGTCGAAGACCAGCGTGTCGATACCGGCGAGGCTATCGGCGCTCGGCGCGAACGTGTCGCCGTAGAGGCTGTAGACCCGGAGGCCCGTGCGAGCATCCTGTCCGTCGGCGACTCTCCCGCTACCGCTTGCGTCGAGCCCATGCTCCGGCGCGAACAACGCCACGAGCGCCACGCCGGGAGCCTCTCGCAGAAGATCGATGGTCGAAGTCCCGTCCCGCGCGCGGCCGCTCGCGTTGGTGATGAGGCCGACGTGCTTGCCACGGAGCCGGTCGAATCCCTCGTCACGCAAGACGTCGATTCCAGCGCGGACCTCGCCAGCCGCGAAACATCCGTCGACGCGACCCGCTCGAGGGCCGATGGCCTGCGCGGCCAGGGTGTTGATCCGCGCGACGAGCGGCTTGGAGTCTCCCTTGCCTTGTGGATGCACGCGGTTGGACAAGACAATCACGAACAGGTCTTTGTCGGGGTCGATCCAGAGCGACGTGCCCGTGAATCCGAAGTGGCCGATCGCCGTCGGTGAAAGCCCCTCGCCGCGCCACTGGCTGAGGACGTTCCATCCGAGCGCGCGAATGCTGCCGGGGACGTCGTACGGTGCGATCATCGCCGCGACGCTTTGCGGAGAGAGGATGCGCCTCCCATCGACCTCGCCGCCCCCGAGGATGGCGCGTGCGTAGAGTGCCAGATCGTCACCGGTCGAGAAGAGACCGGCGTGCCCCGCGACACCTCCGAGCAGATACGCGCGCGGATCGTGCACCACACCGACGCGCCACACGCCGTCGACGAGCTCCGTCGAGGCGGCCCGCTGCCGTAGCGCGTCGGACGGCATGAAGCCCGTGTCGTGCATCCCGAGGGGTCCGAAGATCGCCTCGTGGGCGAAGGCGGGTAGCTCGCGCGAGGTCGCGCGCCGCACCACCTCTTCGAGGAGGACGAAGCCCAAATCGCTGTACATCGACGTCGTGCCGGGGGCGTCCCGCAGCGCGACGTTGCAAATACGACGAATGGCTTCGCTCCGGCCGTGCGCGAAGTCGTCCTTGGGGGTGTCGGCCGGCAGCCCCGACACGTGCAACAGCAGGTGCCGCAGCGTCATCGCGCGGGCCTCCGATTTGTTGCACTCCGGGACATGCTTGACGAGCAAATCGTCGAGCCCCAGGACGCCGCGCTCGGCCAGCACCAGGATGCTGGTCGCCGTCGCGATCGGCTTCGTGAGGGACGCCAGGTCGAACAACGTATCGACGGACATGGCGACGGGGTCGGGCAAGACCTCGCGAAACCCGTACGCGCGACGGAACACGACGCGGTCGTGACGGCCGATGAGTACGACGGCGCCGGGCACGCTCTGGTTGGCTATGGCGTCCGCGACCGCCGCGTCGATCGCAGCTTCGGACAGAACGCCGGAATCGGCGGGGCCCGGCGTAGCGGTCTGCGACGAGGCAGACGCGGACGCAGGTGCCGCCAATGCGACGGAGTTCGACGAAGGAATGGGTCGAGATGCGGCAGGCGTGGGGCGCCGCACCGGGCTGCACATCGCGAGCGCGACGGCACCGATTGCCGCGGCGAATCGCTTCACTCGTACATCACGTATTCCGGCTGCGGCGACAACGACAGGACCTCCTTGGCGGTCATCAGGCGACCGCCGCCGTGAGTGTCCTCGTCGAAGAACAGCTTGAAGCCCGGGTGGACCCCGACCGCCATCCTCTCCATGAGATTGCCGTACGTCGCGATCTTGGCCTGCATCGGTCCGATTCCGTCGACGCTCTTGATGATGGCGACGCCCGGGTGCCGGGTCACCGATAACTCGTTCTTCACGACCTCGCGGACCACTTCGTGAAACACGAGAGCCTTCTCCGGCAGGTTCCACCGCTCGACGATGCCGGAAAGGAAGGCCGCCACGTCGTTGATGGCGGCGCCGGTCGTCTCCCCCCACGACGCTCCCGGACGCTGCTTGGTCTTCATCGCCCACTCGGGATCTAGCGCGACGCCGACGTCGGGCTCCCGCAAGTACGTCTCGAACGATTTGACTTCGGTGAGAAAGTCCGATTGCCCAGGCTGGATGTTGAGCAAGAGCAGTGATCTCGATTGCCGCGCAGCCCGGAGGTAGTCATCGACGACCCGGTCGTCCACGCGAAGGCGATACTTCCCGTCGGCGCCGGGGTAACCCTGCACGACCACGGCGATGAGCTCGAACACCGGCAAGATCTCGCGCCCGTCCGCGTAGGGAGCCGCGCGAGCCTCGAGCGCCTTCGCCTTGGCGTCCAGGTTCCCCTGAAGCGCGCCCAGGGCGGGGGCGCCCGGGGTTCCGCAGTACCCGACGAGACGGTGATCGGGGAACAGCGAACGTCCGCCGCGCGGCAGCTCCTTCGCCTGCGTGGTGGGGATTCCTTCCCCGCGAGCGTTCGGGATCGCGCGGGCCTCGGAAGCCACGACCGTGGTGTCTGTCTTCGACGTCGCGGGCGAGTGCGTCGTCACGCACGCCGCCAGCGCAAGGACGAGCGGAGCGACGGTCATCGCGCCTGGCGCCACGCCCCCGCTGCCTTCCCGCGCTCGTTCGCGTCCATGACCCTCAGCACGTTCTCCCCGAGCACCTTTCTCACGTCTTCGGCCGAGGAGCCCATCGCCGCAGCGTAGCCACATTCCGTGGCGCATACCCCACGACCTGAGTCGCCCGCGTTGCCTGGCCGCCGCTTGCCCCGCCCCCGCTCGCCCGAAAGGGTCTCGAGCCCTATGCTCGAGAGCCCATGCACATTGGCCTGACCATGTTCCCGACGGACTACGCGATCGCGCCACACGAGCTGGCGAGGGAGGCCGAGGCGCGCGGCTTCGAGTCGCTCTGGCTCCCCGAGCACACGCACATCCCCGCCAGCCGCAGGACTCCCTACCCCGCCGGTGGCGAGCTACCGGAAGAGTACTGGCACACGCTCGATCCGTTCGCGGCGCTCGGCGCCGCCGCCGCGGTGACGAAGACAATCAAGCTTGCCACGGGCATCTGCCTGCTCATCGAACGCGACACGATCGTCACCGCACGGGAAGCTGCCACCGTGGACCACCTCTCGGGGGGCCGCTTCATCTTCGGTGTAGGTGGCGGATGGAACGCCGAGGAGATGGAGAACCACGGGACCGTGTTCAAGACCCGCTTCAAGAAGCTCAAGGAGCAGGTGCTCGCGGTGCGCGAGATCTGGACCCAGGAGGCGGCGAAGTTTCACGGCGAGATGGTGCGCTTCGACGAGATCTGGTGTCACCCGAAGCCCGTGCAGAAGCCCGGACCGCCGATCGTCCTCGGAGGCATGACCCCGCAGGCCCTCGATCGCGTGCTCGACTACGGCGACGGCTGGCTGCCCATCGACGGCGGCATGGGGCCCGATGCGTTGCGCCCCGTGCTCGAGGAGTTCGAGCGCCGCAGGGTCGCGAAGGGCCGGGCCAGGAACACCCTGTCCATCAGCATCTACGGCATACAGAACAGCGCCGACGCGCTCGCCAAGTACCGCGAGCTCGGGGTTGACCGCGTCACATTCCGCATGCGAGCGGAGGCCCGCGACGTGGTCCTTCCCAAGCTGGATCGACTGGCCGCGCTCATGGGCCGCCCGAGCTGACGAGCAACCGTTGGCGGCCGGGGCTGACGTTCACGTCCGGACGCTGGCGAGGGCCTCGGCGATCCGCGGAGCCGCTTTCGGGCGGGCGTACATCTCATCCATGTAGCCACGCAGCCGTGGGGACGCGTCGAGCAGGTGCACCTCGTTGGCCCAGTCGAGCGTGTACGCCGCCACGAAATCGGCGACCGTGACGCTGCCGCCCACGAGGAACTGTCGCCCTCTCATATGCTCCTCCATCACTGCCGCCATCTCCTGGAAATCCTGGCGGGCGATGGGCACTTCGCCGGGCAAGCGTTTCTCCTTTGGATAGAGCGCCGTGTGCCGAGCGATGCGCCAGAGAGGTTGCTCGAGCTCCGTCGCCGTGAAGAGGAGCCACTGGTTGACCTGGGCTCTCGCCTCGAGCTTGGCTGGCAGCAGGCCCTTGCCGGCGTACTTTTCGGCCAAGTAGAGGACGATCGCCACGGACTCCGTCAGCACGAAGTCGCCGTCGACGAGCACGGGGAGTTTGCCAGCGGGGTTAAGCGCGAGAAACTCGGGGCGGCGATGTTCACCCGCCACGAGACTCACGTTGACGAAGTCGAAATCCACACCCAACTCACGGAGCATCCAGAGCACGCGGATCGATCGGGTCGGAGGGAACCCATAGAGCTTCATCGTGGCCATCGCTGGATCCCCTACCACGACCCTGCCGCGGACACAGACCGGCTCAGACGCGGCAGTGAACGCGGGCCATCGCGGAGTCGTTCGGCTCGTAATCCGGATCGTCCGCAACGAACTCCTCATCGAGGGTGCGCACGAGGCGCATCTTCGAGACGGTCCACAGCTTCCCGCTCGCGAAGTGCCCCGAGCGGCTCGCCCCGCGCAGTTGAACGGCGCGGAGCACCTCATCGCCTCTTCGAGTGAAGCCATGGCAGTACGGAGCGACGACGCGAGCGTGTCCCTCGTAGGTGAACGCGAGCACCTTCCTCGTCGCAATGGCCTCGCAAAGGAGCGCGAGCACGGACACACGGCATAGCACGCGGCCTGGATGGGTCGTGAGGTGGTCGGTTCTGTCCACGGCCGGACGCTAAAAGCGGGCTAGTCCGGTAAAAGTGCGTGGGCAGCCCTCGACGGTCGCACTCTCTCGCGCAATAGTGCTCGCACTCATGGTCAAGGAATCAGGAGCGTCCGAGGCGGTCGGCGTTGCGCCGCCGAGTTCGCCTCCACCCGGTGAGCCGCTCGATCCGCCGCGGGCCAAGCTCCTCCACGACATAAGAAACCCGCTCGCAATTGTCACCGCGAACCTCGACTTCGTCCTAGGCGAGCTGGAGGCGGGGCGGTCCAGCGACGAGTTTCAGGCCGCCCTTCAAGACGCCCGTGACGCCGCCGAGCGGCTCTCGGTCATCACCGACGGGCTCGGCATGCAATCCAGCGAGACGGGCGAGCCGACGATCCCCGCCGCGACAGGCTTTGCTCGGCCACAGCGGGGAAGCGGAACGCGCCCTCGCATGGCCCGCGTCCTCGTCGTGGACGACGAGCCTGCCCTCGGCGCAGCGCTCCGGCGGAGCTTGCGGGACTACGACGTCGTGGTGACGGTGAGCGGCCGCGATGCGCTGGCGCGACTCGCGAAGGGCGAGAGGTTCGACTTCATCCTCTGCGACCTCACGATGCCGGCGATGGGCGGCGACGAACTGTATCTCCAGATCCAAGGGGTCGCACCGGACCAGGCGCAGGCCATGGTCTTCATCACCGCGGGTGCGACGACCGACAGAGCGCGAAGGTTCCTCGAGAACGTACCGAACCCGATCATCTACAAGCCGTACGACGCGACCGAGCTGCGAGAGATGATCCGGAAGCGCGTTGCATCCGGGCCGCGGTAGCCGGCGGCAGGATCACGAGTCGCGCTCGTGATCCCCACCCCCTCCCCGAACTTCGCCTACCTCGCGCACCACGATGCGCGGCTCGTCGCGCTGGCGACGCAGGCCGAGGAGCACTTCGCGGGTGATCCCAACGTCACGCTCTTCAAGCTGCGGCAGTTCGGCGAGGTGCTCGCGCAGCGTGCGGCGGCGAAGGTGGGGCTCTTTCTCACGACGGAGGAAGGTCAGCAGCAGCTCATCGACCGACTCTGGGAACGCAACGTCATCGGGGTGACGCAGCGCTCGCTCTTTCACGATCTGCGCCGGATGGGCAACGCCGCCGTGCACGAGGGCAAGGGCGACCACCGCGAAGCCTTGCATCAGCTACGCATGGCGCGGGAGCTCGCCGTCTGGTTTCAGCGCAGCTTCGGCAACGACAGGAAGTTCGACCCGGGCCCGTTCGTACCGCCTTCGGAGCCGAAGAGGGCCGAGACCACTCTCCATGACGAGCTGCAGCGCCTCCGCGACGACGTGGAGGCTCGTCGCAAGGAGCTCGACGCGGCGCAACGCGCCATCGAGGAGGCACGGAAGGCGGCCGAGACAGAGCTTGCCGAAAGACTCAACGCACAGGAGCGCGCGGCGAAGGCTCGCGAGGATGCCGCCATCTGGGAGGCGCTCGCGAGCGAGCAGGTGGAGGCCCACCAAGAGACCGCCAAGGCCCACGCGCAGAAGAGCGCCGCCCTCGAAGAGCAGAACCGGAGGCTCGTCGCAGAGCTCGCCGCCCTCCAGGCCGCCGCGCAGGCGATGCCCCCCAAGCAGCTCGCGCTCACCATCGAGCAAGCCTCGGAGGCCAGCGAAGCCATCGAGCTCGACGAGGCGGCGACGCGCAAGCTCATCGATCACCAGCTGCAGCGTGCGGGCTGGGAGGTCGATTCGGAGCGGCTCACGTTCGAGCGCGGCGTACGCCCGACGAAGGGGAAGAACCTGGCCATCGCCGAGTGGCCAACCCTCGCCGACGGCGAGGCGGGATGGGCCGACTACGTCCTCTTCGCGGGCCTCCAGGTCGTCGCCGTGGTCGAAGCGAAGCGCCACCACAAGGACGTGATGGGCGTCATCCCTCAGGCCAAGCGCTACTCGCTTGGCTACGTCGTGCAGGGCGATGAATTCCTGCCCGAGGGGAGCCCCTGGGGCGCGCACAAAGTGCCCTTCCTCTTCGCCACCAACGGGCGCCCGTTCCTGCGCCAGCTCCGCACGAAGAGCGGCATATGGTTTCTCGACGCATGCCGGCCCCAGAACCATTCCGTGCCACTCGAGGACTGGTACACGCCCGCGGGCCTCCTCGACCTCCTCAAGCAGAACGTGGACGACGCGTACGCGAAGCTCAAGGTCGAGCCGATGCCGTACATCGAGCGCGAGTACCAACGGAGCGCCATCCTCGCCGTCGAGAAGGGCCTCGAAGAGGGCAAGCGCGAATTGCTCGTCGCGATGGCCACCGGCACCGGCAAGACGCGCACGTGCATCGGCCTCTGCTACCGCCTGCTCAAGACCAAGCGCTTCCGGCGCGTGCTCTTTCTCGTCGACCGCAACGCGCTCGGCAAGCAGACCGCGGACGCCTTCAAAGATCTCCGCCTCGAAAACCTCCAGACGTTCACGGACATCTTCGACGTCAAGGAGCTCGCCGACCTCAAGCCCGACCGCGAGACGAAGCTCCAGATCGCGACCATCCAGGCCATGGTCAAGCGCGTGCTGGGTCCCTTCGAAGAGGCGGGCGAGGACAATGTCCCGCCGGTCGACCAGTACGACTGCGTCGTCGTCGACGAGTGCCACCGGGGTTACCTGCTCGACCGGGAGCTCTCGGACCGGGAGTTCTTGTTCCGGGACGAGGACGACTACATCTCGAAGTACCGGCGCGTCCTCGACCACTTCGACGCCGTGAAAGTCGGGCTCACCGCCACGCCCGCCATTCACACGAAGGAGATCTTCGGGGCCCCCATCTTCTCCTACTCGTACCGCGAGGCGGTGGTGGACGGCTTCCTCGTCGACCACGAGCCGCCCACGCGGATCGTGACCAAGCTGGCGCAGGACGGCATTCACTACCAGGCGCGCGAGGAGGTGCTCGTCCTCGACCGGAGCACCCAGACGGTCAGGAAGGAGGAGCTCCCCGACGAGCTCCAGTTCGACGTCGATGCGTTCAACCGCCGCATCATCACCGAGAACTTCAACCGCGCCGTCCTCTCGGAGCTCGTGAACCACATCGATCCGGCGCAGGACGAGAAGACCCTCGTCTTTTGCGCCACCGACGAGCACGCCGACATGGTCGTGCTCCTCCTTAAAGAAGCGCTCAAGGCGAAGTACGGATCGGTGGATGACGACGCCGTCGCCAAGATCACGGGCGCGACCGACCGTCCCCTCGAAGCCCTCCGTCGCTACCGCAACGAGCGCGCCCCGAACATCGCCGTCACGGTCGACCTGCTCACCACAGGCATCGACGTCCCGCGCATCGCGAACCTGGTGTTCCTGCGGCGCGTGCGGAGCCGCATCCTCTACGAGCAGATGATCGGGCGGGCGACGCGCCTCTGCCCCGAGATAGGCAAAGAGCGATTCCGCATCTTCGACGCCGTCGACCTCTACTCCGCCCTCAAGGACGTGACCGACATGAAGCCGGTCGTCGTCAACCCGCTCGTCACCTTCGAGCAGCTTGCGAAGGAGGTGCTCGAGGGGAAGGACGAGGACTTCCGGCGCGCGTCGCTCGACGAGTTTCTCGCCAAGCTCCAGCGCAAGAAGCGCGCCCTCGCGGGCGAGGCAGAGGAGCGCTTTCAGACCGCTGCGGGGATGGGCATCAAAGAGCTCGCGCAGTTTCTCAAGAAGAGTGGCGTGGGCGACGCCTCCGACTACCTGAAGAGTCATCCCGCGCTGGCCGCGTTCCTGGACAGGACTGTTGGCGCCGTCGTCTACAAGACGGTGGTCTCCGAGAGGCACGACGAGCTGCGCGAGGTCACGCGCGGCTACGGCAAGCACGGGAGCCGCCGGCCCGGCGACTACCTGGAGGCGTTCCGGGCGTTCGTCGAGAACAACATGAACCTGCTCCCTGCGCTGCTCGTCGTGACGCAGCGTCCCCGTGACCTCACGCGCGAAGACCTGCGCACGCTCAGGCTCGCGCTCGACCAGGAGGGCTTCGGCGAGAAGGCGGTGCAGACGGCATGGCGCGACCAGAAGAACGAGGACGTGGCCGCCACCATCGTGGGCTACATCCGCCAGCTCGCGCTTGGGTCACCGCTGCTGCCGTACGACGAACGTGTGGACCGCGCGACCCAGCGGCTGCGCAAGGCGCACAGGTTCACCGACCCGCAGAGCAAGTGGCTCGACCGCATCGCCAAGCAGGTGAAGCTCGAGACCGTCGTCGACCGAGCGTCGCTTGACGCGGGCCAGTTCAAGACCGACGGCGGCTTCGCGCGGCTCAACAAGGTCTTCGACGGCCAGCTCGAGAGTCTGCTCGGCGAGCTCGCTGACGAGGTCTGGAAGGATGCCGGCTAGTGGCACCGCTCCGCCGGCGACCGTTCTGGTGGTCGTGGGAGGTCCAGCTCTCCTCTCACGTCGAGCGACGCATGGCCCGCCGCGATTTCACCGAGGTGGACCTGCGGAGGATGCTGCAGCACGCTGAGCGCGTGCGGCGCGACCATGTTGCGGGACGCTTCGTCGTCGAGGCGCACCACAAACGCCGGCCGTGGGCGGTCATCGTTGAGCCCGATCTCGAACGAACGTGCATCCTCGTCATCACGGCGTATCCTGTGAAGGTCGAATGACTGCGCCGATGCTCGAAATCACGTTCCAGAAGGGACGCCCGTTGGCCGCCTACCTCCATCTCTCAAGCGCCAGACGCAAGGCGGGTACCACACGCCAGCTGGCGCCGTCCCTCCTCGGCGACTTCGACAAGCGCGGGGCGCTGCTGGGACTCGAGATTCTGGCGTTCGACAAGGCGACAATCGCGCGCATCAACCAGGTCTTGCTGTCATGCGGCTGTCCCGCGCTGCCCGCGAAGGAACTGGCGCCGCTCCGCGCAGCCTGACTCTCGGTACCACCACGAGGGTGGTAGTAGTCTGCACTCGCGGCATGAACACCCAGGAAATCGTCCAGAAGCTCTGGAACCTCTGCAACGTCCTCCGCGACGACGGCATCACGTACATGCAGTACGTGACCGAGCTCACGTACGTCCTCTTTCTCAAGATGGCGAAGGAGACGGGGACCGAGCAGCAGATCCCGAAGGGCTACCGCTGGGACGAGCTCGCGAAGAAAGACGGCGTCGAGCTGCTCGATTTCTACAAGAGGCTCCTCATCGACCTCGGCAGCAAAGGCTCCGGCCGCGTGCAGGCCATCTACGCGAACGCGTCCACCTCGTTCCGCCATCCGCGCAACCTCCGCACCGTCGTCGAAGCCATCGACGCCCTCGACTGGTACAGCGCCAAGTCCGAAGGGCTCGGAGACCTCTACGAGGGCCTCCTCGAAAAGAACGCCGAGGAGACCAAGAGCGGCGCGGGCCAGTACTTCACGCCCCGCCCCCTCATCGAGTGCATGGTCGCCCTCATCAAGCCCCAACCGGGCGAGCACGTGCAGGACCCCGCCGTCGGCACCGGCGGCTTCCTCATCAACGCCGACCGCTACGTCAAGTCGCTCACCGACGAGCACCACGACCTCTCGGTCGCGAAGCAGAACTTCCAGCGGCGCGAAGCCTTCTATGGCGTCGAGCTCGTCGCCGACGTCCAGCGCCTCGCCCTCATGAACGCCATGCTCCACGACATCGAGGGCGACATCGTCCTCGGCGACACGCTCGGCCCGACCGGCGCGCAGCTCCCGAAGGCCGACGTCATCCTCACGAACCCGCCGTTCGGCACCAAGAAGGGCGGCGGCGGCCCGACGCGCGACGACATCACGTATCCCACGAGCAACAAGCAGCTCGTCTTTCTCCAGCACATCTACCGGGGGCTCAAGCCGGGAGGGCGCGCCGCGGTCGTGATGCCGGACAACGTGCTCTTCGAGGAGGGGGTGGGGCAGAGGGTCCGCGCCGACCTGATGGACAAGTGTGACTTGCACACCGTCCTGCGGCTACCCACGGGCATCTTCTACGCCCAGGGGGTGAAGACGAACGTGCTCTTCTTCACGCGCGGCGAGAAGGACAAGGGGAATACGAGGGCGGTGTGGTTCTTCGACATGCGGACGAACATGCCGTCGTTCGGCAAGCGGACGCCGTTCACGCGGGCGCACTTCGCGGAGTTCGAGAAGGCGTACGGGGAGGACCCGCTTGGGAAGAGCAAGCGGAAGGACCAGGGGGAGGAGGGGCGGTTTCGCAAGTTCACGAGGGAAGAGATTGCGAAGCGCGGGGACAATCTGGATATCGCGTGGCTCAAGGACGACAGCGTCACCGACCACGCGGACTTGCCGGAGCCCGACGTCATCGCGACCGAAATCATTTCGCAGCTTCAGGTCGCGTTGGATGAAATGCAGGGCCTACAGGAGGAACTGGGGGGGGAGGCGTGAAGGGGGACCTCCCGCAAGGTTGGACGAGCGTGCCGCTCAAGGAGCTCGTCGGAGACGGTGTCTTCACCGACGGCGACTGGGTGGAGTCGAAGGACCAAGACCCAAACGGCGCGGTCCGACTCATCCAGTTGGCCGATGTCGGTGTAGGGCGCTTCCTCGACAAGTCCTCAAGGTTTCTGACGAACGAGAAGGCCGCAGAGCTGCGGTGCACCTTCCTTGAGCCGGGCGACGTGCTCGTCTCACGCATGGCGGACCCCATAGGCCGGGCGTGCATTTTCCACGGGTCACCGCAGCGCTGCGTCACCGTTGTTGACGTGTGCATCGTGAGGCCGGGACCGGGTCGCGCGGAAGCCCGCTGGCTGACCGGAGCAATAAACTCGCCGACCTTTCGACGGACGGTGGAGGTGGCTGCCAGCGGGACCACCCGTAGCCGCATTTCTCGCGGAAACCTGGGGACGCTCAACGTGCCGGTCCCCCCCCTTAACGAGCAGCGCCGCATCGTCGCCAAGCTCGAAGCCCTCCAGGCCCGAAGCCGTCGCGCACGCGAGGCGCTCGACGCCGTGCCGCCGCTGCTCGAGAAGTTGCGGCAGTCGATTCTCGCGGCGGCCTTCCGCGGGGACCTTACGAAGGACTGGCGCGCGAAGCACAAGGACGTGGAGCCCGCGAGCAAGCTCCTCGAGCGCATCCGCGCCGAGCGCCGGAAGAAGTGGGAGGAGGGCGAGCTCGCCAAGGTGATGGCGAAGGGGAAGGCGCCGAAGGGCGACGAGTGGAAGGCGAAGTACAAGGAGCCGGAAGCGGCGGACGTCGCAGAGATGCCGGCGCTGCCGGAGGGGTGGTGTTGGGCGCCTCTTCCCACTCTCGGCGAACTCGCCAGGGGCAAGTCAAAACATCGACCGCGAAACGACCCCGCATTGTTTGGAGACGCGATGCCGTTCATTCAAACGGGGGAGGTTGCGAGGTCAGGAGGCCGAATCATAGCCCACTCCTCGGCTTACTCCGCGTTTGGCGTTGCTCAGAGTCGAGTCTTCCCTCGCGACACCGTCTGCATAACGATTGCTGCGAACATCGCGGACACTGGCATCCTCCAATTCGACGCCTGCTTCCCCGATAGCGTCGTCGGCTTTGTGGCAGATGCGGGCTCCGTCGCCGCCTCGTACGTGGAGCTGTTCATACGAACGGCGCGAGCCGACTTGAAGCGATTCGCCCCCGCGACCGCGCAGGCGAACATCAATCTCGAAGTTTTGGGCAAGGTCGCGGTGCCTGTTCCTCCCCAGGCCGAGATGGTCCTTCTGGTAGAACGAGTCGAGCGAGCAATGGCGCTGGTCGCCGCCATCGCTTCGAGTCATTGCTCCACAGGTGGAAAGCTGCAGATCCTGGAACAAGCAACCCTCGCGAAGGCCTTCCGCGGTGAGCTCGTCCCCCAGGATCGGAACGACGAGCCCGCCGAGGCGATGCCGGCGCGGGTGTGGGACGGCGGATGATTGACGCCGGTCGGAATGTCGGCGCCAGGGAGCGCCGTGTCGACGACGACATAGGGTACCCGGTCCTCGGGTAGGGAGGATGAGTCCTCCGCAGGAGAGACCCAAGAGCCTGCGCGAATTATCGTTGCGGTCCACGTTGCCAAGGTGGCGACGGCGTCCAAACGCCCTGGTGCCTGAAGCAGGCGCTCTGCGACAGGGGCCTGACCGGCGACGCGCTGGACGAGGCACGCAATCGTCTCGTAAGAACGAGTGCCGCGTGTGTGAACATCTTTTCGACGGCTCCTTACGCCGTGGATCGTCGCGGCTCAGACCTTGTTGTGCAACGCCGGCCTTCAGCATCTCGCCAAGATCGTGAAGGTTCCCTCCCGGAGTCCAAAGCCCTTCGCGATCCCCCTGAGAGCAGGCTCGCGCTACAAAGCCAGCTCCTCTCGGCGTGAAGGCAAACGGACGCGCAGGGGCCCGTGATGGCCGATGAGTGACAGACTCTAGCCTACGAGCGGCCACATGTTCTGGACAGACGAGAGCGACCTCCGGTACCTGTTTATGGGAACGATCTCGCCCGATTGATGGGGCAAACAAATGGGGGTGGCTGGATGGATCAGGTTCCGTGGTTCGATCGCATCGAGAAGACGGGGCGTGTCATTCTGTGGCTGTCGATCGCTTCGGCATGCGTGATCGTTCCAATCGCATACACCAACCAGAAGAGGGCGGAGACGAGGGCGGAGGCAGACCTTCAGGCGTCGGTGAAAAGGTCCGAAGCGAAGGTGGAGGAGCTGGAGAATGCGAGCAAGCCGCACCGCCTTACCCTCGCGTCGATGGGCACGTACCTGTCCGCGCTCAACTACACCACGTCGCAGGGTAGCCTCTGGTTTACGAACGTCTCCGCCCGCGCCGGGACAGTATGCGTCGTCGGCACGACGCAGGATGCCGAACTGACCATCAAAACCGCTGAGTCGCTGGCGGCTTGCCAGGATGTCGCGGCGTACGCATCCGGGGTCCACATGACGATGATGTTCGCGGGTGGGGACTTGAACGCGGCATGCCCGAAGACGAACTGCCGCCTTACGATCAAGGACGCGCCCGAGGCGCCCTAGCGCCATCGGTCGCCGCCGAAGGACAACCAACTTTAGTGTTGAGGTCAGCTGTGTCGCTTGAACAACCTGTCTATCTCATCGCGTCCAAGAATCTAGAACCTTTCCTCAATGCCCTCAGACAGGCGCAGGCGCCGGGAAAGGTCAGTCTACGCTTTATTGAGGATCTCGGCTTCAAGAGCACGAATGACCGTCTCCTAGTTACTGTGTTGAAAGCCATGAAGTTTCTCGACGATGCCGGGAAGCCGACGGCGCGCTATCACTCCTTCTTGGATGACTCCGAATGGAAGCGTGTCCTGGCTGAGGGCGTTCGCGACGCATATCCTGAGCTCTTTCGAATCAACAAGAGTGCGAACACATTCTCTCGTGAGCAGCTTACGGGAAAGCTCAAGAGCCTCGGCGAGGGTAAGCTCTCCCCGGCGATTCTCGGCAACGTCACCCGGACCTTCCTCGAGCTTGTCAAACTTGCCGACTTCTCGGCTTCCGTCCCACCCTCGACGGAAACACCCCCTGATACCAATAGAAAGCCAGCGGCGGCGGAGACGGACTCGGTCGTGCATCAACGCGAACGCCCGCCTGAAGGAAGTATTGCCGATGCCCCACACCCCGGTCCGACTCTCGTATACCGCATCGAAATTGTTCTTCCCTCGGTCAGGGACCAAGCAATCTACGACGCTATCTTTCGAAGTGCCCGTGAACATCTTCTGAAATGAGGCCCACCTTGGATCTCTATTCGTTTGTCTATCGAGGCCTCCTGGCAGACGAGGCGGTACGCCTCGCTCTCCCACTCCAGGAAAGCGATTCTAAACAGCCCGAAATGGACATACAGCGGCGGATGCCACTCGAGGTATTGGACGACGCTTTGTTGTCCGGTGCCCGGAAGATGGCATGGGTCTACGTTGCAATCGCGGCGTTCGAGAACAGCGTTCGCGCCTTTGTCGAGGAGCGTCTTCTGGAGAAAGTCGGCGCTAACTGGTGGAAAACGGCCGTCTCGTCAACGATCAAGACCGATGCTGAGAGGAGAAAGAAGGACGAGGAGCAGATCCGCTGGCACGGTGTCCGTGGAACTTCGCCGCTCGCATACGTTCAGCTGGAGGAGCTTGCCGTGATCGTACAGAACAATCACCCGGTCTTCAAAGACCTGGTACCCACCGTGGAGTGGGCGCGGGAGATTTTCCGAAGTCTTTCGCGCTCGCGGAACGTAATCATGCACAGCGGCCAGCTCACGCTCGCCGATGTCGAGCGAGTAGCGATGAATATCCGCGACTGGGTCCGCCAGGTCGGGGGGTAATGGTCCATCACCATCGCTAAACTAAGTGGACTGACATCGCAGGATCGCTCTCGGTTGTACCGCGAGCACACCCCGCTCACGCGCTCGGGCCAAAGCGTTGACCGCTTCCGCGTCGAGGATCAGCGCCCCTGCCACGCCGTTCTCGCCTCGGCGAGCGCCTTCTTGCTCACCGAGCCCAGCTCTTCGTCGAGTTCCGCAACGAACGCGCCGAGCTGTTCTCGCTCGAGCTCGTGACGCATCGCGCGAGTGACGAAGCCGGACAGGCCGCGCGCACCGACCCTCTTGCGGACGGTCTTGGCGAGGTCGCCAGGTACGCTAATCGAGAGCTTGGTGGCTCCTTTGGCCATGTCGATTCCTACCACGGTGGGAATCCTCCGGCCGACCCCGCGAGCGTCTCGAGTGCGGCAGAGAGGGTTGCGCTGGCGACAACGCCACCGAATTTGCAACCCGTGCCCTACCCCTCCAGCTCCTCGACGACGCGGGCGCAGTCACCGGCCTGAGTTTCTCCCAGTGGCGGCGGTGTGATACGCCGGGCCTGCGGGGGCAGAACCCGGACGGGTTTGGCTCGCACAAATATAAACCAAAGGTTAATGTTTGTGCGTGACCGCCCCCGCCCCCCGCCCGAACTGGGACCGTCTCTTCGAGGCGGCCTCCGCACAGGAAGGCTACTTCACGACCGCACAGGCCGACGAGGTCGGCTACTCGCCCCAGCTCCTCGCCAAGTACCTCCAGAACGGCCGGGTGGTCCGCGCACGTCGCGGAATCTATCGCCTCGTCCATTTTCCCCCGGGCGAACACGAGGAGCTGATCATGGTTTGGCTTTGGTCAGATCGCAATGGGGTCTTCTCGCACCTGACGGCCCTCTCCCTGCACGGTCTGTCCGACGTCATGCCCGCCCGAGTCCACCTGACGCTTCCCGCCGGATGGGCCACGCGCCGGTTCCGTGTGCCCGCCGACGTCGTCCTTCACTTTTCGGACGTCGCGAAACCGGATCGAGCGTGGGTCGGGAGTGTGCCCGTGACATCGGTTCGACGCACGCTCCTCGATGTGCGAAAGGCAAGCGTATCCCCCGAGTTGGTCGAGCAAGCCACACGGCAGGCCATCGCGAGGGGTCTCATCGGTAAGAAGGACGCAGCTGATCTCAAGAAGCGGGCGGCCTCGTGACAGCGCGCACCTACACGACCCCGGCGGCCTTCAAGCAGGCCGTCGAGACCCGACTGAAGACTGCCTCTTCGAGCGGGCTCGACTTCGGTCGTCGCCGGCAGCTGCTCGTCTTCGATCGCTTCCTGGCCCGCATCGCACCAGTGCTCGGTGATGCGGCGACGCTCAAGGGGGGACTCGCGCTCGAGCTGCGCCTCGATCGCGCCCGCACCACCAAGGACGTCGATCTCCGCATGGTCGGTTCGCCCGCTCGAATCCTCGAGCAGCTTCAGGAAGCAGGACGGTTGGACCTCGCCGATTTCATGTCTTTCATCGTTGAGCCCGACGCCGAGCACCCGGAGATCCAGAACGAAGGCATGCAGTACGAGGGCCAGCGCTTCCGCGCCGAGTGCCGCCTTGCGGGGAAGATCTATGGCCAAGCCTTCGGGGTGGACGTTGCCTTCGGGGATCCTATGTTCGGCGAGCCGGAGGTGCTCACTGCCGACGACACCCTCGATTTTGCCGGGATCGCGCCACCGACGCTGCGGCTCTACCCGGTGGAGACCCACGTCGCAGAGAAGCTTCACGCCTACACTCTTCCGCGCACCCGGCCAAACAGCCGGATCAAAGACCTCCCAGACCTCGCGCTGCTCGCCACGGTCGGCCCCCGAAACTCGCGACGTATGCGCGCCGCGATCGAACAGACCTTCGCGTTCCGAGCGACGCATGCCGCGCCGTTCGTGCTGCCGGATCCTTTGGCCGCTTGGGAAAAGCCCTACGCGCGGATGGCGGACGAAGACGGTCTGGCCTGGCGCACGCTTGCGGACGTATCCGCCGTAGCGAAAGCCTTTCTCGACCCCATCCTCGCGCCTGCGACATCCGACGCTGAGGCGCAGTGGTCACCAGCGACGTGGCGGTGGCACTGATACAAGCGGTCACCTCAGCCCGAGAGACGAACGCACCGCGCAGAATGTCGACCGTGGCCGCGCTCGGTCGCCTGCGGTTGAATTGCTAGCTCGGATACGCTTTCTATCGTACTACCAGCGGCGATGAACCCGTGCGCGAGTGGCCTTTCGCCCTCGACGCAGAGATCTGCACGACCATCGGGAAAGACATTCTCAAGATTCAGTGGCGCTGGCCGATATCCAGGCCGCTCGTCGGGACCTTCGGCGACGGTCTCTAAGTCATGAAGAAGCACATCGGCTCGTCGTTCGAGGCGTTCCTTGAAGAGAAGGGAATCAAGGACGACGTTGAGCTCCGCGCACAGAAGGAGATCCTGGCGGAGCAGATTCGCGAGGCGATGGAGCGGAAGGGGGTTCGCCACGCGCGACCGCGACGCGAGGCAACGTCATAGAGCCCACGGGACGATCCCGCCGACGTGGTCTTGGACGACGATCGACTGCCTGCCGCCTTCCGATCCAAGCGCCTACCCCAGATGCGAGCTGAGCTCGGGAGGCGCGCTTAGCGCTACCGGTAGAACTTCGGTGTTGCCCGCCACGCTCCGGCGAGTACGTCCTCCGTCAGCCACCAGACGAGCGAAGAGCCTGCGTCGCGGCGAAGACGTCAACCATCGTCCAGTGCTCGACGACCCTGTCTCCCTCGAGGCGCTGGAAGTTGACCCCCACGGAGCGTGATCCGGCGACCCGTTGGCGCTACCCCGGCGAAGGTCCCCACGTGTGTGCCGGTCAGGGCCCACCGCCAGGCGATGGCGTCGCCCTCGACCAGCAAGTCCTCAGCGCGAATGTCGATGTCGGCGAAGGCGGCGCGAAAAGCGGCGGCTCGCGCCTTGAACGGTTCGGCTCCTTTCGACGGCGTGGGTCCACTCCGATCACAGACGTCCTTCCCGAGTAGCTCGTCGAAGACATCGAGCCGCCCCTCCGCGATGGCTTCCCGGGTCCAGCGCTGCACGAGCCTCTCGATGTCATGTCGCTGCATGGGCCGCACCTCCCTCGCTTGGACATCGAGCACCCTCTATCTGTTCCGTAAGGTAGTTCTATTGCTGCGAGCGGCGGCTGTTGTCGGTCCGGGCGGCCTGAAGCTGTTCCTCGATCAGAGCCTCGCGCCGAGGCTGGTGGCTCAGGTTAGGTCCCCGCTCGTCTGCCAAGGGGCCGCACTGACCGCGCGGCTCGCGCTCACGCGCTCGGGCAGAGAGGGTTGCGCTGGCGACAATGCCACCGAATTTGCAACCCATGGGGCACGGGCCGGCCACTACTGTTCATCGGCCAACCACGATTGTCTATCGACGAGCCACGGCTGTTCATCGCCGACAAACACCTCTCTTGTAGTCCAGCCATTGCCGTTCATTGCCGAGCGACAGCAGTTTGTCGGCCGGCTACCACGATCCCTCGTCGAGAAACTGCTGTCTGTCGCCGAGCCACAGCCCTGGGTCGTCGCTGAACCGCTGTGGCTGGGAGACAAACTGCTGCAGGTCGACGACCAACAGGCGTGCCCGGACGACTAAAAGCGGTTCGCGGTCGAGCAGCGACCCTTCATCGCCGATGAACAGCGATGGCTGGCCAATAAACCACTCGAGATGGCCGAGTCATGGCAAAAAAAGCAGAGACTACGTCCTCTACGTGCTCGGTGCGTCCGAGCAAGTCGACCTGGCGGTGCGCTACGTGATTGATGGTTAGAAGGGCCCGATCGGCCGTCTGCACGTCCAGGCGTCCGCCCCGGCGCCGCCGGACGTACTCGTCCACGGCATCGCGAAACCGAGCGACGAGCCGGTCGTGCGGGACCAGTCCACGCTCAACCATCGCCTGGATGTTCCCTTGATCGCTCGACCGGAAGGGCCTCAGCTTGCTCACGACCACGTCCACGACGTCGAGGACGTGGATCTCGAAGTGGCGCAGCGACGCGTTGAGCGCGTCGAGCTTGTGGAAGAGGGGAACGTGCGGCAGCAGCGGCAGGCCGCTCGCCACGAACTGGAGATACAGCGTGCGCCGCTTGTGAAGCACGGTTCCTTTGAGAACGCGCGCCACGCGCCGATGATACCCGCACCGAGAGCGCCGTCTGAACGAGCACGAGCACGACCGATCGAGCACGGGCACCCAGAACGAGGACGTCTTACTTGGCGCGCGGCCGCGCAGGTTGCCTGCGCTTGAGAAGCGATAGGTGAGGCGATACCGTTGCCTGCGCCGATCCCGCATGAGCCAGCATCCAAACTTGCCCCGCGCGCCGATCGTAGAGGCGCTCGTCGATTTTCGCGTCGAAGCCGATCCAGCACTTTCGGTTGAGGACCTCAAGAAGCTTCAAGACGCTCTCGGATCCGACGCCTACCCAGACGCCCAGGCACAGAAGCAGGTGCGCGCCACATTTCAGCCCGAGTCCGAATCCGAGCCAGTAAGCGTCACGGGGCGAGACCACCTCGGCTTCATCTTCAGGAGCGCCGACCAGCTTCACGTTGTCCAGGCGCAGCGCGGTGGTTTCACCTTCAGCCGACTGACGCCGTACGTGGATTGGGATCAGCTCATCTCAGCCGCAAGAGACGCATGGGAAAAATACGTCGATCTCGCCAAACCCCGTCGCGTGACCCGGATCGCAGTGCGGACCATAAACCGGATCGAGATCCCACTTCCTGCGGGCGACCTCCGGGAGTGGATCAAGGTCGTCCCGGACCTCCCGTCGGCTCTACCCCAGACCGTCAGCGAGATGTTCGTGAGGCTCGTCGTGCCCGTGCCCGCAGACCGAGCTATGGTCATAGTCACCAACGCCCTGCAACCCGCCCAGCTCGGTGCCGACCGGTTGCAGGCAATTTTGGACATCGACGTGTTTCGTGACGCAGAATTCCTGGTGACGGACGATCTATGGGCCGCGCTTCAGCCCATGCGCCGGTTGAAGAACGACTTCTTCTTCGGGTGCATCACACCCCGAACACTGGAGCTCTTCGGATGACAACCCCGGCGATCATTGTGCCAGCGCGGTCCACGGGAGCACCTATCGCGTTCCGCGAGGACATCTACGGCTCCTTCATATCAGACCTGCAGCGACACTTCGCCGCACCTGCATCTCGCCAGCAGGAGTCTACGGAGGACAAGTTCAAGCGCCTACGGGAAGCTTGGCGAGCGGCAACAATTCTAGATTCTTCGACTAGCCAAAAATTGTCCCACCGGGCGTACCTGGCAATCATTGCGATGGGCAGGCCAGTAGTACCGCTCATCCTTCGCGAACTGGCGCAGCGGCCAGGGCATTGGGGGCCGGCCCTTTCGGCGATCACAGGAGCGAGACCATACGCGCGGGAAACCGAGGGCGACCTTCGCGCTGTTGCTCGAGCTTGGCTCCAGTGGGGACGTGGCCAGCGTTTGGTGGCATGAGGGGGAGTTCTGGCCCTGTCCCCTTCCCCGCGAGCTTTCCCTCGCTTGCGAGCGACGGCTTCGAGAAAACGAGCGACGAGGATTCCGTCTACAACTGCATTGCATGGGCGGCTGGTGACGTCGACCACTGGTGGTGGCCCGACCGGGTCTGGCCGAGCACGGCGCCGAGAGCCGAAACGCTACCAGCCTTCGTCGCTGCCTTCGGCGCCATTGGCTATGCCATGTGCCAGGACGGCCGGTACGAGTTCGCGTACGAGAAGATAGCGATCTACTGCTCTCTTTCAGGGGTGCCGACTCACGCTGCACGTCAGCTCGATAATGGATGCTGGACGAGCAAACTCGGAGAGTTCTGGGACATCCAGCACTCGACTCCCCGAGGCGTAGAGGGTCCACAGTATGGCATCGCCGTTCAGTTCCTTCGACGGCCGGTGCCCCAACGTAGACCGGCCACAAGGTTCTGGTTTTGGTCGCATTCCTGGTTCCGGGAGCGCTCGCCCCTCCGCTGAGCGGCAAGCGCGCGCGGATCGCCGCGGCGACCCCTTCCAGGGGTTATCTCGGGCGAATCGCTCAATGCACGGGCGCGAGCCCCCCGCAGCACTTCTTCCACTTCTTTCCCGAGCCGCAAGGGCACGGATCGTTGCGGCCGACCTTCACGGGTCGAGCGATACGGGCGCCATCGTCTGTCTTGCGCCCGGCCTCGTGGGAGAGCGTCTGAATCGCCTCACGACGAACGGCATCGCTCACGTCCATCAGGTCGGCGATGATGCGCTCGATCGTCTCGACCAGCTCGAGCAGCATCGCGCGGCTCTTCCGCAGGTCCTCCGCGCTCGCCGACGGCGTGCGCTCGAGCACGTCCACGCACGCTTGCAGATACGCGCCGCCCTTTGCAATCCCTCCGAGAAGCTTCTGGCCCTCCGCCCCGAACTCCATCGGGTCATCGCCGCCGGCGTCGATGCCGCGCACGTACCAGATCAGCTCCTCCTGACGGCGGCGGGCGTAGTCGAGCAGATGGTCTCGCGTCGGTTTGGCCGGGAGCCGTGTCGGGGCGAGCCCTAGCCGGCCGCCCTTGCGCGAGGTGAGGATGGCGTTCCAGTAGCCGAAGAGGATCTGGATGTTCTTGTTTGCGTCTTCGACCGACTCGCCCAGCGTGGGCTCGTCGCCGAAGATGTGGCCGAGAAGGCGCTGGGGCCCGAGCTGGAAGCTCGTGGACGTGATGGCGCCCAGGTATAGGGCGTGGACCTCCCTCGCGCTGAGCTTCGCGCCCAGCTTGGTGAGGACCTTCGCGAGCTCGGGGAACGTGGCGGCGGAGACCACGGCGAACAGATCGCCGATCGACGCCGCGTTGTCCACGCACGGCGGTCGGCGACGAGCGGTTGCGACGTCTTCCCGGCATTGGCGGACCTGATGCCTCTGTCGCGGAAGCGGTGGGCGTTGTCCGAGAGCCGGCACGGACGCTACCGTCGCGCCGTGGACGACCTTGCACGAATTCGCCTGGCGGGGCTCTGCTCGTAGGGAGACATCATGCTGCGCAAGGCATCGAGAACGAAGATGGTGCTTTCCCGAGCGCTGGTCATTCTCCTCGGCATCTACGTTCTGCTCGCCGTCGTTACGGGGAGACCCCTACGGTCGCTCGCGTTCGAGCTGATCGGCGTGATCATTCTGTGGGCGCTTTATGCCGGCCGGTTCGCTTTCGAAGCGCCGCTGATGCTGGCGCCCGAAGTGCTCTGGTTCACGGTCAAGGACCGGTTGCGACCCCCGCCGTGCGGTGCAGTCCTTTTCACCGGCAGCTCCACCATTGCGCACTGGATGTCGCTGGCCGACGACATGGCGCCGCTGCCCGTCTTAAATCGCGGCATCAACGGCGCCCGGCTCAACCAGATCACTCACTACGTCGACCAGCTCGTGCTGCCCCATCGACCTCGTGCCGTGGTCCTCTACGCGGGCGAGAACGACCTCACGGGGTTCCTCGGGTCGCGAAAACGGAGCCCCGAGGAAGTGCTCGCGGCGTTCCAGAGTTTCTGCGCGAAGATTCACGCTCATTTGCCAGTGGTCGCCGTTGGCTTCATCTCCATCAAGCCGGCGAAGGCACGTAGCGTTTCGTCCCCCGCCTTTCAGCGGGCCAACGCGCTCGTGAAACAGTGGTGCGCGTCGGACGCGCGGATCCGCTTCATCGACGTTGTTCCCGCTCTTCTAGGCGCAAACGGCCAGCCCCTGCCCAACGTCTTCGAGGTGGATGGCGTCCACCTTAACAGCGAGGGTTATCGGATTCTGGCGTCCGCGGTCCGGCCTTGCTTGGCTGGCTTGGAGGACACCGCTCACCGAAGATGACCGCGGGAGAACGGCCAAGCGGTCAGTCCATTGTGACGACGACCTTGCCCTTCGCGCGTCCTTTCTCGAGGTAGGCGAACGCGTCGGCGATCTCGGCGAAGGGGAAGACCTGGTCGACGACGACCTCGAGCGTCTTCGCGTCGACGAGCGAGGCAAGCGCGTCGAGATCCTTCCCGCTCGGGTGCATGAACATGTAGCGGTAGCCGACGCCGGAACGCCACGCGCGGAAGCGCAGTCCCGCGCTCGCGAACCAGAAAAGGATCGCGAGGCCCGCGCCGCGATGGAGATCCTTCGTAGCCGTCGTCGGCTCCGGAACGCCGGCGATGCTCACGACCTTGCCGCCGCGGCGGACCACCGAGAAGGCGCTCGTCAGCGTGTCGCCGCCGACGAGGTCGAATGCGCCGTCGTAGTCGCGGAGCTCCTTCGCGAAGTCGTGCGTGGTGTAGTCGACGACGACGTCCGCGCCGAGACGTTCGACCAGCGTCCGACCACGGGACGAGGCCGTCGTCGCGACGGTCGCTCCGAAGTGCTTGGCGATCTGGATGGCGAACGTCCCGACTCCGCCCGCGCCGCCTGGGATGAAGACGCGCATGCCTCGCTGGACCGCGAGCTCGTCCCGAAGCGCCTGAAGCGCCGTGAGCGCTGCGAGGGGCACGGCCGCAGCGTGGGCGAAGTCGAGCGAGGCCGGCTTCTTCGCGACGAGGTCTTCTTGTACGCACGCCGTCTCGGCGAAAGCGCCGAGACGGTCCTTCGCGACGCGCGCGAAGACCTCGTCGCCGAGGCCAAAGCGCGTGACCCCTTCTCCCACCGACGCGACCACACCCGAGAGCTCGCAACCGAAGACGATCGGAAGGGCGTACCGATTGATCAAGCGGAGCTTGCCGTCGCGCGTCTTGAAGTCGACGGGGTTCAAGCCAGCCGCCTTCACGTCGATTTGCACCTCGCCCGGTCCCGGCCTCGGCACGGGCACATCGCGAAGCTCGGCGACGTCGGAGCCGCCATACCGGGTGAGGACGAAAGCGCGCATCTTGTCACGGGAGGGTCCGATGGGACCGTACGCGGGCTCTGATGCACGGCGGGGACATGGCATCGCGCCCCACGGGACGGAGACCCCGAGGGAGGGAACCGTGCGACCCGGGCTCGCCCGCCCACTCCCGAAGCTCGGCGGCTCGGCCGCGGGCGATGGACGGTCACACGTTTCGCACGGCAGTGGGCTCCCGTGTCGATGACCCCGACGACCGAGCGACGGGAGCTGACTCCATAGGCTCGCTCTCGGACTGCTCTGCCTCGCCGTGGCGTGAGTGAAGGAACGAATCGAGTGCGCTCGCCCAAGGAGCCGAGGCGCGAGCGAAGGACGCTCGTACGCGAACGAAACGAGCGGCCTCCTTGGCGTCGAGGACGCGCCCCTGAGCGAAGGAGTCGCGGTCCTGAATGAAAGGAGCTGACTCCCTAAGCTCGCTCTTTGACTCCTTTGCTTCGCTGTCGCGCGATCGAGGGAAGGGATCGCGTGCGCCTCGCTCGGGAGCCGACCCAGGAGCGAAGGAGGCGCGTACGCGAACGGAAGGAGGGACCTCCTTGGCGTCAGGAACGCGTTCCTGAACGGAGGAATCACGGTCCAGAACGAAAGGAGCCGGTTGTTGAAGCTCGCTCTCGGACTCCTCAGCTTCGCTCGCGCGGGAGCGAACGAAGGGATCGCGTGCGCCTCGCTCAGGACCCACCGCGCGAGCGAAGGTCGTCGGGCAGCGAGCACAGCGAGTTCGCGACCCAGCGAAAGTCGTCGGCTCCCATTCGAAGCGGCCGCGGCTCCGAGCGAAGGACATGCGCGGTCGAGCGAACGTCGTCGGGCAGCGAGGCGTCATCACGGCCGCGCGAGCTTCGCAAGTGCCTTTCCGAGCGGAACGTGTCGGGGCGCCTCGCAAGGGACTTGGGCAGCGAGCGTAGCGAGTCCGCGATCGAGCGAAAGTCGTCGACGGGCTATCTCTCATGGCTATGCCGAATCGCCCAATGAGCTATCAGGTCGCGCGACTCGCTCCTGGCGACAGCGCCGTGGCGCGGAGACTATTTTCCACGATGGCCGAAGTGTTTGAAGAGGAATACGAGCGCCTGAGCGACGAGTATCTCGCCCAGCTCCTCGCGCGCGACCAATTCTGGGCCCTCGCGGCGACATGGGGTGAAGAGATCGTGGGTGGACTCACCGCGCACACTCTGCCGATGACGCGGTCGGAGTCGCGCGAGGTCTTCATCTACGACATCGCGGTGCGCGTGGATCATCAGCGGCGAGGCGTCGGCAGACGTCTCGTGTCGCATCTCATCCGGATCGCCAAGGATTCCGGGATCCACGACTTGTTCGTCCCAGCCGACGACGAGGACGCACACGCGATTGAGTTCTATCGGGCGCTCGGTGGGGTCGCGTCTCCTGTCACGCTCTTCACGTTCAGTCGGGGTGGACCAACGGAATCTGCAGGTTGGTCGGCCGATTCGCCTCCGTGTCGAAGCCGCGCCCGTCGACGTTGCGAGCGCCCCAGAACAGCATGCCGTGCGCGAGGTGGACGAGGTCATACTCCTTGAAGACGGCGCCCTTCTGCAGGCCGAACGGCGGGAACGCCTTGCCGAGGATGCTCTGCCTCTCGCCGATCTTCCACGGCGCATACCCGTCGCTCGCCACCTTGCCGAGGAGATCGGCGAACGGCTGGAGCAGCGGGGTCACGGCGTAGGCCTCGTCGGCGACGAAGTCGACCTTCTGAGCCCCGGGCGCGATCGCGTGCTCGCCGCGCCAGAACATGTGACCGGCGATCTCGATGGTCGCGAGCTTCGCCTTGGCGAACGGGTCGGCGAGGCTGGCGACCGTGAGCTCGAATCGATCCTCCGCGTGGTAGACGAAGCGGCGCTCCAAGAAGAATGGCCTGATCGTTCCGTCCGGGTTCTTGCTCGGTCGGACCTCCGGCGCGAGGCTCACCCAGGTTCCCACGAGCGCCGCCTTCACCTCTTCGACGTTCATGGCGCCGTCTCCTTGCGTCGCCCACCCTAGCCAGGCGCGCGGTGCCGGCTCTTGGCGATCCGTGCTGCGCTTTGTCGATTCGTGCCACCATCTCGTAGAAGATGCGTGTCGGCAAGGGGTAGGCTCGTCACACGGGCGATGGTGGGGAAGCCGTTCACGTCGCGTCGGGTCCTCGTCGTGCTCGCGGGTCTGGCCGTGGGCCTTTCGTCGGGGTGCGGTGGCGCGGTCTCGAACAAGGGGACCGAGAACGGGGACGCGGGGGTGAGTGAGGCCATGTCCCCTCCGTCGGGAGGCGGGTCGGGTTCGGGAAGCGGGAGCTGCGCCCCAGGCGGACAGGGGATGACCAACTGCGGAGCGGGCAGCGAGAGTTGCTGCACGAGCCTGGAGGTTACGGGCGGGACGTTCTACCGGACGTACGATGACATCAACGTCCTGGACGGGGGATTCATGCTCGCTGCCGATGGCGGCCCCACGGGAGAGGCGGATCCCGCGACGGTGAGCACCTTCAGGCTGGACAAGTACCTCGTGACGGTGGGGCGCTTCCGCCAGTTCGTGGGCGCGTGGAATGGCGGCGCGGGGTACACGCCGCCTGCAGGGTCGGGCAAGCACACGTACCTGAACGGGGGCCAAGGGCTCGCGAACAGCGCAAGCGCGGGGACCTACGAGACGGGGTGGGATGCGACCGACTGGAACAACACCACGGACATCGACCCGACCCCCGCGAACCTGGCCTCTTGCTCACCGTGGTCGACGTGGACACCTTCGCCCGGCACCAACGAAAATCGCCCCATCAACTGCGTGAACTGGTGGGAGTCGTCTGCGTTCTGCATCTGGGACGGTGGATTCCTCCCGAGCGAAGCGGAGTGGGAATATGCAGCGGCAGGCGGAAGCCAGCAGCGTGAATACCCGTGGGGGGCGACCGATCCGGGGACAGAGAACCAGTACGCGATCTACGACCTCTACTACCGAACGTCCTCGTACGCGGATGTGGCGTATATCGCGCTCGTGGGGTCTGCGACGTTGGGCGCAGGGTTCTGGGGGCAGCTCGATATGGCGGGCGAAGTCTATGAATGGAACCTGGACTCGTACGTCAGCGGCTACGTGGATCCGTGCACAGACTGCGCCTATCTCACGCTCACGGCCGCTCCCACCCGGGTGTCTCGGGGCGGCAACTTCGGCAGCTACGCGTGGAACCTGCTCACCCCCAACCGCGGCTACTACCCCCCGTCGTTCCGCAACGGCACCCTCGGCCTGCGGTGCGCGAGGGCCCCGTAGACGCAGGATTCCGGCGACAGCCTCCGCTCCCACCTCGCCGCACAGTCGCACGAGCCCGGAGACGATTGTTTTTCACCAGGCGGTCTCGTGCAGTGTCTCAGGGACGTACCACCAGTCTCGACGGGCCGAGGTTCCTCGGCGCGCGACCACAGTGTGCGTCCCTCCCAGGCGACGCAGGAGGACTCATCCATGCGCCGATTCACGTCCAAGCATTACAAGAGAGCCGCTCTGCCGGTCCCCGCCTCTCTCCTCGTCTTCGCCGCTCTTGGTTGCTCCGGGGCTGATCCGGCGCGGTCCGGGTCCCTCGCAACATGTGCCTCGGGAGACTGCGGCGATCAGTCCCGCGTCGGCCCCGTCGGGGCCGCCCTCTCCGAGGCAGCACCCGCGATCACCAGCTTCACACCGAGTGAGGGTGCCATCGGGTCCGGGCTGACCCTAACTGGAAGCGCCTTCACGGGCGCAACGGCTGTGTGGATCGGAAGCGCCCATGACACTGCGTTTTCAGTCGTCAGCGCCACCGAAATCACGGCAACGGTTCCGGCGGACGCCCCGCTCGGGGCGCAGCAACTCGCGGTGATTACGCCCGGCGGAGCCGCCTTCTCAGGAAGCGACTTCACCGTCCAAGCCGGCAGCGGCTCGAGCTCAGGCGCTTCGAGTTCGGGCGGTTCCAGCTCGGGCGGTTCCAGCTCGGGCGGTTCCAGCTCGGCCGGTTCCAGCTCGAGCGGTTCCAGCTCGAGCGGTTCCAGCTCGGCCGGTTCCGGCTCGGCCGGTTCCGGCTCGGCCGGTTCGCTGGCGGTCACGGTCAGCGGCAACAAACTCATCGACGGCAATGGCAATGGGCTGCAGCTGCGTGGCGCCAATATGAGTGGGCTCGAGTTCGTCGGCGTACAGGGGGGTACGGTCAGCACCTGGAGCGGAACGATCCCAAGCTGGCCCTTGTTCAAGACCTGGGGCGCGAACGCCGTTCGCATTCCTTTGAACGTCGGATCCTGGTTGGGTCTGACGACCTACACGGCTCACGGCCAACCCGCGACGAGCTTCGGTTCAGAGGTGATGGCCGATCCGCAGGGCAATTACAAGCAGACGGTCATCAGCGCGGTCGCCGCCGCACAGGCATCCGGGTTCTACGTCATCCTCGATCTGCACTGGAGTGCTCCGCAGGTCACGCTCGACGGCAACACACAATACATCACCCCGGACGGGCAGCCGGAGTTCATGAACTCCTCGACCGACATTCCATTTTGGACGTCGATGGCGCAGACCTTCGGCACGCAGGCCGCACCACAGCCCGGGGTGAGCAACGCGGGGGTGATCTTCGAACTCTTCAACGAGCCCTATATCGATGACTACGCTTCCGGCTCCACGCTCTATGGTCTGATGCTGAACGGCGGCACGGTTTCAACGTATAACTGGGCCATTGGCGCCTACAGCGTCTCGCCGACTGGAGGGGTAGCGATTGCAGGCTATCAGCAGGCCCTCAACGCCATTCGTGGCGCAGGGGCGAACAATGTCTGCATCGTCAATGGGCCTTCGTGGGCACAGGAAGCCGCAAACTACAAGCAGTGGTTCCCGACCGATACGCTCTCATCGCCCCAGCTCGCAGCGGGTTGGCATCCCTATCCAAACGGGACCTATCCATACAGCAACGGGGATGTGTACGGCCAGATTGGCAGTGACCCGGGGGCAGGTACGTCCTCTTTTGCACAGGGGTTTCAAGCGATCCTCAACAACGGCACTCCAGTCATCATCACCGAAGACGGCGGTGAGGGCGGCACCAGCGCAACGAGCGGTGAGCCGCACATGGCCTACATGGAATCGTGGGCCGATGCTCAGTTCGCCTCCTATATTGCGTGGGAGTGGACGGAGCCTCAAACGTATGGGACCAGTGATACCAACGACTTCCTAACCGTCTATGGTTCCGACGGCCAATCGGTTCTGCCGATCGAGGGCGCAGGGGTGACGCTCAACAATTGGCTCTTGTCGCACTGACGTTCTGCGGATGAGCCGTGGCTCTGGTTCTTCCAGAGCGCTACGCTTCGATCCGGGGGCCGAGAAGCGCGGTGAAACTCAGCATCGAGCTTCCGGTCGTGATGCTCGCGTTCACCGTGGGATGCGGGGGACGGGTCGGCCTCGATGTACCCGGTGACCGTTGGATGAGCGGAGACGATGCGACGGTTGGCGTCGGCCCCATCATCGAAGCTGGCCCCTCGTCGGATGGCGGTGGCAGCAGATCGGGCTCGGGGGGCAGCTCCAGTGGTGGCGGCTCGGCAGACGGTTCGAGCAGCGGCCACCCTGGAGCCACGTCGGGGAGCGGCTCCGGTTTCGGCGGAGACTCGGACTGCGATTCGGCTGGCGAAACCAACGGTGACTCGGGCTCGCAGCCGCCGAGCTGTCTCGCAGGCGGCCCCGGCCAAACCAACTGCGGGACGTGCAGCGAGAGCTGTTGCACGAGTCTGGAGGTGCCGAGCGGTACCTATTACCGCACGTACACTAACGACGAGACCGGTCCGACCTACGAGTCCGATCCCGCGACCGTGAGCGGCTTCCGGCTCGACAAGTACGAGGTGACGGTGGGGCGATTCCGTCAGTTCGTCGACGCGTGGGATGGAGGGACCGGGCTCGACGGAGGAAACGGCTACGAGCCGCCTGACGGGTCGGGCAAGCACACGCACCTGAACGGCGGCCTCGGGCTCGTGAACGTGGCGGCCGATGCGGGGGTCGCCTACGAAACGGGATGGGTGGCGTCCAATGACGGCAACATCGCGCCAACGGACGTCAATCTTGCCTGCTTCACCGGTGCTTCAACATGGACGCCGTCGGTCGGGAGTGACGAGAACCTGCCCGTCAACTGCGTAAACTGGTACGAGGCGTACGCCTTCTGCATCTGGGACGGAGGGTTTCTACCAAGCGAAGCGGAGTGGGAGTACGCGGCGGCAGGTGGGAGCCAGCAGCGAGAGTATCCGTGGGGCTTGGAGGATCCTGGGACAGGAAGCCAGTACGCGATCTACGGGTGCTATTACCCGAGCGGCGGAGAGTCGGGCGGCTGCGCGGACCTGGCCAACATCGCGCCCGTAGGGACGGCGACGCTCGGAGCGGGACTCTGGGGCCAGCTCGATCTGGCGGGCAACGCCTATGAATGGAACTTGGACGACACGAACTACGTCGACCCGTGCACGGATTGCGCCGACCTCACGGCGGCTGTCATGACAAGTATCGACCGGGGGTACCGCGGCGGCGGCTTCGCCTTCCCCACGTCGTTCTTGCTCCCAACGTACCGCAGCGGCGACAGCGCGGCGGGTCGCAGCCTGTTCATCGGGTTCCGCTGCGGCAGGACTCCGTGAGCGCAATCGACACGGACCTCGGGTTCTCGATGACGTCGACGATGGCCTTGGCGGCGCCCTCCACAGGCTGCGCACCCGGCAACTTGCGGTTGTCGACGATGCCGACGCCGAGCGAGTTGAGCGGACTCCGTGATAGACTTGAGGAGTTTGGCTGAGCGCGCACCATGAAGACACGAACGCTTCTGTCGATCGGTCTGGCTGCGGGGCTCATCGCAGCCGCTTGCGGGTCGCATGACGGAGGCGGCTTCCCGCCACGTGACTACGACGGTGGCCCGACGGACGACGATGGCCCTGCCGGCGAGGGTGGCCCGACCGGCGACGACGGCCCTAACGGCGACGACGTCACGATGGGCGGGGGCGACGATTCTGGCTCGGGCGGCTCGGGCGACTCCGGAAGCTGCAACGCGCCGACGTGTGCGGCGTGCGTCGCCGGTGCCCCTTGCTGCACTTCGGCTGGGGCGTGCGGCTGTAGCTTATTGGGGTTTTGCCTATAGCCTAGTCGCTCGGGTCCCGAAGGCGGCCGCGATGCATCCGCGGTCGTGAAATACTGAACCGCTTGGCTCGTCGGCGGTGGGGCCGCTCGTTTCGCGGGCACCTCGTGTCCCTCAGGCGAGGGGGCGCACCTTTGGCTCGCGCGCCCACTGGCGCGTCCTTGCCGCCGCGATGAAGGCCTTGGTGTCGCTCAGCTCCACCACGCCGGCGTCCGCGTCGATGCCAGCGGCTTCGAGCAGCGCCGCACCCCCGGCGTCGACGCCGATGGCCTTGAGATGCCCGAACGCGTCGCGCACGAAGTCGATGGCCGCGGCGTCGGACGACAGCGCCTTCACGCCTGCATTCGACAGGATGACGGCGACGGCGTCGAAGAAGACCGAAGGCGTCCCCGCAAGCTGCCCGTCGACAGGCAAGACCTTACCGTTCGAGAGGGCGACGCCCCCTACTCTCGAAGCCACGACCTTCGCGGTGGCGCCCGCCGCCGTCGCGGCCTTCTTCACCGCCGCGATCGACGCACCGGCCGACCCGTCCGCGACCAGGATGCCGACCGAGCGGCCTTCGAGCGTGTCTTTCATCCGGCCGATGAGTTGAAGCGCCGGCGAAGGCGCCGCGTCTTTGACCGGGGCGGCGAGAGCCGGCGCGGGCGGCATCCCTTCGAGCGCCAGGCCCGTCGCGACGCGCTTCGCCAGGTCTTCGTCGACGTGCCGGAGGTGGCCCACGATGGCCCGGCGAATCGAAAGCTGCTCGACCTTCGCGAGCTCGAATACGAGGGCCGAGACGATGTGCGCCTGCTCCGGCTTCGTCTGGCTACGGTAAAACATCCGGCCCTGGCTGTAGTGGTCCGCGAAGCTCGATGGGCGTATTCGACCCTTGTCGCCCTCTTCCGGCGCGGCGAAGGAGCGAAAACCGTGCACGGGCGACTCGCGGGGCGACCCCTCCGCGAGCGAAGTGGGCTCGTAGGACACGCGTCCCTGGGGCCGTTCCATCTGCATGTGACCGTCGCGTTGGTGGTTCGCGAAGGGACATTTCGGCGCGTTGATCGGGAGCTGATGAAAGTTGGCGGACCCGAGCCGGGAGAGCTGCGTGTCGAGATAGGAAAAGAGGCGGCCCTGCAGGAGCGGGTCGTTCGAAAAATCGATGCCTGGAACGAGATGCGAGGGGCAGAACGCCACCTGCTCGGTCTCGGCGAAAAAGTTGTCTGGCCAACGGTCGAGCACCATTCGGCCGATCACGGTCAAGGGCACCGTCTCCTCCGGAACGAGCTTGGTGGCGTCGAGGTGGTCGAAGGGGAAACCGTCGGCCTCGCTCTGCGTGAAGAGCTGCACGGCCAGCTCCCACTCCGGCGGCGTACCTCCCGATATGGCCTCGAACATGTCGCGGCGGTGGAAGTCGGGGTCTGCGCCCGCAATCTTCACCGTCTCGTCCCACACCGTGGACTGAAGCCCGAGCTTCGGCCGCCAGTGAAACTTCACGAACGTCGACCGGCCGGCCGCGTTGACGAGGCGGAAGGTATGAATCCCGAACCCTTCGATCATTCGTAGCGACCGCGGCAAGGTCCGATCGGACATGATCCACATGACCATGTGCATCGATTCAGGGGTCATCGAGATGAAGTCCCAGAAGGTGTCGTGCGCCGTCGCGGCCTGTGGAAAGCCGCGGTCCGGCTCCATCTTCAAAGCGTGGACCAAGTCCGGGAATTTGATCGCGTCCTGAATGAAGAATACGGGGATGTTGTTGCCGACGAGGTCCCAGTTGCCCTCTTTCGTATAGAACTTCACCGCGAAGCCGCGCACGTCACGCGGCGTGTCCCTCGAGCCGGCGCCGCCCGCCACCGTCGAGATGCGCGTGAAGACGGGCGTCTTTTGCCCTACCTCCGTCAGCACCTTGGCCGTCGTGTACGCTTCGAGCGACCGGGTAAGCTCGAAGTAGCCGTGAGCCGCGGTCCCGCGCGCGTGCACGACCCGCTCGGGAATTCGCTCGTGATCGAAGTGGGTGATCTTCTCTCGGAGGACGAAGTCTTCGACGAGCGTGGCGCCGCGTGCGTTTGCCTTGAGCGAGTTTTGATTGTCGGAGACGGGCGTTCCCTGGTTGGTCGTCAGGACGGCACCCCCGCGCGCCGCCATCTGATGAAGCTCTCCACCGGCGCCCCGCTTCGATTCGCTCCGCTGTTCGCGAGGGGCGGTCCGAGTTCGAGGCGACGCTGCCTTGCGGGTCTTTTGCATACTCGTGCTCCGATCGCTTGTTGGAGCGAGCGAAGCAACACACGTGCCGCTTTGAGCCTCCGTCACTCGGCGCGCCCGGTCCCACGCGCATGCGCCCCACATTGGCCGCCTTCACCGTCGAGCTTGTTTCGCCGCGGCCCCTGTGCCAGCAGGGACGCGGCTCACTGCGTGCCGATTCGAGTAGGCAACCAAGGGTCGTGCCATCGGCGAACCTGCGCTACTCATGGGCCATCGCCAAAACATGACTCCGATCAACGCGCCGAGCGGCGGCAGCCCTGAGCCTTACGGCGTGCACAACGCCGGCGAGCCGATCGCCATCGCGGATCAGTTGAGCATCTTCGACACTTTCTCGCGCCGCGGCGTGGCGAAAGTGCGTGCGGGCGGGTGGGGGCTCGGCCTGGACCTCGTGAAGGGGCGCGCGGCGGACGAGCCGGGCGAGCCCCAAGGGGCCATGCCATGAATACGGAAGGAGGGGGCCAGGACGAAAGCAACGGGAAAGGCGACGCAGCGCCGCGTTTGATCGTCGGCATCGGCGCGTCGGCCGGGGGTCTCGAGGCGTGCAAACGCTTTCTCGGGGAGATGCCGGCCGAGAGCGGGATGGCCTTCGTCATCGTGATGCACCTCGACCCTTCACGCGAGAGCCATATCGCCGAGATCTTCAGGACCACGACCGCGATGGAGGTCACTCAGATCGTGGACAAGCAGACGATCGAGGCGAATCACGTCTACGTCATTGCCCCCGACTCGTCCCTGGAGATCCGTCAGGGTGTCCTCAACTCGAAGAAGCAGAACGATCCACTCGGCAAGCGAAAGCCTATTGACGCGCTCTTCTCGTCATTGGCCGAAGATCAAAAGCGGCGTGCGGCGGCCATCGTGCTGTCCGGGGCGGGCAACAACGGCTCGCTCGGCATCCTCGATGTCAGCGAGGCGGGTGGCCTGTGCATCGCGCAAGACCCGGAGACAGCGGAATACGACAGCATGCCGAAGAACGCGATCGGCACGGGAGTCATCGATCACATTCTGCCTCCCGAACAGATGCCGAGCGTCCTGCTCGCCTACGCCGAGCACCCCTACGTCCCTGCCGTCGCCCGTGCCAAGGCGCAAGACGTCGAGACGCCGCCCGAGGCGTTCGATTCCATCCTGGAGCTACTCGGGAAGAAGCACGGGCTCGATTTTCGGGTCTACAAGACGGGCACACTCAAGCGGCGCACGGAGCGACGCATGGGCCTCAGACAGTTCTCTGGATGGCAGGCGTACCTCGAGCATCTGCAAAAAGAGCCCGAGGAGCTCGCGGCGCTCTATGGCGATCTGCTCATCGGCGTGACGCACTTCTTCCGCGATCGAGAGGTCTGGGAAGATCTCGAGAAGAACGTCGTTCCGAGGCTGCTTGCAGACCGCACCGAGGACGGGCCCGTCCGGATCTGGGTGCCGGGATGTGCGACGGGTGAAGAGGCATATAGCCTCGCCATGCTCTTCCGCGAGGAGCTTGAACGCGAGAACCGCGCTCGAAAACTGCAAGTGTATGCCACGGACGTAAATGCCGATGCCGTGGCTTTCGCCCGGCAAGGTCTCTATCCCTCGACCATCGCAAATGACGTCCCGCCTCGCCTCCGCCGATTTCTCCAACAGCGAGGAGACGACTTCCAAATCACGCAAGAGGTGCGCGATTCGGTGACTTTCGCGGTCCATAACCTGCTCACCGCTCCACCCTTCTCCAAGCTGGACGTGGTCAGCTGCAGGAATCTGCTCATCTACTTGGAGCCGCACGCCCAGGATCGGATCCTCGAGCTCTTTCATTTTGCGCTTCAGCCGGGCGGCCTGCTGGTGCTCGGCGGCTCGGAGACGACCGGCCGCCAAACCGACCTCTTCGAACCGCTCTCGAAGAAACACCGGATCTTCAAATCCAGCGCGCTGACTCGGAAGGCCCGGTACCCCGTCTCCGAGTGGTTCACGGGGAGAGCCCCGGTCATGCGCATGCCGGCGCTGCCAGCCGCTCCGCACAAAGGTCCCAAGGCGGCGCGCCTGGTCGAGCAGCTCGTTTTGAGTCGCTTCACGACCGCCTGCGTCGCGATCAATCAGAACCTGGACATTCTCTACTTCTTCGGGCCTACGCACGACTACCTTGCGCAGCCCACGGGCGAAGTGCGTATGGACGTGCTCTCCTGGGCGAGGTCGGGCCTCTACCCCAAGCTGCGGGGCGCCCTCAAGGCGGCCATCGAGCGGAGAGAGCGCGTGACGATCGCGGACATCCGCATCGAACGTGAAGGTCGTGCCCATCGTGTCGAATGCACGATCGAGCCGATTCCCGTTCTTGTGGGTGCAGAGGGCTTGTTTCTGGTCAGCTTCCGTGACCTTCCGGAGGTTCCTGCGGCCGAGGCGGCGACCATGGCCGCAGAGTCGGAACAGCCTGTCGTCAGGCAGCTCGAAGAGGAGCTGAAGGAGGTGCGGCAAGAGCTCAAGACAACCATCGAACAGCTCGAGAGCACCAACGAAGACTACCGGGCGAGTCACGAGGAGCTTCTGTCGCTCAATGAGGAGCTTCAGTCGAGCAACGAAGAGCTCGAGACCTCGAAAGAGGAGCTCCAGTCGCTGAACGAAGAGGTGGTCACGATCAATCGCCAGCTCGAGGAGAAGAACGCCGAGCTGCGATCGACGAACGCCGACCTGAACAACTTCTTCGTGAGCACGCCCATCCCAATCATTTTTCTCGACCGGGATCTACGGGTTCGTCGGTTTACGCCGGCTGCTACGGAGGTCATGCGGCTCGTCCCCTCGGACGTGGGACGTTCACTAGAGCACGTCAAGGGGCGCTTTCATGACGACCGCCTGCTGACGGATGTAGCGATGGTGCTGGAGAACCTCTCTCCCGTCACGACCGAGGTAGCGACGGACGACGGCCGCTCGTACGTGCGGAGAGTCTTACCCTATCGTACGGAGGAGGACCGCATCGATGGGGTTCACATCAGCTTCCTGGAGGTCACCGCCCAGAAGGCGGCGGCGGCCGAGATCGAGGAGTCCCGGGTCTATGCCGAGGCTATCGTCCAGACCGTCGGCAGGCCGCTCGTCGTGTTGGATGCAAACCTTCGCGTCGCGTCGGCGAACGAGAGCTTCTTCGAGACGTTCCAAGTCTCGAGAGACGAGACCCTGAACCAAAGTCTCTACGATTTCGGAAACCGCCAGTGGGACATCCCCGCCCTACGAGACCTGCTGGAGAAGCTTCTTCCGGAGGCGCAGGAGATCAAAGACTTCGGGGTTGATCACACGTTCGACCGGATTGGCCTGCGAATCATGCGCCTCAACGCGCGCCTGATGCGCCGTTCGGGGCGGCCCACGTTGATCCTTTTGGCCATCGAAGACGTCACGGAGCGTTCAAAGGCCGAAGCGATGGTCAAGCACCATGCGGCCGCGCTGGCCGAAGAGCACCGTCGCAAGGACGAGTTTCTTGCCATGCTCGGTCACGAGCTCAGAAACCCACTATCTGCCTTGATGACGGGCCTCGAGGTCTTGGGAAGGGTATCGGCGGAGCGCGCCGAAGAGGTGCGCGCGATGATGGTTCGACAGACGCAGCGCATCGCCGCGATGCTCGATCAGCTTCTCGATATCTCCCGGGTCATCTCCGGCAAGGTCGCGCTATCGAAGCAGCGAATGGATGTGACGGAGTCGATCCGCGCTGCCGTGGAAACGGTACAGCCGCTCCTCGAAGCTCAAAGGCATGAGCTCACCTTGGCGCTCTCGCCGGAGAAGAGCGCGTTCGTGATGGGTGACGCGATGCGGCTGGCGCAGGTGGTGGAAAACCTCCTCGCCAACGCCATCAAGTACACCCATCGCGGCGGACGGATCGGGTTGACGCTCGAGGCGGACGAAGACAAGGTTCGAATCGTCGTTCGAGACACCGGGATTGGCATCACGGCCGAGTTTCTTCCGCACGTCTTCGAGGTGTTCACCCAGTCGCCCCGCGCGCTCGACCGCGCCGCGGGTGGACTCGGACTCGGGCTGCCTCTCGTGCAGCGCTTGGTCGAGATGCACGGAGGCCAGGTCAAGGCCTCGAGCCCTGGTCTTGGCCGGGGCAGCGAGTTCGTCGTGACGATCCCACGTCTGGAAGAGAGGGTTTCGAAAACGCGAGTCGGTGAGCCGGCCCGAACGACACCAGGGAAGCGTCGACTCTGTCAACGGCCATCAGGAACTGATCCACCTTGGCCACGAAGAATTGACCCACCCTCGGCGGTCCGGAGTGGGTCACGCTCACGTGGTGGGCGGGTGTTTGTCCTCCTTGGGCTCGGAGCGT
>Ga0182018_10000800_pt1 | contig 39149 bp, 41 predicted proteins | sample 812P2MmetaG_FD_120490 | JGI IMG/M metagenome (GOLD analysis project Ga0182018, IMG submission 120490) | Permafrost microbial communities from Stordalen Mire, Sweden - 812P2M metaG | ecosystem: Environmental > Terrestrial > Soil > Wetlands > Permafrost | place: Sweden: Stordalen | collected... | reverse complement strand
GCCTATACGCCCTATCAGGCGGAAATCGCGCAAGGCCGGCTGGAAGCTCTGGTCAATTTCCAGACGCTGATCTGTGAACTGACGGGCATGGAAATCGCCAACGCCTCGATGCTGGATGAGGCGACCGCGGCGGCCGAGGCGATGGCGATGGCGCATGCCATCAGCAAAACGAAATCCGACGTGATCGCGGTCGCTGACGACGTGCATCCGCAAACGCGCGCCGTGTTGACGACCCGTGCGCGTGCGCTTGGGCTGACGTTGGGGCGTATCGGTGAAGGAACGCCGTTCGCGGTTCTGCTGCAATATCCCGGAACAACCGGCGAGGTGCGCGATCTGACCGCCGAGATCGCGGTGGCGAAAGCGTCCGGCGCGCTGGCGATCGTCGCGGCGGATCCGTTGGCGCTGGTGACGTTGAAGGCGCCAGGAGAGATGGGAGCGGACATTGTCGTCGGTTCCTCGCAGCGGTTCGGTGTGCCGATGGGGTTCGGTGGGCCGCATGCCGCGTTCTTCGCGACGCGCGATGTGTTCAAACGCCATATGCCGGGCCGGTTGGTCGGCGTGTCGGTTGACGCCGCCGGCGAACCGGCGATGCGCCTGGCGTTGCAAACCCGCGAGCAACATATCAGACGGGAGAAGGCGACTTCCAATATTTGCACGGCCCAGGTGCTGCTGGCGGTGATCGCGGGGATGTACGCGGTGTGGCATGGGCCGGAGGGACTGCGGCGCATCGCTCGCCGCGTGAATCTGCAGGCGAGGATGCTGGCGGATTGCGCGATCCGCGGCGGGCATCGGATCAGGTACGCGTCGTTTTTCGATACGATCGCGGTGGAATGCGATGATCCGGCCGCGTTGCTGGAAGCAGCGCGCGGTGCTGGATTCAATTTCCGGCGTGTGGATGATGCCGCGGTCGGGATCGCCGTGGATGAAACAGTGACACGCGAGGACCTGCATGCGCTCGCGGCGCTGCTGGGTGCGCCGTTGTCTGGTGCCGCGCCCGGGTTCCCCAATGCGTTGGGGCGTTCGGGTGCGCTGCTGCCGCAAACCGTTTTCAACCGGTATCACTCGGAGCATGAGATGCTCCGCTATCTGAAACGGTTGGAGGACAAAGATATCGCGTTGAATCGCTCCATGATCCCCTTGGGGTCATGCACGATGAAATTGAACGCGACCGCCGAAATGATCCCGATCACGTGGCCAGGCTTCGCCGACATGCATCCCTTCGCTCCGGACGATCAGACCGAGGGGTTCCGCGTTTTGATCCAGCGCCTGGCCGGCTGGCTGAAGGAACTGACCGGATTCGCCGCCGTGTCATTGCAGCCGAACGCCGGATCGCAAGGTGAATATGCCGGCTTGCTGGCGATCCGCCGCTGGCATCAGTCGCGCGGCGAGGCGCATCGGGACATTTGCCTGATCCCGTCATCGGCCCATGGCACCAATCCCGCCAGTGCCGCCATGGCCGGACTGCAGGTGGTGGTGGTTGGTTGCGATCGGGACGGCAACGTCGATCTTGGCGATTTACGCGCGAAGGTGGAACAATACCGAGACCGTCTCGCCGCGTTGATGGTGACCTATCCATCGACGCACGGCGTGTTCGAAGCGGAAATTCGTGACATTTGTGCCGCCGTGCATGGCGCGGGCGGTCAGGTTTACATGGACGGCGCCAACATGAACGCCCAGTTGGGGCTGACGTCGCCTGGGCTGATCGGGGCGGATGTGTGCCATCTGAATTTGCACAAGACATTCTGTATTCCGCACGGTGGCGGAGGACCCGGTGTCGGGCCGATCGGCGTCGCCGCGCACCTGGTGCCGTTCCTGCCGGGCGATCCGTTGATTCCTGACGCAGGTGCCGTCTCAGCGGCGCGGTTTGGCAGTGCCCTGATTCTGCCGATCTCCTTCGCCTACATTCGGATGATGGGAGCGGCCGGTCTGAAACGCGCGACCGAAGTCGCGATCCTGAACGCGAATTATGTCGCCGCCAGGCTGGATGGCGCGTTCCCGGTTTTGTATCGCGGCGGCAACGGCATGGTGGCGCATGAATGCATCATCGATTGCCGCGGCTTTCAGGCCGAGGCTGGTGTCATGGTGGAAGACATCGCCAAGCGTTTGCAGGACTATGGGTATCATTCGCCAACCATGTCCTGGCCTGTCGCCGGCACGCTGATGATCGAACCGACGGAAAGTGAATCGAAAGCCGAACTCGACCGGTTTTGCGACGCGATGATCGCGATCCGTGCCGAGATCGCCGCGATTGCCTCCGGCCGGATGGACAAGGCCGACAACCCGCTGAAGCATGCCCCGCACACCGCGCGTGAGGTCACGGCTGACGTCTGGAACCACGCTTATTCTCGTCAGCAGGCGGCGTTTCCGTTGCCGTTCGTGGCGGCATCGAAGTACTGGCCGCCGGTGAAACGGGTCGACAACGTGTACGGCGACCGCAACCTGGTGTGCACCTGCGCGCCGCTGGAAGCATACGCCGAAGCCGCGGATTGACGCCCCTCTCCGCCCCCGGGGGCGAGAGGACGGGTGAGGTGGGGGATCGAAAGGATGACCCATCATGCCGCCCCGACGCCCAACTTCCCTCGCGCGTGAACTCCGCCAGAACGCGACGGAGACGGAACGACGGCTCTGGGCTGAATTACGGTCCACCAGTCTGGGATGGAAATTTCGCCGCCAGCATCCGGTTGGACGCTTCGTTGTCGATTTCGCGTGTCCGGCGCGAAAGTTGGCGATTGAAATCGATGGTGGTCAGCACGCTGACCGATCGGATGAAGATGCGGTTCGCACGGCGGAACTGGAGCGGCATGGGTATCGAGTTGTGCGATTCTGGAACCACGAGGTGGCGGAGAACCTGGATGGGGTGGTGCAGGCGATTTTGATCGCGGTTGAGGATTCTTCTGTCCCCCACCTCACCCGGCCTCTCCGCCCCCCGGGGCGGAGAGGGGACGTGACATGCTCGCCGGTGCGTGCGCCCCTCTCCGCCCCTGGGGGCGGAGAGGACGGGTGAGGTGGGGGACAGACGGGAGAGGCCTTGACCGCGGACGTTCGTCCCTCACCGCACCCGCCGCTCCGGCACGTTCGCATGTGAGCCGCCGTGTTCCGCCCATTCCCACGGACCGTCCACGTCAACGCCTCGCGTGCGGAGCATTTCGATGTGCTTCTCGGCGTTATCCTTGGGTTGGTAGCCAAGAAAATCCCAGTTGGTGTCGGCGATTTTCAGCCGCGTATTGGCCGAGTAACCATTCACGATCAGGCACCCCGGATCCTCATGCCGCAACGAAGCATCAACCAGCCGCGCCACATCTCCTGGGCTTAACCACGTCGCCAGCGACCGTTGATCGATCGGCAGCGTGCGATAAGTGCCAATCCGCATCGAAACTGACCTTATCTCGTGCCGATCGAAGTACTCGCGCAGGATCGTTTCACCATACACCTTGAACGCGCCATACAGACTGTCCGGCCGAGGCGGCATCGCCGGTGTCACACGTTCCGTGATCGGATAGCAGCCAAACGCGTGATTACTGCTGGCGTACACAATCCGCTGGACACCGGCCAGCCGCGCGCACTCAAACACATCGAACACGCCGCGGACATTGACCCGGAACAAATCCTCCAGCGAGTAATCCGCGCCGACGCCGGTCAGATGCACCACGGCGCTGACGCCTTGCATCATCCGCTCGATCGCGGCGCGGTCACCGATGTCGGCGACAATGGGTTCTTCGTTCGGCGCGGGATCCTTGATCGGCCGAGCATCCGTCAGCCGCAGACGCGACCAGCCGGAACGCAATCCCTGACGCAATGCCGTCCCGATGGCCCCGGCGGCGCCAGTGATCAGAACGGTATCCTTCGCGGGGTCGATCATGTGTCAGCCAGCGTGGTCAGGATGTGGTCACGCGCGGCTATGTCGTTCTCCTCATGCACCGGTTGGATCGCCACATGGGTCGCGCCGGCGGCGAAATGCGCGTGCAAACCTTCTTTCACTTTCGCGGCATCGCCCCACAGCACCATCGCGTCGATGAACGCGTCGGAGCCGCCATTACTCAGGTCGGCCTCGGTAAAGCCAATTCGCAGCCAGTTATTGCGATAATTGTCCAACACCATGTAGCGCGACAGTTCCTTGCGGCCCAGAGCGCGGGCTTTCGCGGGATCAGTTTCCAGCGTCACCTTCTGTTCGATCGCGCACCATTTGCCTGGACCAAGGATTTTCGCCGCTTCGGCGGTGTGCTTCGGCGTAGTGTTATAGGGCAACGCGCCTCTGGTCATTTCCCCCGATAGCTTCAGCATCAACGGTCCGAGCGCGGCCACCGCGAGCGGGAAATCTTCCGCGCCGGCCTCGCCTTTGCAAATGCCATTCAGGTAGTGGCGCATGGCCGGAATCGGCTTCTCATACGTGTGACCGCGAATCCCTTCCACCATTGGCGGATGACTGACGCCCAGGCCGAGGATGAACCGGTCGCCGTACAGCTCATTCAACGAAATCATCCCACGCCGGGACGTGAACGCATCCCGCGCGTAAATGCTGGCGATCGAGCTGCCGATCTTTAACTTTGACGTGCAGGACAGCATGAACCCGGCCACCGCGAATGATTCATAGTCGCGCGATTCCGGATACCAGAGCGTATCGTAGCCAAGCCGCTCCACGGTACCCACGAACTCTCTGATTTGCGCCGGTCCACCGAGTTTCCCGGTAGAATACCATGCGCCGAGCCGGCCGAGTTGCATCATTTGGTCTCCATTCCGCTTCACACCGGCGCGACGATCACACCCTCGTCCGCCAGGCCTTTGATTTCCTGTGCCGTCAATCCGGCCTCCGCCAGCACTTCGTTGTTGTGCTCACCGACTTTTGGTGGTTGCCGCGTGACGCCAGGCCGTGCGCCGCCACCGAATTCAATCGGCAGAGCCGGGAGCCCCACCACTTTCCCGTCCCCGCCGCCGAACCGTGACACGTAAACGTCGACCAGGCCGCCGGTCGCCAGCAGATGCGGATCGACGAACATGTCCTTGGGTTGACCTACGGGTGCCCAGGAAACGTTGGCGCGCTCGCAGCGGGCTTCGACTTCCGGCTGCGGGTACTTAATCAACACCTCCTGCAACGCCGGGATCAACCACGATCGTTCCGCCAGCCGTAACACGTTGGTGGCCAGCCTCGGATCGGCGGCGAGTTCCTGAAGGCCGAATTCCTCGACGAAGCGGGCCCATTGCTGATCACTCGTGACGCCGATGAACAACTGCCCACCGCCAGCGGTGTTGAAGACTTCATAGATGGCCCAGGCTCCGCGGCGGGCAGGCATGGGGCGGGCTTCTAAGCCGGTGGCGGCCATCCCGGCCATATGCGTGCTCATCAGGAAGGCGGCACTTTCGAACAAGGCACTGCTGACGCGCTGGCCTTTGCCGGTGACATCTCGTTCCCGCAGAGCGGCTTGCGCGGCGACGACGCCGAACACCGCGCCCATGATGTCGATCACCGACGCGCCGGCTCGTAGCGGTTGGCCGACCGGTCCGGTCATCCAGGCGAGACCGGTCTGGAATTGCACCACCTCATCCAGAGCTGGTCTGTGTTCGTACGGACCTGCCAGGTAACCTTTCAACGCCAGATAAATCAGACGGTCGTTGAATGGCGAAAAATGCTCATATCCGCACTTCAACCGCTCCATCGTTCCCGGGCCGTAATTCTCCAGCACAATGTCGGTCTTTTCGACCAGGCGGTACATCGCCGCCTGACCCTCGAGTCGCTTCAGATCGATCGCCAGGCTGCGTTTGTCGCGGTTGAACGCGGCGAAGAAGCCAGCCCCAAAACCACCCAGACGGCGGGTGTGATCGCCATTTGGAGCGGGCTCAACTTTGATGACGTCGGCGCCGAGTTCCGCGAAGATCAACCCGGCGGTCGGCCCCATGACGGTGTGGGTGAATTCAAGAACCTTCAATCCCGCCAGAGGCCGAGCTGACATCAGGCCGCCATCCGCCGGAACGCGTCGAGGCTGCCTGCGTGGATCAGTTCACCGGGCAGTTGATGGCCGACGATCTCTTCGGCCATTCGCCCAACTTCGATCAGCTTGTCGAGATCGACTCCGGTGTCGATGCCCATTTCCTCACACAGCAGCACCAGTTCCTCGGTGCAGATGTTGCCGGCGGCCTTCGGTTGTCCGGCGAACGGGCAGCCACCCAGACCGCCGACGGTGGAATCGAACCGCGTGACGCCCATTTTCAGTCCGGCATGCGCGTTGGCCACCGCGAGGCCGCGCGTGTCGTGCAAATGCAGTGAGATTTTCATCTCCGGCCACTTTTCGCGCACCGCGGCGATCACGCGTTCGATCCGCACCGGCGTCGCCCATCCCATCGTGTCGGCGAGTGAAAAAAGTTCGATCTTCGCGCCGGTTTCCTCGGCGATTTTCATCCCGTCGTCCAGAGTCTTCACCACCTGCGCGGGCGGAATGTCGCCCTGGTAGTTGCAGCCGAACGCCGCCATGACGCCGACGCGAAGCACCGGAATGCCGCGGGACAGATGCAGTTCCGCCTGGCGCCGCATGGCATCCAGATTTTCAGCATGGGTGCGGTGCAGGTTCTTTTTGGTGAACCCCTCCGATGCCGTCAGCGAAATTGACCCGGTGATCGTCAACTTATCCTTGAACGCCAGCGCCCTATCGAGCCCGTTGCCGTTGAAATACAGCCCCGTGTAGTGGACGCCTGGTTTGGCGGTAAATCCGGCCGCGACGGCCTCCGCGTCGGCCCAACCGGGCACAAGCCGAGGGTTCACGAACGAACAGGCCTGGATGTGATGGAGCCCGGTCTCCGACAATGCATCGATCAACTTGATCTTGTCCGCCGTGCTGATCGGGCCGGGTTCGATTTGAAAACCTTCACGCGGGCCTTCCTCGTGAATTTCGACATGTTTCGGCAGGTCGGTCATGGTCCTTGTCCCTTCAGATCACGTTGGCGGCTTTGAAGCGTGCGACGTCGTCTTTGCTGTAGCCTAGTTCGGCCAGCACCTCGTCGTTGTGCTGACCGAACATTGGTGGCGGGCGATCGACCTTTGGTCCGTCATGCGCGAACTTGAACGCGGCGACCGGCACGCTGAACGTCCCCGGCACGCCGGGCGCATTCTCGTGCTTGTGCAGAATGTTCCGGCTGGCGATTTGCGGATCGGCGAGAGCCTCTCCCATCGTGCGCACACGGCTGGCGGGAACGTGACGCTCCTGGAACCACGCTTCCCACTCCGCGGCGGTTCGGGTCAGCATGATGCCCTTCAGAACCGCCACCTCACGATCATGATCGGCGTTACGTTCGTCGTTGGTGCGTTTGATCATCTCGGGATGCTCCAGCACCGTCCACAGCCGGCGCTGCTGCCGGAGATTGGAGGCGCCGATCATGACCATGCCGTCTTTTGTCTCATACGCCTGGCTGGTGGCATGACCGGTCGTATTGCCCGACGGTTTCGGATGCTTGCCGTTGCGCATATAGCCGGTGACGTGGCTCGCCATCAGAATCATCGCGACATCCAGCATCGCCATGTCGACGCGCTGACCCACGCCTGTCTTTTCGCGTTGAAACAGCGCCGCCGACAAAGCGTACGCGCCCATCGTACCGGTCGCGTAATCGATCGCCGGCGCACCGATCTTCATCGGATTGGCATTCGGCGTCCCCGTCATCGCCATGATGCCTGACGTCGATTGAATCACGTGATCATACGCCGTCTGCTCCCTCCGCGGCCCACCCTGACCGAACGCCGAGAACGACGCGTAGATCAGCTTCGGATTGATCTTCCTCAGGTCCTCATACCCAAGTCCCAACGCTTCAAACGCGCCGGGCCGGTAATTCTCCACCAGCACGTCGGCGGTGGCGACCAGCTTTTTCAAAATCTCCCGGCCCTGCTCCGTCTTCAGGTTCAAAGTGATCGCGCGTTTGTTCGATCCTTGCGTCAAAAACCCGGTGCCCATGTTGGCGTGGTTCAGATCGTTATCGCTGCCGGAATCCCGGCTTTGATCCGGATCGTCGGGATGTTCCACCTTAATCACATCCGCGCCCATCAGACCGAGCTGATACGCCGCGAACGGACCCGCCAGCACGTGCGTGATGTCGATGATCCGTATGCCTTCAAACGGGCGCATGATGGCGGCTCCTCCGGGATTTTCGCGGCGGAGGGTGCAACCTTGCCCCCGCCCCGTCAACACGCTTGGATGGCCGCGGCGAAGGGGAGGGTGGACATGCCGGTCGATCTGATCATCGAAGGCGCGGTGGCGAAAGTGGTGCTGAACCGGCCAGAGCGGCTGAATGCTCTGACCTGGGAAATGCGCCAGCAATTGCGCGAGCATTTCACCGAACTTCGCTTCAACGAAGCGATTCGCGCCATCATCGTCACCGGCGAGGGCCGCGCGTTCTGCACCGGCGCCGACGTGGGCGGCATGGAGCGCAAGGACCTCCGCGGCGAACGCGAGAAACTGCAAAATGGCAGCCACTCCTACATGCGGGTGCTGACCGCGATCGAGAAGCCGGTCATCGCGGCGGTGCGAGGACCCACCGTCGGCGTCGGCTGGAGCATCGCGATGGGCTGCGATTTGATCGTCGCCTCGGAAACCGCTCGGTTTTCGCAGGTGTTTCGCCGCATCGGCCTGGCGCCAGATGGCGGCGCGATCTGGTTCCTGTCGAAACGAATTGGCATCGCGCGTGCCAAGGAACTCGTCTTCACGGCACGCTTCGTTGAAGCAGCCGAGGCGCTGTCGCTTGGTTTGGTCAACTACGTCGTTCCGGACAGCGACCTGATGTCGAAGGCCGAGGAACTGGCGGCCGATCTGGCCGGCGGCCCAACTTTCGCATTTGGCATGGCGAAGAAGATGTTCGCCATGGCCAATAGCACGTATGAGGATTTCCTCGACGTCGAAAGCCTGGTTCAGCCGCAACTGGGTCAGACCGAGGACCATCGCGAAGGCGTCGCCGCGTTCAAGGAAAAGCGTCAGCCAAAATTCAAGGGGCGCTGACCCATAGGCGCTGTTCACCCGCCATGGCTGGGCCTGGCCCAGCCATCCACGACTATACTGACCGCGCCAAAGACGTGGACGGCCGCCACAGGGGCGGCCATGACGAGGAAGTCAAGCCCGGCCATGACGAGGAAAGCGCCTATGGGGCGCTGACCCGCACCACCGGCGAGGGGATACTTTCGATCATCACGTTGACGCAGGCCGGTTTACCGCTCGCCATCGCTCGTTCGATGGCGCCGTGCAGATCGGCGATATTTTCTACCAGTTCGCCGTGTCCTCCCAGTCCCGCGACCGCGAGGTCGTAACGGGTCGGATCGAGTTCGCAACCATATGTCCGGTTCGGCCCATAATCGCGGACCTGCAAATTATACTCTGCATTCCAACGGCAATCCGTACCGACCACGGCGACGAACGGCAATTTCAGCCGAACCGCCGTTTCGAACTCCGCCATGTGAAATCCAAAAGTGCCGTCCCCAAGCACCGCGAACACCGGCGCGTCGGTTTCAACCACCCGCGACCCACAGGCAATTGGCAAAGACGACCCAATCGAGCCGGCGACGCCGTTGATCATCCGCCGGTCGTTATGCAGGATCGCCTGCCCCCATTGCGCGAACTCACCGCCGTCGCAGATCAGGATCGTGTCGGGGTTCTTTTCGACATAGGGCTTCAGCGCCTGGAACAATTCCGCCGGATGCAGCTTTCCCTTGGTCTGCGATTTCAGCGAAGTCCAGGATTCTGGGCGATTACTCATGAGGGCGCGCGCCTCGGCGAACCAACCTCGATCGATCGCCTTCCCGGCACCAATCCGCAGCAGGGCCTCCGCCGCGGGCAGCGTGTCCGCGACGCAGCCGAATGCGAGGCGCGGTCCCAGTTCTCTCGCGGCGCGGCCGACCAGTTCACCCTCGGGATCCAGCGAAATGAACCGGCACGCCGGATCGATGGGCGGACCGCCAAACTTCAAGGTAAAATCGAACGCTTTGCCAAGCAGTACGATCAGGTCGGTGCGCCGCGCGACTTCGGCGAACGCTCCCAGCGTCGCGTCGTTGAACCCGCGAGGGCTTTCCATGATGCAGGTTGGAATCGCCAACGTCGTTTCGATGCTCGCCAGTAACGCCCGTCCCGACCGATTGGCGAGTTGCGGGCCCGCCACCAACAACGGCTGGCGTGCCATGCCGATGATCGACAATATCGCCGCGGCGGCGGCGTCGCTCAACCCAACCACGGGATCGGAGAAATCCTTATCTGTCGGCCAGACAACCGAATGTTCCGGCACCGACGCATCCAGCACATCCGACGGCAAACTTAAATGCACCGGTCCTGGGCGGCCCGAGATCGCGATGCGCAATGCCTTCGCCACCTCCATGCCAACAGTCGCCGTGTTGGTCGCCATCCAGGATGCCTTGGTCACCGGCGCGGCCATCTCCACCTGGCGCAATTCCTGAAACCCGCCACGGCCAAGCTGATCCGTCTCGGTATGACCGGACAACAGCACCATCGGCGATTCCTGGCCCAGTGCGGTGAACAAGGCACCGACGGCATTCGCGTGACCCGGTCCGCCGGTAACCCAGGCGATGCCGGGTTTGCCGGTCAGCCGGCCGAACGCGTCCGCCATATGCACGGCCGCTCCCTCATGCCGCACGTGCAACAGTTCCAGCTTGCTGTCGATCGCGGCATCGAACAACGACATGATGTGGTTGCCGGACAGCGTGAAAATCGTCGTGTGGCCCGCTCGTTCCAGCGTCCGGATGACGATGTCGGCGCCCCGCAAGGTCGTTGTCATGTTTGGTTCGCCCAGAAAAAGGGCGGAGGGCCAAAGCCCCCCGCTGCCGCTCAGATCGGATCCCAGGCAAACACGTCCCGGGTCCGTTCCAGCGGCGTGAAGGATTTCTCCACCGCCGGCAACCAATGTTCCGCCAGCTTCTCCGGGTTCCAACCATCCGTCCGCGCCATGATGCGGATCGGCCGAGGCTGGTTGTACAGATAGATTTCGTTGCCGCGGACACCGAAAATCTGTCCCGAAACGTTCGCCGCCGCGTCGGTGCCCAGAAAGGCGATCAACTGCGCGATGTGATCGGGCCGGGTGCGTTCGGCGCGCGCCTTCAACTGTTCCTCGGTCTGGCCGGGAACCGTTTCGATCATGCGGCTGAACGCGTGCGGACCAATGCAGTTGGACCGGATATGGTAACGTTGCATATCCATCGCGATACAGCGCGACAGACCGGCGATACCCAGTTTGGCGGCGCCATAGTTCACCTGCCCCACACTGCCGATCAAACCGGAGGTCGAGGTGATGTGAACGAAACACCCACTCTCCTGCTTGCGGAAATGCGTGACCGCCGCGCGGCTGACATAAAAGGCGCCGTAAAGATGCACCTTCATCACGGCATCGAACTCTTCCGGCGACATATAATGGAACATGCGGTCGCGCAGAATGCCCGCGTTGTTCACCACCATATCAATCCGTCCGAAACTATCGATCGCCTGCTTCACCATCGCCTGGGCGTCGTCCCAACTCGCGACGCTGCCGCCGTTCGCCACCGCCCGGCCGGCGCCATTCGCCTGAGTGATTTCCGCGACGACCCGATGCGCCGGTCCATCGTCGTGGCCTTCGCCGGTTACGCTCGCGCCGACGTCATTGACGACGACCTGCGCGCCATTGGCGGCGAGGGCGATCGCGGTCGCGCGGCCAATTCCGCCGCCTGCTCCGGTAACGACGGCGACCTTGCCATCCAGCATTCCCATGATATTTCCTCCTGAACAATCGGGACGCGGACAGAATGCGTCAGGACGTGACCGGTGTCATCATCCCCCTGGACCTGGAGGTTACAGACCCTTGGCGTGCAGGAAGTAATGGATCGCCTGCGACATGGTTCCGGGCGTCTGAGTCGAGGCGAAATGCCCCGTGTTCAACTCCAGGAATTCGGCGCCGGGAATTTGCTTCGCCATCGGTTCGATGATCGACGGCGGCCGCAGCCCGTCGTGCCGGCCGGCGGTGACCAGCGTGGGGCAGGCGATCTTGCTCAGTTCGCCACTGATGTCCTCTTCCGCCAACATGCGGTTGATGGCGGCGAAACTTCGCGGATCGTTGGCCAGCCAGCGCGCGCGAAATTCGCGAAACACGCTTGCGTTGTGACGGACGATCGGCGGATAGGAATTCGCCAGACTGGTTTCGACGACACCGCGCATCCCACCGGCTTCAACCGCCGCCGCGCGCTCCAGCGTCTGTTGTCGCCGTTCCGCCGAAACACCGGTCGCCGGGCCATGCAGGACCAGCGCGGCGGCGCGGTCAGGATGACGCACGGCGAAATGAACCGCGATCGCGGCGCCGACCGCGATACCCGCCACCGCCACTTTGCCGGTGATATTCAGAGCGTCCAGCAACGCCTTCAGATCGCCTGCCATGTCGTTCCAGGTGACCGCGCCGTTGATCTTCTCCGACAGCCCGGCGCCACGCGTGTCGTAGCGCAATACCCGGCGGCCGTTATTCAGGGCGCCCAGACCTTGCTCCCAACTGTCCAGAGTGCCGCCCATTTCGTGGATCAGCACCAGCGTGGTTGGGCCGTCTCCGCTGAGTTCGTAACGCAGAGCGGTGCCGTTGACTTCAATCCAGTTCATGGTGAACGCTCCCTTGTATACCCCGCGGAAGCCTAATCCGCGCCGCCGTTTTCGTGAAGGTCTCTGTCCATGCCCGATTTAATGACGTTGCACTGGTCGCCGCGTTCTCCCTATGTGCGAAAGGTGATGATCGCGCTGAGCGAAACCGGGTTGGCCGGCCGGGTGCGCACCGTGCGAACCATCGTGGGTGGAACGACTCCGCATGAGGCGCTGATGAAGGTCAATCCGCTTGGCAAGATCCCGACGCTGGAACTGGGGGACGGCACGGTCATTTATGATTCACCCGTGATCATCGAGTATCTCGACACACTGCATACCGGCCCGAAGTTGTATCCGTCGGCATGGCCGGAACGGCTAACCGCGTTGCGCCGCCACGCGTTGGGGCAAGGGATGTTGGACAGCGCTTTACCGCTTCTGGGCGAGGGCTTCCGTCCGCCTGAACGGCAAAGCGATCCGCACAAAGAATTGTGGCGGGCGAAATTGCGGGCCAGCGTCGCGGCGCTGGAGCAGGAGGCGGAGGCGCTTGGCGCGAGCGGGTTCACTGTCGGCCATCTCGCGATCGGCGTCGCGCTGTCCTATCTGGATTTTCGCTTCGCCGATCTGGCGTGGCGCGACGGACATCCGAAACTCGCGGCATGGCACGAAACTTTCAATGCACGGCCATCGGTTGTCGCGAATCCACCGGTGGATGATCGGTGAAAAACGGCCCGGTTGCCATGACCTCGTCATCCCCGGGGATGACGAATCAGAGACTCCTACAGCATCCGATGCAAACTGATCGATGATACGGCCGTCCTAAAAATAGTGCCAGAAATTCGACGCCCTGGCTTCATCCGGGTTACCATCGAACACGATCTGGCCGCCGTTCATGATGATTACCCGATCCGCGATTTTCATCGCCGCGGCGACATTCTGTTCCACCAGCACGGCGGTCATCGCATGTGATTTGCACACGTCCCGCACCTGTTGAAACATCCGCTCCACCAGATTTGGCGCCAGTCCAATCGACGGTTCATCCAACAACAGACATCGTGGGGCGCCCAGTACCGCCAGCGACAGAGCGAGCATTTGTTGTTGACCACCGCTCAGGCTTCCGGCGCGGGTGGCTCGGCGTTCGTCCAGAATCGGAAACAGACGATACACATCCGGAACGTCGAACATCGCGCCGGCGGTGACATTGCGGGCCCCGACCACGTCGATATTTTCGGCCACGCTCAGATCGGGGAAGATGCCGCGGCCTTCCGGCAACAGCCGCAACCCAAGAGCGATCCGCTCGGCGACGCCCAACCGGTTGATCGGTTGTCCATCGAGCGCGACCTCACCTTCCTTCGGTGTCAGCAATCCCATCACCGCGCGTAACGTCGTGGTCTTTCCGGCTCCGTTGTGACCCAGCAGTGCCAGGATCTGTCCCGGCTCGAGCGCGAACGACACGCCGGAGATGACGGTCTTCGCGCCGTAGCCGGCGGTGATGTTGTTCAACCGCAACACCATCAGATCGCACCACCGAAATAAATCTCCGCCAGGGCCGGATCGCTGATGATTTCCGCCGGCGTGCCGCGGGCCATCAGGTGGCCCTGATGCAGAAACAGCACCTCATCGGCGATCTGCTGCACCACGCGAGTGTTGTGTTCGACCACCAGCAACGTCTTGCCCTCGGTTTGCAAACGCCGCAGCAGGGTCATGATCTGGTCCAGCGCGCTCGCTGAAAGGCCGGAAGCGGGTTCGTCCAACAGCAGCAGTTCCGCGCCGGTGGCGAGGCCTCGAGCCACGGTAAGCAGTTTCTGTTCGCCATAAGACAGGTTGCGGACGAATTCATGCGCCCGGTCAGCGAGCCCGACATGGTCCAGGATGCGCATCGCTTCCTCGCGCCGTCCGCGTTGCGCGCGCGCGACGTGCAGCGGACGGAAGATCGCCGCCAGCGGTTCCTCACCGGACTGCGCCGGCAAGGCGACCACGACGTTGTCCAGCGCGGTCAGGTCAACGAACAGCCGCAAATTCTGAAACGTCCGGGCGATCCCGGCGGCGACGATCGCCTGTGGTTTCAGCCTATCCAGCGACACGCCCCGAAACGAAACAGTGCCAGCGTCGGGACGCAGAAACCCCGTGATGACATTGAAAATCGTGGTCTTGCCGGCACCATTCGGTCCGACCAGGCAAGTGATGCGGCCTCGCTCCACGGTGAAACCACAATCCTGCAAGGCGCGCAGACCGCCGAAGTTGACCTCCAACCCAGACACCGTGAGATAATCGGTCATAGTTTTTCGCCCGCGAGACCTTGCGGGCGAAACAGCATGAACGCGATCAGCAGCACGCCGTAAATCAACTGACGGGCCGCGGCGGCGATGGTCGTCGGAATGTCGATCAACGTGAGCACCTGGGGCAGCGCCAGTAACAAGAACGGCCCAATGATCGATCCGGCCAAAGTGCGAGCACCACCCACGACCACCATGGTCAGCAACAGGATCGACGCGTCGAGATCGAACGAGGATGGATCGATAAAACTCAGGAATGTCGCGTAAAGCCCTCCGGCGCTGCCGGCGAAGGCACCCGCCATCGCGGCGGCCGATACTTTCGCGCGCAGCACGTTTTTGCCGGCCGCCGCGACCGCGAGTTCGTCCTCCCGGATCGCGCGCAACAGACGTCCGAATGGCGCGCGCATGATCAGCCAGAAGGCGATGCAGCCCAATACCATGGCGGAAAGGCAAAGCGCGGCCAGGTCCGCGTTGCTCTCAAGCGTTTTGCCGAACAAATCAGCGGGGGGAATTCCCGGCAGCCCGTTGGCGCCTCCGGTTCCCGCCGTCCAGTTCGTGAAGATCGCCGTCGCCAGCAATTGGATACCAAACGACGTCACCACGAAATAATCGCCGGATACTCGCAGTGCCGGCAACGTGACAAGCACGTTCAGCGCGACGCAGAATGCCGCGGCAACCAGCATCGCCGGGAGGAACGACGTGATGTCATTCATCAACAAATACGAAACGATATACGCACCGACGCCGAACACGGCCGCCTGTGAGACCGAGAAAATCCCAGCGATCCCGACCAGCAGGTTGGTGGAAAGGCCAAGCAGCACATAGATCGCCGCCAAGGTCGCGTAGCTGAGCCAGAAATCCATACTCTACCTGGCCGCCGCGAACAGGCCTGTCGGCCGGAACAGCATGAAAATCACGAAGATGAAAAATGTGATGCCGATACTCCATTCGCCCGGCATCATCAGCAGAGACAGATTTTGCAATTCGGCGATCGCGATGGCCAGCACGAAGGCTCCGGTGATGCTGCCCACACCGCCGGCGATCATGGCGATGGTCGCGGTCAGCAGCGGCGTCACGCCGTTGTAAGGTTGCAATCCGAGATCGACCGGAACCAGGACACCTGGCACCGCGACCACCGCCGAAGCGATCGCCATCACGTAAACATGCACACGCCGAGGCCGCAGCCGGGTGATTTCCGCCAGAAATGGATTTGACGCCACCGCTCGCATCTGTTTGCCGAGGATCGTGCGATGCGCGAACCACATCAGGCCGGCATAAGACGCCAGACTCGCGGCGACGATCAGCACCTGGATGACGGTCAGGCGGATGCTGCCACCTCCGGCGACGACCGACGAAGCCCAGGGCAGGGAGAATTGCAGGATGTTGGGGGAATAGACGGCGGCGATGATGTTTTGCATCACGGCCAACACGCCCAGAGAGGCGATCAGAATCACCAGATGCGTGGCATGCCGCCGTTCCAGCCGGGCGTAAAGCCAGGCCTGAATCGCCGCGCCGGTCGCAGCGCAAGCGATCACCGCGATCACAAACGCCACGATGAACGGCGCGCCATGCGTCGTCAGCGACCACGCCAGGTAGCCGCCCAATGTAAAGACTCCGGCATGAGCCACATGGAACAGTTTGGTGGTGGAATAGACCAGAGAGAATGTGACCGCGACAACACCAAGGGCGCAACCGGTCGCGAGGCCATTAAACAAAAGCTGAAGGGCAAGCATCGATCAGTCGGTATTCATCTTCTTGATCGTCGTGTCCTTGCCGTCGTGCATCATGTTGATGTCCAATGGAACGGTCGCCGTGTTGCTCTTGAACTCCAACGGGATCAGTCCCTGGAATTTGCGGATTTTGAAGATCACGTCGCGCATGTTCTCGCCGGTGATGGGTTGTCCATCGGCCAGCAACTTGTCCATCGCGGTCAACAGGATTTGCGAGGCGTTGTAGTACTGGCGAACGAAAAACTCCATTTCCACGCCGTATTTTTGTTTGAACCCGGCCGCCAGTTCCGGCGGTGCCTCGATCCGGATTTGCGTGTGCACGAACCCCTCGGCGGCGGGATCCTTGATGACGTCGGGATCCTGAAAGAACGTGGTGCCGGCGACGGTGAAGGTCAGGCCAAGTTGCTTGTACTGCTGCGCCATGTTGTCCAGGGCGGCGGTAATGGATACCAGCATGACCTCGGGTTTCGCGTCCGCGAGTTTCAGCAACGCGGGACGGAAGTCGGTCTGCCCGAACTGGGTCGGCTCCTGCGCCAGGATGGTGCCGCCTGTTTTGGGAAACGCATCCTGGTAATCGTCACGTCCCGAGATACCAGCGGCGTCGTTTTCGAACAGGATGACTGCCTTTTTCTTGCCCTCGCCGGCGAGGTATTTGGTGATCACCCCGATCTCATCGCCAATCGTCGGCAGCGTGTTGATTAAATACGGCGATGCCGTCGCGAGCTTATCGGCCTGCGCGCCAGCATTGACCATCAGCACCTTCTTCCGCGTCGCCAGCGGCGCCATCGCCAGCGACGGCCCGGAATAGGCGGTGAAAATCACCTGCAAATGTTCCAGATCGGTCAGCTTGTTGAAACTCAGAATCGATTGATCGGGCTTGGCCTGATTGTCTTCGAACACGACCTCGATCTTGTTGCCGCGCACGCCGCCCTTGGCATTGGCCTGATCCATCGCGAACTGGATCCCACGCATCTGCTGCGTTCCAATCAGCGCTCCTGGGCCGGTCAACGGAAGGATCGCGCCAATCCTGATCGTATCGGCCCGCGCGACACCGATCGCGATCACGCATGCCAGGATGGCGGTCAGACCGATACGCCGCATGAAACGTCTCTCCCGTTTGTTGCCTTCAGGCTTAGGCGTGGGTCCAACAGGGGTCAAGGTTGCCCAAATCGCCGCCAGTGAGGTAATTTCGCACCAGGCTGCACGGGAAAAGCGGTTCATGAGTAAGCACGTCGTCGCGACAGTCAGTGAGATTCCACCAGGCCAGCGGAAACTTGTCACGGTGCGCGGCCGTTCCATCGCGGTCTTCAACCTGGACGGCGAGTATTACGGATTGTTCAACCGCTGTCCGCATCAGGGCGGACCGATGTGCGAGGGAATCCTGACGGGTCTGATCCAGTCGAATGAACCTGGCCGCTACGAATACTCGCGGCCGGGCGAAATCCTGCGCTGTCCCTGGCACGGCTGGGAGTTCGACGTGAAAACCGGCCAGAGCTTCTGCGATCCGTCGAAGATCAGCGTGCGCAGCTACCCGATGGAGGTCGCGCCGGGACAGACCGTGGTGCAAGGTCCCTACGTGGCGGAGACTCTGCCCGTCACGGTCGAGGAACAATACGTCATCGTGGAGATGGCGTGACGATCGGCGCCCGCGCGTTCAACGCATCCTTGTCGAACCCGGCGACGCGCTTATAGCCGGCGGCGATTTCTTCCAGTTCGTTCCGCGTCAAAACGTCTTCGATGTGGCGAAAACCACCGGGCGCGCGTTCATGGACCACTTCCATGACCTGGTCCGGCCCGTTACCGCGATTCGCCAGCACAATGCGCGCCGTGGCCGGCCGCCGCTCCGCCTCATAGGCTTGTAACGCCGCCGGCATCACACCGTGCGTCTGGATTTCACGTGCCAGCACGCGCGCATCCAGGATCGCCTGTGAGGCGCCGTTCGAACCGATCGGATACATCGCGTGCGCCGCGTCACCTAACAGCGTCACGCGCCCGAACGTCCAGCGATCCACGGGATCGCGATCGACCATCGGGTATTCGAAACAACGCGCGGCACCTCGGATAATCGACGGCACGTCCAGCCAGTCGAAGCGCCACTTCTCAAACTGAGGCAGAAACTCCTCCAGGTCGCCCCGGCGGTTCCAGTCTTCCCGCCGCCAGGCCTGGCCGGCGGGGAACTTGCGTTCCGCGATCCAGTTCACCACTGGGCTTTTCCGGGAAATCGGATAGGCGACGAATTTCTGTCCAACGTGCCCCACCATGACCATGGTGCGGCCATCCAGAAACTCCTGACCGGTCGTGATGCCTCGCCACATGATGGCGCCATTCCAGATCGGCGCACCTTCGTTTGGATACAACATCGATCTTACTACGGAATGAATACCGTCGGCGGCGATCAGCAGTGATCCCTCGGCGTCGTCCCGATTCTCGCCAGTGCGGCGCTGGACGAATCGCGCGCGAACACCGGTTGAGGTCTCCTCCCACCCGGCCAAATGATGACCGGTCTGGATCGCGTCCGCACCGAGCCGTTCGCGGACCGCTTCCAGCAGGAGCATTTGCAATTCGCCGCGATGGATGGAAAATTGCGGCCAACGATAACCAGCGGCCTCGCCACGCGGCTCTGACCAGATATGTTGACCGTGGCTGGAATAATACGCCAGCGTCGCCGTCGGAATGGCGGTCGCCGCGAGCCGGTCGCGCAGCCCAAGTTCGGACAGCTCGCGCACGGCGTGGGGCAGGGTGTTGATGCCAACGCCCAGAGGTTCAATCGTATCGACGGATTCGAAGACGCGGCAAGCGATGCCGATCTGGTGCAGGCTCAACGCGGTCGTCAGGCCGCCGATGCCGCCGCCGATGATAAGGACGGTCATGCGGACCACCGGTCATGGCCGGGCCTGGTCCACGACTGTCCCGTTGAGCAGCGGTCGAATACTCGAGACGATGGTGGGCGGTTGTTATCTCTCGTCATGGCCGCCCCTGGGGCGGCCATCCACGTCTTTCGCGCGGCAGGTAAAGGCGTGGATGGCCGGGACGAGCCCGTCCATGACGAGGAACAAGCGCCTGTCGTTAACACCGTATTTAACCGGACAGAAGTGGGCCACGCCCGGCCATGACGATGCGGCGGGGGGCCGGCCATGACGGGAAGGGTCGCCATGGCGGGACGGGTCACTTCACACCCAGACCACGCATGAACCGGTCCTTGATGATCGGCGGATCGCGTTCTGTGGTGTCTTTCGGTTTCTCGCTGTCGATACGGCAGCCGATCAACCAGGGACCGTCCTCCTTCAGCGACAAAGCGATCAGTTCCTCGAACGCACCTTCATCGGCGGCCCAGACGCTTTGGCGCAGTCCGCAGGCGCGGGCGATGGCGACGATGTCGGCGCCTTCGGCTGTAAGAGCCTTCTGGCCGCCGGTGATCTGATACGCGCCATTGTCCATGATCACGACGCAGAAATTCTTCGGTGCGCGAGCCGCCACCGTGGCCAGTGACCCAAGCTGCATCAGGATCGATCCGTCGCCCTCCAGCGCGATCACCTTGCGTTTCGGCTGCGCCAACGCAACGCCAAGGCCGATCGGCACCGCCAGCCCCATCGAGCCAAGCATGTAGAAATTCTGCGCGCGATGACCGACAGTCCAGAGATCGAAATTGGTATACCCAATGCCCCCGATCACAGCTTCTTCATGCCGCAACTGGGCGACCATCCGTTTCGTGATATCGAAACGGTTCATCACTTTCGCCTGTTCGCGGCTGGCGGGTTGATTCGCGGGAAGTGCCATCATGCCGCTCCTATGCCGCGAAAACTTTGCCACCGGTCAGTAACGGCGACAGAATGAAACAGCACGGCGATTGCGTGGCCCAGGCCTGGGTCATGGCGCGGTCGAGGATGAATTCCATCTCATCGAGCCGCGTGATGGTCGGGCTTTCGATCAGCAGCGTATCCAGCACCGGCCGCATCGTGCGCGCAACCATCTGCTGGCCGATGTTGAATTCTCCCAATGTGCCGCGTTCGGACACCAGCATCAGCGTGGGGATCTGATACGGCACCGGCAGCGACGCGAGCGAATTGGCCAGTGTCGCGAACCCGCTGGTCTGCATCAGCAGAATGCCGCGGCGGCCACCCATCCAGGCGCCGGCGTTGATGCCCAGACCCTCTTCCTCGCGAGCGACGGCGAAGGCGGTGAAGAACGGGTCTTCGTGCACCAGGTCGATCAACGGACGCAGCACGTTGTCAGGCACATAGGTGACCAGGTCGACCTTGTGCCGCTTCAACGCGTTGGCGACCATCTCATGCCAGGCCTTGTCACTCGCCATCTCGCTCTCCTTCGCCAGCCGTCCCTTCGCATGCCTTGCGCGGGCGGGCAACCGTGCGTAAGCAGACCGGCGAACCACCTTGGCGAACCCCGTTTGGAGGAGACCTCCCATGGCCGACACGTATGACGTCATTGTCGTGGGCGCGGGTAACGCCGCGCTGTGCGCCGCCCTGTCGGCGCAGGAGCAGGGCGCCAAAGTGCTGGTGCTGGAAAAAGCCAGTGAGGAGGAGCGCGGCGGCAACTCCACCTTCACCGCCGGTGGGTTTCGTTTCGTCCATGAGGGCCACGAGGATTTGCGCAAGGACGTGCTGAACGATCTTTCCGAAGCCGAAGCAAAGCTGATGGTGATTCCGCCTTTCACCGCGGAGAAATACACCGAAGACCTGATGATGGCGACCGAGTTTCTGTCGGAGCCTGATCTGATCGACATCCTGATCGGCCGCTCGCGCGAGACGATGGTCTGGATGAAAGAGAAGGGCGTGCGCTGGATCCCGATGTTCAAGCGCCAGTCCTATTTGGTGAACGGCGTGCAGCATTTCTTCGGCGGTATGGCGGTGGAAGCGGTCGGCGGCGGTTGGGGTCTTGTCGACTTCCTGTTCCGCTCGGCTGAACGAAATGGCATCGCCGTGCGTTACAATACCGGCCTGCGGAAATTGATTCAGAATCGCAGGGGCGACATCACCGGCGTGACCGTGTTCGGCCCCGACGGCTACGAGGACATTCATGCCAAGGCCGTCGTGCTGGCCTGCGGCGGGTTCGAGGCGGATCCGGAAATGCGTGTCCGCTATTACGGCCCCGGCTGGGAACTGGCGAAGGTGCGCGGCACGCGGCACAACACCGGCGACGGCATCAAGGCGGCGCTGGAAATCGGCGCCGCCGCGTTTGGCGGCTGGTCTTCCTGCCACGCGGTGCAATGGGACCTCAGCGCGCCACCGTTCGGTGATCGCGTGGTGCTCGATAACTATCAGAAACATTCCTATCCGATCGGTATCATCGTCAACGCCGACGGCGAACGCTTTGTCGATGAGGGCGCCGACTTCCGCAATTACACCTATGCCAAGTACGGCCGCGAGGTGATGAAGCAGCCGAAGCGCATGGCGGCGCAGATTTTCGATAACAAAACGAATCATCTGACCCGCGACGAGTATCGCATTCGCCAGGTGACCAAAGGCCAGGCCAACACGATTGAGGAACTGGCCGAGCAACTGGAAATCAGCCCGGAGGGGTTGGTGAAGACCGTGCGCGAGTTCAACGCCGCCTGTCAGCCGGGCGAGTCGAACTTCGCTGTCCTCGACGGCAAGCACACTGAAGGCATCTCGCCACCCAAATCCAATTGGGCGGTGCCGATCGATGAGCCGCCGTTCCACGGCTATGCGGTGACCTGCGGCATCACGTTCAGTTTCGGCGGCCTGAAGATCACCAACGACGGCGAGGTCGAGGACACCAGCGGCCGGGTGATGCCGGGCCTGTTCGCGGCAGGCGAACTGGTCGGCGGCATCTTCTATCAGAACTACCTGGGTGGCGCCGGCCTGATGTCCGGTTCGGTGTTCGGGCGGCTGTCCGGGCGGTCGGCGGGGAAATACGCGAAGGGATAGGAATCCGCTTCAGGCGGGCGATAATCGCCGTGGTATGTTTACGTAATTCGTAATTTGGTAATTTCGAATTCGTAGCTCACTGTTCACCGTCGATGAAACCAGAGACCTGTAGATGACCCTCGTCCGCCTCCGCCGAGCCGCGCAGATCACTCTGCCTCAGGACATCCGAGAGGCAGCACGTCTGAAGGAAGGCGATTATCTGGATGCGGAAGTGACCGAGGCTGGCATCCTCCTTCGGCCGGTCAGTATCGCGGGCCGCGAGCCCACGCCGGAGCAGGAGGCAGAGATTTTGGCCGCCGTCGGCGAAGCCCGTGCACTCCATGCCGCTCAGCGCGGTCGTTGACGCGTCCGTTCTTGTCAGTGCCTTCCTGTTTCCGGAAAGCGTGCCGGGATTGATTGTGAAACTTGCCAGACAAGGCCGGTTTGCCGGGCACGTTTCGTCAATCCTGCTCGATGAAACCCGCGACGCCCTTCTCTCAGCGCGGCTTCGGAATTCCTACGGTCATGATGAACAGGCGGTGCTCGAATTTCTGGCTAACCTTGAGACATACTGCTCGATTTACCGGGGTCCTCTGCCGGACATCGGCCAGGTGTGTCGAGATCCGGGTGACGACCACGTGATCGCGACGGCCATTGCCGTTGGCACGCGGTACATCGTCACTGGCGACAAGGACTTGCTGACGCTCGCCCGATTTCGGGAGGTCCGATTATGACCGCGAGGACTTTTCCCGCTGAACTGACGCCGGGTCCGGTCTGACATCTCGCCGGCCAGGTCCAACTGGGCTTTGCCAATCGACGAACCGCCGACTCTCTACCGAGAGTCGGCTTTGGAATTAGACATCAGGCTACGGAGTGGGAAGTAGGCGGGTCGCTCAGATCGCGCCGGCTGACCGATTCCACCGCCGCGCGAAGATGGCCAACAAGCCGAGCGCGGTGGCGAACACCGGCAGCGCGGGTGGCGCGGGCACATCCAGCGTTCCCCCGAAATCATCGGCGACGATGTTGCTGTTCGAGAGTTGGACGACGTCGGTGCTCGGATCGATCAGGGCACCATCAGCGCCAGCCAACAAGTTCGACCAATCGTCCAGGACCAAATTCAGTTGGTATTGGTCGGTCGTGTCTTCCATGGCGACCTCCCATTCATTGCCTGCTTCCGGTCCCTGGGAAAGAATGTTGTCGAAATCAAGACTCAGCGGCGACGAGAGGGTGACGTCCGCGTAATCCAGCCCAGGCAGGCTCGGGTCAACGTAGATCTCTCCGCCGGCGAACGGGTCCGGGCCACCGAGCTGAGCGTAACTGCCGCCGTCGAGGCTGACGTAGTAGTCGCCGGATGGGAGCGGGGGTGCTGACGGTTGCGCGACCGCAGCTATCGCATGGCCGGGTTGCCAGGTGAAAGCGACAGCGGCGATGAGGCCGGCCGCACTCAATGACTTTAGGCTCATAAAGATTCCCCTATCCCCTTGAAAACTCGGTATTTCACGAGAAACATATCAGAAAGAGCGTCAATCGTCAATCATTATTATTATTTAGACAACGAGAATCGGACGGCCGCCCGCGGCGGCACTTTGATTTTGGTCAATCTTCCGGGCGAAATCCGAGAATTCGCTGGAAACGCTCCTGATAAACCGGCCACACCTCTGGGTTGAGTAACCTGGGCGGCTTCTTCCCGTCCAGAATGTCCAGCATCTGCTCGGCCGCGATCTTCGCGATGTTGTGCCGAGACTGCCGCGTGATGCCGGCGGTATGCGGACTGACCAGCACATTGTCGAACTTCAGCAATGGATGATCGGTCGGAGGCGGCTCATCCTCCCACACATCCAGGCCGGCGCCGGCGATTCGCTTCTTCGTCAGCGCCTCCGCCAGCGCCGCCTCGTCATGGATCCCGCCACGTGCTGTCGTGATGTAATACGCGTGCGGCTGCATCGTCGCGAATGCCGCCGCACCCATCATGCCGCGGGTCTCGGCTGTGTGCGGGCAGTTGGTCGAGACGTAGTCGGCCTGCCGCAACAACTCCTCCAATGTCGAGACTTTCTCGGCGCCACGAGCACGCATGACCTCCGCGGTCAGGTATGGGTCGTAGGCCAGCACGCGCATCTGGAACAATCCGCGGCACAACTCGGCGACGCGGGAGCCGACATTGCCCAGTCCGATGATGCCGATGGTGCGGCCGAGGACGTCGTCGCCCATGAAGTCGCGGCGCTCATACGCGCCACCGCTCCGCATCGCGTGATCGGTCAGCATAATGCGCTTGGACAACGACAGCATCATCGCCATCACGTGCTCGGCGACGCCCTCCTTGTTGCCGCCGGCCTGGTTGACCGCGATGACACCGGCTTTGGTGGCGTCCGCCAGGTTGATCGTGTCGAAGCCGGCACCATTGGTCGACAATACGACGAGGTTCGGGCAACGCTCCAGCAACGGCGTGTAGCCCTGATATTTCATCGCCAGCTCCTGCCGGGAGGAGCCGATCTGAAACGCGTGCGCCTGTGACAGGACTCGTTCCGCCTCATCGTCCGGGCTGTCGTTGACCAGTTTGTCGATGTGAACGTCGGGGCGTTTGCCGACGATTTCCAGATAGACCGGATGGGACAGCGCATTCACGTAGAACAGGCGTTTGGTGTTGGGCGCCATTGTCATGCTCCTCGAATTCGGGGCGGTTCTGGCATGGGATCACGGGGGCTCGCAACCGGCGGACGGCCTGGGAATAACAGAAACGAAACGATAACACGGAACACACGGATTAAGGCGACGCGCGAAAATAACCGCTTCAGTTTGGCTTTGCCTCAGTCGTCATCCCCGGACTTGCTCCGGGGATCAATTGCCGCACAGTGCTGACAGAGATCCCCGGGTCAGGCCCGGGGATGACGTTAGAGCGAGCGTTTCACTCGATCCGGTTATTGATGGGCGTTGCCTAAGGGCAGGGATTGCACGAAAAGCAAGATATTATGGCAAGCACGCGATATCCGGGTTATTTGTCGATGAAATTGCTCCCGGTCAGCTCTACCATCTTCCGTGCAATCCGTGCCCTTAATCCGTGTAATTCGTGCTATTCTTTCGTCACGGTCGCAGCAACAAAGGGAGCCGCCCATGAGCGTCACCGGCAAAGTCATTCTGATCACGGGTGCCGCGCGCGGCCTCGGCCTCGAATACGCGAAAAGCCTCACCGCGGCCGGCGCGCGCATCGTGGGCGGCGACGTGCTGGAGTGCGACATCCCCGGCGTCTCGGTCAAACTCGATGTCGCCGACATGGGCTCCTGCGAGGCGATGGTCGCGGCCGCGCTCAACGCGTACGGCCGGGTCGATGGACTGGTGAACAACGCGGCGTTGTATGGATCGCTACGCGGCGGCCGCTTCAATCAGATCCCGGAAGCCGACTGGGACGCGGCGATGACCGTCAACGTCAAGGGCATCTGGAATTGTTGCAAGGCCGTGGTGCCGGCGATGCGCCAAAACGGCGGAGGGTCGATCGTCAACATCGCCTCGCTCGCCGCGACGTATGGCATGCCGTACGCGCTGCACTACACCACGTCGAAAGCCGCCGTCATCGGCCTCACCCGAGGCCTCGCCCGCGAACTGGGCCGCGACAACATCCGCGTCAACGCGGTCGCGCCCAGTGCGGTGATGACCGAAGGCACGCGCGAGTTCCTGGCCGACAAGATGGACCGGGCGCTGGAGGTGATCCGCGCCGGCCAGTCCATCCAGCGCACGCTGGAGCCGTCAGACCTCAGTGGAACGATCGCCTGGCTGCTCGGCGATGGCAGCGGTTTCGTGACCGGTCAGACCATCGCCGTCGATGGCGGAACGGTTATGCTGTGACCGGAGCGCGGCGGCGGCTGTAAACCGGGTCGTCTTCCCACGGTCCCGGGAACAGGCCGAGATTGACGACGTCGGGGGCGAACACCTGCTCCTGCCGCGGCCATTTCTCGCGCGGCAACTCGTAGGAGACTTCCAGCCCGTTGCCGTCCGGGTCGTGGAAATAGATGCCAAGCGACAGCCCGTGATCGGAAATGTGGTCGATCTTGACGTTGTTGTCCTTCAGCCGCTTGTACGCGGCTTTCAACTGGTCCAGATCGTCGACCATCAGCGCGGCGTGGTTCAGGCCGACCTGACCGGGCTGCTGCAGCGGCGCGTCAGGGCCAAGCTGCATCAGCGCGATTTCGTGCGACTTGTCCTTGTCCGCCGACAGGAACGCCGCGCGGCCAGGGGCGAAATGATACGTGTGCAGATCCAGAATCTTCAGGTACCAGTCGCGCGAGGCGGCGGCGTCGCGCACATAGAGATTGACGTGTCCGAGATGCATCGAAAGATCCTCCGTTCGCTACTGTCGTGGCCTGGTTCAACTGCACTACCCTCGTCATGGCCGGGCCATGACGAGGGCAGTCAAGCCCGGCCATGACGGCCTTACGCAGTTTAGTCGTCGCGGTTCAGGAATTCCAGGACCCGGTCCGTGACTTCCTTCTTGGGGTAAGTAGAGGCCAAAGCCCGTGCCCGGGTCAACGGGTCGCTGGCGAAGAACCGCTCATACAGCACCTGGCGCTGCCCGAACGAGGAGCAGGCGATATCCCACGCCAGATGGAACAGCTTCACCCGGTCGCGGGCGTTGCTGCCCTCGGTCGCCAGGTATTGTTCGATATACGGCGCCATCGGCGATTTCATGTCGGCTTCGGTCGGCAGGATCATCATGCTCGACGAACTCATCAGTTGCAGAATTTCCGCCATCCGCGGATAGGCCGTCATGAACAGGTTGCGGGTGGTTTCCACCGGCAATGAGGCGGGTGTCATCACCCCCCATTCATTGAGTTTCGCGTCCGCCTCACCGGCGCGCATGCAGGCGCGCATCAGTTCAGTGTACATCATCAGTTCGCCGATCCGTTCCTGCGTGTGCGGCAGCAGCGCGTTACCCAGCGTCTCGCTGATCAGCAGCGCGACGCCAAGCACCAGTTCGCATTTCGCCAGGTTCTTCGCCGCACCCTGATGCGCGGTATGTGATGACGTGGAGGTGATGTTGGGCGCGTCATTCAACCGTTCGACGTCGCCGTAGATAAAAATGCGTTCCCACGGCACCAGCACGTCATCGAAGAACACCAGGCAGTCCATTTCCTCGAAGCGCGAGCCCAGCGGGTGATCGAAATGCGACTGATCGTAATCGTAACTGTCACGGCACTGGAATTTCAGCCCCGGCGTGCCGCAGGGGATCGAGAAATTCAGCGCGAACGGACTGTGCGTTTCGGTATGCCGGCCAAGCCGCGGCGAATACACGGCGATCTCGTCGGCGAACGGCCCCAGAGTCGCCAGCACGCGCGCGCCGCGCACGATCACGCCGGCCGACGTCTCCTTCACCGCCTGCAACGCGGTGCCTTCTTCCAGGTTGAACATGCCGGAAACGGTGCGGCTGCGTTGCAGATTGAGCAGAGAATGTGTCAGCACCAGATCGTTCTCGGCGATATGGTCGTAATAGCGGCGCATGTTCTCGGCGTAGGGTTTGCCATCGACCGCGAAGTAATCGGCGGCTCCGGCCCAGGCCGCGAAGTGGACATTCATGAAGTCGGGGGAACGGCCCATCATGCCGCAAGTGGAACGAGCCCAGTTCAGCATCATCACGCGCCGGTTTTCCAGATCCTCTTTGGTGCGAGGGATGATGAACGAAAGGCCAAGCGGATCGCCGGTCTTCGGGGAGGTGAATGTCATTTGCGCGCGGTACTTGGGGTCGCTTTGCTGATCGTACAGCGACGCGATCGCCAGCGCGCCTCGGGCGAGGCCGGGCTGCTTCGTCACGTCCTTCACGCGCTCACCGCGGAACCAGACTTCGCGAGGCTGTTCCCGCAGGCCAGCCAGATATTGTTGTCCCGTGCGTGCTGGCATGGTTGGCCTCCCTGAACCGCGCGGAGAGTGTTCATCGGCGCGCCACGGGGGTCAACCGGTCTTCGGCGGTGGTCGCTGCCCCTCCAGGGCCGGACAGGGAGACCGTAGAATCTTCGTGCACGCGTTCAGGTTGTGATAAGCTGCCGTTGGGGATCGATGTTTGACCCGAAAGGGGTAGAAACGTTCTCCGAATGCCGACCCTGAAAGCCATCGAGATCAAGGATACTGATAGCGGTGTGGTGCTGGTCCAGATCGTCACCGACGTCGGTTCGTTCGACATCATGGCCGAGTTTTCCATTGATGGAGCGGACCTGATTGTGAAAGGAGCCCATGTCGGCCATTTGGGAATCGGTATAATTGGAACGGGCCTGCTCGCGCTGGCCTGTCAGGTTCTGAGGAGCTTGCAAGATGTCGAAGCTATCCGAATTTATGGTGCGAGGCGCACCACCGGCAGGGGAGCTGGCACCATCCCCCGGCCAATCCACGTCACCCGGTCACGCTGTCGTGCTAAAGGGCTGGCGTAAAGGGATGGATAAGATGGCGGTCACAATATTGCTGCGGAACAATGGCGTGCCGCTGGCGCAAGCCCACGATGCGACAAACAGCATCCTGCGCGAAGAAACGGTACGCGTGAGCTTTCCTGATGCTATTGACATCAGGTCGATTCGCCGGGAACTCAAGCAGTTAGGTGTGATCCTCTGACTCAGCCGCCGAGCCCGGCCAGCACCGCCCGCAACTCGGGAATCCCCAGACCCGTCTCCGCACTCGTCGTCGCCAGTTCCGGAAACGCGGCCGGATGCTTTCCAATCACCGCCTGGACCTCCTCCTGTTTCCGCGCCAGCGCCGGCGGTTTCAATCCGTCCGCCTTGGTCAGCACCACCTGATACGTCACCGCCGCGCGATCCAGCAGCTTCATAACCTCGCGGTCGGACGGCTTCATTTCGATCCGGGAATCCAGCAGCAGCATCACCCGGACCAACGTTGGCCGCCCGCGCAGATAATCGAACATCATGCCCTGCCAGTCGGCCTTGATGTCCTTGGACGCGCGCGCGTAGCCATACCCCGGCATATCGACCAAAGTCAGCCGCCCGCCCAGATCGAAGAAGTTCAACTGCCGCGTCCGCCCCGGCTCGCTCGACGTACGAGCCAGCGCCTTCCGGCCCGTCAGCGCGTTCAGCAGCGACGACTTGCCGACATTCGACCGTCCCGCGAAGGCGATTTCAGTGCCCGCCAACGGCGGCAGTTGCTCCAGCTTTTGCGCGCCATAGAAGAACCGGCACTCGGCCGCGAACAGGAGACGTCCGGCCTCCAGTTCCGCATCCGTTAAGTCCGGGCGAGGCTCGGTCTCGCCAGCCGGGTGCGGCGCATGATCAGCCATTGTTGCCCGATCGACAGTGTGTTGTTCCAGCTCCAGTAGATGATGAGCCCGGCCGGAAAGCGGGCCATCATGAAGGTAAACAGGATTGGCATGAACTGAAACATCTTCGCCTGCACCGGATCGGGCGGCGGAGGATTCAGTTTCTGTTGCAGGAACATGGTGACGCCCATGATCAACGGCCAGGCGCCCATGTGCAGATACGGGCTCAACACGCTCGGGTCGAATGGGATCAGCCCGAACAGGTTGAACACATTGGTCGGGTCGATCTGCGACAGATCCTTGATCCAGCCGAAGAACGGCGCCTGCCGCATCTCGATGGTCACGAAGATGCATTTGTATAACGAAAAGAACACCGGGATCTGAATGACGATCGGCAGGCATCCCGATGCCGGGTTGACCTTCTCCGCCTTGTACAACGCCATCATTTCCGGCTGCAGCTTCGACGGATCGTCCTTGTACCGTTCCTTCAGCTCCGCCATCTTCGGCGCCAGCAATTTCATCTTGCTCATGGAGCGATAGGAGTAGTTGGCCAGCGGAAAGAACAGCCCTTTGACGATCACCGTGAACACCATGATCGCGAGGCCGAAATTGCCCAGAATTCCGTAGAAGAAGTCCAGCGCGAAGAACATCGGCTTGGTCAGAAAATAGAAATACCCAAAATCAACCGCTTTATCGAAATGCGGCAAATTCAACTGGGCTTCATATTGGTCCAGCAGGCGCACGACCTTGGCGCCCACGAACAAGTGCGAGTCCAGTGTGACCTCGCCGCCCGGAGCCGCCGTCATCGCGTCCTGCGTGACGTAATCGACCTGATAGCGATCCGGATTGGGTGCGCCTTTGTCCTCGATGTGGCGGAAGAACACCCGAGATGCCACCGCCTGATCCGGGATCATCGCGGCCAGCCAGTATTTGTCGGTGATGCCGGCCCAACCTCCGGTTGAGGTCAGGTCGAGGGCGACTCCGGCCTTCTTCTCGCCCTCGGACTTCGCCTTGTCGTAGGTCGTTTCCTTCAGGCTGCCGTCGAGAAATCCCAGCATGCCCTCGTGCAGGATATAGTAGCCCGACGTCTCCGGCTTGTAGTCGCGGCGCACGCGTGACCACGGCAGCAGCGCCACCGGCTGACCGGTCATATTGCGCACCGTCTGCCGGACACTGAACATGTAATTGTCGTCGATCGAGAAATCGATCAGGAACGTCAGACCTTGGCCGTTGTCCCAGCTCAGCGTGACTTTGTTGGCATTGGTCAACGGACCGTTTGTCGCGCTCCATACGGTGTCGTCGCCGGGCAGCACGACCGTTTCTCCGACCGGCGCGGTCCAGCCATATTGCACATAGTAAGGTTTGTCGTCCGATCGCGGCTCCAGCAGCCTGACATGGGGAGAATCCGGCTCGACGGTTTCGCGGTAATCGCTCAGCACGATGTCGTCGAGCCGCGCGCCCAGGAGGCTGATCGACCCGGTGAGTTTCGGCGCGCTGATCTGCACCCGAGGCGCGTTCTTCGGCACCTGGTTCGCCTCCGCCGCGGACTGACCGCCGGGCGTGACCGCGCCGGTGACCCCGACGCCTGGTGTCCCGGTGCCCGGCGTGCCCGTGCCCGGCGACAGCGTCGCCGGCTCGCGCGACGCGGTTTGCACCGGCGCCTTTGGCAAATGCGGTGCCACCAGGTACTGAAAGCCCAGCATAATCGCGAGGGAGACCGCGATTGCCAGAATCAGCCGTTTTTGATCCATCAATGCCCCGTTGGGCGCCGAGGCTCCGGAACCGGATCCCAACCGCCTTCATGCCAAGGATTGCAGCGCAATACCCGACGCGCCGCCAGCGCGCCACCGCGCACTGCTCCATGTCGCCTTAGTGCGTCAATCGCGTAGTCGCTACAGCTCGGCCAGAACCGGCAATGCGCGCCGATGACTGGGCGAATCGTCCACTGATAGGCGCGAACCGTGCCGATCGCCACGAGCGCGGCAGGCGAGGTCATGTGTTTTTCGCCTCACCCGTGACACCGGCCTTGCGCAGGGCCCGCCGCAGGTCGTCGCGCAGCGCGGCGAAGGCTCGGCCGGTTGTCGTGTCACGTCCGATCAACACCAGGTCGACGTTGGCGACGGGGGAAGCGGCCAGTTCCAACCGGACAGCCTCCTTCAGCCGCCGGCGAACGCGGTTTCGAACGACCGCGTTGCCGACTTTCCTGGTGACCGTGAAACCGACCCGGGCCGGCTGGTTGTCCTCGCGTGCCAGGGCTTGCAGGACCAGCCCGTGGGTCGCGACTTTGCGGCCCTTCGCGGCCGCGCGCAGGAACTCGAAGCGGCGTTTCAGGCGGCCAGGCGACGGGCAGGAGAGTGGGAGGGTCTGGGACACGCTTTCGGTGGGGCCGTCAGACGGCCACCGATCCTCAGGCGGACAGCCGCTTGCGGCCCTTGGCGCGGCGGTTCGCCAGCACCCGGCGGCCGCCGACGGTGGCCATGCGGGAGCGGAACCCGTGGCGGCGCTTGCGGACAAGCTTCGACGGTTGATAGGTGCGCTTCACGACAACTCTCCAGGCTTATGACATCCGCCACAACGCGGGCGAGGGCGCCAAAAGGGACGCCCAACCGAGGGGCGGCTTATACGGGCGTGCCCAGGACAGGTCAACGCAAGGTTGGCGATCAGACAGGGCAATCGTTTGAAGCAGGAAGGCCAGGGCTCCGCCCTGAAACCCGCCAGGGGCGTTGCCCCTGGACCCAGCAAAGGGCAAAGCCCTTTGCAATCTGTCCGGTATTATGTAGCACCCGCCACTACGAAAACGTGGCACAAAAAGCTGACCCGGTTAACCTTGGACCATGCGACATTATTACGCCATCGCGGCCTTGCGCCACAGGCGGGCGAGGCTGTCCGGAGAGATAGAGGCGGCGGAACGGGCTCTGGCGAGACAACGCGAGACCATGGCCACACTGGACGCCACGCCGCGGCTTTTTCATCCCGGCGCGGACCCAGAGCACATAACGTCCATCCGCCCCATCGGGCGATGCAGGATATTCCGCCATGGCGAACAACGTCGCCTGTGTCGCGAGGCGTTGCTGTATGCCGTGGCACCGCTCCCGACCCGGCTTGTCGCGGAATACCTCATGCGGGCGAAAGGTCTGGACACGGCTGACAGACCGCTGCGGCGCCAGATGCTGGAACACACGCGTCTTGCGCTGATGCGGCTGGATGCGCGGGGACAGGTTCGGAAGATCGTGGTTGAGCCGGAAGTGTGGTGGGAACTATTAGATAACAGGGATGTTACGACTCTCTGTTGGCAATAATCAATAATTGTTGTGTGTGCCCTATGATCCCGTCTGAAACTCCCCGTCCCCACGGTCCTGAATATTTGCGTTCTCGCGCCGGGGAATATCGTGCTATGGCTGAGACCGCGACCAATCATGAGACCGCCGAAGGCCTATTGCGTCTCGCGGAGCGTTTCGATGAACTGGCGCGAGCGATGGAACGGGGCAACTCGTGTTAAGGTCAGAGTCGTCTTGATCCATGGCGCAAGAGAGCCGATGCATGTTTGCATGGCGCGCAACTGGTTTGTTACAATTATACATATTATGTGACCGCCGCAAACAGTGGGGCGCGCCTGTCGATGTCGAATGAGTCTCAAGGTGAGCATGAGCGCAATGAATTGGCCGAGCACCTCAACGCGCTCCAGGCGATCCAGAAGAACACGACAGACGCGCACGAGCGCACCGCTCTGGAAAGGGTAATCATTTATCTTGGGAACCGCTTAGCGGATATCCTGGAGACCCCGGAGGGGTAAGGCGAATTGCCGTTAGGCCCACGTGACATTGACGGCGGAAATCGGACAACACCGCTTCCTGGTTCAGGCGATTGCCCTGGGCAATCAGACGACCAGGCCAGCCGATTGCGTCCGCGACAACGCCTCCGCGTACAGGCTGGTGATGGCGCGGATCGTACTGGGCGCGCTGACCACGGACAACCCTTTGGTGGCAAACGAAAAAGTCTGGTTGACGCTGATCCAGCGCGGGTCCGTGAGTTGGTTCACCAGTGAGTTGGATCGCGCCGGATCCGCCAACAGGGCTTGCGTCGCCAGTCCAACATCGGCGGCCTTGTCGCCCAGTCCATAAGCGGTGAGCAGGACTCGCAAGGCGACCGGGTTGGCGAGCAGTTGCGCCGGGGTCTTCGCCACCGCCAGAGCCTGGGTGAATTGCGTCAGGTCGTGCCGAAACCGGGGTTCGGCCGCGGCGAGAACGATCGGTTCGGCGTCGGTCTGGTTCGGCGTGACGGCATCGCACGCCTCGGCGACCGGGTCGCTGTCGGCGCTCAGCAAAGACAGCAGGCTGCTGCCCGGTGTGTTTGAACTCAACAACGCCGGCATATAGCTCGGCGCCTTCAGATTAACGTTTGAGCCCATTTTAGCGCTCCATTCAGCTTTTGCTGAACGAAACCTAAACGACGATGGTTAACGAACCATGAATCCAAAGGCGCTTATACGCGGGCGACCAGAAAAAATCGTCTGAACGGCAGCAAGGTCGTACCGTCCGGCCGCCTCGGGTAATGCGGCCGCAGCGCCGCCGAGTAAGCCGCGCGGTACGCGGCCGCCTGTTCCGGTGGCAGCTTGTCCAGAAACGGCCGCAGGCTGCTGCCGGCGGCCCATTCGGTGACCGCGTCCTCGCCGTGCAGCAGGTGGAGATAGGTCGTTTCCCAGATGTCCAGCGATGCGACATGAGGCCGAATGACGTCGTAGTACGTCTCGACCGGCGGCAACCGGCGCGCATAGCCGGCATCGTCGAGGTATCGCGCCCAGGGTCCCTCGCGGGCGATTTCATTTTGCAGGGCGCGGAATGGCGCGTCATGCATGTATGGCATCTGCACCGCGAGCACGCCGCCTGGCGCCAATAAGGATAGCAGGCGCGGAAACAGAGTTTCGTGATCCGTGACCCAATGCAGCGCCGCGTTCGAGTAGATCAGATCGGGCGGATCCGCTGCGACCCAGGTGGCGAAATCGCCTTGCTCGAAGCGGCAATCCGGTGCGGCGGCGCGGGCTTTGGCCAGCATCGTTTCGGCACCGTCAACGCCGAGCACATCGGCGCCCGGGAACCGCTGCTTCAGAATCACCGTCATGTTGCCGGTGCCACAGCCGAGGTCGACAACATGCCCCGCCGTCTCCAGCGGCACCTGGGCCAGCAGATCAAACGCCGGGCGCACCCGCTCATTGGAGAACTTCAGGTACTGGGCTGGATCCCAGGTGGATGAGGTGATGGACATATAACCGCCATGAATTGCGGGTGCATTATTCAACCGCCGGATCGGGCCTGTCGAGGCTCCGGTTCGCCCCGCCACGGGAACCAACCGGCGAACCTGGGCGGTTACAATAATGAGTACTTTCCGATCCTACTCCTCCCATACTGAGATGAATATTTGAAGAACAGGTCGCGGCTCACCAACCCGACGGACAAGCCGTGAGTATTTTTGACTGGCGTTCACTGAGCCTCGCCTACCGGCGAAACAACTCGAAAAAAATGGAGAACGACAATGAAAAGCATGACAGCAAGGCGTCTTCTGACCGCGTTCGGAGCCACCGCCTTGATCGCGACGGGCATGGCCGCGATGGCACAGTCGGAGACAGGGGCGGGGGCTTACTATGGCGGCGTTTCAACCGGCATGGGAGCAGGTTGCCCGGCTACAGAATGGCACATCCGACCGGTGCCACCCACCGGTCCGGCCTCGATCAGTGGCGTAGCCTATTTCAGTGACATGAGCGGTATCAGTAGAATCCGGGGGACACGCACCGCCGACGGCGCGATCACGGGCACCGTCTTTTCGGTTTCAGGGCACGGTCCGTCAGGTCATTTCAGCGGCACGCGCACCGCGACAGACACCCAGGTGACTCTGGCGGGCACCGGCTGCTCCCAGCATGTGGTAAACATTCATAGGATGCCGGCGGGTTACGGAACCATTGCAAACCCGGGTTAAGGCACGAAATACGGTGGCGAAAAACGGGCCGGTGTTCGCACCGGCCCGACTCGCATCCGCGCCGTGACCCGGGAGTGCGACGGCCACTGTCGAAGCGTGGCTTTCAGGGCACGCTCACATCCGTCGCGTGCCAATTCCGGCCGCGTTCCGCCCGGCCTCGAACAGTGTGGTGAGAAAAGCCTCTTCCCCATTGAACTTTGATGAAATCGGCAAGTGCGACAACGCCTCGTCCGCGTCGTAACTGGTCAACGCGACGCCTTCAGGCAGCGCCGCCAGCTCCGCCTCCAGCACGTTCTGGCAGGCGATCTCGTTCAGGCGGTTGGTGATTTCGGTGGGCGTCGAAGGCACACCCGAGCGAACATGCGGCTGCGCCCGGATCAGGATCAGTTGCTTTGGCGCGACGGGCTTCAACAACGGGCCCAGAGGCGGATTGCCGGAATAGCCGCCGTCCCAGTACGACCGATCGCCGATCGGCACCGCCGGAAACACGAATGGCAAACAGGCTGACGCGCACAGCACATTCGCGTCGATCGTGGCATTATCGAAGATCTCCGCCCGCCCGGTTTCCACATCCGTCGCCGACACGAACAGCTTCGGTGCCCGAGGATCCCGCAACAACCGCGGCTCCACCAGATCGTGCAGAAAATACCACAACGGATTGTGACCGAACGGATTGAGTTGCGCCGGGCTGAACAGCCGCATCGTCATCTCCAGCCCCTGCCACAGGACCGAGTTCGACATGTCCCAGCCCCACAGCCAGCGCTCCAAAGGCGCGCTTTGCAGTGGACTGACCGAGTGCGCCTGCGACATCGCGCGCCAGAATTTCCGGATTTCCGCCCGCGCGCCCGCATGCCCGCCGCGCACCATCCCCTGGGCCAACATCGTGCCGATGATCGCGCCCGAGGACACGCCGCAGATCGCGTCCGGCGTCAGCCCGTCCTCCAGCAGACGGTCAATCACGCCCCAGGTGAACGCGCCATGCGCGCCGCCACCCTGCAGCGCGAGCGCCACGCCCCGATCCGTCTGTCCGTCCGCCATGACCCCAAAGTGGGGAACTTAGCCGGTCACGGCAACCGGCCCAGAAACCGGACCACCGCTTTCGTGCGCTCCGAGAACAACTTCGCGGCGAAGAAGGAGCCGGCCGCGCGTTTCCCGGCTTCGGACCGCGTCGGATAGGGCGCGATCATTCCGGCCAACGCCGACAGCGGGATTTTCCGGGCGATCGCCAGCGTCCACTGGCCGATCATTTCGCCCGCGTGCGGTGCGAGGATGCCCGCGCCGATCACCCGATTCCCGCTGACGATCAGTTTCACCAAACCGTCTTCATCCCGCTCGGCCACGGCGCGGTCGTTCTCGGACAGCGGCCAGCGCAGGATCTGGATCGAGCTTCCGGCTTCGCGCGCCTCGGCCTCGGTCATGCCGGTCTGCGCCAGCTCGGGATTGGTGTAGGTGACCCTGGGCAGGGCGGCGTAGTTCACTTTGGCCGGCAGCCGGAACAAGGCGCGGCGAATGACGATCCCCGCGTGGTACGACCCGACATGGGTGAAAGCGCGAGGACCGATGCCAACCGGATCCGCGATGTCCCCCACCGCGTAAACCCGCCGGTTTCCCGGACTGCGCAACCCCGCGTCGGTGACGATGCCGAGCTTGCTGGTGACGACTCCCGCCGCCTCCAGGTTGAGGTCTTCGACGTTCGGACGCCGCCCCACCGCGACCAACAAGTGGCTACCGCCGATCCGCCGTCCGTCCGCCAGCACCAGCACCGGGCCGGGTTCGGCCGAGGCGACCGGCGTGCCTTCCAGTATCGAGATGCCTCGCCTGGTCAGCACCATCCGCAGGCCGGCCACCAGTTCGGGATCGTCGCGGTTGGCGATCGTCGCCGCCTCGATCACGGTCACGCGGCAACCCAGGCCAGCGAAGGCGTCGGCCATCTCGAGCCCGATCGGTCCGCCGCCGAGGATCAGAAGATGATCCGGCCGCTCCGCCAGGTCGAACAGCGTGGCGTTGGTCCAGAATGGGATATCGGCGAGGCCAGGGATCGGCGGAACGGTGGCCCGGCTGCCGGCGGCGATGACGAAGCGCTTCGCGGTCAGCGTTTGCCCGTCCACCGAGACCGAATGAGGGCCGGTAAACCGGGCCTCACCCCGTAAAACCGTGACGCCGAGGGCGGTGAACCGGGCCTCGGAATCGTTGGGTTCGATGGCGGCGATGACGCCCTGAACATGGGAACGGACGGCGTCCCAGTCGATCTCCGGCGCCGGCACGCGCAGGCCGAAGCGGCCGGCGCCACGGATGGCGTCGGCGGTGTGAGCGGCGGCGAGCAGTGCCTTGCTGGGCACGCAACCGATGTTCAGGCAATCGCCGCCCATGCGGTCGCGCTCGACCAGGGCGGTCTTCACGCCAAGCTGCGCCGCGCCGGCGGCGACCGACAGTCCGGCGGCGCCCGCGCCGATCACCAGCAGGTCGAAATCAGGCATCTCGCGGCCGCAACTTCCGCCAGATCACCGGCGCGAGGGACAGCGACGCCAGTGCCAGCAATGGAGTCAGGACTGGCCAGGAGAACAGCAGACTCACGTCCGGTTTCTCGCCCCGCGCCAGGACATCGCCGACGCCGGCGCCGATCCAGGCGGTGATGAAGGTCGCGGGCAGGATGCCGATCATCGTGGCGACGGCGAACTGGCGCAGCCGCATGCCGCAGAACGCCGCCGCCAGGTTGACCAGCCAGAACGGCACCACCGGGATCAGCCGGATCGCCAGGAGATAGGAAAAGCCGTTCCTCCCCAGTTCGTCGCGCAGTTTGGTCAGGGCGGCACCGCCTCGGCGGGCCATGACCTCGGCGAAGGCGGAGCGGGCGATCACGAACAAGCAGATGGCGCCGATGGTCGCTCCGATCGCCGCCAGCGCCCCGCCGGCCAATGCGCCGAACAACAGGCCTCCGATCAGGGTGAGCAAGCCCGCCTGCGGCAGCGACAGAGTGACCGACGCGGTATACGCGACCAGGAACAAGCACGGTGCCAGCACCGGATGCGCCGTCACCTGGGCTTTCAGCGCCGACTGGTACAGGGCCAGGCTCGCCCAGGAGAGGCGGCCGCTGAGGCCGAGGGCCCAGACGGCGGCGATCAGAGCGATCAGGACGGCGGGGGCGATCAGGCGCCTGGAAATGCGCATCGCGGGCAGCATGACCTGAGTCGTGGAGGATGGGAACGGCATTGAAGTGGGTTTAGGGCAGGGCGGTGAGTCGCGAGGTTACGGGAGGGCGAAGTTCGTTGGATGAAAGGGCCTCGCCCCATACGCGCGAACCTAAGCGACGGACCCTTTCGTCGTCATGGCCGGTCCATGTCCCCGGGCTTGTTCCGGGGATTGTGCCGGCCATCTTCCGTGTTGTCCGTCAAGCGGAGATCCTCTGTTTATTCGCGATTATGTCGCCCTTTGTGCTTGTCCTCGCGTCCGCCGGGTGCCGTGACGACGGCATGACCGGCGTTTGCTTC
>Ga0182018_10000799_pt1 | contig 39199 bp, 41 predicted proteins | sample 812P2MmetaG_FD_120490 | JGI IMG/M metagenome (GOLD analysis project Ga0182018, IMG submission 120490) | Permafrost microbial communities from Stordalen Mire, Sweden - 812P2M metaG | ecosystem: Environmental > Terrestrial > Soil > Wetlands > Permafrost | place: Sweden: Stordalen | collected... | reverse complement strand
TGTCGCCAGCAACGTGGTCTACGCGGCAGCGGACTGGCCGCTCGAGCGCGCGGCCGAGCAGATGACAGCGGGCGGCTTCCGCCACTTGATCGTCCTCGACGGGTCAGAGGCCGTTGGCGTCCTTTCGATGCGCGACATCGTGCGCTCCTGGGTCGAGACCGGCCCGCGCTCGCGATCGATGTCGAGCGTTGGGTAGGCTGGTCGGCAGCGCGCCAGGCCGACTCACGCGCGCTCACGCATAGAATCGCGACGATGAGCCGCGAAGCAGGTTTGCGGGCCATGTACACGGCATTCAACGCCCGTGATATCGATGCGGTACTGAGCGAGATGACAGCGGACGTCGACTGGCCGAACGCCTGGGAAGGTGGACGCGCTCAGGGCCACGAGGCGGTACGGGAGTACTGGACACGCCAGTGGGCGGCGATCGATCCGACGGTGGAGCCGGTTGCCTTCACTGCTCGTCCGGACGGCAGCGTCGCCGTGGACGTCCATCAGGTGGTCCGGGGCCTCGATGGCGCGCTGATCGCTGATGGACGCGTGATCCACGTCTACGCCTTCCGTGACGGCCTCATTGCCCGGATGGACGTTGAGGAGCCCGACGTCGCGGACTGACGTGCAGTGGACTTGGCCGGACAGTACTCAAACCAATTTTGCCCTGCTGTCAAGCTTCTTTCATTGCTGGCTGAGGGGTCGGATCATCCTCCGAGGGTCCGGGAACCGGAGACTCCTCGCCGGCCGGAGAACCAGCGGCTGGGGGCCATCAAGCGTGCAGTGCTTTCGGTCCTCAGCGAGGCAGCTGGGCCGGTTCGCGCCCTCGACGTCCACGCATCTGTCGAGAAGCGCCTGGGACGCAGGGCGTCCTACGACAACATTCGGAAGGTTCTAGCCGCGGCAGCTCGTGATCCCTCGACTGGCATCGCTCGCGCGCAACGAGGGCGGTACACCGGGAGGACGCGCTAGGTCAGAGCAGCAGCCCTCTCCCCAATATGGGACAGCTGGGCCGCAACGTCAAGCCACGCCGGCCGGCGCTGACGTGGACGGGCTCCTCGTCGCGTTGCTGGGACGATGTGACGCCAGCGAGCCGCGACGCTCCGTTGTCAAGAGCAGCCGCAAGTCTGGCGTGGTCGCGGAGTACTGCTGCTCGTCCGGAGGGAGACTGAGGGCTACGTCGGTCGAGGCGCCCGCTACGGTCGTGCCTCCGACATGAGCGCGTGAACATCCGGAACCGGTATCGCGCCGCCGTGCGCGTTCAGCCGCGCGTGGCTCGACCCCAGGCTCGCTGCCCGCCGGGCGACCATCGCCATGCGGAGCATCTCTCGTCGGATGCGCTACCAGCCTGCCCGCGCAAACCCCAGAATGCATCGTAGGCAACGCGGGGCTGGTCGTCGTCTAGGTTCGCGCTGAGCTTCGCGATGGCGACATCACTCTGGTAGCCATTGAGTCCGAGTTCCTCTAGAGCCCGCGCGGCGTTTGAGCGGACGGTTCCGGAAGCGTCGTCCAGAACCCGCACCACCGCCGCCACCGCGAGATCGGAGCGACATTGACCGAGCGCCGTAGCCGCATGGGCGCGTACGCCCGCATTGGCGTCTCGTAGCGCATCAGCCAGCGGTGCCACGACCCAGTCGGGTAAGCGCGAAAACTGCGCGAGCGCGACCGCGGCGTACATCCGGACCGTGGGTGCCATGTCATCGAGACCGCGCAGCAAAGCGCTTATGCCGCGTTCGTCTCCGAGCCAGCCGAGCGCATCGGCCGCCTGCTGGCGCGTTTCCGCATCGCCGCCGCTGATGTCGATCGAGAAGCCACGGATTGCAAGGTCGAGATCGATCGTGTCGCATACCAGCTGGATCTCGGTCCGAAGTGCCCGTCCGTCGTCCCAGTCAGCCGAGCCATCCGGACGAAACTCGCGGATGCACTCGACTACTGCCCGTCTTGCCTGCTCGATCGCCGTACTCACCATCGTGTTCTCCAGTCTCGCCGCGGTGTCGGACATCTTCGGGCTCCCGGCGCAGCGCCCCTCGCCGGGACGGTAGGGGAAGAATCGCTGCGATGGATCGGGGGTCGCCGCATTCCGGCGCGGTGCGCGTTACGGCTCTGTCCCCTAGCGTTGCAGGTGGGTCACGAGCGACGCATGACTAGCCGGCCAGTACCTGGACCGCGGGTGGTCAAGCATGAAGACCCCGGCACTCGTACCTCCCACCGCGAACACGCCGCAGTGCAGTCGCTCCTCCTGTGCTGGCTCCGGGCTGAACCCTGGTAAGCGCTCCAACGCCCAGCGGACATCGCCGCCGAAAGCAACGATGAACCGCGGTCGAGCGATGGCAAACTCATCCGCCAACAGCATCGGGGGGCAGTTCTCCCACATCCCTCCTGTCGGCTTGCTCAACGCGTCGTTCTCTGGCGAGCACTTGATGGTCTGCAAGCGGACCACACGGTTGAGCACTGCGACCAACTCTTCGGAGCGCTCCCGGTCCGTGACATCGACTCCGTCAAGGACATCGATGAGCAGACCCGCCGAGCGAGTTGAGCGGTATGCGAAATCCGACCCTCTGTAACCCGGCGAGTCATATGTCATGCGCTTCCGCCCACGAGCAAAATTGCGCAACTCCCAATGGGCGAGTGCGAACGCCTCAGCAATCCCGTACGCGTCGTTGAAGTTGATCCCGAGGATCAGAACTCCGCCGGGTCTGTAATCCGGGCCAACCCACGGAAGCGACAGGCTGCCCCCAACGTCGGTGGGATTCGCTTCGCGCCAGCAGTACTCGCCGTTGGCACAGCACGAGCGCAAGGGTGGCGCCTCTCCGCTTACGATCAGACCGCTTTCCTCGTAGTAGTCAGCAAACCGCTGCACCAACGCCATCTGGTCTTCGCCAGGGACCAAGCCGTGATGAACGAGCGGGTGGTCGTTCAGCGCATCGATCAATCCGGACCTGTCCACGTTCAGTAACGCTACAACCGAGCCGAACTCCTCGACATCATCGAACACCTGCCGTAGCGGCCGCCCTTCACGGAAGGGCCGTAGTCGACCTGCTACCACTGGTGGCGAGACTGCTTCTGGGTGCGCGTGTCCGGTGCGGCGTACAGTCTCGGCCGTGGCGTCTGGCACGAACCTTGCGGGCTGGACTGGGCCGGAGGTCATCGCGGCGTGCCGCGCTGCGTACAACGTCTACCGCCGCGCGAAGACCGAGTCCTACCGCGCATATTTCGCCGCAAACCCACAGCTGAAGGCCAACGACCACGCGTACAAGGCCAAGGATCTAGAAGCGGCGCTGCCCGATGGGTGGGGTGGCCTCGCAACGCAGCTACCCAGGAGTGAGCGCCACCGACATTGCCTCTCCGGTAACTCGAGCCAGATCCTTGCCCTCGGCTTACTCGGGGCGGGCGCAAAGCTCGATCCGTGGCTGAACTGGCTGTGGAACGCTCTCGGCCCGATACCGCCTGCCGCGGGCCAACTGCCGGACGTACGTTTCGAGTACACGCTTAAACCCCAGGTTCTGGACGAGCGGCCGCGGCAGACCAGCATCGACTTCTGGGCAAGCGACTCGGCTGTTCTGCTGTGTGTTGAAGCGAAGTGGACTGAAGCCGGCATAGGTGCGTGCGGGTGCGGCAAGGCCGCGGCAGCCATCGGGAACTGCGCCGAGAAGGTGCGCAAGCGGTCGGCCTACTCGTCCACCGCCAAGAACGCATTTGCGCTGCCCGATCGCCGCGACGGCAAGCCGTGCCCATTGAGCTTTACCTATCAGGCGGTGCGCAACGTCGCGGCCTCCCAGGCGCTTGCAGGGCCCGGTCGGGATGCGGTCTTTGGGCTTATCTACGACGCTGAGAATCCGTACTTCGCTGGCTGCGGGAGTTGGCCCGGCTGGCCCGTCGCGCTCCACGCCACACTCGACGAGGCGGGTTCGCCAGTACGGTTCGCGTCCGTCTCGTGGCAAGAGTTGCTGCCGCTGCTCCCCCTAGACCAGCCGGCTGCGGCATGGGCATCTGCAAAACATGGTCTGCACCGGGCCCACGTCTGAGCCGGGCCGCGCATACAGGAGATCACTCCGCTGGACGATCCTCTAGCCCCAGTAGTGCGGCCAAGCCGTCCGGGGACCAGTCGGGGTCATCCTCGGTGAAGGCGTCTAGCACCGCGAGGAATGTGAGCGCTGGCAGGTACCACTCTTCGGCGACGTCGCTCCCGGAGGGAGTTGCCATGATCGGCGCGTTGATGAATTCATCGAGAGTCCAGTCGTCCTCGTCAACGAGTTTTTCTCGCGCCACGTCCTTTGCCGGGTCAATCATCGAGCGCCGGAGAACGAGTCCTTCTAGGCCGGCGGCGGCCGCGATCGCGAAGTGACGCCAAGTGAGTGAGGCCCTGGGGCGGAGGCCCAGCAGTTTGCCCACGCCCTCGTAGTAGTCCTGCATTCGTCGCAGGAAGGCGCGGTCGTTCCGCTGAAGCTCAATCGCGACTCGCTGCGCAGTTCTCTTCTCGGGCATGAAGTTTGCGCCGGCAATGAGCGCGACGTAGGTGTTCCATCCAGGCGCCGAGCCCAACTCGTGAACGTTCTGTCGAACGAACCTGCGTACGAGGTCCAGCGTCAACGCTCGTCGCCCCTCTGGGCTGGCCAGTTCGTTGGCACGATCCGTCAACTCTCTCGCGGCTTCGCCCAGGGACCGTTCCTCGGCGATGGCCAGCCCGAGGCCGTCATCGGACGCGAGCTTAGCTATGACGTCATCAATGAAGTCGCCTCGATACGGCCAGAGGCGGTAGGCGGCGCTGCGTGGCACGTCGGCACGCCTAATCACGTCCTCCATGCCGAGGTCAAGCGTGACCGTAAGCGCACCCAGTTCCTCGGTGAGCTCAAGGGCAGCCTGGAGCATCCTCTCCCGGACCTCCTCCGGCGAGACGCGGATACGCCGTCGCTCGGACGGCTTCAGCGGTCGATCCGGCTTGCGCTTCGGGGCCACGCGCACAGCATAGCCAGTGCCCTTGACATTGAAACGCGGGACGCTATCTTTGCAACATGATATTCAGCTTCGCGAATATCGCAGTGCGTGTTTCATTTGATGGGTCGCGCGAAAGGAACGGATCGCATGGTCACGTATCGCGTCGAGCAGGCAGTTTGCCGGCCTTCGAGCCGGCGTCGTATGGCGTCGAAGTTCGGACCGGCAGGAGGATGAATGTCTTCCTACGCGAGCGCCAATCGCCAGCCGCACGGGCGTTTGCCTATCGCAGCAACGCCCACGTTTTGGAGTCGCTTCCGCATCCTGCTCGCCTGGTTCGCCGGCGTGGACCTTCGTGTGCTGGCAGAGATACCAAGCGAACAGGGCTTCTACAGCACCCTTGGGACAGTGGTACTGCTGCTCGACTGCGCCAGCGGCTTTGCCGTCTGCATCGCCGTCGGGTACATGGTGCAGCAGCCTCCGAGCCACGTCTGGTGGATCGGCCTGGCCTGGACCATCATCCTCGCCTGCGGCATCGAACGGCTCATGCTTCGGGTCACGAGTACCGGCCGCTTGCGGTCACTTATCGCGGCGCTCGCCCTACGTGTGCTTCTGTCGCTGATGCTCGCCGCGGTGTTTGCCGAGCCGGCGATGCTTCGCATCTTCCAAGGCCCGATCAATGGCCAGCTGAGCAAGACGCAGTCAGCCGCGATCCAGGGCGCCGTCAACAAGGACGCGACCTTCTACGGCGGCAAGATCAACAGTGACTACGCGCAGATCGGAGCGATCCAGACTCACGAGCAAGCCCTGAGGGCGGCGGCTGCTCATAACACCTTCATCAGCACTTGCGAGCGCTCGCTAACGAGCTGCTCGATCACGCACCACCTCGGCTGCGGTCCTTACTGCGAGCACTACGCGCGGCTTGCAGCGAACGAAACAGCCGAGCTGCGTGCGATCAAGCCGGTCGACGCCGCGCGGATCGCGGCGCTCCGCGCCGACATAAATCGGCTCCAGACGCTGGAAACAGACGAGAACAAATCGCGCCCCGAGGCAATTGCCCAAAGCGCCGGACTGCTCGGACGCGAGGAGGCCCTCCAGCAACTCGCGAAGGGCCATCCCATTGTCACCGAAGAAACCTGGTTCCTAAGGCTGTTCTTCGTGTGCCTCGACTTACTGCCGCTCGGCGCGAAGGTCACCCGGATGCTGACCGTCAAGGACGGCGGCCCGTACGAGCTGCGCTGCGCGGCAGCCCGTCGCACCGATTGCCTCCCCGCCAAACAGCAAGACAAGGACGCAGACCTCGAGGAGAAGCTCATGGACGAGCAGCATCTCGGCGACCTGGAAGTGCGCCGAACCGAGATCCGGCTCGATACCAGGGGTCGCATCAATGACGCACACGCGCGTGCCGGGTCTACGGACGCAAACGCGGACGCCGTCCATGGCGATGAAGGTCCGATTTCGGCTTGGAGCCTCGCTGAGTTGGCGACGAACGCGAAGCCGTGGGAGTCTCAGCCAGTGCCGGTGGCGCCGATGCTGCGCCGGGGAGGGCTTGTCGGCACGGCGCTGGTGGCTGCCACAGCGCTCGTGGCCGGCGTCTTGTCGCTGCTGACTCACGCGGTGCTGGCCGGCATGCCGGAGGTCCTCGTCGTTCTCGGTCTCGTCCTCGTACTGGCCGCCTACACGCGTGGCTTCAGCCGCGCGCCTGCGTGGGCGTTGTGGGCCACGCTCGCGACCCTCGTCGTCGGCCTCGCTCTTCCAATCGCAGTTCTCGTCATCAACCTCTGACAACCAAGGAGAGCACACGATGAGTACCAACCAAGGGCACAACGACCATGGCAGTGAGCGCGGGACAGCTCTCGCTGAACCACCGCGGGAGATCGTCCGGAAGCTCCTAGATCAACCGATGGCGGTAGCAACTCCCTGGGAAACGCAGCCAGTGCTCGCGCAGTGCGTGCGGGCGTTGGAACGCCGGGCGCCGCAGATCGTCGAGACCGCCCGCCGATCCGACGTTGATATCGAATACCTCGGGATCAGCCCGTTGTTCTCAGAGACACGCCTGTACGCCGGCCAGGACACTGACTGGGTGCTAGCACCGATAGACGGACGGGAGGATGCGGTCCTACCGTTTCGGGAGCGGCAAATCGTGCGCCAGCTGCTGGCAGGCATCGACGGGGGATTCCAGCTGACGTACATCGCGCACGAGACAAAAGAGAAGGCCATGACGACGCAAGAGCAGGGCCACAAGGTCATCGATGCCTCAACAGCGATGGAACTAGTCGGCTCGGTTCCTGATCCCGCACCATCGGTCGAGCTCGGAGACAGGCTGGCGCAGCACTCCGTGCAGCTGATGAGGGCTGCTCGTCGGGCGGTGGTACTAGGTGGCACGGCGGCACTGGCAGTTGCGGCGGCCCCAGCCGTGCTTGTGGGCGGCGTGCTTGCGGGCGCCGCCATGCACGACCCCATCATTCTCGGTGCCATACCAGCAGTCTCCTCGCGGCCTGGCGACCCAGCAGCATTTTTTCTCTTGGCCCGTTGGGATTGGTGACCGGCCCGGTATCAGGTAGTAACAATCCTGCCGCGGAAGGCTCCTTCGGGAGCCTTCCGTCGTTAGTAGACGTGAGGACGGTCAAGCGGCAGGTGCATTCCCGTTCCGCCGTCGATGGCGGGCGAGAACAATCAGCAAAAAGGAAGTCACGACGAGGACGACGAGCCCGGCCACGACGTAGAGCCATACCGCACGATGGGTCGACGGGCGGCTCACGGTCGCGGTCGTCGCGCCTCGTCGGTTCGGTCCGCTAGTGGGTGATTGGGTCTCTGGTGACGAGGCCTGACCGCTCTGACTGCCGCTAGAGGAGGCGGCGCTCGACGACGTCAAGTTGCCTGCCGACGTCGGTGCACTGCTGCTGGCCTGACCGGCGCTGTTCGATGTCGGTGTCGTTTGGCTTCCGTTGTAGGTCGAGCTGCCGTAGCTGCCAGAGCCGTAGGTCGAAGCTGCAACGTGAGCGCTCAGCCCGCCGAACGCGGCACCTACCAAGCCACCGGTAGCTAGAACGATAAAAGCCGTGCACCGTATCAGCGAGAGTCGTATCACTCACTCATATTACTCCGGCGCTGATGTCATCACAAGCAGTATTGACACACGGACGCGACTGGCACATACTGGCTGGTGGTAACTAAATGAGGTAACAAACAGAATGTGGTCGCATTTCGCATTCCTCGATCTTGGGGCACCAGAACTCATCATCGTTCTGGCCATCATCCTGCTGCTGTTCGGCGGCAAGAAGCTGCCGGAGCTTTCCAAAAGCCTCGGGGAGGCCATGCGCGAGCTGCGCAAGGGCATCAGCGGAGATCTGAATGAGACGGGAACTCATGCCAAGACCGAGACGAAGAGCAAGACTCCCAAGGACCACCGAATCGTCTAAGCCACGTGACAGGCGTCAGCCGATCGCGGAGCACCTGCAGGAGTTGCGGCGCCGACTCATCTATGTCGTTGGTTCGGTGCTGGTCATCTCAACGTGCGCCTACTTCGTCCAGCAGCACCTTGTGGCTCTCCTCCTCAAGCCGGCCCACGGACAGCACTTCATCTACACGGCTCCTGGGGGCGGTATCGGCTTCCTCTTCGGCGTCTGCACCGACGTCGGCCTCATCCTCAGCCTGCCGTTGGTGGCATACGAGACCCTGGCTTTCCTTCGGCCTCTCTTGGCCGCCGACACCAGAGCCCTCATCGTCCGGGTCGTAGCCGCCTCTGCCGCTCTCGCGCTACTGGGCGTCGCGTTCGGCTACCTGCTCGGTTTGCCGCTAGCCCTGCACTTCCTGACTCACCAGTTCACGACCAGCCAGATCACGCCACTGCTGACGATCTCGGAGTACATGTCCTTCGTGATGGTCTATCTCGGAGGGTCGGCGCTGTTGTTCCAGATCCCGTTGGTTCTCGTCATCACCGACCGATTGCGGCCGATCCCGCCACGCCGGCTGCTGAGCGCTGAGCGCTACGTCGTCGTGGCGGCCCTGATCGTCGCCATGCTCATGGCACCGACGGTCAACGTCGTCTACCAACTGGTCATCGCCGTTCCGATACTGCTCGCCTACCAAGTGGGCATCAGCCTCGTATGGTGGCGCCATCGCTCTGGGCGGCGACCGCGGCACATCGCGGAGCTAATTGAGCGAGACCGCCAGATTCAAGAGGCGAGACTCACGCAGATCGCCGGCTAGCGCCGGTTTCGCGTCCCCAAGTTATCCACAGATACGCACACGCACCGCGGTCTGACCGCGTTGACTTTGTGCGGTGTTTTCCGCACAATAGGCATCGTAGTGTGAGCATAAGTAGTATGGATGTAGATAAAAACGCCGTCCGTCGTAACACAAATCAGTCTGTCGCAACGCCTCTTCAGCAGCTTCTCTCCCGAGAGGTAACGCGCAAGGAGTTCATGGCGCTGGCCGCCACCGGCCTTGCCGCGGTTGCCGGCTTCGACAGGCTTATCGGCCTACTAACACACGGCGCGAAGCGATCAGCCAGCTCAACCCAAGGCTTCGGCAGTGGGCCATACGGCGGGACCAACCGCGTGACCGCCCGCAGCTCATCAGGACCCGGGACCCGGAGGATCGCGTAGTGGCGCGTCTTCCGACTCCAGGCGGCGACGACGGTGATTGGGGCGACATCCTCAACACCTTCCTCGAGGTGGCTCACAACGCCGACGGGACCCTCATTCCGAGCGCCGTGACGGCCGCCGGCGCCTACAGCAAACCGAGCAGCGGCATTCCATCGACCGACCTTGACACCTCCACCCAGACGATCATCGCGGCAGTAGCCAGCAAGTACGTCAAGCCGGCCGGCGGCATACCGGCGTCCGACCTCTCCAGCTCAGTCCAGGCCTCGCTCACAGACGCTGGGTCCGCGGTGCAAACTGTCAACGGCAAAAGTGGCCCCAGCGTCACGCTGGCCGCGAGCGATGTCGGTGCCCCTACGACGCTCGCAGGAGACAGCGACGTCTCGCTCGCCTCTCCAAGCGACAGTCAGGTCCTGACATATGACGGACCCAGCACCAAGTGGAAGAACAAGCCAGCACCAACCGCCCCCGTCACCAGCGTTGCCGGCAAGACAGGCGCGGTGACACTCGCCGAGAGCGACATCGCCAACCTGACGAGCGACCTGGCCGCAACCGAGAAGACCGCTAACAAGGATCAACCGAGCGGCTACGCCGGCCTAACCTCCGGAGGTCTGCTCAAGACGAGCGAGCTGCCGGGTTCGGTGGTAAGCAGCAGTGGACCTTTAGAGTCTGCCGGGGCCGCCACGTTCGTAGACACGACGACGGTCAGCCCGACGCCTGCGCAGATCACATTCCAACTCGCGCAGGGCAACTACTCCGTTGCGTACCCAGTGCCGACGTTTCGCCCGACGGCAGCAAACAGCGCCCTGGCGTTAGATCTCCAGCCGAATGGTTCGCCTGCCGCGATAGGCGAAGGCGTAACCCATATCGACGTGTGCAGCGGGGACGTGTGGGGCGGATCGGCAACGACAACCGCCAGGGTCGGTATCTACCGTGCGGTCGATGACAGCGGCAACGGGCACGCTGAGTTCAGTAGCCGCGGCTACGGTGGCAGCACCGCTCCTGACGTATACGTTCGCGCTGACGTCACCGGCCAACCGCACCTGTGGCTTAGCCGACTAGCTGGCAATCATTTCATCGTGTTCGGCAACGGGTATGAGGTCGTGTGCGCTGGCGGTGACGGTCGTACACCTGCCGCGACGACCGGCGACTTCTACCTTCCGGCGCTCACCAATAGTGCCGGTAACGCGAATGCTGCGGCCGGTGTCGCGCCTACGGGCGTGCCAACCGCTCGCGGCTACAGCGTGCCGCTCGTTGTCAACCCAACAGACGGCGCGCTATGGGCGTACTTTGGGGGTGCGTGGGCGCTCGTGGGTGCGCAAGCGCACCTGGGGCAGCAGTACGTATTTCAGCTTGCCAATAATCAGTCGGTGCTCGCGCTCAGTGGCGCGTCCGGGTCATACTCATCTATTGGGATCGGCCGAACTGCCGCTGAAGTGTATTTAGCAGTCTGCTCGGGAAGCGCGCAGTTCTGTCTCGACTCGGTAGCTGGCGACACTGTTATTGGTACTGCTACGGCGACCGCGGCCGTGCGGATCGGTTCGTACTACGCAAATAAGAGTGGTATCGCAGTGCTCGGCGCGAAGGTCGGACTATATGGAGCAACGCCGGTTGTGCAGCCCGCAGCGATCAGCCAGGTAGCCACGACCGCGCCAACCAATGTGACGCCGTACGGGTTCAGCACGAGCGCTCAAGCCGCGGCACTCATCACGGCCGTCAACAGTATTCTCAACGCGCTCGGCGCGGCAGCCGGCGGGATCGGAGTTACAGCATGAGCGATCTTCAGGACGCCGCGGACCGGCTCCGCGAAGCATTCGACCCCCCGAGAATCGTCCACGTCCAGACCACGATTAGCGTCTCGTTCGGCGTGATCGAGGGCGATGACGTGACCCCACAGCAGCCGATCACGCTGCAACTCTACAAGTTCGCGCCGGAAGCATTCGCAGAGGCATACGCGAAGATCGTTGAGCTACGCGACACAGCTACAGCCGGTCTGGTCATGGTCCCGCCAGCGGGCGAATCACCCGGCGAGACGCCATAAGCTCGACCCCCGAGTTTGGCGAGCAGGGCAACGTGAAAAAGCAGTTTTCACGCTTGACTGAACTAAGCTCACCGCGTTATGCGCGTCCCGCATAACGCTCTCTCGCCTTCAAGAAAAACGCTTGGTCCCTTTGATACTGCTCGAACATCCAGTTCGCGAACGCCGAGCTGTATTGCTGAGAGCCATAAGTCGGTTGATACGCATAGTCGGGGTGCGTCTTAGCCGCGATCTTGTGAGCGCCACGGACACACTGGACGTCGTACGCGTTAATATGGCCACCGGCCGGTAACCGCTTATTCATCTCGGCAACGAGCTCTGTCTGGCGGAAGGGATGGGTCTGGTTGGGATCAAGCCGTCCATATACCGGCGCTCCGGGGTCATCAGTTAGGCGGATTTCGGTTGGGGAGCCGACAGCGTCGGTCGCCCTAGTCCGGATAACGGCCAATTCGGCCCCCGGCGGTGCTTCGACTACTTGGCGCACGCGCGCGAGCCACTGCTTGCGGACAGCCTCAACCCGCCTATCTATGAAGGCGCGCAGATCTGCAGTCGTCGCCGGGTCGCTCTTGGCGCCGTGGCGGAAGTAGACAGTGCCTTTGGAGAATGCCGTTTTCTGTTTCGCCTCCCCCGGCGGGATGTAGGTACCGGGCGCCGTAAACGCGATTGGTGCATCTGTGATCGCACCAACCGCTATGACTGCGAGCGTATGCCCGTCTCGCGTGGCCTCCGCGATGTCGAAGTCGCCAAAATGAACTCCCGTGTAGCTCTCGAGCTTGTCGGCGATTGTCGCTGAGTCGAGATTTAGAACCGCTGCGACATCGATCTGAGTCGGCGTGCCGTCGTTGAGAGCCCCGATGACTATCAAGCCGCCACCAGAGTTCGCCAGAGCAACAAAGTCTTTGATTAGCTCGGGCCACTCCGCCTTGTTGCCTGGATCGAACGAACGTTTGAAGTCCAGCGTTTTGGACTCTCGTACCGCACTTTCGGCTCTGCGGATGTTCAGTCGACTGGTCGTGCTCATTGGCACGATTAGTATGCGCCGGGTCCAGACGGATGCCAAGCTTCTGATGGGACTCGCATCGTGAACACGTTGGGTGTTCTACGCCGAGCCGGCAGGGAGCCGAGAGCACGTCGTTGGCTGATGGTGTCGCTCGAAGCGAAACGTCTTATCGACTGGCGAGTTCGGGCGACTTTCGTATGACTATGTGACCAGGGACCCACCCGTCATCCGCTCCGGATCGCCACGGGGCACCGCACGACGCGGCCGGGGAGGGGAAGGTTCTATGTCTCGGGCTGTCTCGTCCCGCAGCACGGGCAGTACTTTGATTTGGCCGGAATCTCTTTTCCGCAGTCGGGCACGTTGACGCACCGCTTAGAGTCCGGTATGTCAACTCGGTAGCTAGGCTTCCGATGCTTCCTCTTGTAATGCTTGAGCGCCCTGTGGCCCGCTTTAAAGCCCTTGACGGCCAGTATGGGAATGAGATGCCAGACCGAGCTTGGCGTTGAGTCAGTCCCAGGAGCAGGCTTGTCCTCGACGCCTGTGTCGGTAGGCTCGTCTTGAGGCCCGGCCATTCTCAGATCATCGCAGGCGCAGCCTCAGAGTCAACGTCTGCCGAGTTTGGGGGAAATCAGAGACCCTCGAGGGCGCGAAGCAGAGCCCTTGACTGGCGCTCTTTGCCCGCGTCCCGCAGGTCGTAGGCGGCCCTGGACACGAGCACGCGGAGCCGTGCGATCTCCTTGCGCAACATCTCGGCCTCCTGCTCGAGGCCGGCCCACTGTCGAGCTAATGCATAGCCTGGCGAAAGCTGGCGCAGATAGTCGTGGTACCACCGCTCTCCCGGTTGATTCCTCCTGGTCATCGAGATAGACGAGAACCGTTTGCGGCTCCGCCGCCGCAAATGCCTTGGCCACGGTCAACATGGCGTCCAACGGCAAGTGGACGTGACCAACTCGATCGCAGTAGCCAAACACATGTAGCGCCGCAGGCTCCATCTCTAGCCCGGCACGATCGAAGATGCGCTGTAGCTCGTCCTCGGACATCATGGTGACCGTCTCGCCGACGTAGGCACCAGCCTCGCCTGTGCTCTCGAGTACGGCGCTGGCCGCCTCGGAGACGGCTTTATCGCGAAGGCGACCAGCGTACTCCGCTGGCTGCGCAGCGCGCCGCTCATCGCGCAGGACGGCACTTCGCTGTCCCCACGCGCAGACAATCTGGCGTGTGGAGACGTACTCCTCGAGGCCGGGATGAGGGCCGTCCTCGAAACGAACCTTGACTTTGCCCTTCCGTCCCACCTTATCGAGCAGCTTGACCTTGAGCATGGGGACGTCCGGGACCCGCTTCTCCCGATAGGCGTAGCTCCGGCCAATCTCCATGGCGTCGCCCTGCATGTATAAGAACCTAGCGCCAGCGGCTCAGCCCGGACGAGCTGAGCCGAGAGCCGTCGCTTCGCGAAACGGGTCTAGAGGGGTTCCTGGTCCAGACCGAGGCCTCGTACCTTCTCGAGCCAGTCCTCGGTTTTGATTGGGGTCGGGGACTCGCGCAACTCAGTGACTGCCTCCGTCCACCGCTTCGCGGCCTCCATACTGAGCCCGCCGAGGATCGCGTTCCCCTCGACCATCAGGCGGTTCACGTCGTCGAGCGCCACGCGGTTGTCCTCTCCGAGCTGTTGAAGGAGCCAGACGTGCAGGTCGACCATGATCTTGCCGTGGGCATCGACGATCAGGCGGAGCGTGATCTTCTCGTCCGAGCTGCGGATGAACGAACGCGAGGCTCGGACCCACCCATCCCAAGCCAGTAGGTCAGTCTTGCTCAGCTCGATCTCGGCGGTGATCGGACCCTGCACGCTCGCGATGTTGACCGTGTGGCCGAGAAATGGGTGGCTGACGTGGAGCACGTAATTGCGCATGTCCTTAATGAATGGCAGCTCCGGATGCTCATTTGCCGCGACGACGCGGGCTGCGAACTCGTCGGCGATCGCGCCTGTACGGTCGCGCATCAGACGCCTGGCGTGGTCGATCAGGGTTGCGGACCCGGCGACGTAGTTGTGAAGCGCGTTCGTCACTGCAAGCTCGTAGCCTTCGCGGACGGTCGGCTTGCTCATGTTCTGGAACAGCTCGATCGCGAGCGCCGCATCCTGGTTCGGACGGTTGAGGATCGTGAGCAGCACGCGCCAGTTCTGCACGAAAACAGCGTCGAGCGTCCGCTTCAGGCGCTGCCAAGCGCGATATTCGCGGTACCCAGGATGCTCGTCTAACCGGCGCCTGACGTCGGCGAGCCTCTCCTCAGGGGACGCTCCACCTTCGCTTTCTCTATTGGCTGGGGGATGGCTAGCGTCCATGCCTAGCAGGGTAGATCCCTCGCCGGATACGAACGTGCGTTCCTACTCGATTTCGGATGGAGACGCCATCGAGACAGGATCGGTGCAGCAGGTGCGTCCTACGCGCAGGGCAGCTCAAGGGCCGCCGAACAGATCGTGCTCGACATGGTTGCCCGCACGTAACAGACGCTTAGCTCGACCGCCGAGTTTAAGGGAGAGGCGGGTTAAGTTGATCACGACGAGAGTCAGCGACGACCATGGCTGACTTTGGAGGGGCGCGCCAGCCGAGCGATCTGACTTACTGAGGCGCTTCTGACGGAGGCTCGCTGTCGGGCCCTGGAAGCATTCGGATCTCGGCTCGGCTGCCGTCAATGAGTCCTCGATCCTGCAAGGCGCCCAACTGATCGAGTGGCCTCTGCACCAAACGATTTAGGATTGGTGCGATCTCGTCCTCACTCAAGCCGAATTCGCGACCAATCTCTAGCTGACGCCGCACCACATCAAGTTCGAGCAGATCGTTTTCGAGCCCGAGCCGACGGCGCTCAGCATCCTCCCGATATTCACGGTCTTGACGACGCCGATGGCGGTCCTCGAGATATTTCCGCGTGACCTCGAGAGGGTTCAGGAGCCCGAGAAACTCCCAGAAGCCCGGTGAGGCGAGCTCTACCCGAGCCACGATGAGACGCTCACTGGGCGAGACGAGAAAGTTGTCGGTGTCGTTCGGCCAATCTGGACCCAGGAACGGCCAGTCCCGCCATAAATAACGACGCGAGAGTCGGGCCGAAGGCCCATCCGAGACCAGCCGTTCGAACGCTAGATAGCCTGAATATGCGGCGTTTACGGAGCCGAGGAGATCCCGCAGCAGCTCAGCTTCGACGCCCCCTTCGGCCGGGATGTGAAGAATGGCATCGCGAGTAGCGGGCATTCGCCGCGAGCATCGCAGATTCCAACGCCCGCAATCAAGTAGTGCCAGCCGGCACGACGGGGGCGCGCGTATGTCTCTCCGGTGCTTGTTAGCTGACTTCCACTAGTGGCGACGATCGAGAGTCTCGCCGGCGACCATTGCCAACGAGTCTCTTCCGTGTCTCAGTCACCTAGACCTCACGGAAGAGATCTAGGACACGCTCCACGACTGCGACCGCCGGACCGCGGACGAGGATGCCAAGCTCAAGGTTCGGCCCTGCGATACCGGCTGCTGTGACGTTTGCACTCCCTATGTAGGCCGCAACGGAATCGCACGATAGGACCTTGAGGTGCGCCCATGGAGCGTCCGATCTGAGGACTGCCACGGCGTAGTTGGCGGCATCGCCGTCACGGCTAATTGTGGCCTCCAGGTCGCGCATCGCGTCACTCGCGTGCGTGGAACGCGTTGGCAGGAGTATTTGCAACTTGACGCCTCGCCTGGTTGCAGCAGCGAGCGCATCCGCAATGAACAGTAGTCCTGTGGAGTCGATAAAAGGGGCCACCAGTCGGAGCGACTTCGTGGACTGAGACACGAGCTGCATGAGCGTCTCGCCCGTCGTCCGTTGGAGGCCGGATGGTAGAGACGTGCCCACGGGCAGCGACGCCACGAGGTCCCAAGGTTCCGGCACGTCGATAGAGCGTCGGCCCATCACCCAGGCAGCACCCAGACCGCATGCGATCTCGATCCCCTCTTCGTCTGCCTGGAAGCGAGAGCGAAGTACATCTACGAGGTCCGGGTCAAAGCCAGCTCGAGCCGAGGCGGCACGATCGGCGGTGGGCGAACGGAGTAGAGCGGCGAGCTCAAGTGCTGCGACGCGGGGGTCTGGAGCGTCGATGAGGACGCCACCGACGAGTTCAGCGTTATCCACGGCTAGTCAGCGCCGCGGAGGTAACCATTCGCTCCAAAGAGATAGGAACGGTCGAGGAAACGATTGAACCACCGGCAAGAAGGCTCCCCGAGGTGCAGGCATGCCATGCACGCGCCGCCACCGCTGCGACAACCAGGATCGAGCACGCATCGCGACTCCCCGGCGATGAGATCATCGAGAAAACGATGGAGCGACGTTTCGAAGACCGCCTGCAGCCCGCCGAGTACAAAGTCGCCCCGCGATCCCGCATAAACGATAAACGCGAGATGGTGTGGCAACAGATACTCAGCAAGCCCGTCGCGTTCGATGCCTGCAAACGCGGCGAGCCGCCGGATCGTCCGATGGGCGAACGAATGCAGCAGCGTGAGGATGTCGCCTCCGAGCGGCTGATACTGCTCTTGCGTCGGCCATGGGATCTCCATGCGCTCAAGGAGCGCGACACGAGCCGAGCGCTCGTCCGAGGCAGTCTCCAAGTCGTGACCGGCATCGATCAGTCGGCGATGCACCGCTAGCGGATCGAGCCGAAACAGCAGAGCTTCGGTGTGCGACAGCGCGGCGTATGCGCGAAGATGACCACGCTCGCGGAACGGCACCAATCGAGCCGCTCCCGGCGCCATATCCCCTCGAGTAAAGCCGAAGGCGAGCGTCGCCACCGGAAAGTTCGCCAACAGATCGACCCCAACGAGGTGGGCTGCCTTGAGGGCGCTGCCGTAGGCACCGTCGTACAGAGTGCGCAGCGGGGGCGTGGTGCCGGCGACCATGTCGGCGACGCGCGTACGCCCTCCAGAGACCGCTGAGGCCAAGCTCATCGCTTCCTCGTACGCCTTCTCTCGGACCTGATCCGGGAGCGCGATAGCGGGACCACCATCGCCGGCATCGACATCGCCGCGCTCGACAGCCTGCTGCGCCAGATCACGCGCAGTTTCCTCCGACAGGTTGAGCTGTCGGAACCCCTCCATGAGACCGGCAAGCGTTTGGCGTCCTGCCAACGGGTCGTCGGTGGTCATACCGTCCAGAACCCATTCGAGCGCGCGAGCGCCGCCTCCGCCTGCACGGAGTCGCGCAGCTACCGCAGGATCGGGTGGATTGACGAGCACCGCGAATCGAGGGGAGAACACAACTGCCGCCCGATGAACGGTGACGCTCATCTGTCCACCGCCACACTCACATGCTTGGAACGGGAACCCCTCGGACAATGTCGAGCGGCAATCCGGACAGAAGAACCGCAGTTCACGGGCAGTCGCCGTTCCGGGCAACCGAACGGCGACGCTGTGGTGTGTTGGGCAGCGAGGGAGGTACGGCTCCCGTGCCGCGCCACAAGTGTGGTACGCGACGAACTGCATTTGCCCGCGCGACTGCCCGCCACACGGGCAGCGATCGTCGTGGTTGCGACTAATCCGGCCACATGTTTTGCAGCGCCATTGCTGCGGGAACGGCTCCGTGAGCACGCCACGGTCCATGTTGAGCCGGACGACATCAACCGTGGCTCGGGCGTGCAGCTCTGCGGAGAGGCCACCGTCGTTGTTCGTGAGAGCCCACGGTGCGCTTGCCGCGATCAACGCGGAGCGCACGCTGTCCTGGTCCACCGAGGTCTCCACTGGGTCGACCCAGTGCGCGACGCGCCAGATACGTCCTTCGAGATCGGCCGTCTGCTCCGGCAGCATGCCGAAGAGTATTTGCGAGGCTCCTCGCTCGACCCTCATGAACGCCCTCCTCGCGAGAACACCGGTGCCTGCTCCTCAACATCTCGGAGCGAGAGCATTGGCTCTCCGGTTGAGTAGAGGTCACTGACCCACTCCGCATTGGCGGCGGGATCATTGAGGGCGCGGTAGAACTCGCGCAGGTAATCCGTAAGGTCTCGACGCAGGTTCTCGTCGAGCGGACCGGCGAAGTCGAGCAACGTCACGAGGGCCTCAAGCTCGTCTGCCTCGAGTACCGGCAGCTGAGAGAAGGCCCGGCGCACGGGAGCGGGTTTGGTGAGCTGTTTGAGGCCGGCCGCAAGCGCAGCTGGCTCGTGGATTCCGTACATCCGGCCTTGTCCGAGACCGCTGAAGGTCAGCTCAAGCACTCGTCTGCTTTTTGCGGTGATCGGAACGGGGTCGATGAGTCGATCGGCGTGAGCAACAAAGGAGGGGAACGTTCGGTATACGGCCGCATCACGTTCGCGCCCGATTTTGTGCAGCACGATCACGAGACCAGGATGGCTCCGCCCGACACGTGAGGTCGTCTGGATGAACTCGGCAGTGGCAAGCGGGAGTCCGAGCATCACCATGATGTTGAGACGGTCGATATCGACCCCGTGGGAGAGCATCGACGACGCAGCTACTAGATGGATGCGCTGGTAGAAGTCATCCTCAGGTTCGGTGAGCTTTGCCAGCGTTTCCCGCACCTCTTCGAGCGGGGTGCGACCGGTCAGCGTCCTGGCGTTGATGTCTCGGTCAAGCTGGAGCTGGGTTTCAAAAGATCGAGCAACCGCTTCAACGTCCTTGAGGTTCGATCCGTACACCACGTCGACTCCGTATGCCAAAACGAGATCGGACATCTTGGCGACATCGACTCCTATCTCGGCGGCGATAGAAGCGGGATCGTCGACAGCCCGCCGCGTGACGCGTTGGAGCGCCTCGGTGAGCTGATCGGTGGCGTACTCCAGGGTGACGCCGCGTGGAGCGAGACCTGCGAACCGACGAGCTAGCTCCTGCGTGTCACAGGACCAGAACGAGTGGCCGACCGTCGGTCCAGGACGCGGGAAGGTCCGACCTTCCCTTCGGTATAGAGCTCTGACTTGTTCGTCATGGCCGGCAAGCGTCGCAGAGGACGCGATGATCTTCGGCGAGGAGCCGTAGTTCGTCTGCAATGCGTCGAGCAATGCCTCGTAGTGTGCGTCGACAGCGCCAAGGCTGTCGCGTAGCAAGTGGAGTTCGTCCTGCATTCGGACCGTCGGCGCGTACAGGGCACCGTCCTGTCCGAGCGGCCCGGGCGTGGCCGAACAGCCGGGGTAGAGACAGCCGCTGGGAGTCTTGCTTCTCGGCGCGTACGTGAAGCCGTGGCCTTGCTGCGGACAGCGTCCGGAAGGCGGTCCGTAGAAGCCGCGCATCGCTGCTTGCATCGAGATGCTGGCGGCCTTGTCCAACGTTCCGAGCACGACGGTCGGGAGCGAGCGATAGATCTCCTCGTCAACGATCCGGAAGGGCAGCGGCTGGCCCCCCCACGGACAACCCCTCGCATTGCAGACATGGTCGAGTGTCCAGCGATTCGCATCGAAGCGCATCTCCAGACTCCTCTCGGTGCAGAATGGACACCGGAGGAGGATCTGGTACCGCGCGGGCATATCCGGGTCCGCCGCGTCAGGACCAAAGCGTGGATTGCGCTCGATGCGGTTGGGCGTGCCGTTGCTCCCGACAAAGAATCCGAGTGAAAACTCGCGGCCCTTGATCGCGGCCTCCCGGCGGACGAGTTCGGCCGCTGCGAGCACGTCAGCAAACCGTTGCGTCTGCTGAAGCGACAACATCCGAAGCGGAAAGCGCCCCCACGTCGTTATCCCTTCAGCCTTGCCCCGGATGCGGTCATAGAACGCCGCAGTGAGGACGAAGAGCAGGTAGGTCTCCGTCTTGCCGCCGCCGGTCGCGAACCAAAGCGTGTCGACGATCGCCCGGTCTCCGTCTGCAGACTCGTCGTGGATCGAGACAAGGTTGGCCAGGACGAATCCCAGCTGGAACGCCCGCCAATCGCTGTGTCTCACGGCGCGTGCCTCAGCGAACGATCGATTGGCGAGCGCGAACGCCGTGCGAATGTGCTCGTCTGCCTCAAGCAGCTCAAGGCCGGTGCGCAACCTTGCGACCTCGTCATCGAACAGGGTGCGTTCCGCAGCCGCTTGGTCGCGCATTGCCGTGTCCCACTGCTCGGCGATGGCTCGACGATCGAGTACCTCGTCGGACCAATGCGACGCGCCCCACCGCGCGATCGCAGCGACGAGGTCACGCACCGGAGGCACCGGATCGTCGGCAAGCGTTACGAACCGGAGGTCGAGTCGCGCGCCGGACGCGTCATCCCAGTAGATGGGCCGGCGCTGGTCGTGGCCCGCAACATCTGTCGTTCGGAAGGCCGTGTCTGAGAGTTGCTCCACGCCTCCATTGACGCCATAAGCCGCGACCGTTCGGTCATAACGGAAGGAGTCGGGAAGGTTGTCGAGCGTGAAGCGCTCCGTCGGTCCCACGTCGACCTGGAGACTGGCCTCGTAGACATTGGTGTCCCAGCCGGCCAGCTCCTCGGGTGAGACATTGACGAGCGACACGACCAACTCGGGGCCATCCTTGCCGGACTCCACCTCGGCATGGAACTCGCATGCCATGCCCGTGGCGCCAACTGTCGCGAGTGCCGACGCAAACTCCTCGCGCCCCGCGGTTTCGACGATGCCGATTGAACTTGGAGCTCGCAAGGTCGATCTAACCTCAACCTCGATCGGCTCGCTTTTGCGCCACCGGTGCGCTTCAGGCTCATCGCCCCCATCGAACTCGCCCCACACGACCAGCCGCGCAGTACACGAGAGATTGCGGCTATCCAGCGTCGTGGGTCGGACACGGACGCCGACCTCGCAAGGCTCGAGACGCTCGCTTCGCTCGCCAAGTCGGCTGTTCTGGACAGTGATCTCGGGAGCGAGGCGACCCAGCCAGAGCCGGCCGTCTGGGCGCACAGGCATCGTGTCCACGTGGTCGCCGCGCGCGTCAGCTACGACACTGTCAAGCATCCAACCGAGGAAGGCCGTCGCATCTGCAGTATCGAAAGTGGTCATGGCTCCTCCAGTCGGCCGAGAAGAGTGAGAGGCATAGGCCGCCCACACGGCGAGACGGTGATCACGATGGCCTCGATCACAGCATCCCGCAGGTCCGCGATCGACACGCCGCTCGCAGCATCGATCTGAGTGTCGTCCTCCACCAGAGTCGACGAGCGGGCTGCAGCCGCGAGCGCTCGGCCAGCTGCACGACGGAATCCCCGACGGCGCTGGACCCCTGTGAACAGCTCCCGTAGTCGCGCTTCGGACATGCCGAGATCGAGACACTCATTCAGAATCGCGAGGTCCGAGAACTGTTGCGGCGCCATGGTCCCGTCGGTCACCCAGTCTCGAACTGCCGCCGACGTCTTGTCGCAACCGAGATCAGCCATGGCCCTGTGGAGCGCGGCCACAGTAATGCCGGAAGCTACGAACCGACCTCGAACGGTTCGCCGATAGCTGTCCACCAGCATGCGCGCGGCAAGCAGATCCGGCCGATCACCGAGTCGCTCCTCAAGCGCCTCGATTAGGCCGACGCGACCCTGTTGACGCCCGACGAGGAGTACGTCCCCCTCCCGTAATTGCTCGGGACGCCGGTCTTCGATCTTCGCGCCGGATCGCACCTCAACTGACCGCCCAGTCTCAAGCAGGATTGACCCATGGTCAGTTGATACCTCGACAGCATCGACCTCGGCGTCCCATTCCCCGTCTTGGTCCTCGCGAGCGGCACCGCTTCGCGGACCCTCACCCCCGAAGTCAATGGGGTCAAGGTTGAAAAGTGAGGAGAGTTCGTCGAACGGATCCGGCTCGGGGTGATACTCGGCACCGTCGAGCAGCGTCACGGACGCAACCGCGTTCTCCGCAAAAGCCGGCAACGGTGGAGGCTCGGAACCGACTAAAGCCCGCCACGTCCGGGCACGAACGTCAGTGCCGCCCCAGCGTTCGCCGGCGGAACGTGTGGCAGCGATTCGCGAGACGGAGCTATTTGCTGCTTCCTCGCCCAAGACCAGCACCTCAACGTTGGTCGACAGCCCAGACAAGATGCGGTGCCAGTCCCAGGGCGGCGGCTCACCGACGACCATGACTCGGGGCCACGTACCCTGACGGTGTAGTCGTCCGACCGCGCAGACCGTGAGACGTCCGAAACCCTGCGCATCCGGGTCCGCGCCCAGCTCATCGAGGAGAGCGCGCGATGCCGTCCGCGTCCGCGTGACGACGAGTGTGTCGAGATCACCGTCCGCCGCTCGTGCCAACTCTGCTTTGAACGGATTGCCTTTTTGGAGCTCTGCTCGTAGATCTCCGATATCGCTGGCGAGTACTCCCGTAATCTCGGCGAGTTCGTCCGACAGGGTTGCCGACCACGACGCCAGCTCTCGCTCGAACGTGCGTGTGGCCCGTGCCGCCATTGGGGGCACACTTGCGAACCGGTCGAAGCCATCGGGGGTTGTCGGTAGCGAGGTCAAGGTCGCCAGATGGTGCCAGGCAATCGAGAGCCCACGTTCAACGTTCCGATCGGAATGCCCGGGAGACATCGCCCGCAGAAGCCGCAGGTCCTCACGGACTCGAGCCACCGCTGTCTCGGCGCTTGGATGGCGTGAAGTTCTTACGGTGACCTTGACACCGTGTGCGATCACGTCGAGGCGATCCGTCGCGACGGAGAAGGAGACGGTGTGGTCGCGGCGGACCTCAAGAGCCGCATGACACCGAGCGACATCGGAATCTGACCAGCCCCAGATCAGCTGACCTTTGGTCTCCGCCTGAGAGAGAGCCGGGTCCAAGGGATCGGCAAAGACCTCAACGGTCGCTGCGTGGTCTGGAACGCGTACAGGACCGGCGAGGTGATCAACTACGAGATCAATGACCGGCCAACCCGCGCACGCCCGGCCGATGATGATGCCGGTGAACCGACGACCGCCAACAGGGCTCTCGCCGTCAGGGCCGGCTCTGTGGCACGCGAGCACCTCGTCGAGTGCGACTCGCTCGCCCACCGTGGCGATGCGAAGTTCCCGCCATGTCCGCTCGGCCATAGCCGGATCGGCGGTGACCAGTCCGAGAGACGCAGGAGGACCGCCGCTGGCAGCCTGGCTCAAGAGGAATTGTCGTAGCAACAGCTGGGCGGCCAACAGCACGGCCACTTGCCCCGCGGGTGCGGGGTAGACGAGGTCTAGGCTTCGTCCGCGGCTCCGCGCCAGATCGATGAGCGCCAAAGCCACCTCGTCCACCCAACACAGATCCACATGACGAGAGCCTTGGTTGTCCTGGAGCACAAGCCGCCGATCGCGAGCGATGCCGACAAGGCTGGTGTCGGTCTGCCCGTCGATCAATGCGGCGTCCCACGACAGACCATTCTCGTCGGCACGCGATGTGGTCATGCTGGACATGCTCGCTGCCGACTATGACCCATCGAGGATGGTGAGTGAAGGGCTTAGCCGTGGGCAGTCGCAACCTTGCGGCCGCGCGATTCACGCTGGCTCCCGCTCTTGCCTGACCTGGACGTCACCGTCGCCTCGACTCTGGCCGCCGCTATCGCGAAGTCGTCGTGCTCCCAGAACCGAAGCACGACCCAGCCGGCCGCTTCGAGCCGGGCGTCAGTGTCCGCGTCCCGCGAACGGTTGGCTTCCAGTTTGTCCTTCCACCACGCATCGTTGGCCTTGGGGATGGTTCCGTGATCGGGGCACGCGTGCCAGAAGCACCCATTTACATAGACCGCAACGCGGGCGTCTGGGAAGGCAACATCGGCTCTCCTCCGCCGACCGTCATCGACTGGGTGATCGACGAGGTAACTAAGCCCCCGACGGTCTAACTCGGATCGGAGCTTCAGCTCCGGTCCAGTGTCCCTGCGCTGCGTTCGCTTCATACGCTCCTGAATCGCCTGACTCGATGCAGCCGGCACCCCGGCGCGGCGACTCCCGTTGATGGACCTCGACGCCGTAGGCGTTACCTCTTGTTGCGGCAAACCCGTCTTGGTGAACATGCTGCTAAGCAGCGGCACTCCAACATGGACGCCGAGGAGCGGCGGAACCGAATTGGCGATGACACGCGCCCAGGTGGAACGGTAGTTCGTGGATCCGAGATCAAAGAAGTCAGGAATGGTCTGGAGGCGCGCCGCCTCGTGTGGCGTAATCGTCCGAGCGTCGCTCGGATGGACATACCGACCCTGGCCCATCGATCCGTAGCCGGTGGTAATCGTCTGCGCCGGCTGATCCCATCGCAGGCGCCCATACATCGAAACATAGCTGTGGGCGTTGTGGTGACACGGGGGACGCCGACCGTTCGGAAGGTCGTACGCGTCGTGGTCGATGAGCCAACGCATGCGGGCAGCATTCGCCGCGGTCGGAGTGCTCGGGGCATCAGGGCCCGCATCGACATGAATGTGTACAAGGTCACCGATAGCCCAGGCGACAGTCCGTGGTCGGTGCAAGCCGCAGGCGATATGGGTTTTCAGAATCGCATGAGCGTCGACGCGGCGGTCGCGAGATGCCAGGAGGACGTGCCGCTTTCGGCTCTGGGGTATGCCGAGCTTGACAAGGTCGAGCACATCGGCTGCCACCCGGTACCCGACCCGTTCGAGCGCCGAGGTCACGCTCTGGAGGGCTCCTCCGACGTCGTGCCTAACGGCCGGTACGTTCTCAATCAGAACTACCCGAGGTAGGAGGATCTCGGCCGCGCGGGCAACCCGAACGTAGAGATCGTTCCGGGGATCCTCGCGCCGCGTGTAGTTGTTCAGGTCCGAATGACCTTGGCATGGTGGCCCTGCCAACAGGACGTCGACTGCCCCGAGCTGCGCGCTGAGCCGCGCCTCGACGCTAGTCGGAGCCCGCCCCAGTCGGCCGTTGAACAGGGCGGCTACGTCCGCGCGAACGAGGTTTGCGCTCGGGAAGTTCAGTGCGTAGACATCGGCTGCGGCCGGATCAATCTCGACCGCCGCCACGATCTTAGTGCCGCGTCCGATGCGTCTGGCGGCTTCGGCGAGGCCGAGCGAGAGGCCGCCCCCGCCACAGAACAGGTCGACAACTCTGATCCGAGGTCGAGATGACGCCGACTCGTAGTCCGGTCGTTTTGCCAGTCGAACGAAGCGCGCGTCGGCGGCGCAGACCTCGCAGTGCTCCACGGGCGCATCCTACGACTAGAGGACGAAGCCAGCGGCGTCGTCGCTCAACCCCAAGTGGCGGATCGTCACCACCTACGTACCGCCTGCCGTTGTGGTCGAAGTCGAACCGAGCGATCTTGTGGACAGGCGTACGATCGCGGGGTGGAATCCACTCCGGGCCATGCCGACGGGGATCAACGTCGATGGCAGTCTCGTCGGTCAGCTTGGCTCCGCGATGAGCTGATTCTGGCCCTCGACCTATACCGTCGGACTGGACGCAACCCCGACCTGACCGACCTCCGCGAGCTGAGCGACGTTCTAAGGGCAATACCGATCGAACAGGAGCTTGCCGAGAACCCGAAGTTTCGGAACCCTCGGGCGGTCGCCCTCAAGCTCGCCAACTTTGTTGCGATCGATCCGGATGCGACCACCGCCGGCATGGCTCGGGGAGGCCGCGGAGACCGCGATGCCTTTTCAGAGTTTTGGACTGACCCTGCGCGCCTGGCTGTGACGGCGGCGGCAATTCGAGCAAACCTCGCCAGTGTCCAAGCCGGCCCTCTAGATCGCTTAGGCGGCGATGAGATGTATGAAGCCCTAGAAGGACAGCTCCTAACACGCGTGCACCGCGTACGCGAACGAAACCGCAACCTCGTAGATAGACGAAAGGCGAAAGCGCTGAAAGAGCATGGTCGTCTTCAATGCCAAGGCTGCGGATTTGACTTCGCGGAGACGTACGGAATCCGCGGCGCGTCCTTCATCGAGTGCCACCACACCGTGCCGGTGTCGACGCTCAGGCCCGGCACCAAGACAAAGCTCGCCGACCTCGCCCTGGTCTGTTCCAACTGCCACAGAATGATCCATCGCCGTGCACGCTGGCTCACAATCGACGAGCTTCGAGACCTCGTCTCAAGCGATGCCAAGTAATTGGTGTCTTGATCGTCGCCGAGAGAAAATGACGATCAGTCAGCCGTGATGAGTTCCGGCCTTTGTTCCCCCAGTCAGTTTGAGGCAGTCGTCAAGCTGCACGAAGATCCCCTCCAGTCCAGAAGCGCCGCCTGGGCCGGTCCGCAGCCCCACCGTGGCTGATTGGAGTCGGTCGACGTGAACTGGAGCTGGTCTACATCGTGGGAGCTTGAGGGTCGGTTCTGGGAGCCCGGTGATACGGAGCACAGGTTCTACGGGCGGTTGAGGCACACCGCCCTGGACGGTCCCACGTTTCACTTCGTTGACAGCACGCTAAATACCGGACCGATCCAGGGCCCGGCCGGTCCGATCGAGATTCTGCTGGGAGAGACGCTCGGCGGTATTCCGCTAACCGTTCTTGGCTTTTATCCAAGCCGGTGGGCGGCTCACGGGCTTGGCAGCGGCAACACAGTTGACGGCTTTGCAGACTCGGTGATTGCAGGCGCGTGGCTCGCCACGCTGACTGAGCTTGAGGTTTCCGCGGTCAGTGTCAAGGTGCACGGCCTGCTTGAAACCCTGACCGGCGGCACGGCTGAGGGAGGACCTCTCAATCCGACAGCCGACGAGCATGGTTGCGATCGCATGACGGTGGAGCTCAGCGACGGCGTGGGGCTCGTTCTTCAGACCGGAGAGTCACGGAGCGTTTCCCGCAGGCGCGAGCACTCCGAAGTCACGGCCGGAGCACATTTGAGCCTAAAGCCCCCGCTCCCTTTCGCCGAACTCGAACGCAAGTACCTACAGCCGCTGTGCGATCTGGTGCTCTTCGCGACCCGACGGCCGAGCTACGTCGAGAGCCTCGCGATCAAGCTGATCTCCGACAGCACCGAGTCGTTTCATGTGGTTCGCCGCCCGTTTCCGCAGCCCGATGCGCGGAGCGAGCGTGACGTCTACGCGCTAGCGCTGAATCTCGGACGGGTGCACTCGCCGACAGCCGTAATCAAGCGCTGGTTTGAACTGAGCGATGAGGTCGGCCCCGTGTGGCAGTTGCTCTTCTCGACGCTAGGTAGCTCAACAGGGCTGCTTGAGAATCGTCTTCTCAATCTCGTCGCGTTTGTTGAGGGATATCACCGGGCGCTACACGACGAACCGCCGCTAACCGACAAGGAGGATCGATCGGCGCAGAAGGCGGTGAAAGCCGCTCTGCGCTCAGAGGATGTTCACGTCCGCAAGGTGTACAGAGAAGCGGTGGCATACGCTAACTCTCAAACCCAGCGTGATCGTCTCGACTTCTTGACTCGGCGTTGCTTGCTGGTTCTCGATCTTTGGGATCTCGACTGTGATGCGTTCTGCGAACAGGTGTCCCACACCCGGAATTGGCTCATCCATTGGGGCAAACCCGGGCGCAGCACTCTGGGCCAAGGCAGCGGCATGTACATGCTCTTCGCGCGACTCGAGGTGATTGTCTACGCGAACCTAATGCTTGATGTCGGCCTCACGCGCGAGGAGGTAGCTCAGGAGATCGGGAGCGGCTGGCGCTTGGAGCGCCTACCCTAGTTCGGCGGGGTTGAGCCGCTTACGCCCGCTTTCACTCGCCCAGCGGCGCGAACCCAGCCGGGTCGATGCCTGCCTGCTGGTGGCGAGCGTAGATGCCTTCCTCGTCGCTCATGCGTGATGCCAAGCCGGCCCGTGCAAGGAGGCGATCTTCCTCCGGCGTGATGGTCACGACCTGCAGGGTTTCGTCGAGGCGACCAGCGAGCGACGTCGGATCGAGGGCGGGTCCGTCAAGGAGCTCCCGCAGGAGGTGTTTGATAGGCACGGTGTGCTCGATGACCAGGCGAGCCCGGGGATCGGCCGTAACCGTTAGGCGCGCAGCTTGGGACCAAGGCAGCGCTCGGGGGTATTTGCCGGGTATGCGCGGGGTGGGCAGGCGTGGCTCCGTCCCAACCTAAGCAAGACCATCATCTCGTCGCCTACCTAGTGCAGCTACGTGTCGGATCGCGGTAACGAATGGCGAATCCTCGGCCTGTGTCTTTGCATCCAATTCCACAAACGGAACCATCGACTCGTGTTCCTGCCCACGGGACAACATCCACCCCACCCAGGCGTGATGGACATCCTCACGACTCACCTCAGTACCCTTCGCCAGCGCAAGTACCGCGTAAGCGCGGAAGAGATCGTCAGCGTCAGACTCAGGTATCAACTCGGTCGGGAGTTGGTCACGTATCTGCGTCGCCACGACATCGAGATAGTTCATGTCAACACCCTAACCCCGAGCGCAACGTAGATGGCTGCGAACACGAGGGGCACAATCTGCTCGACCGCCGTGGCCTCGCGGTGCTTCTGCGGCTTCCACCAGGCAGCCTTGCGATCGGACTGAAGAGCGTTCGTCGTGAGCGTCTCGTCAGGATGCAGCAGCTTCCACTCATCGGTATACGGGCGGACAGGGAACGCCTTCTCCATCTCGTTTATCACGGCGTACTTGGCCTGACTGAGTCGACGGTAGTACCTGATCAATGTCCACCAGGTCAGCGACAGCGTCAAGCCAGCAACGGCAGTCACGACAAGGCCAAACGAATCGAAGCTCGGCACGCTTCCGTGCGGAGAGCTTTTGCGCGCCGAGCTAACGATCCCTACAATCGCCGCAAGTCCAGCGTGGAGCGTGAAGAAGAAGGTATTAGCTCCCGCACGCCGCGCAGACATCCTGTCTGCCATCTCCACTGCCGATCCGTAGAGCTGAAGCCTGGTCGACATGTCATCAGGCGTCGCTGACGAAGCTCCCGCCATAGAGGCCTATCGACTACCGCCGATTAGGAGCTTGAGATTGGGCCAGGTCCAATCGTAGATCTTGTCGCTGGCAAGTGCAGCGGACGGCCTCTTGTTCTTGTCGCTAGCACGACCAGACAGCAGGAAATACGGCTTAGCCTCATCTCGTGCGATTTCGATCTCTGCATCTATCCCGGTGGCTGAGCCGGTGTGCTCACCGCAGATCACGATGACTTGATCAACACGCTTGATGCGTTTGCGCGCATCGTCCTTCCACGCTGGCGACTCATCCTTGACCGACCAGTCAGCGATCTCAAACGGCGAGTCGTCGTTTTTCGACTGACCCAGCAGCAGATTGTATAAATCCTGGTCATGGTCATAGTCGTAACTGATATAGACGGGTGTCAGTGCCATCCAGCGGCCTCCTTCTAACGTAAATTATACGCGCGATCACGCGATCTTCAAACCTTTGCGTAGCTGGGCCGGCGCCTTTTAGCGTTTGTCGACCCAGTTGCCGATGCCGAGCCAGCTCCAAAATATGACGCGCCTACCGACAATCTCCGGAGGCTGTACACATCGGTCCGAGAGACGTACACGCCGAGAACAGGCACGCCCTCGTCGACAGCACATTTGATCTCCCACCGAGCGCCAGCCGCGGCCCTCATGTTGCGGCTTAGCAGAGCGATCACCCCGTCGCAGCCCTTGACGCGCTGGCGACACTTTGTCTTCCACGCGCTGTCCCACGGCTGCTTGACCGACATGTCGGTGTAGTCGATCGGGCAATGGCCTAGCTTTGACTGCCCGCGAAGAAGATCCCTGTACCGCTTGTCTTCGATCGCGAACGCCACGAAGATGCGCTTTCGCTTGGCCATGTGCCGCCCTCGACGCGCTGCAGCGTTGGTTGTTAGATATTTGGATCAACGTAATCAAACGCGCCGGACGGCAGCCTTTCGGCTGACGCGACCAAAGCAACCACCCGGTCGTAGCGGGCGAGACTGCCGTCGACCCGACCGGCGATGCTGGTGATCCCACGGCGGCGACCAGTTGAGCTCGCCCGGTCCAGTTGGCCAGGCTTCTCGAAGCGGGTCGCGCGGCCGTCGTACGACGGTCCAAATCTACTCCCGCGGCTGTCTGTCCCACAGCTCCCGCACGTCCAGCCCGCTCGGATCGGCGTCTGTCGTTCTATAGAAATCGGCAATCCGGTACCAGTCCTTGTCGATCAGCCGGATGAACTGGTCGGCGGCCTGTAGCCAGGCGTGAAGTGAGCAGGTGCAGCTGAGGTCATCGTCGGGCTTATCGCATTGGCCTGCCCACGCCACCCACGCGCCCATAAGTTCCCGACGTCGCTCGCCGGCCTCGATGAGTCGATCACCGAAGGCATCCAGCTCGGCGTGCGGCGTCTCGGCTAGCAGGGTCCGGAGCCACGAGTTGTCGGTCGCGCCCAGCGGCACATAGAACTGAACCCTGTAGATGGCATCGGCTGCGGCGATCTCGCTGTTGGCATCGGCCAGCAGCCAGAGGCCACCCTGGTCGTCCACGAAGTCTGCAACGGCATTGAGGAACAAAGCCCAATGCCAGCTGAGGCTGCACAGCCGGTCAGCAATGGCCGGTTGGTTCTCTTCTTCGGCGGCGAGATAACGCCGCAGCACGTACAGGTCATTGCGCACGCCTGACAGCGGCGTCCAGATCTGACGGTAGCTGCGGTGCTGCGCCAGCCAGTCGACTCGGAGGCCCGAGCGTTCTGGTGGCTGCTCCGGCTCGGTGCGGTGCTTGTGTCTGAGTCGGTAGGCGCTATCGACGCTGTACAGCTCATCGGCTAGTGACTCAATGAGCGCTGCCTCCCGGTCGGAAGTGCGCAGGTGGGCAGGGGAGATGAACAGCAGCTCGGCCGTCTGGCGACGCCGCTCCTTCAGCGTCGTGGCGCGGGTGCCGGTCGCTAGCCCGAGCAGTGTCGCCACTGGTCCGTCTCGCTGGCCGTCAACGGTGACGGCGAGCTCCCGCAGCAGGTTGTAGGCCGCGGTCGCCAGGTCGTTCGGAGTGTCGTCGGCCGCCTTGGCGTGAACCACCGGCAGGGCCAGCATGGCGGCGCAGGTCGTCAGCGACTTGGTGGTTATTCCCTGGCGCAGCGTCGCCGAGATCTCGGCGGCCAGCTCTTCGGGCGTCGGCGGCGCGTTCAAGTCCATCACGAAATCACGCGTTTCTCCTCATCGCCTGGGCTGATCCTATGCGTAGTTTCTGATGCAGCGGCTCACCGTCCATATTCCCGAAGCGCTGCGAGACGGGATGCAGGTTCCGCCTCAGGTTCACGCGTCGTACGAAGACGAGCTGCTTGAGATCGCTGTAGAAGCGACGCTCGAGAGCGGTATCGGCGAGCCCGGTCTCACGATCGTCGGGAATGTCGTCGGCGCATGGCAGTCGCCGGACGGAACGAGACACAGGGAGTACATGCGGCTGCTGATAGTCGACGTCACCGATTCGCAGCGATCTCTGCAACGGGTGATGAGACTTGCCGATCGGATCCGAGACGAACTCGATCAGTACGCCGTTTATGTGACAGCGACTCCTATCGAGGCCATGACCGCTTCGACGTATGTATTGGCATGAGAGCCGGGGAGACGCGATGAACTCTCCTGAGCGGTGGTCGGATCGCCTCTTCTCGGTGGCTGTGACGTTACTGGTTGCGGCCGTGGCGCTCTACATCGCGGCCAAGTTGATCATCGCCGTCTTGCCGGTGCTGATCGGTGCGGGCATTGTCGGCGCCATTGGCTGGGCCGTGTGGTCCTTGCACCGTTTCCGACAGTCACGGTGGTGAGTGTGTGTGTCGGATATAGGGCTAGTCGCGTCGGTGTTGTGAAATAGACAATCACTATTGACTGATGCGTAAAAGCATCGTTTACTAGATGTCCACTCTCGTTCCTAACTGCGAGTACGCAGGACAAGTGCCGAGTGAACACGGGCCTAGCCCGCGAACGGTTTGCCCATACCTAATGGGTCATGGGTCAGCCGATCTCATTCGCCGCTGCTACTGGGAGTGAAAGGAGGTCATGACTATGAGCAGAACCTTTCACCACGGCGAGCGCCGGATACGGGTCCGCGGCATCAAGCGCGATCCGGCCGATTTGCGGAGGCTCGCCCGCGCACTTATCGAGCTGGCCCAGGCGCAAGCCGAGGCCGAAGCCGAAGCGGAACACGAAGACAAACAGGCCGCTCGCACCAAGCAGCGGCCTAGACGCGTTGCCAAACAGCCGCCGGGTGACAGTGGCATCGAGGAGGTCGCGGCTTGAGGCCAACGCTGCTGCTCTGGTACCGGCTGCGCTGGCCGCGCGAGGTCGAACCCGACCAGCTGCTCAGCGTCATGCGCCTGCTGGCCACGGTCGGTGGCACGCCGGTCATTATTGAGAGCGTCGGCACCCACGGCAGCGTGACCCATCACCTGGCGATCCCCGCCGGGCGGGCCGGCGGCATGGTCAGTCAGCTGAGGGCGGCCCTGCCCGGACTGGCAGTGGAATTGCTTCCGGATCGCTCGGTCAGAGGTCTGAACCGGGCGGTTGAGCTGCGCTTGTCAACCAGGCGGCGAGCCCTGCGCAGCGATGACCTTCCGAGTGTCAGTCGCGCGGTCCTCACGGCGCTGTCGCACGTTGGCCGGGGCGAGGTATTGGTGCTGCAGTGGATTCTCGGTCGAGCCCTAACGGCCAGGCCGGTCCCGAACCAGCTTGAGGGTTGGTCGCACGAGTCGTGGACGCTTCAGCTCGCGAGTGCGTTCGTCGGTGGCGCTCGACCAGCGGACAGTGAGTTGCGCTCTGCCCTGCGTGCCAAGCAAGCCGAGCCCGGCTGGCGGCTGGTTGGCCGACTGGCAGTGCGGGCGGAGACGGATGGCCGACAGCGTCAACTGATCCGCCAGGTGCTCGGGGCCCTGAGGAGCGCTGAAGCTCCGGGCGTTGGCTTCTGGGTGCGGTTCACACCGCGCGTTCGCGTCGAACGGGCGACCGTGCCGCGTTGGCGCTTTCCGCTGCTGCTGAACGTCAGCGAACTGGCGGCGCTGTTGCCGTGGCCGGCGGGTCCCACCGGTGATCTACCAGTGGCGATGGTCCCGGCCAGACTGCTGCGTCCGGCGCGGGCGATTCCTAGACGCGGCCGAGTGATCGGTGAGGCGACGTTCCCGGGGAGCGAGCGGCCCTTGGCACTGTCGGCTAGCGACTCGCTACGCCACGTCTGGGCCCTGGGGCCGACCGGCTCGGGCAAGTCGACCTTGCTGCTGAACCTCATCGCTCAGGACATCGAGGCTGGCCGCGGCGTTGTCGTCATCGAGCCCAAGAGCGACCTGATCGCCGCCGTCCTCGAGCGCATCCCGGCCAGCCGCATCGGCGACGTAGTGCTGCTCGACCCGACCGACGATCAGCGTCCTGTCGGACTCAATCCGCTGGCCTCCGCCGGTCGGTCGCCGGAGTTGGTGGCCGACCAGTTGCTCGGCCTGTTCCATTCGCTCTACGCCGCCCATTGGGGTCCCCGGACGCAAGACATCCTCGGTGCGGCTCTGCTGACGCTGGCCCGCACGAGAGACATGACCCTGGCCGCTCTGCCGCTGTTGCTCACCGACCCCGGCTTCCGGCGACGGATTGTCGGTGGGGTTGACGACCCAATCGGGCTGGGCAACTTCTGGGCGTCGTTCGAGGCTTGGAGTGAGGCGGAGCGCACGGCGGCCATCGCGCCCGTTATGAACAAGCTGCGGCCGTTCCTGCTGCGGCCCGAGCTGCGGGCGGTCATTGGGCAGCCCGAGCCGCGCTTCGATGTGCGTCAGGTCTTTACCGAGCGCAAGCTGCTGCTCGTCAATCTCGCCAAGGGGCAGGTCGGCCCGGAGACAGCCGCACTGCTCGGCAGCCTGGTCATCACCCAGCTGTGGCAGGCCACGCTCGGTCGCTCCGCGATTGCTCCCGAGCGCCGCCATCCGGTGTTCGTCTATGTCGACGAGTTTCAGGACTACCTGCACCTGCCGCTGGACTTCGCTGATGCCTTGGCACAAGCCCGCGGACTGGGAGTCGGCTTTGTGCTGGCCCATCAGTACCTGCACCAACTGGAAGCCGGCATGCGTTCGGCGGTTCTGGCCAACGCTCAGTCGCGGGTCAGTTTCCGACTGGGTATCGAGGACGCCAGGCTGCTGGCCGCCGGGAGCACGCTGGCGCCCGAGGATTTCCAGGGGCTCGGCGCGTTCCAGTGCTACACGCAGCTGGTAGCCAACGCCGCTGTGCAGCCATGGTGCAGCGCTCGCACGCTGCCGCCAGTGGCCGCCACAAGCGACCCCATTGCTGTTAGAGCCGCTTCTCGTGAGCGTTACGGCATCGATCGCACGGACATCGACGCCCGTATCCGCGAGTTGGTGTTCCGCCGCGGTGGCGGTGAGGATGACCTTGGGCCACGGCCACGGCGCAACGGAGGTCGGGCATGAGGCGCTGTCGCATCGCTCGTCGCGTCGCGTGGTCGCCTGGCGCCAAAACCGCCTGCATCCAAGAGGACTGTCCGCTCCTAGTGGCAACGAAAGTCTTCAGCCGTTGGCTGCAGCCACTTCGCATGTGCGGCAGCCGATCAGGCTGCCCGGGGCGTCCAGTCTGGAAGCGGTACAGGGGTGTCAGTGACTGGTACGTGCCGGCTACGCTCAGCGTCCGGCCGAGGGGTGCCGATCGGAAGGTTGGGGATACCTGTCGCATCGGGTGGACCGCCTGGCCGTCCCGTACATCGCTCCTTCCCTCCTCTCTGGCAACGAATGACGGCAGAGGCCAGCCGTGAGCGCGGGGACTACGCCGCGCCGCCGCGCGAGGGGAGTCCGGCAGTTGCGCGAGCAGCTCTCCGGACGCGACCACGCCATCCTGTGGCAGGTCGGCGAGCTGCGGCTGATGAGCGCGCGACAGATCGAGGCCGTCCATTTCCCGATCACGGAGCACGACACCGCGCAGGCTGCGGCGCGGGCGCGGCAACGCGTGCTGGCGCGTCTAAGCTCTCAGGGACTGCTGAGCCCTCTGGCCCGCCGTATCGGTGGGGTGCGGGCGGGTTCGGCTGGGTTTGTCTACGGTCTCGGCGAGACCGGCCAGCGGGTACTCAGACTGGAGGGTCCGCGGCGGCGCATCCGTGAGCCGACTGAACGCTTTTTCGGGCACACCCTCGGGATCTGCCAGCTGGTCGTCGACCTGATTGTCGCGTCGCGGCAGGGCTTACTCGAGCTGATGATTTGTCAGGCCGAGCCCCAGTGCTGGAGGGACTTCCCCGGCCTTGGTGGCCGGCAGTTGCTGCGCCCTGATCTGTTCGTGGCGCTCGGTGTCGGCGACTACGAGTTGCGCTGGTTTGCCGAGCTAGACACGGGCAGCGAGAGCCTGCCGACGGTTCTGCGCAAGTGTCACCAGTACCACGCGTACTACCAGAGCGGCAGCGAGCAGGCGGCCCACAGCGTCTTCCCGCGGGTCTGCTGGATCGTGCCGGATGAGCGCCGAGCCGAGGGGGTGCGTCGCGTCATCAGTCGCGACCGCTCCTTGCCGGAGCGCCTCTTCACCGTGGCCACGACCGAGCAGGCCATGACGGCGCTGAGGGGAGCTACGCCATGACGAACGTAGCGCTCATCGGCGACGTCCGGGGCGCTCGGCGTGTCTCGCCAGCAGTCGCATCGCAACGGGCCTGGCAGACACCGCAACTAATGGGAAAGGAGGTGAGCCATGGAACAACAAGCGAATGAACCACCACGGACTGAGCAACCAGAGGAAAACAAACACGAAGCCGACCGTCAGCACCCCGCACCGCAGATCTACCTTGCCAGCCTGGCCGACTACAACGCCGGCCGTCTGCACGGGACGTGGATCGACGCCGCGCAGGAGCCCGAAGCCTTGGCGGCCGCCGCACAGACCATGCTTGCCGCCTCGCCGACCACCTTCGCCGAGGAATACGCCATCCACGACTTCGAAGGCTTCGGACCGCTCCGCCTCAGCGAGTACCAAAGCCTGGACACGGTCTCCCTGGTCGCCCGTGGCATTGCCGAGCACGGGGCAGCCTTTGCTCATTGGGCAGCGCTGGTCGACGAGCTAACGCCCGACGAACTGGGCCGCTTCGATGACGTCTACCTTGGCCACTTCGAGAGCCCGACTGCCTACGCCGAATCGCTGCTCGACCACCGAGGCCTGTGGCGCGAAATCGAAGAGTTCATCCCGGCGATGTTCCAGCCCTACGTTCAGGTTGACGTCGAAGGATTCGCTCGCGACCTGGAACTGTCCGGCGACGTCCTGACCAGCGAGGGTGACAGCGGCGTCTACGTCTTCGAAGGAGGCCGCGGATGATGCCGCGACGGCCGACGATGACCGCCTCCGCGGTCTCTGAACCGGGACGTCGTGTTGTGGAATTGACTACAAAGCGATGCGCAGGCGCATCATTCCTGATACAATGGGTGAAGAATCATGGAGCGATCCCTGTGAGCCCGGCCGAAGCCAAAGAACTTGGCGCCGTACTGCGACAGCAACGCAAGAAGCTGGGGCTATCGACACACCAACTTGGAGCTCAGGCGGGCATGCGCCAATCGACGATCACGCGGATCGAGCGCGGCCAGTTCGCATCTCCGGCCCCGGACAAACTGGCGCGGATCGCCGACGTACTCGGCCTGAGCCTCGCCGACCTCTACGCGCGAGCCGGCTACTTCGTGCCCAACGATCTACCGAGCTTTCACGTTTACTTGCCCGCCAAGTATCGCCAGCTACCGCCGGAGGCTGTGGCGCGGCTGGTAGAGCTGTTCGAGAAGCTGGCGGCCAAACATGACTTGCAACACGCCGATCCGGTATTGGCCACCGAAGGAGCTGACGAATGAGCGACGGCGTACCTCTGCCGGTGAAGGCTGGTCGCGGCGCTGCTTCGCCAGCCGACGACCTGGATCGTGGCGTCACGGCCGTCCTCTACATCCGCGTTTCGACAAAGGAGCAGGCCGAACGCGACGGCGATCCCGAGGGGTACTCGATCCCCGCGCAGCGCGAAGCCTGCCAACGTAAGGCGGCCAGCCTCGGAGCCACCATCATCGACGAGTTTGTCGACCGCGGCGAGTCGGCCAAGACCGCTGACCGGCCGGAGCTGCAGCGCATGCTCGCCTTTGTCGGGGAGCAGCGAGTTACCTACGTGATCGTGCACAAAGTGGATCGTCTGGCGAGGTCACGCGCCGACGATGTCGCCATCAATCTCGTTCTGAAGCAGTACGGCGTGGTGCTGGTGTCGGTCAGCGAGAACATCGACCAGACACCCAGCGGACTCTTACTTCACGGCATCATGAGCTCAATAGCAGAATTTTATAGCCGTAACTTGGCCGCCGAAATATTGAAAGGCACGACGCAAAAGGCCAAGCAAGGCGGCACTCCTGGCAGAGCCCCGGTCGGCTACCGCAACGTGCGCAGCCTCGAGAACGGGCGAGACGTTCGCACCGTCGAGGTCGACGCGGAGAAGGCGGCGCTCATCACCTGGGCTTTCGAGGCTTATGCCACGGGAGACTGGACCACCCGCGACCTGGCTGCCGCGCTAGCTGACCGCGGATTACTGGTGCGTCACCAGAGCACGCAAGTCACGAAGCCACTCGGCAACTCGTACGTTCATGAACTGCTGCACAACCCCTACTACATGGGTCTGGTGCGCTACAGAGGAGTGGTGTATCCGGGCAGGCATGAGCCGATCGTCGAATCTGCCACGTGGTACCGGGTGCAGGAGCTGTTGGCCGCCAAGGACCTCGCCTGTGAGAGGCAGCGACAGCATCGCCACTACCTGCGTGGAACCCTCGCCTGTGGACGATGCGGCAGTCGGCTGATCGTCTCGCACGCCAAGGGAAACGGCGGTGTCTACCCGTACTTCATCTGCATCGGCCGCCAGCGCGACAAGACCAGCTGCACCCAGCGAGCGATAAGCATCGACGAGGTCGAGGAGCGGATCGCGGCCTACTACGGCACCGACGTCCAGCTCACTGACGAGCAGGCAACCCAGCTACGGGACTTCCTGAATGAGGAATTGACAAAGCTACGGACCAGTGCGGCCCGTGAATGCGGCGTGCAGCGCCGTAGGCTCGGAAAGCTGAAGCTTGAGCGCAAGAAGCTGCTCGACGCGCACTATGCCGACGCCATACCTCTCGAGCTGCTGAAGTCCGAGCAAGCTCGCATCACGTCAGAGATCAACGTTGCCGAGCGTCGCCTGCTCGCCATGGGCGCCAACTTCAACGCGGCCCTGCGAAACATCAACGCCGCCATCTCGCTCGTCGGCGATTGTGAGCGCGCCTACCGCGAAGCGTCGGACACCGTGCGTCGCCAGTTCAATCAGGCGTTCTTCACGCAGATCCTCGTCGACGACGAGTACACGATCACCGGCGAATACGCCAAGCCATTCGACGTGCTGCTCAGCGACGACCTGCGACAGGCAGCCGCAATTCGAGCAAACGAGAACCTACGGACGGCGATCGACGAGGTGCTAGGCCAACGCCAGGACGACGAATTCAGCCTGACGGACCAGAGAGAACAGGATCTGGTCCTCGTGGGCGCCGAAACAACCCCGACCCCTGTTTTTAGGGGCCGGGGTTTGAGTAAGACAAGTTTGGTGGAGCTAGTCGGGCTCGAACCGACGACCTCTTGCATGCCATGCAAGCGCTCTCCCAGCTGAGCTATAGCCCCGGGCGCCGTTGTGACACTGACAGCGGCGACGGCCATCGTAACACCGCGCAGTCCGCGCGATCCTCCGCAAAGACCGTTACATCAAGGCCGCAGCGGCGTCTCCGACACGCTCGCGTGGGCCGGCGCCGTGGCACGGCTTTGCCAGGGCGCGATCGCGACGAGCAGCGCAAACGCGCCGAGCACGGCAACCCCGACCCACAGGGCGGGCACGATCCCGCTGACGAAAGCGTGGCCGCTCGCGTAGCTCCCGTGGCTCGAGAACACGCTTGCGAGCACGGCGACCCCGAACACGCCGCCGA
>Ga0182018_10000797_pt1 | contig 39216 bp, 34 predicted proteins | sample 812P2MmetaG_FD_120490 | JGI IMG/M metagenome (GOLD analysis project Ga0182018, IMG submission 120490) | Permafrost microbial communities from Stordalen Mire, Sweden - 812P2M metaG | ecosystem: Environmental > Terrestrial > Soil > Wetlands > Permafrost | place: Sweden: Stordalen | collected... | reverse complement strand
GCGATGACCGACCGCATGCTCGCCTGCATCGAGAATCCCTACGCTCAGATCATCGGGCACCCCACCGGCCGGCGGCTGCTGGTGCGCGATTCTTTCGATTACGATATGGAGAAGGTTCTGGACGCCTGCGCCAAACACGGCGTCGCCATGGAGTGCAATTCCTACCCAGAGCGCTTGGATCTCCGGGACGTCTACCTGCGCATGTGCAAAGAGCGCGGCGTCAAAGTGGTCATCTCCACCGACTCTCACAACACTCTGCACCTGTCCTACATTCGCTACGGCGTCACCATGGCTCGGCGTGCCTGGCTCGAGAAGGCCAACGTCATCAATACGCTTCCGGTGGACCAGTTCCTGGCGGCCCTGCGTCCGAAGCCGGGTAGCGTCCGCAAAAAGTACCCTACCACCAAGGCCCGCGCCAGCAATTGAGCTTCGCCGCGAGTATCTACCCGAAACCTGAGCAGCTGCACGATGGAACCTTTTTCTGGCACCCGTCGTATCTTCTGGTATATGAGGGTGGCGGATTAGCGCCGCCCTTGATCCGGACTGCGGACGAAAGACGTCGGCCCAATTGGCGAACCATTACCGGGCTGCACTTACGGAGGAACCGCAATGAACGCTTTTACGCATCGGCTGACCACGAAGTTGTCTCTGGCGGTTGGACTTCTATTAGCCGCGACCGCGCTCGCGCCACGCGCCCAGGCGGAGGAATGGACCAAGTCCTACAGCATATCTGGCCGTGCCCAGGTCCGCGTGGACACCAACGACGGTGCGGTACAGATCTATACCAGCGACACCAAGCAGGTCGATTTTCGAGTCCTCTACGACGGCTACGAGCTGAACAAGACTCTCCACGTCGACTCCAGGCAGGACGGGGACAGCGTCGAGGTCAACGCGCGCGTTAGCGGACATTGGGGTTTTTCCTTCGGGAATAACCACCGCAGGGTTCAGATTGAGGTGCACATGCCGAAGGATGCCGATCTCCAGATCGACACCGGCGACGGCTCGGTGAACACTCAGTCCCTGAACGGCAAAGTGAAGATCCATACCGGCGACGGATCGGTCCGCGCTCAGGCTGTCAGCGGGGACGTGGACATCGACTCCGGGGACGGCAGTATCACCGTGGATGGAGCGAAAGGTGACATTCGGCTTCGCACTGGCGATGGTCACATCGAAGCCCGCAACCTCGACGGCAAAGTCGATGCGCTTTCTGGCGACGGCCACATCACGCTTGAGGGACGCTTGGACGGGCTCACCGTCAAGACCGGGGACGGAAGCATTGATGCGCACCTGCAGGCGGGCTCAAAGGTCAACTCCAGTTGGAGCGTTCGCACCGGCGATGGCAGTGTCGATATCGTGCTCCCCGCCGACCTCCAGGCCAACATCGACGCCAGCACCAACGATGGCCACATCAGCTTGGGCATACCGGTTACTGTCGAAGGGACCTTCAGCAATTCGCAGATTCACGGGAAGATGAATGGCGGAGGCCAGGCAGTTGTGATTCACACAGGTGATGGCTCGATACGCCTAAGCAAATCCTAGTATCTAGAAATTCCGAGAACGCTGTGCCAGGCTTCTGAATCGTGGTCTGTCCGGCGGTACAGTTCCTGTTCCCGCTTCCTACGTCCGGAGACCTACGCCCCGGTATCACTTTGGTACCAGTACTGTAAATTTTGTCCGCTTAACCCTCTAAGATGTCCTAATTTTATATACAGGATAATTCCTAGCGCCCGGCTAAGTGCATGAATCCTAAGGCCGATCTTATGGGTATTCACATGCCCTTACCTATGCCGGAATAAGGGAGCTCGAATGATTATTTTCGTCATCACTTTCGCGATCGTGGCACTGTTCGCTTTGACGTTGACCGGCTCTATCGCCGCTACCTCGCGCCGCCGCTCGTAAGGGCGCTCGCAGTTTCCCCGTAAACACAGGTACGTCTCATCTTAAGTCTTCGAGCGCTCGATCCAGGGCGAGCGAAGATGTCTCCCTGCCAGCCTGTGCACCTGCTACGCAGACTACTCGCACGCGAGCTCTACAGCACCAGAGTACGTCAACCTTTTGTCGCCAACGCGGCTGTACAAACGCTACGCCGTCTCGAGCCCATTTTCATCCTTCGTTATGGCTCTCAAGAAGCCATGCGCTACTCGTACCGCAGGGCCACCAGGGGGCTCACATGTGTGGCCCGCCGGGCAGGCAGCCAACAAGCCAGCAACGCCACTAAAGCCAGCACCGTGACGACAACGATGAAGGTCAAAGGATCGTTGGGGCTCACACCCACCAGAAGGCTCGCCAGCAAGCGCGTGCCCGCGAAGGCCGCACCCAGACCAATGGCAATTCCTAAACCGATTACCACGAGACTCTGTCCCAACACCATCCTCAGGATGTCTTGCGGCTTCGCCCCCAGCGCCATGCGAATCCCGATCTCGTGGGTTCGCTGGACCGCCGCATAGGAAACCACGCTGTACACTCCGACCACCGCCAAAATCAAGCCGAGAATACCCATGGTGGACGTCAGCTGCGCTCCCAGATGAAAGAACAAGTACCCGTTGAGGCCCTCCAAGTCTTGTTTTAGCGTTTTCACCCCCGATAGAGGCAGCGTGGGCGCGATCTCCTGAATTTGCGCCATGATTTGCAGCTCCAAGCTTTCCGGAGGCACCGAGGTTCGAACATGAATGGTTCGCAGCGACATGTAGTATTGGTCGAGTGGCACATAGAAATAGGGCATCGGATCCTCGACGATTCCCTTATATTTTCCATCCTGCACCACGCCGACGATCTCCATGTATTGCTTTTCCGCCCCGTGCATCTTGAACCGCTTCCCCAACACATCCTCGTTGGGCCAGAACTTCTTGGCCATCGTTTCGTTGACAATCGCTACTTCCGCGGCCTTTTCGGAGTCCGCCTTGGTGAATACCCGTCCGCGCAGCAGCCGGATCCGCAGTGTCGCGAAATAATCCGGGCTGACCATGTTATAGAACACGGTAGGTTCCGGCTGGCCCGGTTCGACAGGATGCTCTTCAATTCCCACCCGCTGGTCCGCGCTCATCAGTCCCAAGGGCACGGAAAAAGCCTGCGCTACCGAGACCACACCCGGCAGAGCCCGCAGCCGCTGCTCGGCCTCCCGGAAAAACGCCGTTCCCTGCTGGTCCGTATATCCGATCTGTTTCACATCAAGCGGCACGTCGACGACTTGCTCTGGATCAAGGCCCAGTCCGATTTGCCGCGCCTTGCCAGCGCTGCGAACAAATAAACCTGCGACGATGAGTAGCAGCAGCGAACCCGCCACCTGCGCCATCACCAACGAATTGCGCACCAGGTGCCGCCTCGGTCCGTCCGAACCGCTCCGGCCACCTTCACGCAACATGGAGTTCACATCGGTGCGCGCCACACGCAGCGCGGGCATGATTCCTACTACCGCCCCGGTCACCACCACCGCCGTCAAGGTAAAAAGATAAACGCGCGCGTCAGGCTGAAAATTGAACGCAATCGGTAGGTCCGTGCCCAGCGGCAAAGAACTCAGAAACCCTGACGCCCACCAGCCCATCAGCAATCCCGCAGCACCCCCGCAAATCGCCAACACCAGGCTCTCGGTCAGATGCTGGCGCACCAAACGCGCACGCCCCGCACCAATTGCGGCGCGAATGGCCATCTCCCGCTGCCGAACCGTCGCCCGGACCAGCAAAACGTTCGCGATGTTGAAGCAAGCCACCAGCAACACCAGCGCCGCCAACGCCGCGAACGCCAACGACACATTCGGAATGGTATTGTCCGGGTCTGGTTCCGGCCGCGCCAGTCGTTCTGGAAAAATCTGTACCGTAATGCCTTTGTCCGTATCGGAATGCTGCTCGGCGATTCGCTTCGCGATCACGTCAAGCGTAGCCTCCGCCTTTTGCAGATCTACGCCCGGCTTCAACCGCGCCATCAGGGTGATCGCCCGTTGTTCCCGATGCGTCCATGTTTCTTGTACCGGCGCGCTGCCGCCCATCCCCGGAACCGCACTGAGCGGAATATAAGCATCCATATTCAAGAACGCGTAGGTGCCCTGGAACTCCTTGGGAGTCACGCCAATGATCGTTACCGCGTGACCGTCCACTTCCACTTGTTTCCCGACGACGCGCGCATCCCCACCGAAGCGCTTCTGCCAGTACGAATAACCCAGCACAAGCAGAGGATCCGCTCCAGGAGTTTGTCCCTCCGTCGGAAGAATCACGCGCCCCAACAAAGGCTTGACCCCTAGCGCCGAAAAATAATTTCCGGTCACACGGCTAATGACGCAGTGATCGCCTTTGCCATCAGCGATGAGGCTTACCAGTCCCGTGCGGTAACCGAAAACCTCGGCCGATTCCGTGGCCTGACTGCGAATATCCTGGTAATCCGGATACGAAAACATCTGGAAGCCGTCGCCGCCCTGCTGTTTCATAGACAGCACCGTGATTTGTTCCGGGTGTGGCACCGGCAGTGGCCGCAGCAGCAATCCGTTGACAATACTGAACACGGTCGTGTTGACCGCCATGCCCAACCCCAGCGTGACCACCGCTATGATCGCGAAACTCGGCGAATTCCGCAGCGAACGCATCGCATACTTCAGGTCCTGCCAAAAGCTTTGCATGATTCGCACCCCCACCCCGTCGGCAGACAATTGACGCTGCCGGCAGACCTTCGGCCCCAAGTTGCAAGCCGTTCTCCTACGAGTCGCGGCCCTAACCATCGTAGAATCAATATCTTTGTCCACTACCGCAGCAAAGCTCCGAGGCCCGATTGCGCGATTGTGGGATGCTCTGTCCGGAATCGAACGCAGCACCTCCGCGCACCTGGTCGGCGGCCGAACGACTAGATCGGTGATGGAGCTCCGCGACAGGGAAAATTTGAAGTTCACGAACCAATTCCACTCCCGATCTCGTCAGAAGGAGTATGATGCGGGTCGCGTGCTTCCCCGCCGGGCCATTCATAAAGTTGCAGGAGGACACCATGGCAACCGCAAAGCCGAATCCGGCTTCCGACCATGACCGTGTAGCCGCCCTTCAGAAATACGCCATCCTCGATACCGAGCCCGAACGCGCCTTCGACGATCTCACATTGCTGGCCTCGTTTGTCTGCAAGACGCCCATCGCGCTGATCTCGCTTGTTGACGAAGACCGCCAATGGTTCAAATCCAAGATCGGCATCACCGCCTCGGAAACGCCGCGTGCGGTGGCCTTCTGCTCCACCACCATCCAGCAATCGGATGTGATGGTGATCCCCGATACCCTCAAGGACGAGCGATTTCGCAACAACCCTTTGGTGGTCGCCGAACCCAAAATTCGCTTTTACGCCGGCGCCCCACTGATCAACGAAGAAGGTTACGCCCTCGGCACGTTATGCGTAGTCGATCGCGCCCCGCGGGAATTTGGCCCGGATCAAAAGGAAGCGCTGCAGGCCCTCGGCCGCCTGGTGCTTGCCCAACTGGAGTTTCGCCGCAACCTGCAACTTCTGAAGGAAGCCCTGACCGACCGCACGCATGCCGAACACGAACGCGAACGAGAACTCATCAAGCTACAACAAACACTAACCCGCGTCCTCGGCCTGAACATCGTCCCGGTTGGAACATAACTGGCGGGCCGCTAATCCCTGTTCGGTCACTCCGCCGCCGACACCTCGGCAACGGCTCTCGCATCTACGCCCCGCCGCGTAACACTCCACGCGATCGCAAAGCTACCCACCATCAGCGCCGACGCCAACCAATACGGCGCGCCCGGAAAGTGAAAGCTCCACCGCGGCGAGATTGCCACCGCAAACACTTGCGTAAACACCAACGGCGCGATCATCCCCGCCACTCCGAACAAACTCATCAGCGCCCCTTGCAACTGCCCCTGTTCCGATCCGCCCACCCGCCGGCTCATCAACGACTGCATCGGTGGACTGGTCAGACCCCAAAGTGAAAGCAGCGGAATACCGATTACGAAAATCGCGGTGCTCGGCGCAAAAGCAAACATCGCAAAGCCCGCCATACCACACACCATTCCCGTGAACAACGTCCGTAACTCGCCGAGCTTTCGGACCGCCAGCGAGATCAGCACCGCCGACACGATCGTCGAGCCCACGCCCACTCCGGCGAGCGCCCAGCCGGTAAGTTGCGTCCCCCAGTGATACCGATAGTCGGTATAAATCACGAACATACTCGGCAGGGCCTCGTGCGCGTTGTAATAAAGGAACATGGCGGTCGCCAGGCCCAGCAACTCGGGATGCGACCGCAGCAGCTTCAGCGCACCCATTGGATTCGCCTTCCGAAAGCTGAAGGCCGCCCGCCGCTGTTTCGGCAAAGATTCCGGCAAGATGAAAAATCCATACAAGGCATTTGCCAGGCTCAAGATCGCCGCCGCCCAAAACGGATACCGCAACCCCATCCCGCCGAGCATTCCGCCTAGCGCCGGCCCCACCACAAATCCCAACCCGAACGCCGCCCCCAGCATTCCGAATTTGGCGGCCCGATTCTCCGGAGGCGTCACGTCCGCTATATACGCGTTTGCAGTCGGAAAACTCGCCGCCGTAATCCCGGAAATCACCCGCCCCACAAACAACCAGCTCAGGGTCGGCGCCACCGCCATCAACAGGTAATCGCAACCCAACCCGAAATTCGATAGCAGCACGATCGGCCGGCGCCCAAACCGGTCCGAAAGCGCCCCCATCACCGGAGCAAACACGAACTGCATCGCTGCCCACACAAACGCAAAAATTCCCGTCTGCGTAGCCGCCATCGACATATCGCCATGCTCAAACCGGATAATCAGCTTCGGCAGGACCGGAACGATGATCCCCAGTGCCAGCATGTCCAACAGCACGGTCACAAAAATAAACGCGAACGCCGCCCGCCCGTGACCCATTGCTTGCGCCGGAGGAATGGGAGGACCTTCAGTAATTGGATTTGGCTCTGTTGACATTGCTTGCCTCCGGAACGGGCATTTCTGAATCGGTGCGGCAACAGGAGGACGCCGCTTTGGCCGTGCCGTAAAAATTCCTGACTCCGGCTTTAGCCGCTGAGGGCGCCTTTTTTTGAGTTGTCACCCTGACTCATTTCTCCTTGTGCCTGCCCAGTCTGCCGCAAACCGGAACGTTCGTATTGTAAGAAATTGACCCAAGTAAAACGAACCAACGAGCCTTTTACTTTCCCAAGGTAGCAAACAGCCCGACCGACGCCGCCAGCATCACCAAAGTCGCAATCCATCCCACGGCCTTCAACCCTCGTGGCAAAGTAAATTGCCCCATCACTTTGGGATTAACCGCCATAAGCATGGTCACCACCATGAGCGGCACCGATACGATGCCGTTCAGAACCGCCGACCAGAACAAAGCGCGAATCGGATTGATGCCTACAAAATTCAGCGCCAGCCCAATCAACGTGGCCACCGCCAGAACGCCATAAAATCGTCTCGCCTCCCGAGGCCGCCGTTCCAGGCTCGCCCGCCACTTGAATGCTTCCGCGACCCCGTACGCAGCCGAGCCGGCAAGGACCGGCACCGCCAGCAAACCGGTCCCGATAATGCCGAGCGCGAAAAGCACAAAGGCAAACCGGCCCGCCAGCGGCTCCAGGGCTTTAGCGGCCTCCGCCGAAGTTTGAATTTCGGTTATGCCGGCCACGTGCAACGTCGCCGCCGTCGTCAATATGATGAACAGCGCCACCAGGTTCGAGAATCCCATCCCGACCACGGTATCCACCCTTATGCGTTCGAACTGCTCTTGGGCCTGCCAAGGCGCCCATTTCAGGGCGTGTTCCTTGCGATTGTCCCGCACATCCTCTGCTTCCTCCGAAGCCTGCCAGAAGAAAAGGTAAGGGCTGATGGTCGTTCCCAACACCGCGATCAGCGTCGTGAAGTAGCGTCCGTTGAAATACAACGACGGCAGAATGGTCGCGTGCAATGCATGGCCCCAATCCACGTGGGCCACAAACGCGGTCAGGATGTACGCAAACAACGCCGCTGTCAGCCACTTCAGATAGTTCACGTATCTCGTGTAGCGCACGTACATCTGCAGCGACAGCGAAACCACCGAAAAGAAAAACACAAACGGAGGGATGGGACCTCCAAGCAACAGTTGTCCGGCCGCCCCCATCGCTCCGATGTCCGCGCCAAGATTGAAGATGTTCGCCAGGCACAGCAGCGAAACAATCGCATACAACAGCGGCGCCGGATAATGCTTCCGCATGTTCGCGGCAATGCCCACACCGGTTACCCGCCCGATCCGCGCACAGATTTCCTGGATCGCAATCATCAACGGCCAGGAAAACAGCATCAGCCACATCATGGTGTAGCCGAATTGCGCCCCCGTCTGCGAATAGGTCGCAATTCCGCTGGGATCGTCGTCTGAAGCCCCGGTAATCAGCCCCGGTCCCAATTTCGACAGGAACGATTTCTTTACCCGAGGTGTGGCTTGAGTGATGGGGTTGACAGTTTCCAATGGGTTTTCGGTCGTAACTCGCAGCGCGGGCGAAGTAGTCCGCTCCTTATGGGGTGCGGAACTTCAGCTCCGGGCCGAGGAGTAGCCTCCAAGGGCTTTAGCCCCTGAACAAACCTCTTGCGCATTTCCCAGGAACTGTACCAGCAATGCATGTGGGAACACAGAGCCTTGCTATCCAATCGCCCATAGGAGTTTGCTCCCGGCGGTAGAGTTGCCAAAGGAAGGAAACCGGCTATATATTGTCCGTCGGTCGGCAAGTCCAAAAACAAAATTCCGGTTTGCGGAGGTTCACATGCGACCCTTTCTTCGGTACTTGCGTATCGCTCTGCCCCTTGCGTTCCTCGTGCTCGCATTTCAAGCGAATGCCACCGGAGAGAAGGAACCACCTTCCGACATTTGCTCGTTGCTTACACCGCAGTTGCTGCAGAAGACGCTGGGCCAGCCTTTCGGGGCCCCGGAAAAGAGCACTGCGCCGGCGGCGTACCGCGGCCAGCCATCCGGTACGAACTGCAACTTCAGCGACCAAAAAAGCGGGTCCCAAGGGGTCCGCTTCATCGTTTACGTCGATCGATCGCCGGCGGAAGCGAAGCAGACCTTCGAAAAACTGTCGGTCTTTTTCCCGGCTGAGTCGAAGCCCTCGGGAATCGGAGATTCTGCATACATTGATGACGATCACGCCGTACACGTTCTTAAAGGCAATGTTCGTTTTTTCATCAACGTCTGTTCGGACGCTTCGGACACAACGCGGGAAAAACAAGCACGAGACCTGGCCATCGCGGTAGCGGCACAAATCTAACCAGCGTCCGGTTTTCGACGGAGCACGGCTTCAGCCGTGCCGTCACCGAATCAGCAAGGCTTAGCAGCTGAGGGCCTCCCCCTCTAGAAATCTGCCCCGGGTGCTGAGGTCCGCTTCGCTATGGAAACGCCAATCCGCTACACCACTCTACTGGCGTAGAAAGCCGGCTACCGCCGCGCTCACCTTGGCGTCTTCGCAGCTAGGCGCCAAATGCCCACAGTCGGAGTGCAGTTCCAAGACGGCGGCGTGCAGCAGCATCGCGAAGTCTCGCGCCGGCTGCGGCGTCACCACATGGTCGTAGGTCGCCACAATCACGAACACCTTAGCCTTGACCGCCGCCGCCGCGCGCTCCATCGAGCCGCCAAAACGATCGGAAACATCGATGTTCATCATCGCTTCCGATTGCCGGATCTTGTTATTGGCATCGACGCCCGGCGCGGTCGCCGCCTTTGCCAGCGACGCGAACACCTGCTCTCTCGTGTGCGTCCGGTTGTACTGTGTAGGCGTGTTCAAGAGCATCTCGCCGAATTCGAATTCCACGAGCATCGAAGGGTTTTGGGTATAGTCGCCATGATTCCAGGCCGGATTTGTTTCAATCGCATCAACCTCCGCCCGCCAGTGCAGTATGTCGTAAGGTGCAAGCCGCGGCGAGCCTACTATCGGCACGGCTTTGTCCATAAAGGTGGGGTAGGACACCATCCACTGAAACGCCTGCATACCGCCCATGGAAGTGCCGACGACGGCCTTGAGGTGTTTTAGCCCCAGCGTGCCGGTCATAACCCGGTACTCGCTGTCGACCATGTCGCGCATCGTGATCTTGGGAAATTTCATGCGCGGCTGCGAAGCGCTGTTGGAAGGCGAAGAAGACACGCTGTTGGCGAGCGCGTCGATCAGCACCACAAAATAATCCGCGTAATCGACCACGCCGTTCTTTGGACCGATGGTGTGCTGCAGTTGGTCGGTCGTGCCGTTCGCCCATGTAGGAATCAAGATCGCGTTCGACGCGTCGCCGTTGAGTTTGCCGACCGAGCGATACCCGACGCGGCAGTCATGGATGACTTCCCCACTCTCGAGCTTGAAATCGCCGAGACTGGCAAATTTGAGTTCCTGAGCGGAGAGCGTTCGCGTCTCAGCGAACGACGCAAACGTACCGAGCAGCAGAAGGAAAATGTGGGCTTTCATTTTCGGGCGAGATCGTAGCACAGCGGGTAAATGGCGAGACGTTGAGTTGTGGCAGAGGGACAATCCAATCAGACGTCGCACAAATCGACGGCCTGCTTCAACGACGTCAGCGGATCGTGAATGGGGACAAATTCGTGGGCGACGTAACCTTTGAAATTCGTTGCCGCGATGCCGCGCATCACACCGTCCCACTGTACTTCTTGTGTGCCATCCAATTCGTGTCGCCCGGGAACGCCGCCGGTGTGGAAGTGGGCGAGCCAGTCGATATTTTTCTGGATGGTGGTGACCAGGTCCCCTTCCATGATCTGCATGTGGTAGATGTCGTACAAAAGCTTCACCCGCGGCGAGTTCACCGCTTGCACGACTTCCAACCCCCACGCCGTGTGGTCGCACATATAGTCATTGTGATCGACCTTGCTGTTCAGGAGTTCCATACAAATGGTTACGCCATGGTCTTCGCCGATTTTCTTTACGCGATTGAGGCCGATGATGGTGTTCTTGGCGCCTTCTGCATCGGACATGCCTTCGCGGTTGCCGGAGAACGTGATTACGTTGACCACCCCGGCCTTGGCCGCCAGCGGGATGTACTTGCGAAAGCCTTCTTCAATACGCGCGTGATTTTCGACGCGGTTCATGGCGCTCTTGATCGTGCCGCCGTCGGCGTACCCCATGGCGCAGACCAGGCCGTACTTGGCCGGCGTGTCCCACTCGTCGGGATTCAACAGGTCGATTGCCTTGCAGCCGATTTCGGCAGAGTAGGCGCAAAGCTTGTCGAGCGGAATGTCTTTGTAGCACCAGCGCGAAACCGATTGCTTGATGTTGCCCTTGCGCTTGATCGGAGTGCTCTGTTGCGGCCAAGCCGCCGTTGGAATCGAAGCCATGGTGACTCCAGAAACGGCCGTCTTAATGAGGTTGCGTCGCGATACGGTAGTCATAGCGGACAGAGTGTACAGAAGAACTTTGAATCTGGGTACTCCATCCGAGCTTGCAAGCTACGGTTTGCGGTTCACGGTCTGCGAAACGCTCTCTGCACACTGCCGATTGCCGTACCTACCGATGACTCAAGCTCCACACATACGCCGCCACCGCCGACACTTGCTCGGGCGTAAGCTGCGCCCCGCCCATCGCCGGCATGGGACTGCGATATTGCTTTGGCTGCGGCACTCCTTCGCGTATCGTCTTCGCGATTCCGGCGTAACTCCCGTCCGACCACAGCCATTTCTTCCCCGTCAAAGCCGGACCCAGTGTCGAACCCTGACCGCTATTGCCGTGGCAACCCATGCATGCCGCTCCGCCCACCTGACCGTGATAAACGCGCTCGCCAAGCGCCACGATTTCCGGCGTCGCCCCGTCGGGCACGGGAACCCCTGCGTCGGGATGCGTGCCTTCCGGCGGCTTCGCGGGCGCCTCGGCGATTTCGCCGGCGCCCTCGGTCAGGCTCGGGCACGCCGTCACACCTTCCGTGCCGCTCGCGGAGCTTCCGCCGTGATACACAATGCGATAGATCCGCCCGCGCACATCATCGGAAACATACAGCGCGCCATCCGGCCCGACCGCCAGCCCGCTGGGCCGATGGGCGGCGCCGTCTGGTGACTTGACCGCTCCCGCAAATCCATCCGCAAAAATCTCGCAATTCCCCGACGCGTGATCGCCCGAGAACGGCTGAAACACGACGTTGTACCCACCCTGCGGGTACGGAGCGCGATTCCACGACCCGTGAAACGCGATGAACATCCCTTCGCGGTACCGTGCCGGAAATTCCTTCTTGTCGTAGTGCGCCATCGCATTCGGCGCCCAATGCGCCGGAAACGCCGCCGCCGGCGCAACCTTCTCCGCGCACACGCTAACGTTCTTGCCGCCGTCACCACCATACTCCGGCGCCAGCACCAGTTTCTGCACAAACGAATCGTAGTAGCATTCCGGCCACCCGTAGTCGCCATCTTGCTTCAACAGCAGCAGCTCTTCGGCCGGAAGGGTCGCTTCCTGGTCCGGCCGATACAGGTCCGGCCAATTTGAACGCAGTTGATCCCGCCCGTGCTGCGTGACAAAAATCCGCCCCTTCGCATCGATCGCGAATCCTTCCCCATTTCGAATCCCCGTCGCATAGCGCGCGGCCTTCGAAAAAGCCTGATTCGCCTTGTTCGCGTCGTACCGCCAAATTCCTCCGCGCGTCTCGAGCTCCGTGCACGGATCCGCTCCTGGCGACTTCAGGGTCCGATTCTGCAGCTGGCACGCGTTGGTCGCGCTCGCCACATCCACCAACATCATCCCTTCCGGATTGATGACAAAGGGATGCATCGGATGATCGCCGCCCAGCGGCAACCCCGACACTACGGTCACCGCTGCGCTTGTCGGCACAATCGAATCCCCACCCAGCGCGTAACTCACGATTCGATCGTTGCTCTCCGCATAAACCGCGCCCTTATATAACCCGATGCCCGTCCCGCCATGTCCGCCCGTCTGCACCGTTTCGCCGAAGCGTTGGTTCACGGCGGCCTTCCCCGCTCCCGCCTTGTCTTGCAGGGCCACCAAAAATCCGCCCGCGTGCGGTGTATCGTTTCCGTAGTATTCCCCCGACCAGGTATTGACGTACAGCACGCCGTTCGGCGCAGCTACCATCTGCCGCGCGTGCCCAATCTCGTCGGCAAATATTGTCGCGCAAAACCCAGCCGGCAGTTTCAACCCACTATCGTCGTTCGGACACGACTCGCCACCAGCCGCCGCCACAAGACGCGTGACCAACCGCAAGTCGCCGTGGCCCGCCAACAGCAAACTAGCCACACACAACGCAGCGACTACCATGACTACAACAAACCATCTTCTGTAGGAGCGAGACAAACGCATGAAACCCTCCGCAGCTCAGAGGCGCGAACAGCGCGAGGATTCTATTACATCCCTCAGGTCTCATCCTAATTTCCCACAACAACAAAAGCCGATCGCCTCGCGCTCCGCCTCCCACCTGGTTGGAATTTGCAAATCCCATCTTGATCGCGCATCATTACTGGTTTGTTTAGCCGGAATTGCCTGAGCTGGGGCTCAGTGCGCAAGCGAAACACGCACGTACAACCAAAAAAGGTGCACTCTGCGAAGGAGCGGTATGGATAAGCCTGTAAAAATTGACGCAGCCAAGGGAAAACTGGGCGTGCTTCTGCCCGGAATGGGTGCCGTCAGCACTACATTTATGGCCGGTGTTGAACTGGTCCGCAAGGGCAAGTCGCATCCAGTGGGTTCGTTGACGCAGATGGGGACGATCCGGCTGGGAAAGCGGACCGATGGGCGCTCGCCGCAGATCAAGAAATTTGTGCCGCTCGAGGACTTGGACGACCTGGTGTTCGGCGGTTGGGACATTTATAAGGACAATGCGTTTCAGTCGGCGTCGAATGCGGGCGTCTTGAGCTTGGAGGATTTGGCGAAGGTGAAGCCGTTTTTATCGTCTATTAAGCCGATGAAAGCGGCGTTTGACCCGCAATATGTGAAGAAGCTGGACGGGCCGAACGTGAAGAAGGGCAAGAACAAGTATGAGTGGGCGCTGCAGATCAAAGAAGACATCGCGAATTTCCGGAACACGAATAAGGTTTCGCGGATGGTTACCTGCTGGTGCGGCTCTACCGAGATTTTCCTGAAGCCGGAGGAGGTGCACTCGACGCCGGAGAAGTTTGTGGAGGCGATGCAGGCGAACCATCCGGCGATTGCGCCGTCGATGTTGTACGCATGGGCTTCGGTGACGAGCGGGGTGCCGTTTGCGAACGGAGCGCCGAATCTGACTTTGGATTTCCCGGCCATGCAGCAGTTGGCGTTGGAACATAACGTTGCGATTTGCGGCAAGGATTTCAAGACCGGGCAAACCTTGATGAAGACGGTGCTGGCGCCCGCGTTTAAGGCGCGCATGCTGGGCTTGAGCGGATGGTTTTCGACGAACATTCTTGGGAATCGCGACGGCGAAGTTCTGGAAGACCCAGGCTCGTTTAAGACCAAGGAAGAATCGAAGTTGGGAGCTTTGGAATTTATTCTGCAGCCGGACCTATACCCAGAGCTCTACAGCAAGATGTTTCATAAGGTACGCATCAACTATTATCCGCCGCGCGGAGACAACAAAGAGGGCTGGGACAACATTGATATTTTCGGGTGGCTGGGATATCCGATGCAGATCAAGGTGGATTTCCTCTGTCGCGATTCGATTTTGGCGGCACCGATTGTCTTGGACCTCGTTCTGTTTTTAGACTTGGCGCAGAGGGCAGGTATGCGCGGGATTCAGGAATGGCTGAGCTTTTATTTCAAGTCGCCGATGACGGCTCCGAAATTGTATCCAGAGCATGACCTGTTCATTCAGCTGATGAAATTGAAGAATACGTTGCGGTGGATGGTGGGCGAGGATTTGATTACGCACCTTGGGCAGGAGTATTACGACTAGGCTGTCGCCGGCACTACCAGTTCGTCACTCGCCGGTCGCGGTTGGTAGTTGCCACGCGGCGCTTGGTCGATTGGGCTGGTGTTGAAGACCGTTTTGCAGGGAAGCGGGCTGGTCAGCTCGAAAGCCGCCGGCCTGCTGGGCCGATGGGATTTGAGTTTGTGATTTGAGGTATCGATTTTTCGCGTGCTGGCGGTTGGGTTTTTCGATTTGACCGGTGCGAGAATGCCGGGGTACCCTACCGTGTTTATGGCTTGTATTTCTCCGCTGATCATTCCGCCGCTAAATTCACTAACAACTCATTTCGAGGAGAGTCATGTCGAACGAACTGCGTAATTTCCTGGCCCTTACGTACGAAGAGCTGGAAGAACTCAATCTGAAGGCGAAGAAGCAACGCGCGGACCGCGTCGCGCCTCACACCGTTCAGGAAGAGCGGATCAAGTACCTGACCGACGAGAAGCGCATCAAGGCGGTCACCGTGCTGTTCAGCGACCTTGAAGGCCGCCTGCACATGCTCGATTACGACAAAAAGTTTTTAGTGAAGAGCTGGGACAACCTTACGTTCGATGGTTCGTCGATCCGCGGATTTACGGCGCAGCGGGAAAGCGATTTGCGCTTGTCCATGGACTGGTCCGCGTTTTACTGGGGGCCGGCGGATGTGTTTGGTTCCGGCAAGGTGTTGGTGTTCGGCGAAGTGATCGACAAGGACGGATCGCCTTATTCGGCAGACATCCGTGGAGTGCTCAAAGGATTCGCGCAGGAGCAGTACGACAAAGAAGGCTACACGCTGAACGCGGCCAACGAAATCGAGGGATTTCTTTTTAATGGGATTGATGCGGAGGCGCGCTACAACGAGACCTTGAAATTCGAGTACGTAAATACCGGCGGGTATTACCACTCGCTGCCGAGCGATCCACTGCGGACCTTCATTGACACTACCGCAGAAGTGCAGCGCGCGATGGGCTTCCAGAACGAGAAGGATCATCCGGAAGTTGCGCCTTCGCAATTCGAGATCAACTACGGATACGGCGAGGTGGTGGCAGCCGCGGACCAGATCCAGCTTTACAAGATGATTTGCCGGCAGGTGGCGACCAAGATGGGACTGACGGCATGCTTTTTGCCGAAGCCGGTGGTGGGCGTGAACGGCAACGGCATGCACACCAACGTATCCGTGAGTCAAAAGGGCAAGAATCTTTGTTGGGATCCCAAGGGTGAGGAAAAACTCAGCAAATTTGGCTGGGCGTTTGTGGATCGCATCCTGACGCATGGGAACGACATCTGCTTGTTGCTGAATGCGAGCGTGAACGCCTACCGGCGGCTGGATCCGCATTTTGAGGCGCCAAATCAGATCAAGGCGTCGGCTGTCGATCGCGGGTCGATGATCCGCATCCCGATTGGAAATGAGAAGAGCATGCGCGTCGAGGTGCGCTCGGTGGCGCCGGATGCGAATCCGTACCTGGTGATGCATTCGATCTTCAAGACGGGCATCGAAGGCACTACGGCGAAGATCAAGAACTTGCGGCAGGCGGAACGCTATCTGCCGGACAACATTTATACGGCGCTCGAGGATTTCCGGAAGGCGAAGTGGACCACCGATCTGCTTGGCGAAGACGTTAAGGGACGCTACGCCGATCTCAAACAGGCGGCGGCAGACCGTTGCGCGAGGCAGCTTGGGACCTTCGTGAAGGCGCCGGAAGTGCAGTTCCACCACGAGGTTTACAACCAGTTTTTGTGGAATATGTTTTAGACGATGTAGTTTCGCACTGGGCGAGTCCTTTAGGTTGCACTGGGAGATTAGGCAGCCGCTGGCTCGTAAAAGGGAGAACAGGCCTCCGTGCGCTGCTCGAACTTCGCCAAGACACAAGTATGTTTTCTGCTTCGGGTGGTTCGATTCCCTCGTCCATCGCCCCCTGGCTGTCCGTACGAGACGGCGAGCGCGCGGTCAATTCTTACAAAATCGGCGTTTGGAGCGATTGAGGTCTATCGCTCGGGGATTCCCAAGGCGGAGGGAGTCGCAGTCGGGCTCTTGGTTGCCGGTGCGGAATTTTGGGTCAGTAGCGAGTCTGCGGCGCATCGTGAAGCAAGGCCTGAGTCTCTGGCTGGCGGTTCGATGCGCATGATCTCGACGGTGGCCGATCCGGATACGCTTTTCGCGTGATCGACGGTTGCTGCTGCGACGGAGGTCTTCCCGGTGGGTGAGGAACAGGGGTGGCGGCTTGGACGGCTGAGTGATCCGCTTGGCTTGCGTTAGGAGATTGGGCAGCCGCCGGAGGCGTAGGACATTACGCTGGGATGCCGCGCCGCATGACGGCTGCCGCAACTTGTACGATTGTTGCCGAGAAACGGGCGCAGCCGTGCCGCGCCCGTTCAAGCTTCGTGGAGATGGCGTCAGGCCGATTGGGTTTGCGAAGACTTGGCGGCGACCGCGTCCAGGACGCGAGTGGAATAGATGAGAGCCGCGCCCGCGTTCATGGACACGGCAACGCCCAGGGCTTCGGCGATTTCTTCCTTGGTGGCTCCCGCTTTCAGCGCGGCATCGGTGTGGACGATGATGCAGCCGTCGCAACGGGTGGTGACCGCGCAGGCGAGCGAGATGAGCTGGCGGGTTTTCTCACCGAGCTTGCTTGTTTTCGAGTTCGCTGCGCCCAAGGTCTGATAGCCGCGGACGGTGTCCGGGCTCAGCTTCATTAGCTCGCCGAGCGTGGCGCCGATCTGCTTCTGGTATTCGTTCCAGTCGAGCATCATCTGAATTTCCTCCGGCGAAGCCCTTGCATGGCGGCTTTTCGTCCGCCGAGTATACACCGTCCAATTTCGATCTTCCTTGTCGTTGTGGTATGTTTTCAGGTTCGCGCGATTGGTTGGAATGTTTAGAGTGGGCCCAGAATCGTGCGAAATGGGACTCGGGAATTTGCGAGCTGTGGAAGGCGGAGACCCAGACGGAAGTCTGTGCCGCGGTTGGTTGAAGGCCTGGTAGTGTTAGTTGGGATTGTTTTACTGCCCGGGAGGATTGGGAACTCATGAAGAACGCTTACAACGGTCAGGCGATTCCTGCTGACGGCAAAGCGATCGGGTACAGCGGCGGGGAATTGCAGGTGCCGGACAATCCGATCATTCCGTTTATCGAGGGCGATGGGACCGGGCGGGACATCTGGAAGGCTTCGCGGCGCGTTTTTGATGCGGCCGTGGAACATGCGTACGGCGGGAAGCGAAAGATCGCGTGGTTTGAGGTGTTTGCCGGCGAAAAAGCGTTCAATGCGTTCAAGGAATGGCTGCCGGATGAGACTGTGGACGCTATTAGGGATTTTCGGGTGGCGATCAAGGGGCCTTTGACTACGCCGGTGGGCGGCGGGATCCGGTCTTTGAATGTGGCTTTGCGGCAGCTCTTGGATTTGTATTCTTGCGAGCGGCCGGTGCGGTATTTTCCGGGAGTTCCCTCTCCTGTGCGCGAGCCGGAGAAGATGGATGTGTTTATTTTTCGCGAGAATACCGAAGACGTTTACATCGGGATTGAATGGAAATCGGGGTCGCCGGAAGCGAAGAAATTGCTGGAGTTCTTAAACAACGAGATGTTGAAGGGTGGGAAGAAACAGATTCGGTGGGATTCGGGCGTGGGGATTAAGCCGATTTCGCCTACCGGGACAAAACGGCTTGTGCGGCGAGCGATCAAATATGCTTTGGCCAATAAACGCAAGAGCGTGACTTTGGTGCATAAGGGGAACATTCAGAAGTTTACCGAGGGCGGATTTCGGGATTGGGGTTATGAGTTGGCCCAGGAGGAGTTTCGCACCGAGACGATTACGGAGCGCGAGAGTTGGATAGTCGACAATTTGGACAAGAATCCGCAGCTTACCGCGGAGCAGAATGCGGCAATGATTGAGCCGGGTTTGGAGCAGGCTACCGATACGTTCAAGAAGGCGCTCTACGATGAGGTGAAGAAGACTTTGGCGGCGATTTACGCGACGCATGGCAAGGGCCAGTGGAAGAAGAAATTGATGATCAATGACCGGATCGCGGACTCCGTGTTTCAGCAGGTTTTGATGCGGGCGGATGAATACAGCGTTTTGGCCACCTCGAATTTGAATGGGGATTATTTGTCGGACGCTTGCGCCGCGCAGGTGGGTGGGTTGGGGATGGCGCCGGGGTCGAACATTGGAGATGGATTCGGGGTGTTTGAGGCTACGCATGGGACGGCGCCGAAGTATGCGGACAAGGATGTGATCAATCCTTCGTCGGTGATGCTTTCTGGGGCGATGATGCTGGAGTTTTTGGGGTGGACGGAAGCGGCGAAATTGATTGAAAACGGAATTGCGCGGACGATCCAGCAGAAGAAGGTGACTTACGATTTGGAACGGTTGATGCCGGGAGCGACCAAAGTGGGAACTTCGGCGTTTGCTTCGGCGATTATTGAGAACATGAAAGGCATGGCGGCGGCGAAGTAGGAGAAAGAAGGGATTGCCACAGGGGCGCGGAGACAAGAAAGAACAAGAAAGCAGAATCAAGGAAGCATTACCGAAGAAAAAAGGACGGAGAGCGGAATGAGCCGGAAGAAAGTTACGGTGGTGGGTGGCGGGTTTGTGGGGTCGACGACGGCACAGCGGATTGTGGATTTGGAGCTGGCGGATGTGGTGTTGACGGATATCTTGGATGGGCCGCCGGCTGGTAAGGCGTTGGATATGGTGGAGTCGGGACCGATTACGCGGACCGATTCGTTTGCTACAGGGCTGTCTACTGCCAGCGGCGATTATAGCGGCACAGCGAATAGCGATGTGGTGGTGATTACGGCGGGATTCCCGCGGAAGCCGGGCATGTCGCGGGACGATTTGCTGAAGGCGAACTATGACGTGGTGAAGGCGGTGGTCGAGCAGATTGTGAAGCACTCTCCGAATTGCGTGATTATTGTGGTGACGAATCCTCTAGACGCTATGGCACAGGCAGCGTTTAAGGTTAGCGGATTTCCGAAGAGCCGCGTATTGGGGATGGCCGGTGTTTTGGATTCTGCGCGCATGAGTGCGTTTGTGGCAATGGAGTGCAAGGTTAGCGTGGAGAACGTGCACTCGTTTGTTTTGGGCGGGCACGGAGATGACATGGTGCCTCTGCCGCGGTATTCGACGGTGGCGGGGATTCCCTTGCCGGATTTGCTGCCGAAGGATCGGATTGACGCCATCGTGGAGCGCACCCGCAAAGGCGGCGCCGAAATCGTGAACCTGCTGAAAACCGGGTCGGCCTACTACGCCCCATCCGCAGCCGCTGTCGAAATGGTCGAAGCCATCCTGAAAGACAAAAAGAAGATTCTACCTTGCGCCGTCTACCTCGATGGCGAATACGGCATAAAGGGCCTCTTCGTCGGCGTCCCGGTAAAACTAGGCGCCAAAGGGGCCGAAGAAATCATCCAGATCAAGCTAACCGCGGAAGAAAATGCCGCTCTGCAAAAGTCCGCAGGCTCGGTGAAGGAATTGGTCAGCGTGCTGGGGATTTGAGGAAAACCGACGAAAGGTAACGAAATAGCGAAGTAAAGATACGGACGAAGCTCGGAGGATTTAACGCAGAGGGCGCCCTTCGAGGCTCAGGGTAAGCCAGAGGTCGAAATACTGAGGACACGGAGAAGATCCAGAGGGGGCGCCAACTTGGCGCCCCCTTCTTTCTTTTTGTGGCCCGAGGAAATACTAGAAGCCGAAGAGTTTTTCCGCGCCGGCAACTAAACCGAGGGTGAAGATGGCGATTACAACTTCGCCGATGGCGCCTACAGCGAAGGGGCGGAGGCCTTGCTTGCGCATTTCGCGGAAATTGGTGCGTAGGCCTACGCCGGCAAAGGTCAGAAGGAAAGCCCAGCGGGAGAGATTGGCGAGGGCTGTGACTTGATCTTTGTTGAAGAAATGATAGGTGGCGAGGACGGAGATCAGTAGGAAGCCCAGGACAAATTTGGGAAATTTTTGCCAGAGGAAGGCGGCTTTGTTCTTTACCGTCCTTGCTTGGCCTTGGCTGGCCCAGTAGATGGCATAGGCCAGAACTACAAAGCCGATCATGGCGTTACGGGTAGTCTTCGCCAGCACGGCTAGTTTGCCGGCAGCGTCGGAATAGAGCGCGCCTGCTGCAGTGGCTTCGGCGGTGTTGTCGACGGCGAGACCGGCCCACAGGCCGTAGGCATGGTCGCTAAGATGAAGCCAGTGGCCGATCAGCGGGAAGGTGAAGAGCGACAGTGCGCCTAGGGCCAGGATCGCGGCGATGGCGAACGAGGAGTCTTCTTCGTCGGCGTCGATGGCGCCTTGCGTGGCGATGATGGCGCTTACGCCGCAGACCGCGGAGCCTACCGCGAGAAGCGTGGTGAGCTTGGGGCGGAGACCGAAGGCACGGCCGAGAAAGAGCATGAAAGCGGTGGCTCCGGCGATTTCCAGCGCGACTAGGCCGAGGCTTACGCCGCCCAATTTCAGGACGTCTCCCAGGAGGAAGCGGGCGCCCAGTAGGACGATGCCTGCTTTCAGCCAGAATTCGTAGGTGGCTACACCTGCGCGGAAAACTTCGGGCACGCCTACCGTGTTCGAAATGGCCAAGCCGATCAGGATGGCCCAGAGGACGTATTCGATATTCGGGAAGGTCCACTGGTGGGATTTGGCGTAGGCGCCCACGTTTTTTTCAAGGAGCTTGCCTGCGTAGCCCACGGCCGCTAGCAGCAGAACGCCGAGAATTACGCTGGCTAACTGCAAGAGCGGCTGCTCGGTGCGGGCCTGCGGGAGTGCTATGGATGAAGCCATGCCCTGGTTACGTCCTCCATTTTCGGTGACACTGAATATCGATTCTTGTGTCGTCACCAGGGAACATGACTTACGACGCCCGCGCGGATTAACAAGGCGGCGGCAAGGGCGACGATTACGGCCCAGGTGTCGAGAGACAAAACTTTTTTCCTGGTGACGAGTGGTTGACTATTGGCGCTCATTTGATTCTCCTTACCCCGCCCTCGTAAGAGGGCGGTTACAGAGTTAACTGATTGTTGGGTGCTTGGATTGGCGTTCGCTTGGTTCTGGGCGCCAGCGGGTCGCGGCAATTTCTTCGACTTGTTGGGTGGCTACGCGGCCTACGATCAGCAATGCGGGTGCGGCGAGTTTTGCTGCGCTGGCGAGGCCTGCGACGTTGGTCCAGCAAATTTGTTGTTGGGCGTTGGTAGCGTTGGAAACGATGACGCATGTTAGATCGTCGGGCTGGCCTGCATCGCGGAGGCGGCGGGAGACCTCGGCGTAGTCGGCGCCGGGCATGTACAGCACTAGCGTCGTCGAACTGGAGATGGCGGCCCAGTTGAGTTGCGGGGTAACCGCGAACGGATCGGCTAGAGCCGAATCGGAGCCGCGCGAATAGGTGGTGATGACAATTTGCGACGCGGCGCGGCGGTCGGTGAGGGAGATTCCTGCGACCGCGGCGGCGCCGAGAGCGGCCGTGATGCCGGGAACGATCTCGAAAGCGACGCCGGCGCGACGAAGGGCTTCGATTTCCTCTCCGGCGCGGCCGAAAACCACCGGATCGCCGCCTTTGAGGCGAATGACCGCTTCGCGGCTTGCGGCGTACGAGACGAGCAGCGCGTTGATTTCGTCCTGCGTGAGAAGTTTCTGGCCGCAGCGCTTTCCTACGTCGATGATTTCCGCTGAACGCGGGATGATCTGCAGCACTTCCCTGCTGACGAGCGAATCGTGCAGGACGATCGTAGCTTGTTCGAGCAGGCGCGCCGCTTTCACTGTAAGTAGCTCGGGATCGCCAGGGCCTGCACCGATGAGATAGACCTTGCCCATTAATTCTCTACCCCGATGGGTATGGCGCTTTGGCCGGCGCGATCGCGCTCAACCGCGACAGCGAAACCTCCGGCAAGAATGCCGCGAATGTCTTCGTTGGAATGTCGGGCGAAGAACTGGCGGAGATTTTCGCCCGGTTCACGATTTTCATTGAACTGACGGAGCAATCGCTCGATCGCATCAGGCACGCTCGCGGCGGCGCAGCGATAGCCGACGGGGCGCGCGATGGAGGCGAATTCTCCGACACTTCCGCCGATGCAGAAATAGTAGGCGTCAACCATTTTGCCAGCGACTTTGATTTTCTTGCCTTCCAGGCCAATGTCGCCAATCCAGTGTTGGCCGCAGCTGTTTGGGCAGCCGGTGACGTTGATGCGCAGTTGCTCCTGGAAGCCGGGGATGCGCTCATCCATCTCGTTGGCGAGCCAGCGAGCGAAGCCTTTGGTTTCTGTGAGGGCGAGTTTGCAGAATTCCGTGCCAGTGCAGGCCACCGCGGCGCGGGCGAAGGCGGAAGCGCGCACCGGAAGGCCGCCGGCGGTGAGTTCTGCGGCGACCCGCGCGGCTTGCTGGTCCGGCACGTTTACGATCACGAGATTCTGCATCACGGTATTGCGCACATGGCCGTCGCCATAGCGATCAGAAAGGTTCGCTGCCAGGCGAAGTTGCTCCGGGGTAATACGACCGCTGAGAACGTTGGCGCCGACGTAGGACAAGCCGAGTTGCTTTTGGGCGTGGATGCCGACATGGTCGCGATGAACGTCGGAAGGAACCTCTTCCGGCTCGGCCGGATCGAGGGTGAAGCTGATACGTTCCTGCAGGGCGGCGAGGAAGCTGTCTGCCGTCCAGCCGTGTTGGAGGAACAAAAATTTCAGGCGGGCGCGTTCCCTGTTTTCGCGCAAGACCTGTGCTTCGCGGAAAACCTCCGCGATGCCGCGAGCGACTGGGGCGACCTGATTCCATCGGACGAAGGCGTTCAGGCGGACAGCGAGGTGCGGATCGGTGGAGAGACCGCCTCCGACGCGAACCGAAAAGCCCGTTTCGAGACCAGCCGTGCGACGCCTCGTGACGGGTGTGAAGCCGATATCGTTTATTTCGGGATAGTTGCACCACGAGCGGCAGCCGGTGACGGAGATTTTGAACTTGCGGGGGAGATTGTAGAACTCGGAGTTACCCCCGAGTTGGCGATCGATTTCGAGAGCGAGTGGAGACGCATCGCAGAATTCATGGGCGTCGAAGCCGGCCAGCGGGCAGCCGGTAACGTTGCGGGCGACATCGCCGCAGGCGCCGACCGTCGTCAGGCCGGCGTCCCGAAGAGACTCGATCACGTCCGGGAGGGATTCCAGAGTGACCCAGTGCAGTTGGATGTTTTGGCGGACGGTGATGTCGGCTACGCCGCGAGCGTGGCGCTCCGCGAGATCGGCGACGGCGCGGGTCTTCTGGCTGGTGAGCAGCCCGTTAGGAATACGAATGCGCACCATGAAGAACTGCGTAGATTTGCCTTCGCCATTCCTGCCGCCGACGACGCCAACGCCATCACCCTGGGTATAGATACCCCACGACCTTAGGTACGTGCCGAACCATTCTGGCGGAATGGAACCATAACCCTGGCGGGCAAACTCGCGGATTTCGTCGAAATGCTCCCAAGCGTTCTTTTCGCGCTTGAAGCGTTCGATGCGCTGCGCTTTGGTTTCTTTAACGGTTTCAGCCATCTGCGATTTTTACCCGCCTAAAAACAAAAAACCCACGTTGCCTGAACCTCTGGCACGTGGGCTTCGGAACTCGCACTACCTAGCTAACTTAGGTCCGGAAACTCCCTTGGCCAGAGATGGGCGTCCTGCGACACGCAGCGTTACGCGCACAAGGACAACACACGGTCTGGCTAAGCAGAATCATATACCGGCTTAGGATACGGTCCGCTCCCTTAGATGTCAAATGCGGAAAATAGATACGTCTACTTCAAAAAACGAATGATTATCACCCTTACTGTGGTTTTGGGGCCGCCGGAGCACTTGTTTTCGCGCCCGCGGCAGGCTTCGCCGGCGGGGTCTGTGTTGGCGAGATGATTGTTGTCGTCTTGATGTAATCGAGCTTCGGCCAGCCCTTGTCGAGATACGGCTTGCCCTGTTTCTGGATTTGATCCTGATCCGGCCCGCCACCCGAGGGCGCCCCTTCGCCATACTGATCGTAGAACATGTCGACGACCTTCATACCGTCGGTCACCTGACCAAAAGCGGCAAAGCCCATGGAATCGAGGCGCTTGTTATCGACCAAATTGATGAACATCTGAGTCGTGCGCGTGTTCGGGCCTCCAGTGGCAAAGGTCAGGTAGCCGCGAAGATTGCTCTGCGTCACTGGGTCGTCCTTGATTACAGCGGGTTCCCAGACCTTATTCACAGCGGGGTAGGCGCTGATGCCGAACTGTGCTACGAAGCCAGGGAGGACGCGGAACAGGCTGGCGTTGTCATAAAAGTGGTGCTTGACCAGGTTGTAGAAGCGATCGGCGCCGAGGGGAGCCCATGAACGTGTGACGGTGACAATGAAGTCGCCTCGGGTGGTCGAAAATTGCACCTTGTATTCGTCGGGAGCTTTATCTTTCAACAGCGCGGGATGCAAGAGCGCTCGATCGTAGGCTGGGCGTGCGGCCGGTGCGGATTTCTTGGTCATGGTGCCCTGAGCTGGTGCTTTCGGCTGAGCCGTTTGCGCTGGGGGACGAGCCTGCGCCGGAGCGGGAAACAATGTCCATGCCATGACCGTGAGAAGCAGAGCCGCGAACTTCGTGCTATTTGCAAACCTTCCCGACTTAACGCTTGCGTTCATCTCGATCCATCTCCCCTGACGCGTATTTGTGAAACAGCGTACAACAGTTCAGTTTCGTTTCGTGGTGTTCAGTTCCCTGCTGATCCGTTCGACATCCTCCATGAGCCGTAGTGTATTTTCGCCGAGAATCTTCTTCACGTCATCCTCGGAGTAGCCTTTCCATAACAAGGCTTCCGTGATTTTGGGCAGGCTCGTCGCGTCTTCCATGCCGAACGGCATGTTGGCGCCGTCGAAATCGGAGCCGAGACCTACATGATCGATTCCAGCCACTTTCACTGCGTGGTCGATGTGTTCGATGATTTTCGTCCAATCTACGCGAGGCAGTTTGCCTTGCTCGACGTATTCTCGCGTAATCCGATCCCCTTCGATCAACTGGCAGCCTTCTTTTTCGCCGCAGCGCTTCTGGACTTCCACGGCGATGGACTGATTGATTTCCGGGTGGGTTCTTTCGGCGCTGCGAAATGCCTGACTGAGAAAGCCTACGTGGTAATTGATTTGGATGACGCCGCCTTTGGCGGCAAGCGCCCGAATCATTTCGTCACTCATATTGCGAGGATGATCGCACAAAGCGCGGCAATTTGAGTGCGAGGCGATTATGGGCGCTTTGCTGACGCTCAATACGTCACGAAAGGTCTTATCGCTAACATGTGACACATCCACCATCAACCCCAGGCGATTCATTTCGCGGATGACGTCTTTGCCGAAATCGGTGAGGCCGTTGTGCACGGGCCTATCGGTGGAGGAGTCGGCCCACTCGCAATTGCCGCTGTGCGTCAGAGTCATATACCGCACGCCCAGCTCAGCGAACTTTCGAAGAACGCCAAGATCGCTGTGGATCATGTGGCCGCCTTCGACGCCCATCAGCAATGCGATTTTGCCCTGCTCGCGTGCTTCGCGCACTCCAGCGGCTGTTTTAGCGAAGACCAAATCCTGTGAATGCTTGCGGACTTGCTCGCGAACGGCTTCGATTTGCTCCAGGGCGCGCTTCACCGCGATTGGACCGGTGATCTTGCTGGGAATCCAGATCGAGAAGAAGATCGCACCGAGCCCTCCCTGTTTCATGCGGGGGATGTCGATGCTCCCCTTCGAATTGCGCGGACCAAGATCGAAATCGCCGTCGATGAAGCGTTGTGTAGTGTCGGCGTGGGTGTCCACGACGATGGAGGAAAAATGTAGATTGCGTGCGCGTGCGGTGATGTCGTCGCCACTCACGCCGGTCTCCACGAATACGAAAGCCGCGAGACAGAGACTGACGAAAAGCATGGTTCGACGCACGTCACTCCGCATCACTCTCCCAGGCGTTGAGGTTGACTCCGAGTCGTTGGAATCGCCGGCCCCGTTCCAGGGCGATTGCAACTATGGCTGGGCCTGAAGTTCCTTGCTTACTTTCTCGGCTTGTTCCATGATCCGCAAGGTGTTTTCGCCGAGAATTTTCCGGATGTCGCCTTCGGAATAACCCTTCCGCAGCAACGCCTCCGTGATTTTTGGCAACTTCGAGGCATCCTCCATACCTTCAGGCATGTTCGCCCCATCGAAATCGGAGCCCAACCCTACGTGATCGGCTCCCACCAGCTTCACGGCGTGATCGATGTGATCGATGATTCTCTCCCAGCTGACGTGCGGCAGCTTTCCTTCGTCGGTGAGTCTCTTTTCGAGTTTGGCACCTTCACGCTCGAAGCATTCTTCGTCGTCGCCACACGTCTTCTTAAGCTGACTGATGATCTCGACTACGCCGCCGGTGGCCTTTGCGGATGCATCCTTGTAACCCTGATCGATGAAGCTTTTCTCGTAATTGATCTGGATCACGCCGCCTTTGGCAGCCAGCGCCTTGATCATGTCGTCGCTCATGTCACGCACATGATCACACAGCGCGCGGCAGGAGGAATGCGAAGCGATCAGCGGCGCCTTGCTGATCTCGAGAGCATCGTAAAAAGTTTTGTCGCTGACGTGGGAGATATCCACTAGCATTCCCTGACGATTCATTTCCCGCACGATCTCTTTACCGAAGTCGGTAAGACCGTTGTGCGCGGGCTTGTCGGTGGAAGAATCAGACCACTCCGTATTGTAAAAATGGGAGAGCGTCATGTAGCGCACGCCGAGATCGGAGAAGATGCGCACCATGCGGATGTCGTTGCCAAGCATGTGGCCGCCCTCGACGCCCATTAACGCGGCGATTTTGCCTTGTGCGTGGGCGCGCCGGACGTCTTCGGCGGTTCGCGCCATCACGATTTCTTTCGGATACTTGGCGACGTTTTCGCGCACCGCGTCGATTTGATCGAGCGCTTTCTGGATGGCGGTCGGGCCCATGATGTGGCCGTCGATCCAGATCGAAAAGAAGATCCCATTCATGCCGCCTTCGCGCATGCGCGGGATGTCGATGGCTCCATCCGAATTGCGCTTGCCTAAATCGAAGCCCGCCTTCGAAAAGAATCTCTGCGTGGTGTCATCGTGGGTATCGATCACGATCGATGAGAATTGCAGTTTGTGCGCTCGTACGGCTAAATCGTCGGCGGGAACCGAGCGAACCAAGGTATTTGTGGCTAGCAGAAAAATCACAGCAAACAGAAAAATGGCGCGGGCTGAGCGCATGCATCCTCCCTGAGATCGTAAACGAGTGGTGAGAGTTTATCCTATCAGCCAACCGAGTAGGGCTTGTTTCCACGCCTGGCGGTTGATTTCGGCGAGTGATTCGGTGAGGGGGATTCCCTTCGGGCAAGCCTTAACGCAGTTTTGCGCGTTGGCGCAGTCTTCAATGCCGCCGTGACCCATCGCGGCTTGCAAGCGTTCCTTCGCGTGCATCGCGCCGGTAGGATGCATGTTAAAGAGGCGAACTTGGCTGAAAATCGCGGCGCCCATGAATTCGGTATGTTCGTTCACCTGTGGGCAAACTTCCAAACAGTTGCCGCACGTTATACAACGGGAGAGCGGATAGGCGCGTTCCTGCGTTTCGGGAGCTATGCGAGGGCCTTCTCCGAGATCGTAACTGCCGTCGATGGGAATCCACGCTCTCACGCGCTTTAGACTTTCAAACATGAACTGACGATCGACGGCGAGATCCCGCACTACAGGAAATTTCGACATTGGCTCGATGCGGATGGGCCGTTCGAGTTGGTCGATCAGCGCCGAGCACGCCATGCGCGCCTTACCGTTGATCAGCATCGCACAAGAGCCGCACACTTCCTCGAGGCAATTGGAATCATAGGAAATGGGCGTCGTCTTTTTACCATCGCGCGTGACCGGGTTTTCAGCGATGTCGCGCAGGCAGATGATGACGTTCATCGACGGACGCCAAGGGAGCGCAAACTCTTCCCAGCGCGCCGCTTCTTTCGGGCTCGATTGCCGCTTGATACGTAGGACGACTTGTTTCGTTTCGGCCATTCCTATCTCATTTCGCCGCATCATAGCGTCGCGGTCGCGGTGGAATTTGCGAAATATCCACCGGCTCGTAGCTGAGCTGAATGTCGTTGTTGACCCATTTTGCGCGGGTGGTCTTCAGCCAGTTGGCGTCGTCGCGATCCGGAAAATCGGGTTTGTAGTGCGCGCCACGCGATTCATTGCGGTAAAACGCGCCGAGGGTGATCACGCGCGCCAGAATCAGCATGTTCTCCAACTCGCGGGCAAAATTGAGCGTTTGATTCGACCAGCGTGTACGGTCGCTCAGATTGATTTTCCGGTATCGCGCCTGTAATTCATTCAGCTTCGCATACGCGCCTTCGAGATTCTTGTTAATGCGCGTCACGGTGACGTGCTCGGTCATGATTTCGCCGAGTTCCTTCCAGATGGTGATCGGGTTTTCGGCGCCATCCTGCGCGATCAGCGCTTCATTCTTTTCTTCCTGGCGTCTTTGCTCGCGGACAAACACGCTGGAATCCACGGAGTCCGCACCTTTTTCGGAGCCTCGGGCATATTTCACGGCTGCCGGGCCAGCAATCCCGCCCCCAAAGATACACGACACCAAGGAATTCGCTCCCAGCCGGTTCGCCCCGTGATACTGGTATTCGCATTCGCCCGCGGCGTAAATTCCAGGGACGCTCGTGGCCTGATCGTCATTATTGACCCAAATTCCGCCCATCGTGTAGTGCATGGCCGGAAAAACCTTCATCGGCTCTTCGCGCGGGTCTACGCCCAGGAATTTTTCGTAGATTTCAAGGATGCCTTCGAGCTTGCGGTCCAGGGTTTCGCGCGGAATGTGGGTCACATCGAGATACACCGCTGCTTGACCGTTGATGCCCAGCTTTTCCTGGTAGACGATGCGATGAATCGCGCGTGTTGCGATGTCCCGCGGTACCAAATTACCGTACTTCGGATACCACTGTTCCAGAAAATAAAATCGGTCGGCCTCCGGAATGCTCTTCCCCGGGCGTTTGTCGGTGGGATTCCGTGGGACCCAGACGCGGCCTCCTTCCCCGCGAGCGGATTCGCTCATGAGTCGTAGTTTATCCTCACCGGGAATCGCGGTTGGATGAACCTGGATGAATTCGCCGTTGGCGTAATCGACGCCTTGCTGCAAGAGCGCGGACTGCGCCGAGCCCGTGCAAACTACGGAGTTCGTCGAACGGCCAAAAATGGCACCGATGCCACCGGTGCAAAAAATGATCGCGTCCGCGGGAAACGTCTTCACCTCCATGGAGCGCAAATCCATGGCACAGACTCCGCGACCCGCTCCGCCTTCATCGATGACCGCCGATAGAAACGTCCAGCCCTCGCGTTTAGTCACGCGCCCTTCGGATTCGTGCCGCCGTACTTGCTCGTCGAGCGCGTATAGAAGTTGCTGCCCGGTAGTAGCGCCCGCAAACGCCGTGCGGTGATACAGCGTGCCGCCGAAGCGCCGATAATCGAGCAATCCCTCTGGAGTGCGGTTGAACGTGACGCCCATACGGTCGAGCAAATCGATGATTCCCGGAGCGGCCTCGCACATGCGCTTAACCAACGGCTGATTGGCGAGAAAATCTCCGCCGTAGATTGTGTCGTCAAAATGCTTCTGCGTCGTATCGCCTTCGCCTTTTTGGTTCTTGGCCGCGTTGATCCCGCCCTGCGCGCAAACCGAATGCGAACGCTTTACTGGCACGATCGAGAACAACTCGACCGGCACCCCCGCCTCCGCCACGCGAATCGTGGCCATCAGGCCGGCTAGTCCTCCGCCCACGACGATGATCTTTAACTGTTTCATTTTGAGGTGACATAGGAAGCGAACGGATGCCAGTCCAGCCGGAAGCTGAGAAGAATCAGCACGCCTACCACGCTAAACGTAACGCCAACCAACACGCCAAGCTGTCCCGCGGCGCGTTGCGCTCGAACCGTGGCCGCCAGTCCCCACTTGCACAGAAAATTCCAGATTCCGACGCCTAGATGAAACGAAGAAGCCAAAACGCCCACAAGAAAGAATGTCAGATACCAGGGATTCTGCAGATCGCGCTCGACGGTCGCATACGTAGACGTTCCGTGCGTCAGCCAACGCTCGGCGTACAAATGCCAGCCGATATAGGCAAATGCAATCAGTCCGGTGTATCGCTGCAGGGAATACAACCAGTTTTTCACCCATGGATATTCGGAAACGTTCGATTGCCCGCGCAGCCAGATGTAAACGCCGTATCCACCGTGATAGAGAATCGGCAGAAAAATGAAGGCCCATTCGACGAAAATGCGGAATGGAATCGTCTGCAGCGTTTGGGAAGTTTCGTCGTACTGGTGCCTGCCAACAAGTGCGGTGCTATTGGACCAGAAATGTTCCGCCAGAAATGCGCCAACAGGAACGATGCCGGTCAAAGAATGCAGCTTGCGGAGGAAATAACTGGTGTCAGGCCGGGTTGCCGTAGCGGACATGCCCTCTCCGCCGCGTCCTTGCGTTTCGGCGCTCAGAATCGCGGCAAAATCAGTATAGGGAGTTGAGATCGGTGATGCAAGTTGACGGGCTTTACGAAACGAACAATGCTTCGAAACGATTTTCACTCGTCTTGCCGTTTATGACTCGTATCAGTAACGACGGGTTGCGCATTTTTTACAATTTGCCGTTCGGAGAAGATGCTATTCTTGATGATTATCAGGATAATTTGCCAGGTACCTTCCTCCTGGTTGCGGCACTGCGCTAACTTTCTGGACAAAATATGAGCTTAGTCACAGAACTCGAACGCCTTGCTAATACCCTCGACGAAGCTGTGGAGCATGCCTCTCCCGTCGCGTGGTCTTCCGTTGCCGAGCGCATCGCAAAAAACTTGAGTGTGAAGACCGACGAAGTCGGAATACTGGGATTATCGGCGAAATGGCGGCATTTGCACTTTCTGGCGCCGGAAGCACTGAAGAATGTCGGTTTCATCCCTCTGACGAGCAACTCGGCACTGGCCGCGCGCACCGCCCGCGAAAATCGACCGGAAATTGACAACAATTTCTCCGCCGCGCGGCACGCTACCGTGTTCGAAGGCGTGAAAACGGGCGCCGGCGATCCGGGGGACGCCATTCAAAAGATTATCAGCGCGCCCATCCTCGCAGGTGGCAAAGTCATCGGAGTGATCCAGATCAGTCGCAAAGGTTCCAGCACCGTGACCGCTGGACCGGATTTCACGCAAGCCGATCTCGGTAAGGTCCTGGCCCTCAGCAAGCCCCTTGGCAAACTGTTGCGGCACGTCGCCACGGAATAATTCATCAGACGTTAACAATTCCGCGCCGTGCCTCCGTTATGGAATAAATCTTCTGCCCTTCTGGTCTCACCGCTCTCCTTTTTCGTGCGCACCGTCTGGGAATTGCGTTGACACTGCAAAACCTTCTTGTTACTTTTCCACAGCGGTAAAATTCCCGCTCTGAGCCCACTCACGGAGGCACCCACACCGGCACCATGGCGTTCGTCGCAAAGAAAATATTTCTCACCAAAGGCGTCGGGAAACATCGTGAAAGGCTTTCGAGCTTTGAATTGGCTCTTAGGAACGCTGGAATTGCAGCGTGCAACATCGTGCGGGTTTCTTCGATCTTCCCTCCGAATTGCAAATTGATCTCGCGCAGTGAAGGACTGAAATACATCAAGCCGGGCCAGGTCGCGTTTACGGTTATCAGCGAGAATTCCACCAAAGAAGCGCACCGGTTGATTGCCGCAAGCATCGGCTTGGCGCTACCCAGCGACAAATCGATGTACGGTTACCTCTCCGAACATCACTCATTCGGTGAAACCGAAGAAGTCGCCGGTGAGTATGCCGAAGAACTCGCGGCAGAGATGCTGGCGACCACCCTCAACGTTGAATTTGATCCTGATCTTTCCTTCGACGAGAAAAAAGAGGTTTATCGCATCTCCAACAAGATCGTCCGCACGATGAACGTCACGCAATCCGCCGTCGGTGACAAGCGCGGACTTTGGACCACGGTTCTCGGTGCCGCCATTCTGATTGGCGAAGACGATTGAAATTTCCCGTTACGTCAGCGCATCCCTGAATTCCTGCCATCGGGTCTTCTTCCGGTTCGCGAAGATGCGCTTGTTGCCGAAACGCTTGACGATAAACTTGATGCCGTAGCGTCCCCAAGAGAATCCGTCACCCCAGCTGGGATTGCATCTAATCCGAAACACGACGCGGAATTGCGGAGTCTAGCGTTCGTAACTCCTCGGCGCTCAACGGAGGCAGCAACTCCATGTTTCTGTCGTACCGTCCTCGTCGATCAGCACCTTACCGGTTGCCTCTCGCAAGATTTAAACGCGATCAGACATCGACAGGCAATCTACTCATCCAGGTCATAGGCCACCTGCAACCACTTGGTGATCTCGTCATTTACGTCCGCTGCCGATTTGATTTCTATGCGGTGGGTGATGCGATCTTTTTTCGCCAATCCACCCGTATCGATCAATCGCTTTGGCAATTTCCCTTTGTGTGTCGCCAAAGCAAACCCCATATCGATCCGCGAATTCGTCGTCGGTTTGATCTGCGCAAACACATGCTTGCGATACAGCGGCACCATCGTCTTGCAGGGGCACGCTTTCACATCCGCGCCAATTCCCCTCCCCAGTGCCAGCAATTTCTCATATAGCGGCCGCAGCTTCTCCTTCGGGCCCGTGTACTGCTCGTTAATATAACGGACCGCCGCCGCAAAATACGCTTCGGGAGTATCTTCGTCACCGCCGCCTTCCACGCGTTCCGCAATTCCCCAGGCACTGTTGTGTCCCACTTTGTGCTTGGCCTTCAGCCAATTCACGCGGTTCATGTAGCCGTCCGGGCCTTCTTTCTTCACGAGCGTCGTCCAGTCCTCCAGCGACTTCCCGGTTTTGTCTCTTAGCTCCGCGATCCATTTCTGCGTCATCGCCACGCCCGGATGGAGGTCATAGACGGATTGACTCTTGACCGCGGTCGTTTTGGCCATGGAATTCCTCCCTTCGGCATCAGCCGGAAGCGGGACGGCCGCACCAAGTACTTCCTCCCGACCTGCCGGGAGGCTAATGAGAGGACATACGATTGGTCAAGGAAAATATCCGGGGTGTCAGCGAGCCGAATCGCTGCGCACGTCAGCGTTTGAAGTACCCGATCCGCTGCAACACCGCTCCCACCACTAGCGGCAGTGCCACCGTCGCGTCTTCAAATACTTCCGCGAAACGTCCGCCTTCTTCTGGAGGCACAAACTTGCCCCATGACACCGCCTCGGTGTACGTGCTCCCACTCAGCCCGCCCCAATGCACGGGCTCGGGACAAATTCGCACACCATAGTTGTACCGTTTCAGCGGCACTTTCTTGTAGCCGCGCCGTGCCATCAACTCCGCATAAACTCCAAATTGCTGCGACCAATTCCGCGGCACGCCCCCGCCAACGGTGAATATTCCCATGCGCTTCGTCGCCAGCATGGTATCCGCGAACGTCTCAAAGTCCTCAAACGGATCAAACCGCAGCAGCGGCCGCTTCGAACGTTGCCGCGCGATCTTGTGCAACGCGAAGTCGATGCCCAACTCCGAATCCGAAAATGCCGGAACGAATACCGGCACCTTGTGTTCGTATGCCGATTTCAAGATCCCTCGGCCACCCGCTTGTTCTTTCAAGTATTCGCCGATCCTGCGGTGAAGTTTCCAGCTGCAAACTGTCTCGGTCGCGTCCCATTGGTCAAAAATGTGGTCGACTACCTCTTCCACATGATCGAGATTCGTTTCCGGTTCAAGGGAATCATATACGCGGTTATAACCCGCCTCGAACAACTCCTTGTCGTCCATCTTCGATGGGTCGTAGCGGAAATGGGAAAGCCCTGTCGCCTCCACAAGGCCATGGGCCATTAATGCTCCCGTAGAAACCACCGCTTTGACGACTCCGCTCTCGATCAAATCGCAAAAAACGAGGCCCATTTTCCCAACCGTGAGCGCACCGGCTAGTGTCAACACCACGAAACAATCCTTGTCGCGCGCCATCGCTTCCAACACGTCCGCCGCGTCGCCAATCTGCCGCCCTGTATACGCCGTGTCGCCCATCGCGCGCACCAACTCGTCGATCGTCCGGCATTTTGACAAGTCCAACGGAAAGATCGGCCGGAGCTTGTCCTTGACCGGATCGTGCAGTACGCGCCCGGTGACCGTCTTCTTCGGCTTTGCCATTTACGCTCCTGAAAATCCGCAGAACGGATTTTATGTTACCGCTTGCTCGTCACATCGCGCGGTTGGTTCGTTGTTAAAGCGCGTTCACAAATCTGTGCTCGATGAGATTGATAATACAAACGCGCGCGGAAGAAAAGCACAATCACTCGAACGAGCATCATTGCGCCTCATGCTAAACTAAATTTCTATGCCAGACAAATTTACAATCGGCCTCGTACAGATGCGTTGCACCGCAGACGCCGACGAAAATCTCTCTCACGCCATCGACAAAATCCGCGAAGCCGCGGCCCGCGGTGCGCAGATCATCTCTCTGCACGAACTTTTTCGCAGTGAATATTTTTGCCGCAAGGAAGATGCGGCGCTATTCGACCTCGCTGAGGCGGTCCCCGGCCCCGCCACCGAAGTCCTCGCGAAAATCGCAAAGGAACAAGAAGTCGTCCTTGTCGTTTCGCTCTTCGAACGTCGCGCCGCCGGTGTCTATCACAACACCTGTGCGGTCCTCGACGCCGATGGCACCTTTCTCGGCAAATACCGTAAGATGCACATCCCCGACGATCCGCTCTACTATGAAAAATTCTATTTCACGCCCGGTGATCTCGGCTTCCCGAATTTCAACACGAAGTACGGAAGAATCGGGGTGCAGATTTGCTGGGACCAGTGGTATCCCGAAGGCTCGCGTATCACTGCCCTCAGCGGCGCGCAGGTAATTTTCTATCCGACGAGCATCGGTTGGCACCCTCACGAAAAATCGGAGTTCGGCGCCGCCCAGCTCGACGCCTGGCGCACCATTCAACGCGCCCACGCGATAGCAAACGGCGTGTACGTCGCTGCGGTAAATCGCGTTGGCTACGAGGGCAAGCCCGCGAGTGGCGATGCAGGCCTCGAATTCTGGGGGAATTCGTTCGTCGCCGATCCCTTCGGTCAGATCGTCAGCGAAGCGTCGAGCGACAAAGAGGAAATTCTCGTGGTTGAGTGCGACCCCGCAAGAAGCGAAGATACCCGCCGCAACTGGCCGTTTCTCCGCGACCGCCGCATCGACGCCTACGGCCCCATCCTCAATCGCTGGCTGGGCGAATAATCCGCATGCCGCGAAGGCAAAGGTCCAGCTCACAGCAAACTCCGTTCGACCTCGGCTACTGGATGCCCGCCGAGTGGGAGCACCACTACGCCACATGGCTAGGTTGGCCGCACGAACAAACCGACTGGCCGGGAAAATTCCAAACCGTCCCTTGGGCATTCGCAGAAATCGTCCGTCACCTCACCCGTGTCGAGCGCGTCTATCTCCTGGTGGAAAATCGCGCCGCCGAATCCAAAATACGCGCTATCCTGAAAAAATCCGGCGCCAATCTAGCCGCCGTCGATTTCTTTCGCGTCCCCACCGATCGCGGCTGGATGCGCGACTCCGGTCCCATCGCCGTACGCAGCGGATCCGGCCAAGTCGCCTACGCGCATTGGATCTTCAACGGCTGGGCCAAATACAGCAATCACAAAAAAGATTCTCTCGCGGCTGCGCAGGTTAATAAAAAACTCAAACATCGCGTCTGGCAACCGACGCACAAAGGCCGCCGCGTAGTCCTCGAAGGCGGGAGCATAGACGTCAACGGCCGCGGAACGCTGCTCACAACCGAAGAATGCCTTCTCAGCACTACGCAGGAGCGCAACCCCGGTTTCACCCGCGACGACTACGCCCAACTTTTCCGCAACTATCTAGGCGCCACGCAAGTTCTCTGGCTCCGCAACGGCATCGCTGGCGACGACACCCACGGTCACGTAGACGATCTGGCCCGGTTCGTAAACCCTACGACAATCGTAGCGGTCGTCGAGGGAGATAAATCCGACGTGAACTACGGCCCGTTGAGAGAAAATCTAGCCCTACTCCACGGCATGAAAGACACCGACGGGAAATCCTTCCGCATCGAGACCCTGCCGATGCCTGCCCCAGTCTATTTCGAAGGACAACGCCTGCCCGCGAGCTACGCCAATTTCTACATCGCCAACAAACTAGTGATGGTCCCCACCTTCAACGACGCCAACGATCGCGTAGCCCTCAACACGCTGGCCAGACTCATCCCCGACCGCGAAGTAGTGGGCATAGCCTGCCGCGACTTGGTCTTGGGCCTGGGCACCCTCCACTGCATGACCCAACAGCAACCAAGCCATCGTTAAGAGCCGCCTGGGGACACAAGCTTCAGCCTGTGTTCGGACAAGCAACCATCACACGGAGGCCAGAGAAGACGACCACCGCTAAAAAACGAGCGCACGCCTCGCGTAGTCTTATCCGTCAACGAATTGGTAGTGCCGGCTTCGGAGCCGGCTCCCGCAATCTTTTGTCTAGCTGTTGGTATTTATCCGCCTCAAAGTTACAATGCCGACATCTCAACACCACCATCATCGCCGTTCGCCCAAGGAGGCCGAATGCTAGCGTCAGTCTTCTTAACTCTCTTTCAAGATCGGATAGTAGTTGTCCAATACGAGCGCGGATTAATCGGCTGGATTGTAATCGGCCTGATCGCCGGCTGGCTGGCTGGCAAAATCGCCCGCGGCGCAGGCTACGGCTGCATCACCGACATCATCCTTGGCTTGGTAGGCTCAGTGTTGGGCGGCTGGCTTTTCATGAAGCTAGGCATCTTTGGAGGCGGCTTCCTCTACAGCCTGGCGGCGGCTACGGTAGGCGCCATCATCCTGGTCGCTATAGTCCACCTCTTCGCAGGCAATCGCTAAGCGAGGTCAGCACCTGCCAGCTTTTCTGCCGGGTGGATGAAGTCAATAAATGGAACTTTTGGGGTTGTGGCCTGCAGCGCCCAGCTTGCTTGGTGACGTACTTCATTGTCATCTCAAGCGGAGCGAGGGATCTGCCTGTTCCGTCCGGCTCACTCGATAGACGCAAATCACAGCGGCCGATTCACAACCTCTTCCTTCGGAATCGCCTTCAACATTTCCTGCCCCACCTGTATGTGCTGGTGCACTAAAAGCGCCGGCGTGTGCGCCAACCATTCCGCTAACGAAATATCCTCGTAGTAAGGGCTCTTGAACATCTCCAGAAATACCAGCTCCGTCTCCCCGGTATTTTCGATGTAGTGCGGATTGGACTGCAAAATATAGCCGACGTCCCCAGCCTCCACATCCATTGTCCGCGCCCGCGCTCCAGCCGTGAAAACGGTCATTCGTCCCTTCCCGGTGATGTAGTACTGCCACTCGTCCGCGTTCGGATGCCAATGCAGCTCGCGCAATCCCCCGGGCTTCAGTTTTACAATCGCCGCCGAGATCCGCGTAATGGGAAAATTCTTGGCGTCGATAATCTTCACTTCCCCGCCCGGCGTCACCTTAGTAGGTTTCATCTGACCAGGCCGGAAGTCCATTCGCTGCGGCACCGTTCCCGTTCCCTCTGCCGCCTGCTGCTGCTCTTGCTTCAAATCTCCCGGCAAATCCGTTTGAAAGATAAATAATTCCTTCTTGGGCGTCTTATCGAATGTCGCTTCCGCAACTCCGAAATTCTTCGCCAGCACTTCACGTGGTGTATGGGCCATCCAGTCGGTCAGCAAGAACGTCTCAAACTCGTTGAAATTCCCATCGTCGAACACCAGCAAAAACTGGCAACCATCCGGCCCTAATCCCTGAATCGAGTGCGGCACGCCCGGCGGAAATAACCACAGATCGCCCACTCCGACATCCGAAACGAAGCTCTTTCCCTGTGCATCAACCGCGGTAATCCGTGCATTTCCGTATAACATGATCGCCCACTCCGCCGAGACGTGCCAATGCAGCTCTCGCACTCCGCCCGCGGTCAGGCGCATCTCCACACCAGCGATCGTCTTCGAGATGGGCAACTCCCGCGCCGTCACCTGCCGGGTCCATCCGCCGTTCTCAATTCTTTTCCGTGCAAACCCAAACGGATACTTGAATGGCGGCACCGTTCCCGAGTCCGTATCGGTCGCCCACACGGCGCTGGGATTCTCCGCTTCCAATGGCGGATTCTGCGGCCCGTGATTCTGTTCATTGGGCAAACGATGATCCGGTGACCGCGGCGGCTTCGTAGCTTCCTGCGCCCCGGCAACACTGCTCGCCGCAGCCGCCAGCATCGCCGCCGATCCCACTCCCAAAAACTTCCTGCGTGTTACCTCTACGGTTTCCTCACTCATTCGCTCTCCCCTACACATCGCTGCTTGGATGTACTTAACATCCAGCCGGTTCCAATGTGCTTCTGCCCTTTCAAAACGTTGCCGCTCGATTCTCAACTCACGCACCACCGACCTGTTTCCGATCGACGCTC
>Ga0182018_10000796_pt1 | contig 39224 bp, 27 predicted proteins | sample 812P2MmetaG_FD_120490 | JGI IMG/M metagenome (GOLD analysis project Ga0182018, IMG submission 120490) | Permafrost microbial communities from Stordalen Mire, Sweden - 812P2M metaG | ecosystem: Environmental > Terrestrial > Soil > Wetlands > Permafrost | place: Sweden: Stordalen | collected... | reverse complement strand
CTGGAGAATCAGTTCCGCATCGGCCTGGTGCGCATGGAGCGCGCCATCAAGGAAAAGATGTCCGTCTACCAGGAAATGTCCACGGCCATGCCGCACGACCTGGTGAACGCCAAGCCCGTCATGGCCGCCATTCGCGAATTCTTCGGCTCCAGCCAACTCTCGCAGTTCATGGATCAAACCAATCCGCTGTCGGAGATTACGCACAAACGGCGCCTTTCCGCGCTGGGTCCCGGCGGTCTGTCGCGCGAGCGCGCCGGCTTCGAAGTCCGCGACGTGCACCCCACTCACTACGGCCGTATCTGCCCCATTGAGACGCCCGAGGGTCCTAACATCGGTCTGATCTCCTCGCTGTCCTGCTTTGCCTGTATCAACGAATACGGCTTCATCGAGAGCCCCTACCGCAAAGTGCAAAAGGGTGTGGTGGTGGATGAGATCAAAATCCTCAATCCCGGCGACACGCAGTTCAAGGTGGGCGACATCGTGCGCCGCGCCGACATCGAAAAAGCTAACGGCGCTCTGGGCGCCAAGAAACAGCCGGCCGAGTACGAGGCGCATTGCGAGTATCTCTCCGCCTGGGAAGAAGATAAGTACACCGTCGCCCAAGCCAACGTCGAGCTCGACGAGAACGGCCGCATTGTGGCCGATCTCTGCAACACCCGCCAGGCGGGCAATTTCGTGCTCAAGCACCGCGACGAAATCGAGTACATCGACGTCAGCCCCAAGCAACTCGTATCGGTGGCCGCCAGCTTGATTCCGTTCCTCGAGAACGACGACGCCAACCGCGCCCTGATGGGTTCCAACATGCAACGCCAGGCCGTGCCGCTGTTGCGCGCCGACGCCCCCTACGTGGGCACCGGCATGGAGCGCGTGACCGCTCGCGATTCCGGCGCCGTAGTGCTCTGCAAGCGCGCCGGCGTAGTCGATTCGGTGGATTCCGAGCGCATTATCGTGCGCGTGGAAGGCGGCGCCGCCCATGAAGGGCAGCTCTCCCGCGAGGTGGGCGCGGACATCTACCAGCTCACCAAGTTCAAGCGCTCCAACCAGAACACCTGCATCAACCAGAAGCCCATCGTGGCCATGGGACAGCGGGTAACGAAGGGGCAAGTGCTCGCCGACGGTCCTTGCACCGACATGGGCGAGCTGGCCCTCGGACGCAACGTGCTGGTGGCCTTCATGCCCTGGCGCGGCTGCAACTTTGAAGACGCCATCCTGGTCAGCGAAAAGCTGGTCAAGGAAGATTACTACACCTCGATTCATATTGAGGAGTTCGAGATCGAGGGCCGCGATACCAAGCTGGGTCCGGAGGAAATCACGCGCGACATCCCCAATATCGCGGATTCCTTCCTGCGCAATCTGGATGAAAGCGGCGTCATCCGCATCGGCGCCACAGTGAAGCCCGGCGACATCCTGGTGGGCAAAGTGACTCCCAAGGGAGAAACCCAGCTCACCCCCGAAGAGAAACTGCTGCGCGCCATCTTCGGCGAAAAGGCCGGCGATGTGAAGGACGCTTCGCTCTACTGCCCGCCCGGAATCGAGGGCACCGTGGTGGATTGCAAGATCTTTTCGCGCAAGGGGCAGGAGAAAGACGAGCGCTCCCGGGCCATCGAAGAATCCCAGATCGCCCGCCTGCAGCGCAACCTGCAGGACGAGATCCGCATTCTCACCGACGAGCGCGCCAAGCGTCTGGGCAACCTTCTGGAAGGCAAGCGGCTGCTGGCCGACCTGCACGACGAGAAGACCAACAAGCGCCTGCTGGCCAAAGATACCGATCTGACCCGCGAGCTCATCGAAAAGATGAAATCCCGCGATTTGAAGCGCATGCGCTTCAAGGACAAGGATCCTCGCATTAACGAGCAAATCGACGAAATCGAGGAGATGACCTCGCGCCAGATCGCGGTGCTCGAAAAGATCACCGACGAGAAAGTCGGCAAGCTGCGCAAGGGCGACGAACTGCCGCCCGGCGTCATCAAGCTGGTCAAGGTTTACATCGCCATGAAGCGCAAGCTTTCGGTAGGCGACAAAATGGCCGGCCGTCACGGAAACAAGGGCGTGATCGCGCGCATCCTTCCCGACGAGGACATGCCGTACCTCCCGGATGGAACGCCGGTCGAGATCGTCCTGAATCCGCTGGGCGTGCCTTCCCGCATGAACGTCGGCCAGATTCTGGAGACCCACCTCGGCTGGGCCGCCAAGGCGCTGGGCCTGCACTACGCCACGCCTGTATTCGACGGCGCCACGGAGCGCGAAATCAAGAAGGCCCTCACCGACGCGCACCTGCCGAAGGATGGCAAGACGGCGCTCTACGACGGCCTCACCGGCCAGCCCTTCGAGCAGCCGGTAACGGTTGGCTACATCTACATGCTGAAGCTCTCGCACCTGGTGGACGACAAGATTCACGCGCGCTCCATCGGGCCGTACTCGCTGATCACGCAGCAGCCGCTGGGCGGCAAAGCGCAGTTCGGCGGCCAGCGCTTCGGCGAAATGGAAGTGTGGGCTCTCGAAGCATACGGGGCCGCATACATCCTGCAGGAACTGCTCACGGCCAAATCGGACGACGTATACGGCCGCGCCAAGATCTACGAGGCTATCGTCAAGGGCGAAGCCGCTATCGAACCGGGTGTGCCGGAGTCGTTCAACGTGCTCATCCGCGAGTTGCAGTCGTTGTGCCTGGACGTGGAGTTGATGAAGAAGGCGCCGCACGAAGTGTTGGATATGGCGCCTGCAGCGGACTGACGAGCAGCAGGGCATTTTGGGGGGCTAGGGACCCGGCACTGGGGTTCTTCCCTAGCCCCCGCGGTTCCCAGCCCCAGAAAGGTCTAACTCTTATGAGATCCTCTCCCTACGACAGAGCGAATTTGATCGCCGATTTCGATTCCATCCGGATCAGTCTGGCATCTCCCGAAAAGATCCGGAGTTGGTCCCACGGGGAAGTTACCAAGCCGGAGACCATCAACTACCGGACCTTCAAGCCGGAGCGCGACGGCCTGTTCTGCGCGCGCATCTTCGGGCCCACCCAGGATTGGGAATGCTTGTGCGGCAAATACAAACGCATGAAGCATCGCGGCGTAATCTGCGACAAGTGCGGTGTGGAAGTTACGCTCGCCCGCGTCCGCCGCGAACGGCTGGGCCACATCGAGCTGGCCAGCCCCTGCTCGCATGTCTGGTTCTTCAAGGGCCTGCCGAGCCGCATCGGCCACCTGCTGGACATCACCCTGCGTGAGCTGGAGCGGGTGCTGTACTTCGAAGCGTTTGTGGTTGTCGATTCGGGCGAAGTGCCCGAGTTGACCCGCGGCGAAGTCATCACCGACGAGCGTAAGCGCCAGCTTGACCAGGACTTCCCCGCTAAGTTCGTCGCCATGATGGGCGCCGAGGGCATCAAAGAGTTGCTCAAGAAAGTGGACGTCGAATTCCTCAGCGAAGACATTCGCGCGAAGATGAAGACCGAAACCTCCCAGCAGAAAAAACTGAAATTCGCCAAGCGCCTGCGCGTCGTGGAATCGTTCCGCAAATCCGGCAACAAGCCCGAGTGGATGATTCTCGATGTCATTCCAGTCATTCCGCCGGAGTTGCGCCCGCTGGTGCCGCTGGATGGCGGCCGCTTCGCCACCTCCGATCTCAACGACCTCTACCGCCGTGTCATCAACCGCAATAACCGCCTGAAAAAACTCATCGAGCTGCACGCGCCCGACGTAATCGTCCGCAATGAAAAGCGCATGCTGCAGGAAGCCGTGGATGCGCTGTTCGATAACGGCCGCCGCGGCCGCGTGCTGCGCGGCGCCAACAATCGCCCGCTGAAATCGCTCTCCGATACCCTCAAGGGCAAGCAGGGCCGCTTCCGCCAGAACCTGCTCGGCAAGCGCGTCGATTATTCCGGCCGCTCCGTGATCGTGGTCGGCCCGGAGCTCAAGCTGCACCAGTGCGGCCTGCCCAAGAAAATGGCGCTGGAGCTGTTCAAGCCTTTCATATATCACCGCCTCGAACAGCGCGGCCATTGCACTACCATCAAGCAAGCCAAGGAACTCGTCGAGCAGCAGGACCCGGTGGTTTGGGACATCCTCGAAGAAGTCATCAAGGACCACCCCATCCTCCTGAACCGCGCTCCCACGCTGCACCGCCTGGGTATCCAGGCCTTCGAGCCCGTCCTGGTGGAAGGCAAGGCCATCAAGATCCACCCGCTGGTCTGCACGGCCTTCAACGCGGACTTCGACGGCGACCAGATGGCGGTTCACATTCCGCTGTCTCCGGAAGCCCAGATTGAAGCTTCTACGCTGATGCTGTCGTCCAATAATATTCTTTCGCCGGCGCATGGCGGCCCCATCGCCGTGCCTACCCAGGACATGGTCCTGGGCTGCTACTACCTGACCAAGGCGCGCCCCGGCACCAAGGGCGAAGGCCGCACTTTTGCCTCCGTCGAAGACGTGCTGATCGCGCTCGAAATGGGCGAGGTGGAAACCCTCACGCCCATCAAGCTGCGCTACACCGGCAAGGTGATCGATCTGGTGCATGCTTTCGACAACCAGAACATGCTGCATACCGAGCCGATCGAGTTCGTGAAGCAGTACATGGAGACTACCGTCGGCCGCGTGATCCTAAACGATCAACTGCCGCAGGACATGCCTTTCATCAACGGCCTGCTGAAGAAGAAGGGCTTGGCCCAGCTTGTGCAGTACTGCTACCTGAAGTTCGGGTTGGTGGTCACGGTCCAGATGCTCGACCAGGTCAAGTCCCTGGGCTTCCTCTACGCCACCCGCGCGGGCATTTCCATCGGCATCGACGACATGGTCGTTCCTTCCGAGAAGGCCGGCCTGGTGAGCGAGGCTGAAAAGGAAGTCGTGGCCGTCGAGAACCAATATCAGGACGGCGCCATCACTCACGGCGAGCGCTATAACAAGATCATCGAAATCTGGTCGAAGGTCACCGAAAAGGTTTCCGATGAAATGTTCCACGCCATGGAAGAGGACGACCGCACCGGCCGCTACCTCAATCCGATTTACATCATGGCCGATTCCGGCGCGCGCGGCTCCAAGCAGCAGATCCGCCAGCTTTCCGGTATGCGCGGCTTGATGGCCAAGCCTTCCGGCGAGATCATCGAGACCCCCATCACGGCCAACTTCCGCGAAGGCCTCAACGTGCTGCAGTACTTCATCTCCACGCACGGCGCCCGCAAGGGTCTGGCCGATACCGCTTTGAAGACTGCCGATTCCGGGTACCTCACCCGCCGTCTGGTGGACGTCTCCCAGGACGTAATCATTGCCGAAACGGATTGTGGCACCACCGAAGGCATCTATGTGGAGCCCATCATCGAATCCGGCGAAATCATCGAGCCGTTGCGCGACCGCATCGTCGGCCGCGTGGTGCTCGAAGACCAGAAAGACTACGAAGGCAACGTCATCGTGGCCGTCAACCAGGAGATCACTGAAGACCTGGCCGCCGCCATTCAGGCTGCCGGTATCGAGCGCGTCAAGATCCGCTCGGTGCTCACTTGCGAATCGAAGCGCGGTGTCTGCGTGATGTGTTACGGCCGCAACCTCGCCTCCGGGCGGCTTGTCGAGCGGGGCGAAGCCGTGGGCGTCATCGCCGCCCAGTCCATCGGCGAGCCCGGCACGCAGCTTACCATGCGTACGTTCCATATCGGCGGAACCGCCTCCCGTATTTCGGAGCAATCCACGCAGGACGCCAAGTCCGATGGCTTCGCCCGCTTCATCGGCGTGCAATCCGTGCGCAGCAAGACCGGCGAACTGATCGCCATGAACCGCAATGGCATCATGGCGGTGGTCGACGAGAAAGGCCGCGAGAAAGAGCGCTATCAGATGGTATACGGCGCCAAGATCATGGTGGAAGACGGCGGTCCCGTCAAGGCCAACCAGATCCTGCTGGAGTGGGATCCCTACACCTTCTCCATCCTCACCGAAGTTACCGGCAGCGTGCACTTCAAAGACCTCCTGGAAGGCATGACCATGCAGGAGCAGTTGGATGAAGTCACCGGCATGTCCCAGCTCGTGGTGGTCGATTCTCCCGACGAGAAGCGCCAGCCCACTGTCATTGTGCGGCCCGACACCGCCCTAGGCAGCAAGTCGGAAGCCAAGAAGTACCTGATGCCGACCCACGCTCACCTGATGGTGCGTGACAGCGAAGAAGTCCACGCCGGCGACGTGCTGGCCAAGATCCCGCGCGAAACCACCAAAACTAAGGACATTACCGGCGGTCTGCCGCGCGTGGTGGAGTTGTTCGAAGCCCGCAAGCCGCGTGAGACGGCTATCATGGCCGAGATCAACGGCTCGGTGAAGTACGGCGAAGTGACCAAGGGACAACGCAAGATTTACGTGATCGGCGAGGTCGGCGAGCAGCGCGAATACTCCCTGCCGCGCGGCGTCCACATCAACGTGCAGGAGGGCGAGAAGGTGAAAGCCGGCGAGCCCCTCATGGACGGCCCCCGCAACCCGCACGACATTCTGGATGTGCTCGGCGAGAAGGAACTGCAGAAGTATCTGGTCAACGAGATCCAGGAGGTTTACCGGTTGCAGGGCGTCAACATCAACGACAAGCACCTGGAAGTGGTCGTCCGCCAGATGATGCGCTGGGTGAAGGTCGAAGATATCGGCGACACGGAATTTCTGCCCGAAGAGGTGGTGGATAAGTTCCGCTTCCGCGCCATCAACCAGCTCACCGAGGAGTCCGGCCAACGTCCCGCCAAGGGCCGGGCGGTGCTGCTGGGCATCACCAAGGCGTCGCTTTCCACCGATTCGTTCATTTCCGCGGCCTCCTTCCAGGAGACCACCCGCGTGCTTACCGAAGCCGCCATCAACGGTAAGGTGGACTATCTGCGCGGCCTGAAGGAGAACGTCATCATGGGCCGTCTGGTTCCCGCGGGGACCGGCATGGAATACTACCGGCGCGTCAAGATCGCCGGCGAAGACGTGGTCGAAGAGCCGGTGGTCGAGCCGTCGCTCGAATCCATTCCCGGTTACGACGAAGAGGCCCGCATTCAATATGCCGGCGGCCTTACCGAGAATTCCGGGGACGACTCGCTGGCGGAATAGGTGGCGCAGGCTTTAGCCTGTGAAGTTTTTGAACCGCGACGCCCTTGGCGTCGCGTCCAAATATATATATGCGAGAGATCACATTTTGTCCGACTTGCGGAAGCGATGAGATCAAGAAGGTCCGCCGCAACTGGACCGGCGAAATCCAAGGAAGGACCTATACCATCCCGGACATCGAGTTCCACCAATGCCCGGTCTGCTGGGAAAGGATCCTTGACCGCGATGCCTTGCGGCGGATCAAGGCCTCGGCTCCGGCCGTCGCGCCATCGCGGCTCATAACGCGATCCGCTTGACTGGTCCCTGCGACCAATTGTTCTTGTGCCGGAACCGCCCGAGGGCGGCTATGCGGCACGTGCGTGACGCCGTCGTCTGCCATTTTGACGAACCTGCGCGGCCCAAGATCGTCCGTGTGCGTTTCGTCCGCGATGACGTCATCGTACAAAGCCGATGTTCGGTCCCTGCCGCCCCCTTCAGTCCCCCAAGAACTTCCCAATCGGCCGCAGCCCCTTCACGTTGTCGCACACCGCTTTGAACGCCGCCGTCATCGGAATCGCCAGCAGTAACCCCGGCGCATCCCACAGAAATCCCCAAATCATCAGCGAAAACGTCACCGCCAGCGGATTCAAATGTACGCGCGACCCCACAATCTTGGGATACAGCAGGTTCAGCGCAATTATATGGAAACCGCTCACAATCGCCACCACCAGCAGATAGCCGGAAATGGTGTTGTAGGCGGTGAGAGCCACGAATAGCGGCGGCAGCACCGCTAGCGGCATGCCCACATACGGCACCAGACTCAGGAAACCGCTCAGGGGACCCACCAGCAGCGCATACGGCAGGTGAATGATCCAAAACGCCAGCGAACTCGCCGCCGCCAGCAGCAGCCCCAGCACCGAATTCCCCACCACGAAACCGCGCACCATGTCCGCGATGCCTTCCAGGCTGCGCGCCGCCGCCGCCCGGTCTTCGCCTTGAAAAAATTGCAGAAAGCTGCGGTGAATGTGATCGTGCCAGCTCAGCATGAAGTACACCAGAAAGGGCACGAACGAAGCCATCAGCAGGATCTGATAAAACGATCCCAGCCGCACCGAGATAAAGTCCTTGATGGGCGACGAATCTGCGTGGATGCGTACTTCTGGAATCGCACCCGGAACAGCCGGAACCACGGTTTGCGCGGTCCGCCGCTTTTTCTGCACCGGCTCCGCAGCCGGCGGCGGCTGCTTCGGAGCCGGCATCACCAGCAGGTAGGTCCGCTGCTCCACGCTTTCCACCTTCTGTGTGACGGTTTCCACCAGATCGCCGATGCGCTGGCTGTACCCGGGCAGTTCCTGGGCCAGCCCGGACAACTGCGTGTAAGCCCCCATCCCCATCAGGTACAGCACCGAAAGCGCGGCCGCGCATACCACGAAGCTGGCCAACGACCGCGGAAACCGGATGCGTACCAATAGCGTGACGAATGGTTCCAGGATGAAGGCGAGCATCACCGCGGCCAGCGAAGTGATGAACAACACCCGGCCGAAGTACAGGATGGCGATCGCCACGCCCAGCGCAATCAGCGGCAACGCGATGTTGCGAACTTCCTGCTCGGCGGCGCGCAGGGGCTTGGACAAGATGGCCACGAAGCGACGAGATCCTTGTCTCGAATCTACCACGCCCGCGTTTATAATGAAATTGGTCTTCCGCCGCATGCTATCTCCAAGACCCCGCATCCTGGCCCTCGATCTGGGAAAGAAGCGCATCGGCATGGCCATCAGCGATCCACTGGGCCTTACCGCGCAAGGGCTGCCCAATCTGGAGCGCACCACCAAGCGCGCCGATCTGTCCGAGCTCGCCCGCCAGGTGGAGGAGCGTGACGTCTCCCTCATCCTGATCGGAAATCCGCTGCACATGAGCGGCGTCGAAGGCCGCCAGTCCGCCTGGGTGCGCGAGTTCGCCGGCGCGCTGACCGCGCGCGTCGGTCGTCCCGTGCGCTTGTGGGACGAGCGCCTCACCACGGTGGAAGCATCCCGCGTCTTGCGCGCCAGTGGCATCAGCATCGCGAAGCGCGCCCGCGCCGTCGACCGGCTCTCCGCCGTCATCCTGCTGCAGAGCTACTTGGATTCCCTGTGACGCTCTTTCGCCGGCTCGCGCTGGTCCTCCTGTGCGCCATGGCCGCGGCGGCCTACATCGGGATCAACCTGAACACGTCCTACGCCGGCTTCAACCACGAGGCCTTCGTCGATCTGCCCAAGGGCACCGGCGCCCGTCAGATGGCCGCGATGCTGCAGCGCGCCGGCGTCATCCGCCACTCCTGGATGTTCCTGATCGCACGCGCCCTCCGCCACGGCGCCACCCTCCAGGCCGGCGAATATCGTTTTGCCAAGCCGGCCTCCGTGCTGGATATCTTCGGCCGCATCGTGCGCGGCGACATCTTTTATTACGAGCTGGTCGTGCCCGAAGGCAAGAACATGTTCGACATCGCCACGGCGGTCGAGCGTCTCAGCCTGTTTTCGGCGGAGCGATTTCTGGAGGCCGCCCGCAAGCCCGCGCTGATCCGCGATCTCGACCCGCAGGCCCCCACCTTGGAGGGCTACCTGTTTCCGAATACCTACCGCTTGAGCCGCACCACCACACCCGAGCAATTGTGCCTGACGATGACCGGCAAGTTCCGCGAAGTCTGGCGCGGCCTCCACACCGATGCCTCGGTGCACCGCACCGTCACGCTGGCCTCGCTTGTGGAAAAGGAAGGCAAGCTCCCCGGCGAGCGGCCCGTCATCGCCTCCGTTTTTGCCCGCCGCCTGGCCCTCGGGATGAAGCTCGATTGCGACCCGGCCACCATCTATGCAGCCCTGCTCGCCGGTAATTATCGCGGCGCCATTCACAAATCCGACCTGGCCAGCGGCGACCCTTACAATACCTACCAACATGCGGGGCTGCCGCCCGGACCGATCGCCAACCCCGGAGTCGCCTCCATCGCCGCCGTCCTCGACCCCGCCAACACGGACTATCTGTATTTCGTGGCGCGCGCCGACGGGTCCGGTGGCCATAACTTCTCCGCCAACCTCGCCGCGCACCAGGCTAATGTCGTCCAGTACCGTCGCGCCACCGCCCGGCGGCCCTGACAGCATTTGACATCGGCTTTAGGATAAACTGAGTTAAGGCTGCCCGCCTCGAGAACCGCTCCTGGTTTTCCGGTGGCGCGGCCGCGAGCCGCAATAACGACATTCAAGCGCCGCGCGAATTGCGCGGCGGTTGACGCGATTGCCACCCGGCAACTCCAGAGTCGAGCGCCTCAGAAGGAAAGTAAATGGAAGACAAACTCAAACTGGCCGTGTTCATCGACTTCGATAACATCGAAATCGGCGTCAAATCCACCTTACATCGGGAATTTGACGTGGCCGCCGTCCTGGATGCGCTGAAGGAACGCGGTGAAATCGTCACCTGCATCGCCTATGCCAACTGGGGACGGCAAGAAGCCGCCACCCGCGCCATGACGGAACATGCCGTACAAATGGTGCAGCGCGACCCGTCCCCGCGCGGCGACAAGAACGGTGCGGACATCAACCTGGCGCTCGACGCGCTGGAGATGGCTTTCACCCACGATCACATCAATGCCTTCGCCATCGTCAGCGGAGACAGTGATTTCATGGCCCTGCTCAACAAATTGAAACAATACGATAAGCGCGTATTCGTGCTGGGTGGGAAGGCCTTCACCAGCACGATTCTGCAAAAAAACTGTCACGAGTTCATCAGCTACGAATCGCTGCTGGATGAGCCGAAACCGGTCCAGATGCCGCAGCCGCGGACCGCCCATCAACCCGCCGGGCAGCCGCCGCAACAACAGCAGCAGCAGCGTGGACCCCAGGCGCACAGGCGTCCGGCACCACTGGATCTGGCGCAGGCCATGCCGCTGGTGGAGCGCGCCCTGCAAGCCCTGGAGCGCCGCAGCGTGCGCCCCCAGCTTGGGCTGTTGAAATCCACTATGCTGCAGCTCGATTCCGCCTTCAGCGAGAAAGCTTACGGGTCGGGATCTTTCACGGATTTCGTGGAGAAGCTGCAAAAGGCCAACTACGTCCAAGTCACCGGCGGTGAAGGCCGCTACATGATCAAGCGCATTGGCGCGGTGGGTCCCGAGAAGACCACCGTGCGCCCCGAGGCCGCCCTGCCAGTCCTGCGCGATGTGTTGGAGACGCACCGCATGGAAGTGGACGAGGGCGTGGCATCCGACGCGCTCGCCGAGTGGGTGAAACAGGAACACCCCAACTACGACTGGAAGCAATACGGCTTTCAGGAATTCAGCGAGCTGTTGAACTACGCGCAGGACAAGCTGGTGGTACGCATCAATCCGGATGAAGAGAAGGGACTCATGGTATACCTGGGTCCCGAGTTCCATCCGCCGGCGCCGCCCGAGCTGCCGCCGGAGCCGGCCATTGAAGAGGAAGTCGAAGAGCCGCAGCCGATTGTGGCCGGCCAGCCCACGGCCGCCGGGATCATCCCGGAGACGCCCCCGCCCACGCGCGGCCGGACTACCCGCAAGAGCACGCAACCCAGGTCCGCCGGGCCGCCGAAAAAACGCGCTCCCAGGCGCAAGAAGCCGGAGGCCACCGTAGAATAGGTTGGGGGGCGGCGCAGCCTCGCGTCGGCCCGCCGTCGAACCGAAGAACGTGACCGGCGCTGGCGCGCTGTCCGTCCGAAAGCATAGGAGGTCATCATGGAACGGCGTGATTTCGTGGCCGCCACGGCGTGGTCGGCTCTTTCCGCATCCAGAATCCTAGGCGCAAACGACCGCGTCATCGTAGGCCTGGTCGGCTGCGGCGGGCGCGGTCGGCAAGTCATGCGCGGCCTGCTGCAGGCGCCCAATACGGAACTGGCCGTGGCCTGCGATGTGTACGATCCCAACGCCGAGCGCGCTGCGAACGATCTGGCGGGCGGCCACGCCAAAACGCTCAAGGACTTTCGCCGGCTCCTCGATATCAAGGAAGTGGACGCCATCATGGTGTCCACTCCCGATCACTGGCACTCCATTCCCACCGTGCTGGGCCTGGAAGCAGGCAAGCACGTTTACGTGGAGAAGCCTTTCGCGCTCACCATTCGCGAAGGACGCGCCATGGTGGATGCCGCCCGCCGCACGAAACGGATTCTCTTCCCGGGCACCCAGCACAGGTCGGCGCCGCATATCGCCGAGGCCGCGCGCATCGTAAGCAGGGGCGAGATCGGCGACGTCTCCTTCGTGCGTGTGTGGAACAGCGGAAATATCGCTCCCGACATCCAGAAGAAAGTGCCGGACTCCGATCCGCCGCCCGGCCTCGATTGGGATTTCTATCTCGGGCCATCGCCGCAAGCCCCCTTCAACCGGATGCGCTTTCTCACGAATTACCGGGTCTTTTCCGATTACGCCGGCGGATACATCACCGATTTCGGCAATCACCGCATCGACAGCGTCCACCAGATCATGGGCGCCTCCGGCCCGCACACGATCTCGGCCGTGGGCCGCCGCCTCTGCCATGCGAATGCCGGCGACATCTTCGACCTGCACGTGGTCACGTATCAATACCCGGGCTTCATCATGGAGTATGCGGCATCTTGGGTGAATAGCCACGGCATCGGCGGCCGCTCTCCGGGGATGAAGTATTACGGCATGCGGGGCCTCTACAACCGTCCGCATGGGTTCGCCTTCTATGGCACTAAGGCGGCGCTCTACGTGGACCGCATCGGCTACGAGATCTTTCCCGAAGTCGAGCCGGGAGCGCCCTACGCTGCCGCGCCGGCCGTCGAAAGCGCGATCAAGTATCGCGCGGAGCGGAAGACCTTCCAGGGCGCGGACGCCACCGCCGAGCACGCGCAGAACTTCGTCAAGCAGGTGCGCATCGGGACGAAAGGCGCGGTCGATGAGATGGTGGGCCACAGTGCCACCGCCGCTTGCCATCTGGGTACCATCGCCGCCAAGGTGGGCAGAACGCTGCATTGGAACCCGGAGAAGGAAGACTTCGAAAACGATCCGGAAGCGTCCAAGCTGTTGGTGCGTGAGCTGCGGCAGCCGTATGATCTGATTCGAATCTGACCGTGCGGGCGCGGCCCCCCGGGGTTTTGCTCAAGGCACGGGATCCGGCGTGCCAAGCGGAACTGCGGACGTACACGACCGGAGCCTCTTGGAGGTCAACACCAATCCGTGGCGAATGCCCCATTTCCGTACGGCTTGAATCGAGTACTCCGAGCAGGTTGGGCGGTAGCGGCAATGTATGTAAGGCTGCAGCAAGGGCCGCCCGTAGTGCTGATAGCCGTGAACCGCCGCGAGGTAAGCGCGGCCCGTGATCTGCTTGCTTGGCTGGCGGAACGAGTCCAGCGCGGCCAGAGCGTAAAGTAGCACAACCGGCGCTAGGTAAGTTCCCGGCCGCTTTAGGCGTTCCCGCAATGCGGACATTTTGCGCTTGCCTGCAGCCGCTGGTTGTTGCAGCTAGGGCAACGGATCAGATTGCCTTGGGGCCGCGAGAAGATGTAGATAATCAGGCCGAGGACGCTAGTAAACATGACTAGTATCATCCAAATTACAGCACTGTCCATCCCCCGCGATTTCGCGTCACGCGCCACCCAAATCAGCAGTGCGATGTCCAGGACGATGATCGCAATGGGGATGAAGATCAACGAACCGCAAAGGGCGCACCCGGCGGCTCCCGCAGCCGGATTCGGCTCACTCTGCGCCCATACAGCGGGGCAGAGGAAGAGGAGACCTGACAACGTTCCCGTGAACCTTTGACCTGTGTGCATCCGGCGTATTCTCCTTTCGATCAGGTGCTCGAAGCACAAGCGGACGGTCCCCTAGCGCCGCGTGGGCCGCGAAGCGGTAACCTAGAACTGTATCGTAACTTACAGCCGTTGGCAAGCTGCGGATACTCTTTGCGCGCATCGCGAACCGATCCCATGGCGGCGCTTCGTGCCAACTAAATCGGTCCTCCATTAGCGCATCCTTGTCGTGCGGCAAGGGCGCCCCGGCAGCCGACAACCAGCACCCAGCCCGCAAGCCGCCGTACAATGAAAAGATATGGGGCCAAGCCGCTCCGCGGGGTTCGCGCTCGAAACAGATCCTTCGCAGTACCGCCACTGGCGCCTCGCCGTGGAGCCGCCGCTGGCCACGTTGACGCTGGCGGTGTCCGAAGAGTCTCCCATCGTCCCCGGCTACAAGCTCAAGCTCAATTCCTACGATCTGGGCGTGGATATCGAACTGGCCGACGCCGTATCGCGGCTGCGCTTCGAGCATCCCGAAGTGCGCGCCGTCATCATCACCGGCGGCCTCGATCGCGTTTTCTGCGCGGGCGCCAACATCCATATGCTGGCCACTTCCACCCACGGTTTCAAGGTCAACTTCTGCAAGTACACCAACGAAACCCGCTTGGCCATTGAGGACGCCGGCGCGCACAGCGGACAGCATTACATCGCCGCGTGCAACGGCACCACCGCGGGCGGCGGCTACGAACTGGCGCTGGCTTGCGAGGAAATTTACCTGGTGGACGATGGCAACTCCGCGGTCAGCCTGCCGGAAGTACCGCTGCTGGGCGTGCTGCCGGGCACCGGCGGCCTCACGCGCGTGGTCGAAAAGCGCAAGGTGCGGCGCGACCTCGCGGATGTCTTCTCCACGCTGGCCGAAGGGATCAAAGGGAAGCGCGCGGTGGAGTGGCGCTTGGTGGACGGCGTGTTTCCGCGCAGTCGTTTTCAGGAGGCCGTGCGCGCGCGCGCCATTGCGCTGGCCGCCGAAAGCCCGCAGCCGAAGCAATCTGGTATCGCACTGGACGCCCTCGCGCCCGAAGTGACCGCTGACTCGGTGCGTTACCGCTACGTCGAGATCAAACTGAATCGCGAAGGCCGCACAGCCGAGCTGACAATACACGGTCCCGTGGGCACCCAGCCCGATACGCCGGAAACCATCCACGCCGCCGGGGCCGATTTCTGGCCGTTGCGCGCATTCCGTGAGATCGATGATGCACTGCTGCGCCTGCGCTTCGAGAATGATGAGATCGGCCTGGTCCTGCTGAAGACCCGCGGCGATCTCGATGCCGTCCGCCAAATCGACACGACACTTTACCAGCTTCGCGAGAACTGGCTCGCAAACGAAATCCTGCTGCTGATGGCCCGCACGCTGCGCCGTCTGGACCTCACCGCGCGCAGCCTGTTCGCGATAGTCGACGAAGGTTCCTGCTTCGCCGGTAGCCTCCTCGAAATCGCGCTGGCCGCCGACCGCATCTACATGTTGCGCGATGGCATGCTGCATAATGCCGCGGTACGCCTCGCATCGTCTGCGCTAAATGGCGGCCTGCTGCCGATGACTCACGGCCCGTCGCGCCTGCAAGTGCGCTTCATGGCCGACCCCGCGCGCGTGGACGACATCGTCGGCGAATCCGAACCCCTCGACACGGACGCGGCTCAAGAAGCCGGGCTGGTCACCGCCGCAGTGGATGAAATCGACTGGGAAGACGAGTTGCGCGTAGCCATTGAGGAGCGCGTCAGCCTGTCGCCCGATGCGCTTACCGGCATGGAGGCCAACCTGCGCTTCGCGGGCGCCGAAAATGCCGACAGCAAAGTCTTCGGCCGCCTTTCGGCTTGGCAAAACTGGATCTTTTCGCGCCCCAACGCCACCGGCGAGCGCGGCGCTCTCACGCTCTACGGCAAGCCGGAGCGGCCTCAATTCAACTGGCGGAGGACCTAGATGTCCCTCTACGAACGCATCCCGAACAACGTCGATCTCTCGAACGACAAGCGCCTCCTGCGCGCACTGGAACACTGGCTTCCCAACTACATGCAGTGGTGGAGCGACATGGGTCCCGAAGGCTTTCAGGCGGACGATGTGTACCTGCGCACGGCAACATCCGTGGAGGCGGGCGGCTGGGCGCATTTCGATTACGTGAAGATGCCGGATTATCGCTGGGGCATCTTTCTGGCGCCGCCGGAACACGATCGGCGCGTGGGCTTTGGCGATCATATGGGTCTGCCCGTGTGGCAGGAAGTGCCCGGCGAATATCGCAACATGCTGCGGCGGCTAATCGTCACGCAGGGCGACACCGAACCGGCCAGCGTCGAACAGCAGCGCCTGCTGGGCCAATCCGCGCCCAGCCTGTACGACCTGCGCAATCTGTTCCAGGTGAACGTGGAGGAGGGCCGCCACCTGTGGGCCATGGTCTACCTGCTGCATTCCTATTTCGGACGCGACGGCCGCGAAGAGAGCGAAGAGCTGCTGGAGCGCCGCAGCGGATCGAGCGACAAGCCGCGCATCCTGGAAGCGTTTAACGAGCCGATTGAAGACTGGCTGTCGTTCTACATGTTCACGACGTTTACCGATCGCGACGGCAAGTATCAGTTGCTGGCGCTGGCGGAAAGCGGATTCGATCCCCTGTCGCGCACCACGCGCTTCATGCTTACTGAAGAAGCGCATCACATGTTCGTGGGCGAATCCGGTGTGCGTCGCGTGGTGCGGCGCGCCTGCGAGATCATGCGCGAAACCGGTGACGACGATGTGCGCCGCCAGGGCGCCATCGATCTGCCGACCGTGCAGAAATATATCAACCTATGGTTCAGCCTGAGCCTGGATCTGTTCGGTGGCGAGGTTTCCAGCAATGCCGCCAGCTTCTTCAGCGCCGGGATGAAGGGGCGCGCGCAGGAGCCCAAGTATACGGACCACTTGGCGCTCGAAGGCTCGTATGCAGTCGCCGGCGAGGAGATTCCGTTGCGCAATGCCATGAACGAAGTGCTGCGCGACTCGTACATCGAAGATTGCGAGAAGTGCCTGGAGCGCTGGAACCGTGTGATTACGGAGCACGAGATTCCTTACCAATTGCGCCTGCCCGACCGGCGCTTTCACCGGCATATCGGCGCTTACGCGGCGCACCGCTTCGATCCGGCGGGCCATCGTCTAAGCGCCGAGCAATGGGACGAAAGCCGCGACGAATTCCTGCCCGGCGAAAAGGACTCCGCCTATATCCGAAATCTCATGGTGCCGGTGATGGAGATCGGCAAAATCGCGCACTGGATTTCCAAGCCGACTACCGGGATTCATGGCATGCCGTTCGAGTTTGAGTACGTGCGCCGGGAGCAATAGGGATCTGCACGCAACTACGATTCAGCCGGAATAACCGTTCGGGCCAACTGGCTGAGTTTCACCCTATACTGTTTCTGCACCCTTCTGTTTGGGTTGTCGATTTCCGCGCCTGACGTCTTATTAAGACAGAGAACCTCGCTGTGGGCGTAGTTGAGATCGAGAGGTGTATGCGCCAAATCGAATCCAAGCATCCGCCCATCCCCTGTCGCAAGGTCCATCCGAGCCTCGCTTACCGTGAATTCGAGCACTCCCCAGCCTTCGAATCGCCGTTCTTCTCGATCATGCCAGAGAACATCATCCGGTTCGCTGCAGCTTCCACGGTTTACAGAGAACCGCGGAAAAGGCAATCCGATGTTACTGAGCACACCGTCCACGAAGTGCCTGAGCTGGTAACGGCGGTACAAGGCTTCGCCACCGCCTGTAAATGGGAGCTTGGCCCTTCCCGCCGCCAGCATTCGTTCCGGACGTTCAGGCGTCGAAGTGGGCACGGATCTGCCTGATAGCCTCCGTAATCGATTCCGTGTCGGAATTCACTTCCCAGACGCAGGGATCGGATCTTCCCCGATATGCCGTTGCGAGGATTTCCTGATCGTTGAAGATTTCGATATCTGCGTATCTGTCCGCATCGATGAAACAGATCCCGATACCACCCTCGGCCGAAGGAACAATCCTGCTCGGGGGCAGCATCGCACTGCGCAAGAGTTTCAGGATACGTTCCGCGGTTGCGATGGAAGCCGGACTTGGAGCGGCCGCGCGATAGGAATCCCATCCATCCTTTAAGTCGGCCAATCGGGCGAGTTCGTCACCGAGTGTCGAGAACTGTTGTCTTGCTTGCCAATATACACTGCGTTCGTTCGGGACTCGAATTAGGGCCAACGCCGGGCCACGGTACTGGGTCATATCAGACCCCATATTCTCGTGCAACGGCGGGTGTCGGAGCCCGTCGACTCGATCCATCTGTGCGATCGGAACGGGCATCTAAATGATCATCCTCCGTGTTTCATTCGTAATACATGCTTCGAAAACTGCATTCTTGCGGCCTCGCAGGACTTCCAATAATCTCCATATCTCCTCGTCTGACTGCAGGCCGACATCCTGCACGAAAACATCAATGTCGAGCGCGACTGAACAAGTGTGTTCATCTGGTGGGCCTACCATGGCTTGGGTCAAAACAAGTTGTCCACCGATGTCTACCTGAGGTATGCGGGTCTGCATGAAGAATCCGGCCAAGCCCTGGGGGAGATCGGTCGACACTTCCGGATACGTCCGCAAATAGTCCCTGACGTCCCGCATTGGTAAGGGTATATTGATCTGGTTAATGTAACGTAGTGCGAGTCGGGTAATCACCGCTGGTCCGGCGACCGGGCGATAAACGCCCCAGAGCCGTCTTGCTTCGTCCCGCAGTTGTCCCCAATTTTCGTACGGAGCCAACCGGCTGAACGTGAAGCCATTAAGGCGGAACTGTGCTACTTGCTTCTGGTTCTGGCTGTAGAAAATGACCCCGATAGCATTCTGCATCGCGGCTGCACCAACCTGTTCTCCCGCCGAGAATTGGCCTTTGAACTCGAGACTGGGTGCCGCTCTGGGGTAATCCGCGCGAATTTCCTTAGGCATGAGCCGGAGATCCTCGACCTTGACACTTGGCGGCGCGGTTAATTGAATATCGATCAGCGCTTCAGTAATTGGCGCACGCGTGTAGTGCCGATGCGCGGCGGCGCTGTCGGGCGTCGATTCCAGCATTTTACTGGCGCCCGACAGCTATGGCATGCATGTGCGAGCGTTGCGCGGCCTGCTCAAGACCGAGTAGTTTGTCAGCCACCATTGTCATTTTGGCACATTTATGCTGTCCTTAGCCAAGGCGGTCGGACACGGACTCAAATCGGTCCGCTATCCTGATAATCGCGATTTAAGACGACGACGAGCGGCCCAACACCGACTCCATCCACCCCTCAAACCGATCCGTCATCCTAATAAACGAAAATTCCCCGGCCCGCGCGCGAACCACCCGCCGGTCCAGCCGAACCGCCGCCCGCACACCTTCTGCCAAAGCCGCAACGCCCTCCTCCCGTGGCACAAGAATGCCGCTTCTGCCATGCTCGACAATCTCCGCGGGGCCGCCTCTGTCGTACGCCACCACCGGCGTGCCGCAAGCCATCGATTCAATGACTGTGTTCCCAAAAGCCTCGATCCAGCGCGGCGTAACCAGCGTGGCGCGCGCGTTCGCGTAACAACGCTGCAATTCCACCGGCCCCAGGAAACCGTGATAAAGCACACCCGCGCCGGCATCGTGCATCACCGCCCGCCAATACCCCTCATCCTGGATCTTGCCGCAGACGTCCAACGGCATGTCGAGTGCGCGAGCCACTGCGATGGCATCCTCCAACCCCTTCTCCGGCGAGATGCGCCCGGCCCAACAGAGTCTGTCCCCCGGCTGCGCATTAAATTGGAAAACCGCGGTGTCCACGCCCCCATATAGAAGATGTATTCGCTCGCTTTCGAGGAACGGATAGGTCCGCGCCTGCACGCCCGTATACAGCGCCAGATTCAGTCCGCCCTCCCGCCAACGCTCTTCGATAATCCTATCCACCTCATCCATCGCGGAACAGATGGTGATCCAATGTCCTACCGGTGTGCTGAAAAAAGGAGTCAGATAAAACGGCAGCCAGTCATAACTGGCGCCGATCGCCACATCGTATTGGCGCTGCAGCCGGAGCGCCTGGTCCCACATATTCTCCAGCACTCCGCCGGTCCGCGCCGCGATGATCCCAGACCGCTCTGCGCGCGTGGCGCTCGGATTGAGTTCGCCCGCCACCTGATACACTGTGACTCCCGGCACGACGCTTCCAGCCGGCGCGACTATGCCCACCGTGTACCCGCGCTCCACGAGTATGGGAGCGAGATTGAGCAGGTGAGTTTCCACGCCGCCGGCTTCGCCCGAGCCGACGGGGCCCACGGGAGGCGCGACAATCAAAATGCGGCAGGGGCGCAAGCTTTCTTATATGCCGAATCCGCCGCCCGAAGCAAGCCGGCGGCCGCCTTGGTTTATTTGTTGAGACGTTTGGAGCCGCATCGGCACAAAGATTCAGGCGCGCTGTCTCCGGGTCTCCGAATCGCAAAACAAAATAGCTTTGTTCGCAAAACCGATGCACAACTTCGCACAACTTGGCCCCATCAGGTTCTCAAGAATAGCTGTAACCTACTGTCAAATAATGAAGTTATGCACAACTGGCTCCGCTCTTCAATTTTTTGCATTCGCGCCCGTGGGGCGGGCGTCCGCGCCTGTTCTATCCCCTCAAACACCGCGCAGAAATTGGCTTCGTCGTTTTTGCAAGTATATGTAAGCAAGCAACTTATTGGCTTCGTTCGGCAATAAATGAGCTACGGCTACTTCGTTCCTCCGTCTTGCGTTCAACCGACCGCCAGACCCGCTCGCCCGCACCTCGTGCTCTACAATAATAAAGTGGGAACCGAAGCGGCGCTGCAAATGGCCGTCGAACGTCTGGCGCGCGTTCGAGCCGAAATCGCCAAAATCATTGTCGGCCAGGACGATGTCGTGGAAGGTGTGCTCATCTGCCTCCTGGCCTCCGGCCACGTGCTGCTGGAAGGCGTGCCGGGTCTGGGCAAGACCACCCTGTTGCGCACGTTGGCGCGCGCGCTGCAATTGAAATATTCGCGCATACAGTTCACCCCCGACCTGATGCCCGCCGATATCGTGGGCAGTATGATCATCGAAACCAGCGACCACGGCGCCAAGTTTCTGCGGTTTCAACCCGGTCCGATCTTCGCCAATCTGGTGCTGGCCGATGAAATCAACCGCGCCACTCCCAAGACCCAATCCGCCCTGCTGGAGGCCATGCAGGAGCGTACTGTCACCAGCGGTACCACCACTCACGAACTCGAACGTCCATTCCTGGTGATGGCCACCCAGAATCCCATCGAAATGGAGGGCACCTACCCGTTGCCCGAGGCGCAGCTCGACCGCTTCCTCATGAAAATCCTGGTGACCTACCCCACGCGCGAGGAACTGAACCGTATCGTGGAGCGCACCATTCAGCGGGAAGAGGCGCAGGTCAGTCCCGTCCTCGACCGCGACGCCATTATGGAAGTGCGCGCCGTATGCCGTGAAGTTCTGGTCGCGCCGCACGTGCAGGAGTATGCCATCCAACTGGTGATGTCCACGCAGCCGGAGCAGCGCGAAGCGCACGAACTGGCCCGCAACTACGTCCGCTATGGAAGTTCTCCGCGCGGCGCGCAGGCCCTGGTGGAGTGCGGGCGCGTGCTGGCGCTGATGCGCGGCCGCTACCATCTCAGCATCGACGATGTGCGGCACGTGGCGCGCGCCGTCTTGCGTCACCGCATCATCCTGAACTTCGATGCCCATGCGGACGGCCAAACGCCGGAAACCATCCTGAACACCATCATCCAGGACGTTCCCGCGCACGCCGTCGCGTAAGCCCGCCACCAGGTCATGGACTCCGCGCCCATTCTCGACCGCGACTTTCTGGAGAAACTTGAGCGGCTGGCCCTGCGCTGGCAAAAATCGTTTCCAGGCCTGGTCGGCGGGCACAACCCGTCGCGCTTTTCGGGAGCCGGGCAGGAGTTTCTGGATCATCGCAGCTTCCATCACGGCGACGATCTGCGCGCGGTGAACTGGCGCGCGTACCTGCGGCTGGAAAAGCTCTTCCTGAAAATGTTCCAGGTGGAGCCGCGGGTGCCAGTGCGCATGCTCCTGGATACCAGCGATTCGATGCGGGCCGACGGCAAATTCGATTACGCGCGGCGGTTGGCGGGCGCGCTTTGCTACGTGGGGATGGTGCGGCTGGATGCCATCGAATTGCACCCGTTTTCCAGCAAATTGGGACACCGGCATTTGTGCACGGGCGGACGGCATCGCTTCGGTCCGGTGCTGGATTCCCTGAGTGCTATGGAAGCCGGCGGCCCGACCGATTTCTTTGCCGTGATGCGGGAGTTCATTTCGCGCTATTCGCAGCGCGGTCTGACGATCGTGATTTCCGATTTTCTGGACGACCAGGGCTGCGAACGGGCCCTGCAGTTTCTGGCGGATTTCGGCCACGAGTTGATGTTGTTGCAGGTCTGGTCGGAGCAGGATCGCACTCCGCCCTGGGATGGCGAACTGGAACTGGAAGATGCCGAAACGGGTGGGCGCTTGAAAGTGCAGTTCGACCAATCGGCGCGCGCGCGTTACACGCAGGCATTCGACGAGTATGCCGCCGCCATCCAGAAGCTGGCGTTGCGCAACGGCGGCCGTTACGCCGGAGTCTCGACGGCGCAGCCGGTGGAGGACGTCGTCTTCGGGCCGTTGATGCGCGCACGGGGCGTAGCGTGACGAGAGACAAAATCCCCGTCCCCGGCCCCCGGCCCCCACCCCCGCCGAGCGAAGCGAGGTTCTGCCCATGCATCTGCTGAACCTCACTCTCGGGCAGTTCCTGGCTCTGTTCGGCTCCGTGTCCGCAGTGATGCTGGCGCTGTATCTGCTCGACCGCTCGCGCCGCAAACAGGTGGTTTCTACCCTGCGCTTCTGGGTGTCGGCCGAGCAGCCCACCCTGGTCGCGCGGCGGCGCCGCATCCAACAGCCGTTCTCGCTGCTCCTGCAACTGGCCAGCATTGCCTTGCTGCTGCTGGCCATCGCGCAGTTGCGCCTGGGCGCGCCGGCCTCCGCGCCCCGCGATCATGTCCTGATCCTGGATACCTCCGCCTGGATGGCCGCCAGAACATCCACGCGCACTTTGATGGACCTGGCCCGCGAACGCGCCCGCGCCTACGTCCGCGCGGTGCCCACGCGCGATCGCATTATGCTGGTGCGCGCCGACGCCCTGACTACCCCCGCCACGGCCTTCGAACCCGACCGCCCAAAACTGGAAGAAGCCATCGCCGCATCCCAGCCTGGCGCCACGGCCTTGAACCTGGACCAGGCGCTGGCCTTCGCGCGGCAGATTCAGGCTCAGAGCGGACGCCGCGCCGGAGAAGTGGTATTCGTCGGCACAGGCAAACTGGCCGAACGCGAGCCGGGCAAGCTGGGGCTGCGCAACCTGCGCTTCTTGAGCGTGCCGGATGCGGTCGAAAACTGCGGGCTGCGCCGCATCGGAGTGCGCCGTTCGACCGCCGATTCCGACGTGTGGGAGATCTACGTTTCGGTGCGCAACTACGGCGCTGCACCGCGTACGGTGACGCTTGCTCTCACCTTCGGCCCCTCGGTGGATGGTCCCGGCAATTTGCCGGCCGGCTCCCAGCGCTTGGCCCTTGCGCCGGGCGCGGATCGCGAAACCAGCTACCAGTTTCGCAGCCGCTCCGCGGGCTTTCTGCAGGCGCAGATCCTGCCGCACGACGCTTTCCCCGCCGACGATCGCGTCACGCTGCAATTGCCCGCCCAGCCGGTGCTGCGCGTGACGGTGTATTCCGCCGAGCCAGACCTGCTGCGCCCCGTGCTGGCCGCCAGCCCGCAGGTGGCGGCAACCTTTCGCGCCCCCGCCGAATACCATGCACAGGGCCCGGGATCGCTGGTAATCCTGGACCGTTTCCGTACGCCCACACCGCCGCACGGCGATTCCATTTGGATCGATCCGCCGTCGGGTGGCTCTCCCGTGCCGGTGCGCGCGCGCGTTTCGGATGCACCCCTCACGCATTGGCTCACCGATAATCCCCTGGGAGCGGGTTTGCGTGCCAAAGACCTGCGCCTGGAATCCGCTTCGGTTTTCGAAGCGGCGCCGGACGATCTGAAGATCGCCGAGGTGGCCGAGGGACCCGTGATCGTGGCGCGCCCCGGCAAGCCGAAGATCGTGGTGATGGGCTTTCATCCGGCGCTTTCGGCGATGCGCTATGCGCTGTCGACACCCCTGCTTTATGCCAACCTGCTGCGCTGGATGGCGCCCGAGATCTTCCGGCGCTGGGAATTGACGGCGGGCAGCGTGGGCACGGTGAAGGTCCCGCTCGATGCCGACGTGCGGCCAGCCGGCGTGCGCGTGCTGCGCGAGGACGGCAATCCCGCGCCCTTCACGCTGCGCGGCCAGTCGCTCGAATTCTTTAGCGGCACGGCCGGCACCGTGCGCGTGCTGGCCGGCGATCGCGAATATGTCTACTCGCTGACATTGCCCCAGCTTTGGGAATCCAAATGGGACGTTCCCCCCGAAACGCGGCGCGGCATTCCGAAGTTCGCCACGCCGCTGCGGGAGGCCACCGACCTGTGGCAATGGCTGGCGCTGGCCGGCGGCGCGGGATTCCTGGCGGAGTGGATCTTTTTCGGCCGTTTTCGCCGGCGTGTGGCGCGCGTCTCGCGGCGGCCCGTCGCCATGAAGAAGGCCTCGTGACCGTATGATATTTGGCGATTGTATAGCTGTTGCAGCAGGAGGCGTGCCGGGAAGAACCGGATTCAGGGCAACCAAAATCGCTAGTCTACGTGAACGCCATGCTCTGTGATCGGGTCATTCGCGAGACCGCTATGCGGTTGGTTTCGGTCCGCCACAACGCCGCCTCGCTCCGGAGGATGAATACCCGATGCAATCTTCGCGAATTGGCCAAGTATTTCAGGCGCGGTCAAGCGCCCATCGTTCAGCGCTGAGAACAGGTATTCAATTTGGAAAACGGCGTCGGTCAGATCCCCATCCCTCTGCCGATGCACGTCCCAGGAATTTTGGGCAAACCACTCCTCAAAGTTCTCGATGGATGTCTGACCATCGGCGCAGCGCTTCAATTGGTCTGCCAAGTCTTTGGAATGCAGCATGAGCCAACCGTCTGCACCCATTATACGCCTATGTCCCGAGCACTTGTGTGAGCTGTTTCGGCAAGAAGGGTTGCAAGCCAAAATCGAGACGAATGCGTGGAGAGAAGAGATCAGACGCCGGAGCCGAGAGGGATCCGAAACAACGTTTCTGGAGTTTACGGATTATAACGAAACCGCATCGTGGAGACTCAAGAACTATCGTGGATCGACAATACGACAGATGAGGAGCGCGCTCGTCTGCACCGGTACATTACAACAGAGGGCAAGATCGGAGCCAGCGGACTGCCGGACCCCAAGCGAATCCATTTGGAAAACGGGGCCAAGTACCATCTGACTCGCCCGCTAAGGCAAGAGCCGTGCGCAAAGTGCGGGAGAATCGGTCACGCCTGACCGAAGCGAAACCCCGAACTGGAGCCCGGCTCAGGGCCGTCTAAACCTCTATCTCACCGGGAAGACTAGGGAAGACTAGGGGCCCCGAGGCGTTGCGACGGAATCGGCGTTATCATGTTCGCAGGAATGAAACCACAACCGGCCACCTATGTACCGTCAACGCGCCAAGCACCAATGGTGCTACTGCGGCCCGTTTTGTCAGGCATGTGAAATCACGATGACCTTCGCCCACCCATGGTTGATTCCGCTGGCTCTCGCGCCGCTCGTATGGGCGGCCTGGGAATGGCGCAACTCCGCGCGGCGCGCTGGCTTGGTCATGAAAGCCTTGGCGCTGGCGGCGATCCTGCTGGCGCTCGCCGAGCCACGCGTCACATTTTACGAATCGAAGGTGGCCTTGGCGATTCTGGTGGATACGTCGGCCAGCGTTTCTCAGCAGGATCTGGACGCGGCTTCGGCGGCGGCGACGGCGGTCGAGCGGGGACGCGGGCGCAACTGGACGCAGGTGCTGCCATTCGCGCGCGCGCCGCGCAATCCCGCGCCGGCGGAGCGCACCGGGCGGGCCTGGAAACTGGGATACAGCGCGGGCCCAGCCTCGCACGGCACGAATCTGGAGGCCGCGGTTCGCGCAGGACTGGCCACATTGCCGGCCGGCCTGGTGCCGCGCGTTCTCCTGATTTCGGATGGTAACGAGAACCAGGGCAGCATCACGCGCGCCATCTGGCAGGCGCAGCAACGGGGCGTGCCCATCGACGTGATTCCGTTGACCGGACGACCGCGTCCCAGCCTGGTCCTAGAGTCGGTGAGCATGCCCGCGCAGGTCTTCAGCGGCGAGCGCTTTCCCGTGGATATCACGCTGGATTCTCCGCGCGCCGCGCAAGCCACCGTGGAGATGACCGCCGAAGGCAAGCCTCTGGGCGCCAGCCGCGTGAATCTGATCGCCGGCACGAACCAGTTCCGCGCGCACGCCAGCGTCAGCGCCAATGGAGTGATCGAGTTAGCCGGCCGCGTCAGCGCACCCGGCTTGGGAGAAGCGCATTTCGACGCCGCTCTCACCCTGCGGCGGCCGCGCGTGTTGCTGATCACCAACGACCCAGCCGACGCCGAAGCGCACCTGCTGCGCACGCTCGAAGCCAATCAATTCGATGTGCAGCGCGCGCCCGCCGGTCTGCCGGACAAACTTGACGACTATCAATTGGTGGTCTTCAATAATTGGGATATGCAGAGCGTTCCGCTGCCCCGCAAGACCGAGATCGAAGCGTTCGTCAAGCGGGGCGGCGGTCTGTTATGGATCGGGGGCGACCGCAATGTCTACGTAGAGAAGAAGGAGGAGGACGCGCTGGAGCGCACGTTGCCCGCTAAACTCGCGCCGCCGCGCACGCCCGAAGGCACGGCCGTGGTGCTGATCATCGACAAGTCTTCTTCCATGGAAGGCAAGAAGATGGAGTTGGCGCGCCAGGCGGCCGTCGGCGTGGTGGAGAATTTGCGGCCCGTCGATCAGGTGGGCGTGCTGATTTTCGATAATTCGTTCCAGTGGTCCGTGCCGCTGCGCCGCGCGGACGACCGCACTTCGATCAAGCGGTTGATCTCCGGCATCACGCCGGATGGCGGCACGCAGATTGCGCCCGCATTGACCGAAGCCTACCGTAAGATTCTGACGTCGAAGGCGGTCTACAAACACATCGTGCTGCTGACGGACGGCATCTCGGAGGAAGGCGACAGCATGACGCTATCGAAGGATGCCGTAGCCAACCATGTCACTATTTCCACGGTCGGGCTGGGGCAGGATGTGAATCGCGCCTTCCTCGAGAAGGTGGCGCAGCTTGCGCAAGGCAAAGCCTATTTCCTGAACGACCCGTCCGGTCTGGAGCAGATCGTGCTGCGCGACGTAAAGGAGCATACCGGCTCCACGGCGGTGGAGAAGGACGTGCATCCCGAGGTGGTGAATCGCGCCGAGATTCTGGACGGCGTGGGCATCGAGACTGCGCCGCCGTTGCGCGGCTATGTGCGTTTCATCGCGCGTCCGACGACGGACCTGATCCTGCGCGCCGGCCCGGAAGATCCGCTGCTGGTGCGCTGGCAATATGGCCTGGGCCGCGCGGCCGTGTTCACCTCCGATGCCAAGAACCGCTGGGCCGCCGCCTGGGTGATTTGGCCGGGATTCGACAAGCTGTGGGCCAACATCTTCCGGGACCTGCTGCCGCACGCCGAATCGAGCGAGGCCGCCGCCGAATTCGATCGCGCCGCCAATGAGTTGGTGGTGGATTACCATCTGGGCCGCGACGTTACGGAGCCGCCCGCGATTCCCGATATCTTCGCGTTCGGACCGAGCGGTTTTGAGTCGCCGCTGAAGCTGGCCAAGGTAGCGGCCGGACACTATCGCGCGCGATTGGCTATCGGCGAGCGGCAGGGGTTGTTCCGCGTGCGGCCACTGGCGGAATCGCGCGCCTTTCCGGAAGTGGGCTTCTACCGGCAGGAAGACGAGATGCTGGAATATGGCGCGAACGATCAGTTGCTGCACCAGGTGGCGGATGCCACCGGCGGGCGCTACAATCCGGCGCTGAACACGATCTTCGATTCGACCGGACGAGCGATTCCAGCGATGCTCGACTTATGGCCTGGACTGCTGGCGCTGGCCCTCGCGCTGAATCTGGCGGAACTGGTGTTGCGGAAGTGGCGCGGGTTGTGGGAAGGCTTGCTGGGGTGGCGGCGGCGCGCGGCGGAAGCCTAGCCGCACGCTCGCCTCAGTTGCGGTTTAATAGTGGTAGGCGAACGAACATGGAGCAACAAGTCGACAAATTGCAAATCAGCGCGGAGGGTGTCGTTGCGCTGCCGCACTCGCTAATCAGCACCCTCGACCTACGATTGGGGGACGAGATTCTCGCTCGTGTGGATGGAGCGAAGATCGTACTGCATCGCATGAATCCCCATCGCGGCTCACGCTCCGAGCCAAGGCCGGTCGGATTCGGGAGGGGAGATTTCCGTCTCCCGGAGGGTTGGGATGCTCCAATGAACGACGATGAGGTCGATGACTTCCTGAATGAGCGTTGAAGCGGCCGACTTCGACGAAAATTCGGGGAGGGTTGCGCCCGACATCTACCTGCTGGACACGTCCACGCTCCTTTGGTTGATCATGGATCCCGGTCGCCTTTCGGAAACAGCAAGGGCCGTTTGGCAGAACCCGGAAAAACTGATTGCGGTCAGCGTGGTTTCATATTGGGAAATCGCGATCAAGGCGAACAAGAAGATTTTTGACATCGACGACGTGCCGGGGTGGTGGGACCGCCGCGTGTTGCCGTTCATCGACCTGGAACCGGTTTCGGTCCGGCAAGAGCACGTCAGTGAATTGAGCAGTTTGCCGGACATTCACAAAGATCCCTTTGATCGAATGCTTATCGCCCAAGCCCGCACAGAGGACATGTCGCTCGTAACCTGCGATGCGCTTATCAGAGCGTATCCAGCCGTGCGAATCTTATGGTGATGAGCCCGCAATACCGGGTTTGCTGTACGGAATACCTGCCCCACCAACGAACAACGCAATCCCGCAAGTGAACAGCCGCGCGGCGCGAGGCGTTGATGGCATTGGGCTTTTCCGAGGAACGACGCGTGCATTCGTTCCCTTCTATGCGCACCCTTACTCAGGATCTCCGGTACGGCTTGCGGCTTCTGGCACGCAGTCCCGGCTTCACGGCCATCGCCCTGCTGACGCTCACGCTGGGCATCGGCGCCACGGCGGCGATCTTCAGCGTGGTTGACGCCGTGCTGCTGCGGGCGCTGCCGTACCGCGACCCGCAGCGGCTGGTCACGGTTTTTGAAGATGACAGCGAGGTGGGCTTCCCGCGCAACACACCCGCCCCTGGAAACTACTCCGATTGGAAGGCGCAGACACAGATCTTCGAAGACGCCGCCGCGGCCGCGGAGTACGGCCGCTTCCACGTCTTCAACTTAACGGGAGACTCGGGCGCAGACGCCGGCGAGCCGGAGAAACTGCAGAGCGCGTCCGTCACTCAGAACCTGTTCGCGGTGCTCGGCGCGAAGCCCGCGCTGGGCCGCGTATTCCTGCCCGAAGAAGACCGGCCAGGCGGGCCGCACGTCGTCCTGATCGGCCACGGATTGTGGAAGCGCCGCTTTGCGGGCGACCCAGGCCTGGTGGGGAAGGCCATCGCACTCAACGGCGAGAAGTACACCGTAGTAGGCGTGATGCCGGCCGGTTTCGCCTACCCGTCCGCCAGCGCCGACATCTGGACGCCGATGGCCCTCACCCAGGATCAGATGGCCGATCGCGGAAACCATTACCTGGAGGTAGTTGCACGGCTGCGGCCAGGTGTCACTCTGGCACAGGCCAATGCCGGGTTACAGGTACTCGCGAAACGGCTGGCACAGGCGTATCCGGACACCAACGCCGGCATCCGGCGATTCTTCGCCGAGCCGCTGCAAGATACCTACACATACGGCGCGCGCACCGGATTGATCGTGCTGATGGCGGCGGTTGGTTTCATCCTGTTGATCGCTTGCGCCAACATCGCCAATCTGCTGCTGGCGCGGGCCACCGGCCGGCAGCGCGAAATCGCCGTGCGCACCGCGCTGGGGGCGGCGCGCAGCCGCATCGTGCGCCAGATACTGACCGAAAGCGCCCTGCTGGCGGCGGGCGGCGGCTTGTTAGGCATCTTGCTGGCGGATTGGTGCTTCAACTTCCTGAAGAACCTGATCCCCGTGGATCTTTCGCGCACGGTGTCGCTGGCGCTCGATCCGGGCGTACTAGCTTTCGCAGTGGCCATCTCACTCGCCAGCAGTTTGCTGTTCGGCATGGCGCCGGCCTTGCAAGTCTCGCGGATCGATTTGAACGTGGTGCTGAAAGAGGGTGGACGCGGCAGCTCCGGTCCCCGCCGCGGGGTGTTGCGCAATCTGCTGGTGATCGGCGAAGTGGCGCTCTCCCTGATGCTGCTGGTGGGGTCCGGACTGCTGCTCGAAAGCTTCGCCAGGCTGCGCGGTGTCGATCCGGGCTTCCGCGCGGACCATGTTCTCACTGTGCGCGTGGATGCGCCAGTGACCAAGTACGGCGAGTTTACGAAGCGCTCGGCGTTCTTCGAGCGCGTGCTGGAGCGCGTGCGCGCGCTGCCCGGCGTGCGGGCCGCCGGTTTCACCAGCGCATTGCCCCTGACTTGGGAGGGCGGCAGCAGCGGCTTCACGCCCGAGGGTGTGGCGCCGCGTCCGGATGTACCCTGGAGCGCCAATAACCGCGTGGTGACGTCCGGCTACTTCGAGGCGATGCGGATTCCGCTGCGCCGGGGGCGGTTGTTCCAGGACGCCGACGGGGCGCATGCGCCGCTCGTCGCTATCGTCAACGAAACCATGGCGCGCAAGTTCTGGCCGAACCAGGATGCGCTCGGCAAGCGCTTCAAGTTTGACGATTCCGGCGACAAGACGCCGTGGCTAAGAATTGTAGGCATCGTGGGCGATGTCCGCCAGATGCGCCTGAACGATCCGCCGCGCCAGGAGATGTATTTCCCCTACTGGCAGGCCAAGGACAACTGGATGGTGCTTCGCGATCTGGCAATTCACACCAGCGGAGATCCGCTGCGTCTCGCGGCCGCCACGCGGCAGGCGGTGTGGTCGATCGACAAGGACCAGCCGGTATCCAACGTGATGACGCTCGACGATCTGCTCGACCAGGAAGTCGCGCAGCGGCGGGTACAAGCGGCCTTGCTTGGCGGACTGGCCGCGCTGGCGTTGATCCTGGCATGCATCGGCATCTATGGCGTGCTCTCGTACCTGGTGACGCAGCGCACGCGCGAGATCGGCGTGCGCGTGGCGCTGGGAGCGAGCGCCTCGGATGTATTCCGCACCGTGGCCGGGCAAGGCATGACGCTGGCCGGCTTGGGCATCGCGGCGGGTCTGGCCGGCGCGCTGGCGCTGTCACGTTTGCTGGGCAGTCTGTTGTTCGGCGTGCGCGCCGGCGAACCGATGGCTTATGCCGGCGCCGTCGCGGTATTCGGGATGGTCGCCCTAATGGCCTGTTACTTCCCGGCGCGGCGCGCGGCGCGCGTGGACCCGATGATCACATTGCGGTATGAGTAGGCAGTGACAGCTTACATAATCAGCATGCAATCGCCATACGAGTAAAACCGGTAGCGCTGCTCCACCGCGTGGCGATAGGCGGCCAGCACCAGATCCTTGCCGGCGAAAGCGCACACCAACAGCAACAGGCTGGTGCGCGGCAGATGAAAATTGGTCAGCATCGCGCCGGTGGCGCGAAAATCGAAGCCCGGATAGATGAACAGGTCCGTCTCGCCGCTCGACTCGCGCAGGCCGCCGCCGCGCATCGCGCTTTCGATGCTGCGTACGCTCGTCGTGCCTACGGCCACCAGACGCCGCGCGGCGGTCATGCGCGCGGCGTTATCCGCCGTAATGCCGTAATGCTCGGTGTGCAGCCGGTGCCCCTCCACGCGATTGCCATGGCCCTGGCAATGGATGGGCTGAAAGGTTCCGAGGCCCACGTGCAGGGTCACAAACGCGATTTCCGCGCCCCGCGCGCGGCAGGCATCCAGCACTTGCGGCGTGAAATGCAGACCGGCGGTGGGCGCGGCAGCCGAACCTTTCTCGCGCGCGAACACCGTCTGGTAGCGCTCGCGGTCGGCGGCTTCGTCCCGCCGTTTGATATAGGGCGGCAGCGGCACGTGCCCGATCTTTTCGAATTCCTCGTAAACGTCGCGTTCGGTGTGGAAGCGCAGCGTGCGCTCTCCGAACTCGCGACGCGCGACGACTTCCGCCTCCAGGCCGCCCGCGAACCGCACCCTTTCGCCGACCCGCATCTTCTTGCCGGGACGCACCAGCGCCTCCCATTCCCGGGCCGCGCTGTCGACGGGCCGGAGCAGAAGAACTTCCGCTGCGCCGGTGCGGCCCGTGCGATGCCCGAACAGGCGCGCCGGAAACACGCGCGAATCGTTCAGCACCAGGCAGTCGCCCGGGCGCAGAAACGCGGGCAGGTCGCGAAACTGGCGGTCTTCCCAGGACCCGCGGCCGCGATCGACCACCAGCATGCGGGAAGCGGCGCGGTCGGCGAGCGGCGTCTGCGCGATCAACTCCTCGGGCAGCGTGTAATCGAACTCGGCGAGATCCATTTCTCACTGTATCGGAAACAGTGTGCCCTGCACTTCGCCTTCCCATAGCTCGGGACGATACTCGACGGGCGCGGAAGCCAGACCGTGCCGCTCGCGAATGCGGGCGACGCGTTCGCGCAAGCGGGCCTTATAGTCGGGGCCGAGGTACGCGCTGGTGGCGTAGAGCTTCCGGTACGGGCCGGCCAGTTTCGGAAATCGTCGCTCCAGGAACGGGAAGAAGATCTTCTGCGCGCAGGGCATCAGGAACAGCGGCCCGCCACCGAAATACTGCGCGCCTGCCTGGCGCGCGGCGGTGGCCAGGGCATCGAGGCTTTCTTCGGAGTCCGTGATCATCGGCAGAATGGGATTCGGGAAGACGCCGGCGGCGATCCCAGCTTCCGCGAGCGTGCGGACGGCAGCCAGCCGCAGGTCGGGGCGGGGCGCGCGCGGCTCCATCAATCGCGCCAGGCGGCGGTTGAGCGTGGTGACGGTGATATTGACGGCCAGCACGTTGCGGCGGGCGATTTCACGCAGCAGATCCACGTCGCGCGCGACCAGGTCCGACTTGGTGGTGACGGACAAGTGGCGTCCTTTCTCCTCCGCGAAGACTTCCAGGATCGCGCGGGTACGCCGGAAGCGCCGCTCGGCGGGTTGATAGGGATCGGTGGCCGTGCCCAAGGCGATGCGGTCGGCGCGATCGAGCTTGCGCAACTCCCGGCGCAGGATTTCCGGAGCGGCGGCCTTGGCGTAGATCTTGGACTCGAAGTCGCGCCCATCTTGCATCCCCATGAACTCGTGCGTGTAGCGCGCGTAACAGTATTGGCAGCCAAACTCGCAGCCGCGATAGGGGTTGATGGTCCACTGGAAGGGCATGCTGGGCGTGGTGCGATTGAGGATGCTGCGCGCGCCGATTTCGAAATACTCGACCGGGGCGCCCGCGGGGCCCTTGGCTTCCAGCAGTGTGCTTTGGGCGGCCATTTTAGCGATGCCAATCAGCTCGGGCATTTCTCTATTTTCGCTTTTTCTTCGCCATTACGCAAGGGGCCCTGTCGCCGACCCTATCGCCATTGAAAATGTATCCAGTGTGGCTATAATGAATCCATGAGGGACAGTCGACCGAGGCCGGATGCATTCCTGCCTTTGCCTCCGGCAACCTTTCACATTCTGCTCGCCGTGGCGGAGGCGGACCGGCACGGTTACGCCATCATCCAGGACGTGGCCGTCCGCACGAACGGCGAGCTCAAGCTGAGCGCCGGAACGCTTTACCGCTCGATCCAACGCATGCTCGAGCAAGGATTCATCGTGGAAACTCAGGAGCGTCCCGCGCCGGATCTGGACGACGAGCGCCGCCGGTACTACCGGATCGCGCCCTTCGGCGCCGCCGTGGCGCAGGCCGAGGCCCGCCGGCTCACACAGCTCGTGCGCATGGCGCGCGATCGGGGATTCGTGGCAGGAAGGGCATGATGCGCTGCTGCGGTCTTCTGCTGCGGCTCTATCCGGCGTCGTTCCGCGCGGAGTACGGCGAAGAGATGCGCGCGATCTGGGCCCGCCGCAGGCGCGATGCCTCCGGGCCGCTAGCGGCGGCCGCCCTTTGGATCGCGATAGCCTTCGAGGTTCTCTTCAATGCCGTGGCGGTGCACTGGGACATCCTGCGGCAGGACCTGCGCTACACGGTGCGCACGTTGGCCCGCTCTCCCGGATTCGCGCTCACCGCGATCCTGGTGCTGGCGCTGGGAGTGGGCGCCAATACCGCGGCGTTCTCGGTAACGGATTTCGTGCTGATCCGGCCCCTGCCGTTTCCCGAGCCGGAGCGGCTGGTGAAGCTGTGGGAGAAGCTGCCCGGTTACTCGAAGATGGAATTATCGCCCGCCAACTACGTCGATTGGAAACACACGAGCAAGTCCTTCGAAGGTATGGGCGCCTTTTGGGAAAATTCGGTGAACCTGGTGGGACAGGGCGATCCCGAGCGGATCGAGGGAGCGGCCATCACCGCCGATCTGCTGCCGCTACTGCGAGTTCAGCCCGCGATGGGGCGTCTGTTCACCGCCGCGGAGGACCGCGAGGGCGCGCCCGGCACGCTGCTGCTGAGCTACCAGTTGTGGCAGGCGGTATTCGGCGGCGACGCCAGTGTGATCGGGCGGCGGGTGAATTTGGACAACGAGCCGTTCGTGGTGATCGGTGTGATGCCGCGCGATTTCCATTTTCCGAGCCGCAACGCCGAATTATGGATGCCCATGCGATTCCGCGAGCATAGCGACGATTTCCGGGACCGCAGCAATAACTACTTGGAAGTCGTTGCGCGGCTGAAACCGGGTGTCTCGCTGGGCCAGGCCAGGGCGGAGATGGGCGTGGTAGCCGCCCAACTGGAGAGGCAATTCCCGAAAGAGAACGAGCAGACCACGGCTTCCGTCGACCTTTTGCGCGACGAGTTGTCGCAGCAATCGCGCCTGCTGCTGATGGCGCTAAGCGGCGCGGCGGTTTGCGTGCTGCTGATCGCCTGCGCGAATCTGGCGAACCTGCTGCTGGCGCGCGGGCTGGCACGCCAGAGGGAGTTGGCCGTCAGGGCCGCCATGGGCGCGGGGCGTGAGCGCCTGGTGCGCCAGTTGGTCACCGAGAGCCTGGTGCTGGCGCTGGCGGGAGGCGCGCTGGGCGTGCTGGTGGCTTTCGCCGCCGTGCCGCTGCTCGCCAGGCTGGTGCCCGCTTCGCTGCCGATCGCGCAGGCGCCATCCGTCGATCTGCGGGTGCTGATCTTCGCCGGCTTGCTATCCGGCCTTACCGGCATTGGCTTTGGCGTGTTTCCGGCGTTGCGAGCTTGCAGCCAGTCCGATCTGAGCGCGCTGCGGGAAGGGACGCGCGCGGGTGGAGGACGCAAGGAACGGTTACGCTCCGTGCTGGTAGTCGCCGAAGTGACGGCTTCCGTGGTCCTGTTGGTCTCTGCGGGTTTGCTGGTACGGGCGCTGTGGCGGATCGAAGCCACCGATCCCGGCTTCCGCACAGGCGGCGTGTTGACTCTGCGGACGGCGCTGCCGATGCCCAAGTACGAGCAAACCGCGCGCCGCGCGGGGTTCTACACGCGGGTGCTCTCCGCGGTGCAGGCTCTGCCGGGGGTTTCCAGCGCCGCCTATATCAGCTTCCTGCCGATGGTGATGCGCGGCGGAATCTGGCCGGTCGCCGTGGATGGCAAACCAGTTGAGGTGCAGAGATCCGGGTCGCATACAGCCAGCCTGCGGTTCGTGACGCCGGGATTCTTCGCCACTTTCGGAATTCGCCTGCACCGCGGGCGCGATGTCGGCGAATCGGATACCATCGATGCGCCGTTCGCGGCCGTGGTCAGCGAATCCTTTGTGCGCCGCTATTGGCCGAATGAGGATCCGCTGGGCCGGCATTTTAAGATGGCGTTTCACGACCGGGCGGTGGTGGGGGTGGTGGGCGATATACGGGTCCGCGGGTTGGAGAGGAATAGCGAGCCGCAGGTCTACCTTCCATACCGGCAGGTGGAGGGTGGGTGGTTGGAGGGCTATGCGCCCAAGGATCTCGTCATCCATTCCGCAACCGGACCGGGGACACTGCTCCCCGCCGTGCGCCAGATTATTCACAGCGCGGATTCCGAGCAGCCGGTCTCGGATGTGCGCACGATGGCGGACATTGTCGAGGAGGAGACGGCATCGCGCTCGGCGCAGGTGCGTGTGCTGGGAGCTTTCGCGGCGATCGCTTTTCTGCTGGCGGGCGTGGGCATTCACGGATTGCTGTCGTTCGCGGTGTCGCGGCGGACGCAGGAGATCGGCGTGCGCATCGCGCTGGGCGCGCAGCCAGGTGAGATCGTCAGGATGATCGTGCGGCAGGGCGCTCTGCTGGCGGGTGCCGGCGTGGTGCCGGGCGTCGTCCTGGCTTACGCAGCGGGGCGGGCGATGGAAGGGCTTCTGGCCGGCGTGCGCCCAGGCGACGCACTCACCTTCGCGAGCGTGATCGGCCTCTGTGTGTTGATGACCCTGCTGGGAAGTCTGCTGCCGGCGCTGCGGGCCGTACGCATCGACCCGATTGCGGCGATCCGGTCGGAGTAAGGTTCAAAGTTCACGCGGCGTCATCATAAACCATCACCACGCGCTTCCCGAGTGCTTCGAGTGCCGCCTGAATCTTCTCCGGCTTGGTGTCGTGGTTCGGGTCCAGCATGCGCCGCACAACGGTCTCGCGCACCTTGAGGCGGCGAGCCAGTTCCGACTGGCTCATACCAAGCTCCCGAATCGCCCAGTAGAGAGCAAGCTTAGCCACGATCCACAGCGGCACGGGCACGAGCTTTTGCCCGCGCTTCAAACGGGACGGCTTGGGTACGTTTGCCTTGTCGGCCATGGCGAACGCGATGCTGCTGCCCAGACAGTCAATCGCCTCCTCCATGGCTTCGCTCGCATCTGCCCCGTCCGTGTGGGCGGTGGGGAAATCGGAAAAGCTGACGAGAGATCGTCCGTCTTCGTCGCCGCTGAAAACCGCGGGGTAAGCGAAAGTGAACATCGGGTCTCCTTCTTTATAGGTCACGGGGTTCAATCCCCAGGTCGCGGCACATCGCCCGAAGCAGCCCCGTGCCCAGTTCCTTCTTTGGGTCCTTCAGGATCGTCGATTCCGCTTCGGGCCAAACGCGCCCGTGGCTACCTTTGCCGGGTCCTGGATCGTACTGAAAGCGAAGATTGCGGCGACGGGCCAAACGATGCAACTTCCGCAGAAACTCGCTTCCCTTCACGATCTGAGTATCGCACACATTTGTGCGAGCGGCGGTCGCAGCTCGAAGGGGGTGGCCAGGGTGCGTGTGGCACAGGTCCAGTGGTCGCCCTCCCGTAGCTCCATTCTCACCTGCGTGGCGCGGCGGGCGGTCCGGGCGCCAGACTCCTTAGCAATTTCTACAGTGGGCTGGCCGGAGTGAAGGCCGTTTTTCGTATCTAGTAGACACGCTACACAATAGTATAGTAGAATGTCTACAGAATGAGCGTCAAGCCGCCCACGCGCGTGGATCTTCTGCAAGGTACGCTCGACCTCCTGATCCTCCGCACACTGGTGGCCGGGCCCACGCATGGCCATGCTATCGCCAAACACATTCAGCGGACCTCGGAAGAGCTTCTCCAAGTCGAGACCGGTTCGTTATACCCGGCTCTCCATCGGCTGGAGGCGAAAGGCTGGATCGCCGCCTCTTGGGAGCTATCCGACAAAGGCAAGCGGTCCAGGTATTATCGCCTCACGCCGCTCGGACGGAAACAGCTCATTACCGAGCAGTCCAAATGGCAGGCGTTCGCGCGCGCCATGGGGTTGATTTTGAATCCAGTCGATCGGGAGGGACAATGAAGCCATTTTTTCGCAAATTGAAATGGTTGACGGAGCGCCGAAGCAAGGAGGCCGATCTCCGCGAGGAACTCCAGTTCCACCTTGATGCGGAAGCGGAACAGCGTGAAGCGGAAGGGCTGGCGAACGACGAGGCGAGATGCACCGCCCGCCGCGAGTTGGGAAATCTGGCCCGGTTGCAAGAGGACACACGCGCTGCGTGGGGCTGGACAATGTGGGAGCAACTCGGCCAGGACCTGCGTTACGCCTTCCGGACCATGGCCGCCAACAGGTTGTTTAGTCTGCTCGCAATCGTTTCCCTGGCGCTCGGCATCGGAGCCAACACGGCGATCTACAGCTTCATGGACTCCATCCTGCTGCGCGCGCTGCCGGTGCCCGATCCCGATTCGTTGGTCGTCCTCAACTGGCACGCCAAGGCCACGCGCGACTGGCGGAACTCCGTCATCCAGGGCATCCACGGCAGCACCTATGACGATTCCAAGCTGGGAGTCACCGGCGGCATGTTCCCTTTCCCTGCCTACCAGCTTTTCCGGGAATACGGCTCCGTCTTTTCGACTCTGTTCGCCCATTACCCGTCCTGGCAAGTGAAGAATCTGAACCTGACAATCAAAGGGCAAGCCGGAATTGCCGCCGGCGATTGCGTGTCGGGCGGCTATTTTGGCGGACTCGGCGTTCCCCCAGCTGCCGGACGTCTGATCATTCCCGACGACGACCGGCCGGGAGCTCCCGCTGTGGCCGTCGTCAGCTACGCGTTCAGTCAAAGGCGTTTCGGGGGAGCCGCCAACGCGGCCGGCCAGTCGGTCCTGATCGACAACCTGCCCTTCACCGTGGTGGGGGTTACACCGCTCGAATTCTTCGGCGTGGATCCCGCGGCTGCCCCGGACGTCTATTTTCCGATGCACATCAATGAATTGCTGGGAGCTGCCAATCAGTTTGGCTTTCGGCCCGAGGCGTACCTCAATCGGAACGACTATTGGATCCAGATCATAGGCCGGTTGCGTCCTGGAGTCACTCTCACTCAGGCCCAAGCCACCCTGGCGCCGGCGTTTCAGCAATGGGTAGCGGGCACCGCCGCCAACGACCGGCAGAGGGCCAACCTTCCCGCGCTGGTGGTCAAGGCAGGCGCGGGTGGCTTGGACAGCCTGCGCCGCCGGTACTCGCAGCCGCTCTATGTGCTGATGGCGCTGGTGGGATTGATCCTGGCCCTGGCGTGCGCCAACGTCGCCAACCTGCTGCTGGCGCGCGCCTCAGCCAGAAGGCGGGAAATCGCGCTGCGGCTGAGCGTGGGCGCGAGGCGGGGACGCATCGTGCGGCAACTGCTCACAGAAAGCGTTCTGCTGGCATCTCTGGGCGGCGTTCTGGGAATATTGTTCGCGATGTGGGGGATTCGTTTTCTTACGGTGCTGCTGGCAAATGGCCGGGCGAACTTCACCCTGCACGCGGACTTGAACTGGCATGTGTTGGGAGCGGCGGCCGCACTTTCCCTTCTGACGGGTGTACTATTCGGCCTTGCTCCGGCGCTGCAGGCCACTCGCGTGGACGTCATGCCGGCCCTGAAAGAAGCGCGCGCG
>Ga0182018_10000794_pt1 | contig 39259 bp, 30 predicted proteins | sample 812P2MmetaG_FD_120490 | JGI IMG/M metagenome (GOLD analysis project Ga0182018, IMG submission 120490) | Permafrost microbial communities from Stordalen Mire, Sweden - 812P2M metaG | ecosystem: Environmental > Terrestrial > Soil > Wetlands > Permafrost | place: Sweden: Stordalen | collected... | reverse complement strand
CCTTCACCCAGCGGGTGAATGGCCTCCGTCTGGCTTTGGTCATCCATGGCGATCCTTTGCAGCATCTTCCGTACTCAGGCCACCGCCTCAACTGCGGATTTTAGGATGATGAGTATCCGTCGGCTTCGTTCATGTGGCAATTGTTTTGGATCTTCCCGGCCAATCACCGCAACGAGCCCCGCCTCAACATTTAGGTTCCGCCGCGTTTTTGAATCAATGACGTCAAAGGCCGGATAATTACACTACAAGAGCGACGGCAGTTGGGTTGTGGTTTTGAGTTTGCTGATGATGGGTCTGACGCTGATTGGCGGCCCGGCGCCGGAGGCGCTGAGCGAGTTGCTGGCTGAGACGGCGTGCGACTATTTTTCCGCGAAGGCCGGAGTGCGCCTGCTGCGGAGTGACGTAGTCGATGCCGGAGTGGTAGTGCTGGTTATTGTACCAGTCAAAGTATTGGTCGAAGTAGGCGTCGGCCTGGCGATCGTCCAGAAATTGGCCGGGATATTCCGGAGCTCGCTTGGCTGTCGAGAAGGCGGACTCGATGAACGGATTGTCGTTTGGCGTCCGGGGGCGCGCAAACAATTGAGGCATGTGGTGATCCTCGCAGAGCTGGCGGATCGGCTTGGCTTTCATTTGGCGTCCGCGGTCGTTGAGCAGCTCGGGCCGCTGGTCTTCCGGGAGGTCCAGGATGTTTTCCCTCTCCAAACCGCCTTCGAGAAGCAGGCGGGCCTCCGTGGCGGTCTGCGTCCAACTGATCCGCCAAAAGAGGGCCTTGCGGGAAACTCATCGAGCAGCAGATAGAGGTACAAATACACTCCTTTCTCCAGGGTCAGCAGGTAGCTGATGTCCCAGCACCATCGCTGGTTGGGAGCGGTCAGTTCTTTGCGAACCGGGATCAGGGAGTGACCGTTGTGGCGGCCACCGGGGCCACGCGCCGTCATCAGGTCGCGCGCCTTCAATACCCGGTAGACCGTGGAAAAGGACGCGAAGAACAGGCCCTTCTCCCCAGCGGTAATGGCCAGGATCCGATGAGAGAGATCCACGTACTCCTGACTTACGGCCATCGCCGCAATGCGCTCGATCTCCTCGGGCAGCATCCGATGCAACGCATCCCGCGGGCCGGGGGTGCCATCCGCCAATCCCAAGCCCAGGCGCTCGCGCGCCTGCCAGCGCACGACCCGGCGATGGGAGATCGCCAAAATCGCGCAACTGCGCCGGGCGCAAACGCCCTGGTCTTGGGAAGTGGCAATCACGATCAGGATGGCTTGTTTGGTCTCCGCGGGCAGCCACTGGTCAGCTATCGGTCCCACGAACCCCCATTCGTTTTTTTTCGCAGGATGGCCAGTTCGACCGCCTGCTCGGCCAGGGCGCGCTCCTTTTCCTCCAGCTCCGCCTTGAGTTTATCGTACGATTCGGTGCTGACTACCTCCACCTTACGGCCGGGCTTGGCCCCCAGCCGCAGCAAGGCGCCTTCCCGAACCTGCTGGCGGATGCGGGCCAGGTCGGTGGAGAACATCCCCTCCCGGCGCAGGATCTCGCCCACCGGCTGGTCCGGACGCTGGGTCTCCAGGTAAATCTGGAACTTCTTCTCGGCGCTCAAATATCGCCGCTTCTTCTTTTGGCCCGTCGGCTCTGACTCGTTCGACGCTGCTTTGCTACTGTTCATGTTTTCTTTCGCTGTGGAACCGTCGGAGGAGGCGGTCCCGGCTTCGGTCGCCCTGCTGGGCTCCCTTCGCCGGGACCGCCTCCTCCGCTCTTGTAGCGTAATGAAACCTTACCTTGAGGTCACGAACTCAGAAACGGGGGGGTTCATTCGAGCCTGCTGCGTCTGCCGGAGACCCGCGGAAGCCAAACGACCGTTAGCGATGGATTGATTTTGAAACCGTCGCAAATTGACCGCTAGCAAGGCCTTAGTGACCAGTTTGCGATAGGGCTCGTGCGGGGCAAACGCCCTGCCATTTTGGCGAGCATCATGCCTAAGAAATCCAAAGCTAAGCTCACGGACCTCAAGCCCAAAAAGGACGTCAAGGGCGGCGGCACCAAGATATTAAGTTCCCCAATTCTGCAGAAGCCTTTTTCACCCCCACCAGTTCCAACGCCGGGTCACTAGAATCTGTTGGGACCAACTGCGGGCGCTGGGCAGGATCTTCCACCGGTCGGAGGCCGCTTCGGGCAAAAAAACTTCGCGGTAGTGCTGATAGACCGTCGTCGCATTTCGGTCACCCAGCTGAGTTGCCGTTTCCTAAACGTTTCAAAAATGGGCTACCCATCCCGCGGTGTAGCAGACGTTCGCCATGATAGCGTACAGAATTACGACGATTATCCCGAAGAATGGGTTACCTATATCGGCGTCCTTCGTTATTGTAGACGATGATTTTGCGCAGGGTCGATACGTTCAGGCTGACTTGCTTTGGCGTGCAGCCCTTACCCGAGCCGCCAAATTGAGCCGCGAGTATAGCCGCCGTCTAGGTACGCGATCACTTGATGTGCTCCATGTCGCAAGCGCTCTGGAACTTGGATTTTCCATGTTCATCAGTTTTGATATCCGCCAGCAGAATCTTGTGAAGGCTGTGGGCCTGAAGCTCTTGGTTCCTTCCGTTTAAAATGGCGGAGAGCGGGGGATTCGAATGCCTCCACGTGCATTTCTCCCGGGCTAAGGACGGTGAAAACACTCATTTTTGGCAGGGGCTAGCACGAGGGGAAACCACTGTTTTCCGGCCTTCTACCGACTACCTCGAAATCGCCTGGGGCCAGTTTCCGTTCAATCCTCCTGCTCCGAGGGGCGCAACAGCTGCCCTACTTATCGGGCAATTGACAATAGAATTGAACGACTTGGCCCCTACCGTGTTGCCGGAGCGTGCCGCAATCAAATCATCTCGTTAACCCCCGCAGACGCCGACCCCAACGCTCACAAAAAATACCGTGAAAATATACCCCATCCTTCTCGCCGCATTCGCAATCGGAAGCGCACCTATCCTGGCTGCCCAAACGGCCCAAGATCCGAGCAATGTGACCTATCGAGTAGAACAAACAGTCACTCTATCGGGCATTCCGGAAGGCTCTCGGACGGTCAAATGGTGGATATCGATTCCCGGAGATGACTCGAATCAAGAGGTTCTCGATCTTGCAACGTCGGTTCCCGGCAAATGGTCGATCGTTACCGAACCGGACCGTGGCAACCGGTTTCTCTTTACCGAGGTGTCCGCCGTTTCGGCGCCCACATTGACGGCAAAGTTCAATTTCACGCTTCGGCGACGGTCGGTCTTCGTCACGATCGATCCCGAAAAGGTCGGGCCGATTACTGATGCAGTCAGGCGAGTATTTGCTGATGACCTACTCCAGGACGCGCCACATATGGAGGTGACCCCCGCCATCGCCGCGATGGCCACTAAAGCATGCGGCGCGGAATCCAATCCCGCAATTGAGGGCAAATTACTTCTGACCCTCGTGGCCGGCACCACCGTCCATTACTCAAGGGATCCATCTAAGTCGAAATATAGCCCGGGCGATGCCGAAATATGCTTGGCGCATGGCGGAGGCACCTGCACCGACATTCACTCACTTTTCATTGCCTTGGCTCGCGCGCGCGGAATCCCGGCCCGCCTTCAAATGGGCTACCGGCTCCGGGAGGCCAATGAAGGCAAGAACGTCGACCCTGGTTATCGGTGCTGGGCCGAGTATTTTCTGCCAGGTTACGGATGGGTACCCACAGACCTAGTAGAGGCCGAGGATCCCAAGGGCTTGGGCCCGGACAGATGGTTCAGCGGTCTTACAGCACGCCGTCTATGGCTGAATCAGGGCCGGGAATTCAATCTACCCGATAGCGTTTTAAAAGGCCACCGCGTCAATATTATGACCATCGGCTATGCAGAGATCGACGGAGTCGAGGCACGTATCCTGCCAGCAGGTGACAAGCCGGCTCAACTCTCCAGAACGGTGCTCTACACCGAGATCAAACCACCGATGCCCGCACTGGTCACCGCTAATTAAAATGGCGGAGAGAGGGGGATTCGAACCACCGATACCCCAACAACAGAAATGCTTCGCTGATCGTGCTTTAAGTTGTTTGTAAGATACTTGGAACAGGAAAGAAGATGCAACGGAGTGCAACGAGAACAAGCCAAATACACATTTGCTGGCAAATCCGTGACAAATCTTTGCCGAGTCGCAACCAGCCGAAACGGTCAATGTCGTGGGGTTGCGCACATCCACTCCGACTAACCTTTCAGCCCCTCACCCACAACAAAACGTGAAGAACCGTTTTCGGGGAATGAGCTCAATCATTTGGACGATCGGATTGCGAACAGACGTCGCCGATTGCGCAAATCTTGCACTAGGAACCGTTAAATCTCGAATCAATCGTCATTACCGCTTTGGGAGTGGCGGACAAACCTCGGCCGGAGATTTTCCCGAAATGAAGTATGTCGCCTTATCACACTCGTCGAGCTGCCGTGTCTTTCTAGCCCGAACAGCCTCAATAAGCGCCTGCGTCGATAAGAAAGTTGAGTTCAAGATCAAAAAACCGTCTCGGGAAACGCTGGCCAGCGCAGAGCCGTCGGGTCGGACCGCCGCAGCGCAAACACCATCATCATGATCGGCAAATGTCATGAGCGGTTCGCCGGTGGAAGCATCCCAGATTCGAACGGTCTTATCATCGGATGTAGTTACTAATCTGCTTCCGTTGAATCCTTCGACTATGCTATCGACAGAGCCCCTGCGCTGCTCACCCACGATGCTGTCCTCGAATGTGGCGCCGTGTCCTATGAGTGCCACCTGTGTTGTCCCATCGCTGCTCCGGTGGACGGAACCGTCTCCATCAAAACTCGCTAAATAGAATCGCTCACCGTCTTTGCTGATAGAAACAGAAAGGACGGCGTGGCCCACCTCGGAAATCTTGCTCCACTTCCTTAAGTCCCAAAGTTCAATATTATTCCCGGTCGTCCGAATGAGCGCTCTGGTATCTTGGCGAGCAAAACGCGTCCATACCGCGCTATGGTTCGACAAAAGTCGCTTGGTTCTTTGCGCGAGATTCCAGATGATCACCCCATCCTCTCCACCGCTAATGATGCTGGTTCCACTAGTGTCAAAGGCCACCGATTCAACGCGGCTTGTAAGTTCTCCCACCGTCACGTGAGTACCATCGGTAACATTCCAGAGACGAACAGTTCCATCGTGGCCGCCGCTGAGCAGTCGTGATCCGTCCTGGCTAAATGCCAGATCAGCCACTTGGCCGACATGCCCTTCATAAGTCCGCAACAGCTGGCTCAGAAACAACCGCACCGGCGCCGCGGAGCCTTCGCCTTTCTCCTGATGTCCTGCGAGATACCGGCAAAGCTCAACCACCACGCGCCTCATGGTAAATGCGTCGCGATCGGCACTCGGAACCTGCCGGTAGGCGCGGGTGAAATTAATCCCGTTCAGACGATCGTCGAGAGGCCACGCATTGGATGATAATTGAATCGGTACGAAACGGGTAGCGGCGGTTTGGTTCCGTTCCCAAACATCGGCGACGAACCTTGACCAATTTTCATCTGCGGCGAGCAAGTCGTCTGCTAGCGGTATCACAAAATTACGTTCGGCTAAATCTAGGCGAAGATCTTTCGGAGGAAGATCCCCAGCGGCAACTCGACAGAATGCCGTCGGAATCCGCAGCCCTGGCACGACAGCATCGTCATTGAGGTTGTGATGAATTTCCCGGGCAAGCGTTCGTGCGGCTTCCGAGCGCGGATGAAAAATCAGCCAGACCAACAATGGAGATCTCGAAATCATGCGGATTGGCAAAAAACAGAAATTGTTTTCGCGTTTCAATCCACCCAAGGGCATAGGGAGACGCAATCCAGAACAACGATCTGCCGGTGGGTTCGGGTCGCAGGTTTCCCTGATAGCGGTTCGACGATACGGCTAAGTCACCCCGTCGTCAAAGCCGAGTAGTTGACAAGGTAGCGAATCGATCCAGCGGCGTACCGAATGGTTTAGCCGAATTAATTTCTCCAAAAGATTCACCTTTTAGCCCCTCGAATCTGCTTAAGCATGTCTCACGCCCGCCTTTTAGGAAGGCTTTTAGGCAATACCTTGCGTCGAAACATTTGAGGGTTCGAGGCCTGTTTAATCCTTTGCTGTGACTAACCCGATCGAAGCGTCTCTTTCCGCGCTACATGGGAAAACGTTTTGCAACTCAGTTCGCTCATAACTTAATTCAATAGCCTTCGAATTCTCCTTTGGCGACATTGACCTTGGGCGCATAGGAGCGTCCAATCGCCTTTAAAGGATCCATGAGTACATGGTTTGAGATTTTTACCACCGGCAAGCTGGATACTTCGCTATTCAGCGTCGGCTTTCTAGAGCGCTGGGGAAACAAGGAGTGGAGCCCGACGACCGAAGACCAGGATGCCGCAAGTCGCCTATATGGCGAACTTATCTCGCGGGTCGCAACTAATCGTCTTGGCTATTTGAGCGGTGACGTAGGCGCTGCTCTCGAAAGCATCTACCAACTGTTTCCTCGCACACGCGAGATTGCTGACAAAACACCGAAAGCACATCACTTCCAAGCGATCGCATGGGAGGTATTGAATAGCAAAGTTCGTCCGTTCACAGCGAAATGGCATCCTATTGACAAAGCAGGCGGCCTCGATGCCCTTGATACAACCGACGACTTCCGAAGCGAATTGGAGGATTTGAGGCTGCCACTAGCCGAATTCACTAGGGTGCTCGCATTCCTACGTGATGGTGTTTGGCCCGTAACGGTGGGGGAGGTGGGTACAGGCATCGAAGATTCAATCGTTGTCGAAATATCGAAGCCGTTGGATTCACGAATCCACACCCGTGGTGATCTCGATGCATCCCAGGTGAACGCCATTAACGTTGCTGAATCGAAGGCGATTGCCGCTCGTCGCACGTGGTACGGCCTTCCGGCGTCAAAGGGTTCAATTGGCTTGGCGCTCTCGGGCGGCGGAATTCGCTCGGCAACCTTTTCACTCGGAGTGCTGGCTGCGATGGCGAAGCGCGACCTGTTAAAACATTTCGATTATCTCTCGACCGTGTCGGGCGGCGGATACATTGGCTCGTTTCTTTCATGCTATCTAGCAGCAGATTTGTCGCAATGCCCGCTAACCGGGGTACCAGATGTTGGGTTGAGGTGTGATGAGCTGCCGTTCCTGAAAAAGGAAGGTGAAGCGGAAGCGCTGCGGCACATTCGCCACCACAGCAAATACCTTGCGGTTGGATCTTTTGGCCAGAGGCTGCAAATGGGCGCCGCACAAGTATACGGAATGATTCTTAACAGTCTAAGTGCTGCGTTCATCGTTAGCCTCTGGATTCTCGGTGAGCTATATTTACGCCAAGCTAGCTGGACAAATGGTTGGTGGTCCATCGAGGTCCATGTAGCCGGTGCGGCACTCATAATTGTAGCGCTGCTTGCACCTATCACTCTTCGGATGACACCGCGACTCCAAGGGGTGACTGATGCGGCACTCGCATACATAGCGCTTGTCCTTTTGGTGCTGTTCTCGTGGCAAGGATTAAGTCACCTCCATAGATTAGTCGCTGAACATTTATTGCTAGTGATTCCTGGCTGGTGGCAGCGGAATTGGAAGACTTGGCTTACAATCCTTGGCGCCATTCCTCTGATCTCTTCCGCATTAACCGCACTGTTCGGCACCCTTTTGCGCAAGGCTGCTTCGCTCTTGATCGCAATCGCTACAGTCGCGGGACCACTCTTTATTTTCTGTTTATACCTTGTCATATACCAACGAGCGGCGGCAACAAGCAGCGCCTGCGTAGTCTTTGGGCACGGCCTCAGCGCTTACGAATTGCTCGCCGCTCTCTCCGCAATTCTTGGCATAGGGGCATTCATCCAGAACATCAACTTCACGTCGCCACACCGACACTATCGCAATAAACTAGCCCAGGCCTATCTAGTTCAACCTAAGCTGAACTCAGAGGGTACGAGCTATTCTTCTGTTCCGGCCGTTGTAAAGATATCGGATCTCAATGAGCAGAAGGACGCCCGCGGCCCATACCATTTAATTAACGCCGCCTTGAATGTACCCGCATCGAAGAATCCCAAGATGCAGGGTCGGCGTACAGATTTCTTTCTTTTCAGCCCGGCGTATTGTGGGAGTCCACTTACCGGCTATCGACGTACATGTGAATGGGAATCGTGGGATAAACATTTAGATCTTGGAACAGCTATGGCGATTTCAGGCGCCGCCGCTTCGCCGCAAATGGGCATCGAAACCAAGGCTGGACTGAGATTCTGGATGGTCATCCTGAACATACGAGTCGGCTATTGGCTCCGGAAACCCGCTGCCGCGCCTAGGCGCGCCATGGTCAGTTGGTTGAGCCGTTTTCGCACGCCTGGTCTAAGCTATTTATTCAAGGAGATGGTAGGCAGAATCGATGAGAACTCACCTTGGCTTAATCTATCCGATGGCGGCCACATCGAGAATCTAGGCGTGTACGAATTGCTGCGGCGTCGATGTAAGTTTATAGTCGCAGTTGACGGGGAGCAGGATCCGCGAATGACATTCGCGGCCCTCACAACTCTGCAAAGGCTCGCTGCGATCGACCTGAATACGCAAATCGAGGTCAATTTAGATGATTTGCGGCGGAACGAGAGTGGTCTCAGCCGCTCCCATTTCCGGTTTTGCCGCGTGACTTATCCGAACGATGAGGTTGGATACTTGCTATACGTAAAGCTTTCATTGACAGGCAATGAAGGGGAATTCATCAGGCGTTATCGACTCGACGAGCCAGAGTTTCCCCATCGGACCACCCTCGACCAATTTTTTACGGAAGCGCAGTTCGAAGCTTACCGTAGCCTTGGAGAGCACATAGGAGAAAAACTTTTCATGCGGACTCTGATAGGTGATAAGGAATCATCTGGACCGATCTCGGTCGAAGACTGGTTTCTGAAGCTTGGAAGTAACTTGCTCGAACCGATAAATGATGGCCCGGCGAAAATACCGATAGCTGCGTCCCTCTAGGCAGCGAAATTATGCGAGCGAGGGTGCCCATCCATTTATGGGACGAAGAGGATAAGATCTCTACGACGAATTACATCCGGAGATCCTAAATTTCTCGAAAGCAGCTGTTAGGGAACTTGCCAACGATGGATCCAAGGTAAACCTAGCCGAGCCCTGCATTTTCCTATCCCATAAGAATGAGGACAAGGTAACGGTCGTTGTGCTTGTAGACTATCAGTGACAATCAGGCGCTCAAAAATTGGATTTTCCCGATGCGATAATTGTGACGGGGCCATTCGACGTTTATATCGCGGACGATATTCAGAAGATACAAAAATGGTTTTGCTCGCCACCTGCCGGGATGAAAGTAGAACCCACATTCGTGGGCAGCGCTTCCTAGAATGGTTTGCTCAAGAAAGGGAGGACCAGTTACTGGTTAAACGGGCGGCTTCAAGACGGCGAATCAGCGATTTGATTAGGCAAGAGTGTCTCACGAAACCGGGAGCAAAGTACCACGCGAGGTCAGAATTATGTTTTTAATTGTTCGATGTAACCGATGGCGCTCGATGACCAATCTCAATCTATTGGAATTGAGACGTATTTGCTTTGGAGCCGCACTTTACCCAAATTGACCTTAAGGAATTCCGTTCATGCCGTCGTCTCTTGATCTAAGCAGCCTCCTTGCCGGCATTCAGAATCCGGTGCGGCGTTCCGTTTTTCTTAGCTACCATCATTCTGGTGACCAACAATATTATGACGCCCTCACAAGATTTCTTCATGATACCTATGAGATCATTTACGATAATTCTTTGGATCGGATTATCGACAGCGAAGATGCGAGCTACGTACTTCAGCGGATCCGCGAGAATTTTGTAAAGGGATCATCGTGCACGATCGTATTATGTGGCGCTGATACTCCTTGGCGCAAATACGTGGATTGGGAGATCAAGGCGACTCTCGATATGATGCACGGACTTCTAGGGGTGAATCTCCCAACAAATAGGAGAAACGAAAATGGTCATTCCATAGTACCCGATCGCCTGCACGATAATATTCAATCGGGTTATGCCGTTTGGACGGATTGGACTACGTTTGAATCTAGTGCGATAACGGCAAAATCTCTCGTTGAGCAGGCAATTTTGAAGCCGTCGGCGTTAATTCGGAATGGCAGGAAGATGATATCCCGTAATGGAACACCACCGTGACTAGAGAGCGAACATGACGCCGTCTGGTGCGACTCAACGCAACGAGACTGGAGCTACCGGGTCACCTTACGGCGGATTTGCCGCCGCCCACCAGATCGGCGCTGAGTTCTTTCCATCGACTTGGCTGCAGGTTCCACATTATGAGCCTTCCGTGGGAAACCGAAACGGCTCGCGTCCCGTCTCGAGAGACGTCCAGTGAACTTGTATCCTCGGTTGCAAGAACACCGAGCAGTCTTTGCGACGGCAGATCGAATAGGGCGAGGTCCCGACCATCGCTTCGCGCAAACATACGCTTGGCGTCGGCGGAGATGGCCACGTCGCTAAGAACGGTCGGCAAACCCGACTCAGACCGCAGCGGATTGAGAAGCTGTCTTGACTGAGAACTGCAATCGAGCGCAGCGATGATTGCCGGTTCATAGTCGGACGAGGTCAAAATGGAGAGATTTTTCTCAGGTGAGTAGGCGAAACTACCGCAGTCCGACATTTTCACGGGTGATCGGCATTCGTTCCCTGTCTCGAGGTCGATTACCGCCGCAAACAACAGGCCGTTTGGGTCGCGCTCCACCAGGGCAACTTTTCCCGAGGAAGCAGGCTTTCCGACACACTCAACTTCTCGTTTGCCTTGCAGCCTGGCTGACACCGCCGGGCTCAGACCATCCATCCGAATCCTGCCCTCGACGTCGACGCCGACCAGGTGCGTCCCGCTGTAGAAAAGCCCTCGCAGGGCAAGCGGTGACTTCTCCGTTGCTAACATCTCGATCCCATTTGCGGTCTTGCGGAGGCGTAACAGGTTCCCTTCGCCGTCAGCAATCGCGGCTTCACTTCCATCCTCCCGAAGCGTGGCGAAGCGAATCGAAGCCCCAGCCAACTTCTCCGGGACAGGGATCGATTTGTCATCCCATAAAATCGATTGACTACCAGCACAAAGCCACGATGCACCATCGCGCGAGATTGCCGTCACCCCTTCTTCTCCGGGTTTCAGGTCACGAAGAATCCTTGCAGCAGGATGCACCTGTTTGCGGTCCCACAGAATGATGCCGTGTCGGCTGTCCCCGTCAGCGATGGCTCCCGCCGAAGCCAGGTAACGTCCATCGTCGCTCCACGCCATGGCGAGAATGTTGTGCGTATGGGCACGCAATGGCTCGTCGCATGTTCCTGTGATACGGTCGAAAACGATAATCTCATTGGCTTCGGTTGTGTATGCATAAAGGCGTCGATCTTTCGTCTCCGCGCTCATCAAATACCTTTCACCTCGGGGGTGGCGCTGCTCACATGGACATGACTGCGGTGCATTGGCGCTTGGTTCCCCTCTGCCCACATTGGCGCGAGGCGGGACCTTGGTCTCTCGCATCTGGCCAGTGTTTACATCGAGAATGTGCATCCGATCGCCTTGGATCATGGACAGCGTTGCGGCATCGAGAAACGCCAACATGCGGGCATCTCCGCTTACCGTAACCGTGCGCAGTAATTCGCCGTCCAGGTCGACCACTCGAACGGTAGTGCGAGTGGTATTTTTGCCATACACAAGGCTCGCGACGGCGAGCCGAGGCGGTTGTGAACTGGAAAAGGTGACACCGACCGCTTTTCCCCCATCATCACAGGGCAGAATGCGTTTAATCCTTTGCGCCCGATTGAGGCACTCGAGAAGTGCTGTCTGCGCCTCGATCGAGGGGCGTATATCGAATGCCTGGATTCCCGTTTGGAGTGCGGCGTAAAGTTCGGAAGGAGCCTGCCGGCGGGCGTCCGCCGCGAGCGCCTGACTTTTCGAAACTGCCAAGCGTTCCTGGGCCACACGCATCTGCCAGAAGGCTGCTAGCCCAAGCCCAACTAGGCCACTTAACACTGCTCCAATGATCAATCGAAGTCGTCGGTTTGCTTTCTGGTAGTCGAAGCTTTTTTGCAGTTTACCGATCACATGTGACGATGGCTCCGAGCCGGGTCCGACCTCCTCCCGCTCATCGATCCAAAGCGCATCGCGCTCTCTCAGCAATTTGAACCTTTTCTCTGCCTGAAGGGCTTTTTGCAGTCCACCCTGAATGTTGATGGGAATGATATCACGACCCGTCGAACCGAAGATCTCAATCTCCTGAGGCACCCAGGGGGATTGCGGGAGCTCCGGGCTGGCAACGACCACCAACGTCCTGCTTCGCAATAGCGCTCTGCGGAGGCGGTCTGTCAATGGCCTGCCAGGCACTCCTTCGTTGTCGTCCAGAAAGCAGCGGAAGTCGGCTTTTTCCAGTAGCCGTGCTAGTCCTGAGGCGTATGGGCTCGCATCGCTACGCCGGTAGGAAATAAAGAAATCGTATCCAACAATAAAGCTCCAATCAAATCGGAGCATCCGCATCAGCCGTTTTATGTAGAGAACGAGTTTCATCGATTGAATCCTGCGGCTTGTACCTTGCTGAATGGGTTGAAGCGGTGAACGGGCATGGTGGCTTCGGAAGGTGGATCTCAAGTGTATGCTTGAATCCCTCGGATCTCCCACGGTGATTCACGAGGCAATAACTCATAGCGAGAGAAAACCAGTGCCCGCTTAGTGTTTGCCCTTTAGCTAACGTTCCTCAAAGACTGGATCGCAAGGTTGATAAGGCGGAGTGGCTTCGGGATGGGTACCCGCGACCATCCTACTTTGCTGGCCCAAACTTTTTTTGTTGCCGCACCCCAAACGATGATAAGGCGGCGGCCGCCTTTGCGGCCGCCGCCCGGTGCTCACGGCCTGATACCGTTGGATTGCCGTAGACCCTGATTCACCGCCTCCGTCTTGGCTGCGTTGATGAATGCGCGCTGGCGGTTTTCCACCGGCACGTTCTTTATCCGCTCTTCGACCTTGGCCTTCGGGCGCTCGCGATCTGCGCGGTTTCGAATGGCGTCATTTCTGGTATCGCAGCCAGTCCAACGGGATCGCCGCCTTGACGGGACACAGTCAAGTTGTCGATGCGGCGTTTTATTCACCCGATGGCGCGCGCATTGCGACCCATAGCCTCGATGGCAACCTGCGCCTGTGGGATTCCACCTCGATGGAGGAGCTCTTTTCATTGGACGGCGTTGCGGTTCCCGGGGGTTTCACCGCGGACGGGGCGCAGTTGATTTTCAGCAAGCCTGATGCGTCCCTCTGGCGCCTCGACATCGGCGCGCGCCGCTCCGCGCAGGTGGGCTCCGCGGGCGGACGCCTGATCGGCGTTTCCCCGGATGGCCGGCATGTCGTCATATTCGGCGCGGACCAACTGCCCAGCCTGCGGCCGCTGGACGAGAAGCCCAGCCCGGGCGAGGTCAAGGACGTGCCGGTCGACACGACCGTGGTCATGTCGGCCGACGGCCGCCGGGCGGCGGTCGCGGGGCGAATCTATCACGGGATCGTGGTCGTCGATCTCGCCGAGCACCGGCAAATCGCCGCGCTCATGGACGCCCGGCCGGTCACCGGGCTGGCGATTTCACCGGACGGCGAACGCCTGGTCTCGGCGGGTTTTGACGGCGTTCTCAAGGTGTGGAATGTCGATCGCGGGGAGCAGGAACGCTCCCTCAAGGCCTTCCTCGATCCCGTCTGGGGCATGGCGTTTTCCCGGGACGGGAGGTCCTTTGCCGCCGGGGGCAACAACCGCACGGTCAGAATTTGGAACGCCGCCAGCTGGATTGAAGGAGATTCGTATCTGGGTCATTCCAGTACGATCCGCAGCGTCGCCTTTTCGCCGGATGGCCGGCGCATGGTCAGCGGGTCCGAGGATGAGCAGGCGCTGGTCTGGCCGGTGGGCTGGCGGCCCCTGCCGACGGAGATGCCGCAACTGCTGCGCGGTCCCCAGTGGATCGACCGGACGCCAGGGATTGCCTTCTCGTCCGACAGCCGACGGTTTGCCGGGACGGCGGCGGATGGGACGATCAAGGTCTGGCGCACGGACACCATCGAGTGCCTTGCGACCTATCCCGAGGAGGCCCGCACGGTGGCGTTTTCGCCTGACGGTAAGTCGGTGCTGGGGGAAGGCTTCGATGGCATCGTGCAGCGCTGGATGCTGGATGGATCGGAGGCGCAACCGGCGAACCGGCCCAAGGCCCGCTTCGCCAACTGGCAGGTGGATCCTCTGACGCCCCAGGAGCGGGTGACCTTGGTCGCCGAGCAAAGCGAGACCCGCGCCATGTGCCAGCTGTGCGAAATCTCGAGCGCCCGCGACGGCATCTTCGCCGGCGCCATGCTTTCGACCCCCACGATCGCGATGTCCTTGGACGGGCAGACGATGTACGTCGGCCTGCCGCAGGGGGGCGTGGAAGTGTGGAGCGTGGCGACCCGCCAGCGGCTATTGGCATTCACTGCGCACAAACTGGGGGTGAGCGCGCTGGCGGTGTCGCCCGACGGGCGATACCTCGCCACCGGCAGCCTGGACAATTCCACCGTCCTGTGGGAGGCCGCCACGGGCCAGAAAGTGGCCACCTTCTTCGCGCACAACCGTCCGGTCTGGGCCCTGGCATTTTCCCCCGACGGGCAAACGCTCGCGGCTGGGAGTTGCGACAAGCAGATCATCCTCTGCAGCGTGCCGCTGCGACGTCACGTGGCTAGCCTGTCCCTCTATACGGGTGTGCCCAAGAACTACGAGCAGGAGGTGCGATTGCTGCGTTTCTCGCCCGATGGCAACATCCTGGCGGCCGGTCTGGGTGACGGCACGCTGCGTTTTTTCCGCGCGGCACCTTTCAGCGAAACCGACGCGCGCGATGCTGGGAAAAAATCGTCCCCCCTGTGATCTTCCGCCCGTCACCCGCGATCGACCGGCGCTTCTGGTCAACGTCTGGTCGTCTGCTTGCCGTCATCGCTCTCTTCGGAACGGCGACGCCCCGCGCCTTTGCCGACGTGGTCGTCGACTGGAATTCCGCGATGACCCAATTCAACGAAGGCCTGACTCCCCCGGGAATGCCTGGGTCTCCGCCCATCGAGCTTCGCGCCTATGCGATGGCCCACATCGCCCTTTTCAATGCGGTCGAAGAGGCCATGCAGAAAAAGGCGGGGACGGAAGCCGCCGCAGCCCGGGCGGCCCACGACGTGCTCGTCAAGGCCCTCCCCGCCGGCGCCGCCCTCTTCGACGCCCTGTTGGCCAAACAGCTCTCCGCCCTTCCGGAGGGACCCGAAAAGAACCTCGGCCTGCAAATCGGGACCCAGGCGGCGTCCGCCATGCTCGCGGCCCGAGCGAACGACGGCGCCGCCAAGGGCGAGGGGCCCTACAAACCGGGCACCAACCCGGGAAACTACCAGTTCACCCCTCCCTTCGATGAGCACGCGCCGCCCGGTGGCACTCCGCCCTATGCCCATTTTCCAAACCTCGGCGGCGTCACTCCGTTTGTGCTGAGGAGCGGCGAGCAATTCCGCGCGCCGCCACCCTACACGGTTCGCGATCCCGAATATGTTTTCGAATTCAACGAGGTGAAGGCGTTCGGCGCGCGCAACAGCGCGGTGCGCACCAGCGACCAGACCGAGATGGCGCAATTCTGGTACGAGATGTCCTACTTTAGCTGGAACCGGATCGCCCGCATTCTGGTGTCCCAATCGTCGGGCAGCCTGCTCGACCACGCCCGCCTGTTCGCTGCGCTCAACGCCGCGATGGCCGACGCCCTTATCGCCGGGTTTGACTCGAAATACGCGCACAACTTCTGGCGGCCGGTCACCGCGATCCACGAGGCCGCCAAGGATGACAACAACCTCACCGCCGCTGATCCGGCCTGGGAGCCGCTGATGCTGACGCCGCCCATGCCGGACTACATCTCGACCCATGCGGCGATGGGAGCTGCGGCCTCCGTGGTATTGATCTGGTTTTTTCACGGCGACGATCACCCGTTTAGCCTGACCAGCACGATGGCTGGGGCGATCCCCGGCCTGCATGCGCGCGCCTTCAGTCGGATCTCGGATGCGGCCGTTGTATGCGCCCTGTCCCGGCTTTATGCCGGCATTCATTTCCGCCTGGCCTGCCTGTCTGGGCTCAGCCAGGGGCGCAATGTCGGTGCCTGGGTCGTGCAACATGCGCCCTACACCGAGGGTCGCTGAGTAGGCCGGTCGCGGGACATGCCGCAGGCGCGCGACGCCGCCCTCGCCGTTTTTTTCGCCGGCCGTGGTCTCGCCGGGATTACTCCCCGCGATGCGTAACCCAGGCGCTGAATTTATGTAGTATGAGGGTGAAGCCGATCGCCGCCCAACGCGACTAGAGGCTCACCCTTCAAGACCAACCTCCCGCCCACAGACTCCCATGAAAACCATTGTCACCATCCTCTCCTCCGCCGCGGCTTTGTGCGCCGCAGTCGCCTTCAGCGGATTCGCCTTAGATGGCGTTGCGCTCTTCTCCATCGGTGCCTCGTCGGTCATCGCCGGCATCTTCGCCAGCGACTACAGCCGCGTGCCGACCTACCATCTCGCTCCCGCCCCGGCCCGAAAGGGGATCCGGACCCGCCGCCGCGACGCCGGCATCGAGTTCGCCACCATGGCCACCTTCAACTCGATGGTCGGTTGAGTCCCGCGCGGGTATCAGGTTCCGTGCGTGCCTCGCCGAAATCGAAAGTGCCGTCGCGCTCATCCTGGAGCGCGGCGGCATCGCCGCTTGCTGAAGCGGCGCCGCAGCGACCGGATGCGCCTTCGGGGCTGTTTCGGTGCCGCCGCCGACCGGAATCCCTCCTCCGGCTGGCGGCTTTCCTTTGCCTCCCGCTGGCAGCCGGCGCCACGGAAAACGGCGCCACCGCATTTCCCAACGGCGTCGAGGATTTCCTCGTCGCCGGGATGCCGCCGCCGGGCTGGTACAGCACCACCTACTTCAACCGCTACAGTGCGGACAGCCTGGTCGATAGCAGGGCTCCGTTATCGGTCAGCTTTTTTTCGCAATTTGCTTTCTAATTTCCTGCATTAACTCCTCGTCGGAAAGTTCCAATAGTTTAACGGGATCTTTCTCCAAATGAAAAGTAATAAGCGGAAGGTCGATCCCTCGTTTTTGGATCTCTGTTATTTTCTTGATTCTAATATTCCGCGGACGCTTTGATCCGGCTTTCCGGGGACCCTTTATATCATCAACACTCCCGCGAAAAAGCCGGTCCCTCATAAAGGAGAACAATTCTTGGCGCGCCTTACTTCCCTCCGCCGCCAGCCCGCAGACCAATAATGTCTGTGAGCTGGCATTCGGTCGGGAGGGGGAGTTTCGTTTCCATACCCCCTACCCGCTGGTCAAGGGCCGCAAACGGGGCTTGGGCAGGGGTCAGGCCGCAACGGATTGATGCAATGCGGCCGTCTTGGGTGCAGCGGAAGCTCTGGCGTGCTTAGGCAGGATGCCAAAGAACTGCTCCGCCTCCTCGGTTGTTTTCAAATCGAGATAGTGCTTACGGATGATGCTCTCGGAATTGCCCGCTTGCAGTGCCGCCTCCCCGATGGAACGGAATTTCGCGACGAAATTCGACACGAACGAATGCCGCATCACATCGTGACCCAAGGGGTACTTCTGCACGACCTTCGCACGAATATGCTGGAGGTTCGGCGGGACGATCGGGAACTTCGCAAGCGGGTACGCCCAGAGCCACGCCGCGAGGTTTGGCTGGATCGTGATATTGCGTGGCTCCCGCACCTTGGAGACGTCCCCGTCGATCCGGATCAGCTTGGCGTCGAGCTTAACGTTCTCCGGCTGGAGCCGGAGGATTTCACCGTTGCGGAGGCAGGGGCGGATACCGGCAAAAAGGCACAGGGCGAAGAACGGCACGGCAGTGGGATGGTGTTTCTCCACATGGGCCATGAGTTCCGATGCCTGCGAGGCGGTGAAGGTGGCCGCGCAGCCACGCCGGCGCCGGATGCGGCGCTGGGGGATTTTCGCAAGGGGATTGTCCACAATCCAGTCCTTTTGATGAGCGAACTTGAGGAAGGTCGAAACGATGCCGCGCCGGTTGTTAAAGGTCTTGTGCGCCGCCCCGCGGGCTTCGAAATACTCCATGAGTCTCGTCCCGGTGAGGTCGGCCACTGTGGCGCCGGCAAAATGCCTTTGAAGGCATTTGAGGTCGCGCTTGACCCGCTCTAGGTGCGACTTGGAAAGCAGGTCCTGGTCGCGCTCGTGATCCTTGGCGGCAACGAATGCCGCGACAGCTTCCGACAAGGGTTTTTGCGTCACAGGCGCCCGGTAATTCGCCAGGGCGAACTCAACGTAGAAAGAGAGCGGGTGCGCGTGACCGGCAACGCGGCAAAACACGGATTCGGCTTCGTGCAATTGCTCATCGGTTAAACGCGTCGCGGCGACGCGGATACTTCGACCAGCAATAGTGGGGGGAGCAGCAGCGATACTTTGCGTGCACAATCATCCTTCCGGCGATCCGTCACCAAGTGCATCCGACATTCAACTGACGCGGCAGCTCCGCGAGGCAGGCAGCATCATCGACATCCCTATGCTCGACCATGTGATCGTTGGGGATCGAGAGGCGGACCCGTTGGCCCGAGGATACTACAGCTTCCGAGAGGCGGGATTGCTCTGAACAAACATCCGCAACCGACATCGCCCAAGCTCATAATCATGGAAACACCCCCGTACTCGCCAGCCGAGGCAGTCGAAATTCTTCGCCAGCACCACGGCCTCCGCGTCGGAGGCCTCAGGAAGGGTGCCGAAGCTCCCTTTCTGCCCTTTGAGCAAGCTGTAGGTATAGCCCTCATGCATGAGGACACTGCCGTCGCCGAGGTGCTGACCGCCCTGATTGGGCTGGTCGCTTATGACCCAGAACTCCTCGTTCGAGAGACTGGCGTAGATGCTCGCCCACGGCTCAGACTCTGCGCCGGCGTAGCCGCCATCATCCTGGAGATCTCCACCCTAGGGGTCCGAGATCCATCTCAAAAGAAACGGCAGGTAGGAACACTCAAGCATCTTCTGACAAACTACCGCCTGGACGACGACAAATGGAACGCATTGGACAGGAATGAACCCACTATCGAACGCGAGTACTGGAATTTGATATTCCAGGAGATCGGACTGACCGCCCGGTGGCCAATTGCAGACTTCATGAAAAGCTGGAGCTGGATCAAGATCCGACTCGGTGAAATCCAGCCTGCGGATCGTGAAGGCCTACGTTCCTAAGAGGACATCGACCTTCACTCGAAGTGCCTTCGCCAGCAATTTGACTTCCTTATCCGTGACCTCGCGCTCGCCACTCTCGATACGCTTAATCACATATTGAGACACGAGCAGTCTGACACGTGCCAGTCGGCCGGCTAGATCCTGCTGGGTCAAACCCTGCTGCGTTCTGAGACGTGCCACCATTCTGCCGCATTCGTTCCGATCAAGACGTCGTTTCGGAATGTAGCGTGGTTTGGCCATTTAACACCGCCAAAGATACATGAATCGGCCACACAACAGGGACGACATGTCGTCCCTGTTGTTCTTGACCGCCCACTCATGACCTGAATCTTGGGGTGATCTGAACAGGCCGACGGACCAACAGCGCCGATAATCCTACCGGCGTTGACCAACACATCAAAAGGCGGACGGCCCCCCAGCTTTAGATTCGGCCCGTCCACCATCGTTGCGCGGCCTGTACGGCGACACGCTTGGTCTACCCACAGCCCCACTGCTTCCAAAACAATCTATGCACGCTCCTCGACCCTCTAAAACTCTTTGTCTACTTTCCCTCATAGGGGCGTTGGGTCAGATCCCATGCACGTTGGCGATCGGACCTTCGATGGTGACTCGAATAGCCGTCGAGTCCGTCAAGGCACCAGAGGCCTCTTCCATAGTGCGCTCCGACCTGACTCCCGAGGAGGCAGCGGCCGACCAGACGGCCATTATAACGCTGAATCTGCGGAATCTAGACGAGCTGAAGGCCCGCATCGCTGCGGGCGATGTCATATCGCCACAGGAGATGGCCGAGACGTATTATCCGACTCACGATGACTGGCAGACCGTCGCCATCTGGGCGCAGTCACAGGGTCTCACCGTAGCGCCACCGAATATCACGCACATGAGCGTTTGCGCCCACGGCCAAGTCTTCCAAGTTGCATCTGCTCTTCAGACGCACTTTGCCCGCGTCCACGGAGAAGACGGCAAGGAATATACGGCGGCAGTCACCCAGGTGTCCATCCCGTCCGAAATCGCCTCAAAAGTTTCTGGCGTCCGTGGGCTCCAGCCGCAGCGCCAGCCTCGTCCCGCGGCGACTTACCAACCCATCGGTACCATCCAATTCAATTACGGTCCACAGTACATGCTGGACGCCTATGGCGCCACTGGCGTCGGCGATGGCACCGGCCAGATTGTCGCCATATTCGGCTTTGGAGCCCCTCCCAGCCCTACAGATCTCACTAGCTACTGGGCGAAGATCGGCTCCCAGCATACGCTCGGCGATGTTACCGTCATAAACCCGAGCGGATATCCCGCATTCAACGATGACATGGCTAACGGACTTACTCCTGGTTACGAAGTCACCATGGACGTCGAAATCGTCACCGGCCTCTGCCCGGGCGCCAAGGTGCGCGTTTATTGCATCAATGACTACGGTTCCGCCGCTGAAGCAGTTCTCGCTGACCTACCAGCGAATCCGACCATGCATGTGCTATCCTACAGCGCAGGGGACCCTGAAGCGGAAGAACCTACCGCAGCAGATAGCCAGTACTTTGCGGCACTCGCTGCGCAGGGCGTCACGACTCTCGCGCCATCAGGCGACGGTGGCAGCAACCCAAATCCAGCCGAGGGTTACCTCAGCTATCTGAACACTTCTGCCCTTACGGTGTCGTATCCCGCGTCTGATCCCAACGTTACCAGCGTAGGAGGAACGACACAGGTCCTTAGCTACACTGGTCCTTCTGGCTCCAATAGCGGCCCCATCAGAGGCGTCTTAAAGGAGCTGGCGTGGACGCTGACCGCAACCCCTCTCTTCTCAGTGACCGATAGCGCTGGATCCGTCACTATCTTTAACGGAAATAACTACTCCATGAGTGGTGGCGGAATAAGCTCCGTCTTCACGCGACCTACTTGGCAAACAGGTCCGGGCGTCCCCGCCGGGAATATGCGAACGATACCAGATGTGGCTGCGGCTGCCAACGGCGGCCCGGGCGGAGGCCTTTATATCTTCGACGGAGCCACCGATGCTGAGGCCGCAGGTACGAGCGAAAGCTCACCCATCTGGGCTGCACTTTGCGCCATCTTGAATCAGAATCTTCAGGCGAAAGGACATCAACCAGTCGGCCTCCTCGGACCCAAGCTGTACCCTTTAGCTGGAACTCCCGCGATGAACTACATCTCCCAAGGCTACGTCACTTGGGAGTACTCGCCGGCAGGTCTAGGCTTGGAAGGCTTTCCTTCGTCTTGGTTTGTGCCCCCAGGAACAGTCGATACCAACGGTGCGTACCCGGTTGGTCCGACCTACGACATGATCACAGGTATCGGTACGCCGAATATCGCGCAGATCGCAGCCTCCCTAGAGGCACCTCCTGCCGGCTTGTCCGTCTCGGTCGTGACCCCGCTTCCCGCGGGCACCGTCGTCAACGGCTCAGCACCAATCACTCTCCAAGCTACGGCCACCGGCAGCCCCACTTCCTACCAGTGGGAGCTTAATGGCGTCGCCATCCCTGGCGCTACGGGTGCCACGCAAATCGTCTACCCGACCGCCGCCAACGAGGGTGACACGCAGCGCATCATTAGGAACGATCCTATGGGTGCCTACGGCCCGGGACTACCACTATTGGGGCCTACCCTATCGAACCCAGTCATTCTTCCCAGAGGATAGCCGAGCCGCATTTCGCCTTCGAACTCCGAAAGTTCCTAGAGCTCTTGGGTACGTTGAGGCAAATCAGCTCCTCCTCGTCGACGAAGTGAAGCGCCTGGACTCGGACCTGAAAAGCTTTCTACCATTCGTATCGGCATAATCGCAGTTTCCAAGAACGAGCTTCCTGTCAAACAGCCTAGCCCCATGGGGCTACTTTCTCGTCTTTTTAATCGTAGGCGTTCCCCAAATCCACTTCCACAAGGAGCCTACAACCAATCCGAATATACCCACGATGCCCGTCCGTACGTAGCCGTCCGCCCTGTCCCATGGCGTATTTCCGGTTTCCTCGCCGCCGATGCTAAGCGTCTTGAACGATCCCGTGATCTTAAGGCCACCTGAATTCTTAACCTCAATCAGCAAAGGCGTCTCCCCGCGTATCAAAATTCGAACACCATCTCGAAGTGTTTCATCGGCAGAAAACCTCCGAATTACTCCATCGCCTACAACCAACTCAATCTCATCGGCAAAGGCATATCCTCCTGAGAAATCGGATTTGGCAAGAGGGCCATGGACGTCGAAATCCAGCGCATTGAGCGAGTTGAACTCAATCGAGTTTGGCAGCGGAGGATTCAGCAACATCGACAGGTCAAAAGCCATTGGCTCTTTGGAAACGTAAAGCGGAGGATCACGTCCTTCCTCGCTAAATGTAACTGCCGGACTAGCGGGGAGACCAAACATCGTCGCCACTTTGCCGAGGACCGGATGCGCATCGTATTGGCGCCACATCTGGATAAGACCGCACTTAATCGGAACGCCTTTCTGTGACGACGCCATCAGAGTGCCCGGAGTCGCAAACCGTGCATGCACTCGGTAGACCTCCGGATGCTCCGGTTCCACACCGGTTAGCCCTTCAACCCGGCTGATCACAAGATCCGCCCAAATTACACCTAATGCATCGAATTCGATATTCTGACTAGGAGGATTGTGTCCGAACGACACCAGCAAACCTCCCCCATCGACCCGTAACGCCCCCAATTCGTGGTCCTGCTTGAAAAGCTGATCAAGCATGCCCGCATTTGCGGGATCGAGACTCAGCGAACTATCGCGGCTTACCGTTATCGACATCGGTGACGTGTGGACCGGCGCGAACCCCGAGCGGATTCTTAACGGCGAGTAGGCTGTCCCACTCAGCTCATGAATCCTCTTCGTCTTCAACATCTGCGATAATACCGGAGTGACAATCGCGTGGCGCAGACGCGCAAATCCCGGCATAGAACAAGTCAGCTCGAAAGGCTCCCCTATGGGATACGCAACGAGGAACACTACGATTCCAACTCCGATTAGGATCGCGAGGCTCCTTCGGAAAAGCAGCTTTCGCGACGGGGTGAAGGCAGCGACCAACCCTGGAGTAACCCGATAGCAGAACCATGTTGCAATGACGCTCAGGAACGGTGCTCCGCACAAGTTGCCGAGATAGCTCTGCCAGAGATAAGGCCGCAGGAACCAATTCCATCCCAGGGCCACTTGGATCCAATCGACGCATGATTGGGTCACCACGAATGCTACCGTTCCACAAAGAACCTGCACCCACCGCTTCCTAAGCCAATCCCAGCCCATCCTCGCCAGGAGCAGTGGAAGTAACACGCTAAGCGCAGAGAACCCTATCGCCGGTAGGAGTGTCGGATCTACGCCGTCGGCCGCGTCCAGAACCATGCTGCTGAAGCCCAGCAGTGAATGCTCGTATATGCGGTGATCGCCAAAGGTATCAAACCATAGAAATCCCCCCACCTGTTGAAGAAGGTAACCGAAATAGATCAGCGCGATAACTACCAGATAGAGTATGCAGTCAGCGACGACGCGGCCCAGGATCGCGTTCGTCCGAAGCCGCCGGCACGCGGCCCAGATCAACGTGGCCAACAAGGCGACGTCGAGCAGCAGAACTAGCCAATTCATTGGAGCTAGAGGACCCATTCGAGTTCCACCGTTTACGCCACGGAAGAGGCCGACTAAACAACCAAATCAAAACGAGTTTTCCTCGGAAAATCTCAATTTCTGCTAGGGGCTAGCACCGAAATCGACTCGCCAAAAACCTAACTTGCTATTGGGCTGCCATTTAAAATGGCGGAGAGAGGGGGATTCGAACCCCCGGTACGATTTTACTCGTACAACGGTTTAGCAAACCGTCCCTTTCGGCCACTCAGGCACCTCTCCGATCTAGGATCCGCGATCCAACAGGCCCCGCCATCGGAGCGCAAGGCAAACGTCATTCCAACACCTTGCCGGCCCCCGGCGAAGTGTTCGCGCATTGTCGTCCCCCGCAGATCACGCCCACCGTCGGGAAGACACTGGCCATTTGCCCGGATCGCCAGAGCCCGGGGTCTTTGACACGGCGAGCCACCCCGTGCTTGATGTTCGGGTGAGCGCAACTGACCCAACGGCGCCGACCGCCTTTGTGCGCCTTCTGCGACAAGTCAGCCTGTCGGCGACTGGGCTGCTTTGGCTGGTTGTCAGCTTCTGGCCATCCCATGGAATCGATTTCGATTGCGGGCTGCCTGCACGGAGGATCCAGCGCGAGCAGGGCTTGGCTTACACCATGATCACCCCGGCAAGGGCGTTGCTGTTTATTTCGCCTGACGACGCTGATCACCCGAATCGAGCAAAGGTGACCATACTCGAGAACGGCCGGGCGCTTGGCCCGGCTCATTCGCAGCACTCATTTATCAGGGAAAGGGGTGATGGCGCCTTTTCCCAATGGGGTGAACGCCTGTATTTCTCCTCCTCGGACAACTCTGATCCGCGTTCCAACGGCCGCACCTACTCCGTTCGATCCAACTTCCAGCCCGCTTCCGGCACCTATCTGCTTATTCTCGCGCTCGGAGCAATCAGCATCCTGCTCAATCGCAATTCGCTCGCAGAGGCGGCGCATTGGCTCCGTGGAAACGTTCCGACCCGTCCACCATCCAGGCATGGGATCCGCGATAAGGTCCTCCTAGCGCTTCTCGCGGTCGTCGCCGTTCCTCTCTTTATCGCTCTCGATGGGGAGATATGGATCCGCCTCAAGCACCCCGAGATGTTCAATGAGGTCTTGTACCCGGGCATGTGGAGTTCCAAGGCCGGCTTCATTTTTGCGCCACACTCGCAGCTCCGATTCACCAACCACCTCGATTATTGGACGCGCCAGACAATCAATTCGCACGGATTTCCGGACAGGGAATGGAACCCCGTCAAGCCGCAGGGGACCCTGCGGGTCGAATTTCTGGGCGATTCCTATGTCGAGGCGGCACAGGTTCCGATAGCCAACAAATTGCAGGTGCGGTTTGAGGAGGAGGCCAATCGCGCCTTGGCTCCGAAGAGGATCGAGACAGCCGCATTCGGTCACGCCGGCACCGGCCAGTCCAATCAGCTTCAATACTACGACTCTGAAGGGCGTGAGTTTCATCCCGATGTCGTCGTCCTGGTCTTTAATTACGCCGACTTTGCCTATAATTCCGCACTCCTGGAGTGCGTGGAATACGGTTGGCATCCCGACCATCTGCCGAGGCTATTTCTCGTCCGGAAAGCGCCTGACTCCCCTTTCGCCCCCGCGCCGATCGATCCGGACTACCAAAGATACTTTTCGCCGGGCGGCCCAACCCAGTACGCCGGTGGAACGTGGCTCTCCCATTTGCAGGATTGGCTGACGGCCAAGTCCTTTTTCTACTCCTGGCTGGCCTCGGCCACGCCGCTCAGGTTTCCCCGGTTGGGCGCGCCGATTCAGCAGAAGGGTCCAGCATTGGACGTCACTTCGGAGCGAATAGCCGCCATCGAAAGGATTCCCGGCTATGAGCATTCGTTTGATGGCTGGAATTATCCCCGTGATTGGGATGCGTCCAGCATGTTCGCGGCCAAGCATCTCGCGCCGGTATTCCACGATGCGGTCGAGGCCACGGGCGCCGCGCTGGACGCGTTCGTCGCGCGTGGCCGGCGGGACGGCTTTCGGCTCGTCATATTCACGACCGAGCTCGTCTCGAGAAATGTCAGCAACCCCGAGATCGAGAGGGAAACAGGCAATCCCGGCATCGAGCGAGGATACCTTGTCCGAATCAAGCAGCTCGCGGACCAGCGAGGCATTCCCGTCGTGGAATTCGCCGGCTTCGCGGAAAAGCACGGCATCGATCCGGCGCGCACGCATTGGGACCACGATCTCCATTGGAATCCCCTCGGGCATAAGATGGCCGCCGAGGCGCTGCTCGAGGCGTTTGAGGCCCACCCTGAGTGGCTGGAGCCGGTCACCAGCCGGAATTGACCCGGTTTTGAGCGGAGCGTCGCTTAGAACCGGAAATAGATGAATGTCTTGGGCACCTCGGGGGCGCCCCAGAAATGCACCATTGCGGTGAACAGCACCGCCGCGGCGACAAACGAGTAGGTCAGCGCCTTCGAAGGTCCGGGAATTCTGAGCACCAGCTCCTTGAAGCTGAATCGCTCACCAGCCTGCTGCCAGAGCAACGCTCCCCCTATTATCAACGCCGCGGCAATCTCGCCCCCGGTCAGCCCCGGGCCCACGCTCGCGGAAAACATCGAGGCCAGTATCCGCCTCATCTGGGGAATGCTCCTTGCCCGGAAGGGTATCCATGTGAGTAGAACCAAATGGAAAACCAGGAGGCCCTGGATCGGCGCAAGCCATGCCGGCCTGCGCATCGTGGCAGGCAGGCGACCCACTCCGAGCGCGCGCTCTATCGTGAGATAGGCGCCATGGAGCCCCCCCCAGAAGACAAACGTCCACGCCGCGCCATGCCAGAGCCCGCCAAGGAGCATGGTGAGCATGAGATTCCGGTAGACTCCCCACCTTGTCTTCATGCGGTTTCCCCCCAGCGGAATGTAGAGGTAGTCACGCAGCCAGGTGGACAGGGTCATATGCCAGCGGTGCCAGAAGTCCGTGATGCTTGTCGCCGCATACGGGCGCCGGAAATTCTCCGGCAGCTGAAAGCCGAGCAACCTGGCGCTGCCCAGCGCGATGTCCGTGTAGCCGCTGAAATCAAAGTAGATCTCAAGGGCAAACGCGTAGACGCCCAGCCACACGCGGACCGTTCCGAGCGCCGACGGGTGATCGAAGGCCGCCTCTGCCAGTGGGGCGATGCCGTCGGCAAACACGATCTTCTTTATCAGGCCGCCGGTTATCTTGAAGACGGCCCACTCCAAATCATCCCTTGTCAGCCGCGGAGGACGGCGCATCTGGGGGAAGAAATCCGCCGCCCGCACGATCGGGCCGGCGATCAGATGGGGAAAGAATGAAACCAGAAACGCGAGACGGTTCCAATTGCGCTCGGCCGGGATCTTCCTCCGATAGACATCAATCGTGTAGCTCAGGGCCTCGAATGTATAGAACGAGATTCCGATCGGGAGCATCACGTTCAGGGTGACCCATCCCAGTTTGATTCCAACCAGGGCCGCCAGGTGCGAGATGCCGTCCCCGAGGAAATTGGAGTATTTGAACCACGCCAGCATGCCAAGATTGGAGAGGATTGAGACCGTGACGAGGCGCCGGCGCGCCCCATCGCCGTCCGTCCGCTCGAGGCCCCGGCACACCAGATAGTCGATGGTGACCGTGAGAAGTATGAGCAGTATCTGCCAGCCGTTGTTGCTGGCGTAGAAATAGAAGCTGGCTGCGAGGAGAAACCAGATGCGCAGTCTCGGAAATCCGGCCAAGAGCCAAGCGGCTGCAAAGACAAATACGAAGAAGCCGAGATACTGGAATGTGTTGAAAAGCACCTCGGTCTCTTCAGGGCGACTTCAGGGCAGAGGAGCGCGACGCATGTGGTCGAACCTAGTTGTCAGCGCGGCCGAGCAGCAAGCTCGGTCAACGAGGCCCTGTCCGCGGACCCGCCTGAAGCTGCCGACGGAGATTCCGGCTGGGCCGGGCGAGCCGCAGGCTCGCCCGCACTTACCACTTCATCCGCACAACCGTGAAGTCGAAGGGAATCGCCGGCGCTTCCAGGAAACGGGAATTGCTTCCGACCTCTCCCAACTGAAATTGACCCATCGAGGGTTGATCGCCGCCGACTTCGGCCTCGGCCCTGGCGCTCATATCAGCAGCGGTGACTTCATCCACGATAAGCCGTCCCTCGGTCAGGTCGTCACCCATCGCCATCGCGCGCGCCATGTTCCAATAGTCGCTCTTTGTGGCGCGCCAGTCGTCGTCCAAGTACAATTCGTGGGCTGCGTCCGCGTTGAGGTTGAACTGGTTGCCGACGAGCAGGCCCGGATGCCTCTTGAACGACTCGGCCTCCATCCCCTTGCTCGTGAAAAGATCGCGGTCCCGAAATTCGGGAATATGGGAGGCGACCACGGAATATGCCGGCATTTTTTGAAACGCCAGCGGGCTGATCGCGTCGGCACCGCGCGAATCGGGCGCCGCCGATGGGTCCGAGGGATTCGGGGTGGGAGCCCTTAACTCGGCGAAGTCGCCGGGAGTCCCGGGCTCAATCTGGACGGGATTGAAAGGCCCGGAATCATCCTTGTCGGGCGAAGCGACCAGCGCCGGCTCCACACCCAAGGCGGACTGTAGCAGGTTCGCCGAATTGTCGGCCTCCGAGCCGGCGCCCCCCGATTGGGCCAGGCTTCCATCGTTCCCCGTGGGGGAAGCCGCCGGAAGGGCACGCGCCGCAGACGCCATCACAATGGCCAAGGATGCCAGGATCATGAAGGGTCGGTTTAGCATGGTTTCCCCATCGATTACCGATGCGCGCGCGTCGCGTTGGTTCCCTCGGAACCTGGCGATGGCGCCAAAAGGGGTATAAGACCCCACCCTGGAATGGAAGCGTGAGCCCGGCGTTTGCCCTTCCGCGGCCCCCTTCCTCACAAAACCCAACCGATGGGTAGGGGCAACGTCGGCAGCCTCTTTCCCAAGGCGAGCGATTCCCGTCCGATCCGAACGACTAATCCTCCTCGTCCGGCGGACGGTTGGCGTCCTCCCGGCAGTCGCTGATGACCCGCAGCCAAATCTCGCGGAGATCGAAGAGCCGCATGCGCAATTCGTCGCGGCACGCGCGAATCGACGCATAGGCCGCGGCCTCCTCGGATCCTATGTTGGCAAAGCAGTCGTTCAGCACGGCGAGAGCCCTCTTGAAAAGGCAGATTGCCATCGCGTAGTCTCCAAAATCCAGAGCATGGATCGCCATCACCGCCTGCTCCTCGCACCGATGGAGGGAGGAGAGGAACGACAACGCGAGGGACTGCGGCATCCTCCCGGGGTCCGACGCGATCGATTCCCACGACCTCCGGAGACTCAGGAAGAGCGCCTTGGTCGCAATGTAGACGGGATTCTTCTGCAGCGTGTAGATCTCGTCCGAGAACAGGACTTTTTCGGGATTCTCGCGCTCCTCGGCCTCGTCCGAATCGGCCCTGTCCCAGCCCATCCGGTCGGCCACCTCGTCGATGCGTTCGGGGCCGGCCTTGAGAGACTCGTAGAACCCGAGATAGCGGTGGATCGCGCTCTCCTGCTCGCGGAGATAGACCTCCCAGTCAAATTCGTTCCAGGCCAGATCGCCGTTCTCTTCCCACTCGTTTTCCGAGAGGCTGTCAGAATCGAAATCGCTCATCTGTTGCCGCCGAGAATCGGTCAGAAAGCGCCCTTATGCAAATAAATTCCGGACATGCGGGGCTCCCGCGCCGCGTCCCGGGGAGTTTGCGTGTTGAAGGGCCCGCGCACCCGGGCTAAGGCTTCGCCCACCATGCCCGAGGTCCACCACGAAACCGCCTATTTCACGGGACATGTGCAGGGCGTTGGCTTCAGGTACGCGGCGCTCAAGGCTGCAATGGAGTTCGAGGTCGCCGGATTCGTGACCAACCTTCCCGACGGACGGGTGCACTTGGAGGCCGAGGGCGCGCCGCAGGAGGTCGATGCCTTTATCGCGGCCGTTCACGAGCGCATGCACGGGCACGTGCGAAAAGTTGAGCGCCACACGAGCGTGAGAGCGGCCCAGTTCTCGGGATTCTCAATCCGGTGAGCCAGCCGGCCGTCCCCACCCGCCCTTCCGCCTGGGGTATCTGGGCCTCCGCAGCCCGGCCGCGGACCCTTCCGGCGGCGGTTTCGCCGGTCATCGTCGGATCCGCCATGGCGGCCCACGACCACCGATTCGATCTCGCGGCCGCCGGGATCTGCCTCGCGTTCGCGCTGCTTGTCCAGGTCGGGACGAACTTCGCCAACGACTACTACGACTTCGTCCACGGCGCCGACACCGCCGACCGCGTCGGCCCCAGGCGGGCCGTGGCCGCGGGCCTTGTCGCGCCCGCGGTCATGCGGCGCGCGATGGCGGCCGTGTTCGCCGCTGCGTTCGGCGTCGGCCTGGGGCTCATCCATTGGGGCGGCGTCTGGATGCTGGGGGTGGGCACCGCCAGCATCCTCTGCGGGTTCGCCTACACCGGCGGCCCCTGGCCGCTCGGGTACCACGGGCTGGGCGACGTGCTCGTGTTTGTCTTTTTCGGGCTCATCGCCGTGGCGGTCACCTACTTTGTCCAGGCAGGGAGGATCACGGGATATGCGGTCCTGGCGGGCGTTCCCATGGGGCTCCTGGCGGCGAACATCCTTCTGGTCAATAACTACCGCGACGCCGGCACCGACGAGGCCGCGGGCAAGCGCACGCTCGTCGTCCGATTTGGAACGAGGTTCGCGCGGGCGCAGCACGCGGCCTCGCTTTTCATAGCGCTGGCTGTGCCCGTTGTTTTCGCGGCCGGCGGATTCGGGCTGGGGTGCCTTCTGCCGCTCCTCGCGGCGCCGCTCGCCTGGTCGCACATCCGCCGCCTGGCTGCCGGCAGCGCTCCCGCCGAGTTCGTGGCGCTCCTGGGAGACTCGGGGAAATTCATCGCCCTTTACGCCGCGCTCTTCGCGGGCGGCCTTCTCATCTGACCGATCGCCGCGGACGGCCTCTTAGATCTGCGCCGCTAGCTTTGTCTTGAGAGCCGCCTTCGGCATGAGGCCCACGATCTGCTCGATCACGCGCCCCCCCTTGAAGAGGAGCATCGTCGGGATGGCGCGAATGCCAAACTCCGCGGCAATCGCCTCGTTCTCGTCGATGTTCACCTTGGCTATCGAGATTTTCCCATCGAACTCGGCCGCAAGCTCGTCCAGCACTGGCGCGATGGACTTGCAGGGCCCGCACCAGGGGGCCCAGAAGTCGACGAGGAGCGGCGTGGCCGACGAGGAGACGGCGGCCTTGAATGTGTCGGTGGTGAGGTTTGTGATCTTGTCGGACATAGGGATCGGACAATAGACGCGTTCGGCGGACAAAAGCAAATCCGCCGCCTACCGGGGAGAAGCCTTCTTTATGATGTCGGCGAGCTCAACGGGGCGCACCTCGCTCAGGTCCTTTCCCCTCTGCTTGAGCTCCTCGAAGGTCTTGACCACCGTCTCGGTCATCCGCTCGTGGGTCTCGGCGGACCCGCCGAGGATCGCGAACCGATCGCCGGTGGTGATCCGCCGGTGGCCGTCGTCGTTGTCGAGGCCAAGTCCGAGGAGGCCGTTGCGCCCGCGTTTCGGTCTCTTTTTGCTCACGACTGCATCGTGGCCGCCGGCGCGGCGGTTTCAAGCGCCACTTCGTCCGTGGCCTCGCAGACGATGTCCGTGAATGCCTCGTTCTGGCGAAGGCGCATCCTCCTGAGCCTGGTCAGCTCCAGCACGGCGAGGAAGGTCGCGACAAGGCGCCTGAGAGAGACGCCGGCGTCGAAGAGGCTGGAAAAGACGAAGCTCCTCTCGCCGCGCATGCGCGCGAGAAGCCACTCCATCTGGTCGGCGACCGTCACCGCCTCGTCGTGGATTTCGCCGACAACGAGCTTCTCCGCAAGGCGCCGGAGGACCATGTTGAACGCCGTCCAGAGCTCGATCCGGTCGACTCCCCTCAAGGGCCGGTCGAGCGAGTCGGCGGAGCGGGACGAAAACTGGCGGTCCATGAGGTCGCGCTGCAGGCGCGCCATTTCGGAAAGCCTCGACGCCGCATCCTTGAATTTCTTGTACTGGAGGAGCTGGTGGACGAGCTCCCAGCGCGGGTCGATTTCGTCCTGGCCTTCGGCGGCTGGATCCACCGCGTGCTGGCCCTTCGGGAGGAGCATCCGGCTCTTTATCTCCATCAGCGAAGCCGCCATAACGAAGAATTCCCCCGCTATCTCCAGGTCGAGCTGCTGCATGGAGCGCAGGACCGCGACATACTGCTTTGTCACCGATTCGATCGGTATGTCGTAGATGTCTATCTCGTTCTTACGGATCAGGAAGAGCAGCAGATCGAGCGGGCCCTCAAAGACCTGGAGCTTGATGCGATGATCGGCGTCAGGAAGCACGGACCGCAGTGTGGGAATGGGGTGCCGGAGGATGCGACCTTTTTTTTCCGGGGAACGATGGACGGTTGACAGGTCCCCGCATCAACCGTTGGGATCGGCTTTTTGCGCGACGGGTACCGACCTTTTTCAAATCAACAACCGCTGACATGGCCGCTAAATCCAAATCCCCCAAGACCCGCGCGAAAGCCGGGGCCTCCCGCAAGAAATCCGCCTCCGCGAAGGCCGCAAAGCACAAGTACGTGTACTCCTGGGGCGCCGGCAGGGCCGACGGCAACGGGGCGATGAAGCCCCTGCTCGGTGGAAAGGGCGCAAATCTTGCCGAGATGAGCCGCATCGGGCTCCCGGTGCCCGCGGGATTCACCGTCACGACGGAGGTCTGCACCCACTATTACGCCAACAAGCGCACCTATCCGGCGGCCCTCCAGGCGCAAATCGCCGAGGGGATAGCAAGGATAGAGGCGATCATGGGATACAAGTTTGGCGACGCCTCGGGCTTTCCGCTCCTTGTCGCCGTCCGCTCGGGGGCTCGCGACTCCATGCCCGGCATGATGGACACGATCCTCAACCTGGGGCTGAACGACCAGACCGTCCGTTCGCTTGTCGCGGCGACGAAGAACGAGCGCTTCGCGTGGGACTGCTACCGCCGCTTTGTCCAGATGTACGGCGACGTGGTGCTCGGGGTGCAGAAGCGCCCGGGCGAGGACCACGAGCCCTTTGAGGCCGCCATCGAGGCCATCAAGGAGGAACGCCACCACGACCGGCATATCGAGGACACAAAGCTCTCTGCCGGAGACCTTAAGGAGCTGATCACCCGGTTCAAGGCGCTCGTCAAGGAGCGCACCGGGCATGACTTTCCGTCGGATCCCTGGGACCAGCTGAAGGGCGCCATCGGCGCTGTGTTCGGCTCGTGGATGAACGACCGCGCGACCGTCTACCGCCGCAAATATAACATCCCCACCGAATGGGGCACCGCCGTCAACGTGCAGGCGATGGTGTTCGGCAACACCGGCGAGCATTCCGGCTCGGGTGTCGCGTTCACGCGAGACCCGGCCACGGGCGAGAAGGTGTTCTACGGCGAATTCCTGATGAACGCCCAGGGCGAGGATGTCGTCGCGGGGGTGCGCACGCCCGACCCGGTTGCGAGGCTTGCGCAGAAGCAACCCGCGTCGCTAAAGGAGCTCGAGCGGATCCGCCTCGTGCTCGAGTCGCACTTCAAGGACATGCAGGACTTCGAGTTCACGATACAGGACGGCAAGGTTTTCATGCTGCAAACCCGAAACGGCAAGCGCACGGGCGTCGCCGCGGTCCGCATCGCAGTGGAGATGGTCAAGGAGAAGCTCATCGACTGGCAGACCGCGATCATGCGCGTTCCCGCCGACCAGCTCGACCAGGTGCTCGCCCCGGTGTTCGACCGCGCGGTCATCAAGGGCGCCAAGGTCATAGCCACGGGCCTTCCCGCGGGGCCCGGCGCGGCGACCGGCCGCATCTATTTCAACGCCGAGCGTTCGGTCGAGGCCGAGAACAGGGGCGAAAAGGTGCTCCTTGTCCGCATCGAGACGTCGCCCGAGGACCTGCGCGGCATGATCGCCGCCGAGGGGATCCTGACCGCGCGCGGCGGCGTCTCCTCCCATGCGGCCCTTGTCGCCCGCCAGATGGGCAAGGTCTGCGTGTGCGGGGCCAGCGCGCTCCATGTCAATTACGACAAGCGCACGCTCACGGTGGGCGGCCAGACGTTCAAGGAGGGCGATTTCCTCTCGATCGACGGGACCGCCGGCACCGTCTACGCGGGCGAGGTGAAGACCGCCGCCGCCGAGGTGATCCAGGGCCTGGTCGACGGGGACGCCGAGGCGAAGAAGGGCCGCACCTTCCAGAACTTCGTGCAGCTCATGAAGTGGTGCGCGAAGGTGACGAGGCTTTCGGTGCGCACGAACGCCGACACGCCCGAGCAGACCCGCAACGCCGTCGCGTTCGGGGCGGTCGGCATCGGCCTCACCCGCACGGAGCACATGTTCTTCGAGGGCGACCGGATCGACGCCATGCGCGAGATGATCCTGGCCGAGACCCTCGAGGCGCGCCAGGCCGCCCTGGCAAAACTCCTCCCCTACCAGCGCGACGACTTCTTCGGCATCTTCCGGGAACTGAAGGGGCTGCCCGCGACCATACGCTTCCTCGATCCCCCGCTCCACGAGTTCCTTCCCAACGCGGCCGAGCAGCAGGCGGACCTGGCGAGGAAGCTCGGCATCCCGGTAGAGAAGATCGTCCAGCGCGTCCACGAGCTGCACGAGTTCAACCCGATGCTCGGTTTCCGGGGATGCCGCCTGGGGATCAAGTATCCGGAGATCACCGCCATGCAGGCTCGAGCCGTGTTCGAGGCTGCCGCCGATGCGAACAAGAAGGGCTTCAAGGCGAAGCCCGAGATAATGATCCCGCTCGTCGGCTTCAAGAAGGAGCTCGACCTGCAGGTTGCCGTCGTGCACGAGGTCGCAAAGGCGGTCCAGGCGGAGAAGAAGACCAGGATCGCCTATTCCGTCGGCACCATGATCGAGATACCGCGCGGCGCGCTGACCGCCGATGAGATAGCCGAGACGGCCGAATTCTTCAGTTTCGGCACCAATGACCTGACCCAGACCGCGCTCGGGATGAGCCGCGACGATTCCGGTTCGTTCCTGCCGGGATACGCCGAGGCCGAGATCGTCAAGAAGAACCCCTTCGCGACGATCGACCAGACCGGGGTCGGCCAGCTGATGAGGATCGCCATCGAGAAGGGCTCGAAGACGCGCCCCGGCATCAAGCTCGGCATATGCGGCGAGCACGGGGGCGACCCGGAATCGGTGAAGTTCTGCCACAAGATCGGCCTCACCTACGTGTCCTGCAGCCCGTTCCGCGTGCCGGTCGCCCGGCTCGCGGCGGCGCAGGCTGCCGTCGCCGATCTGAAGGCGAAGAAGAAATGACCGCCGGATGGGATTGACCGCCCGTCCAGGACGCCTCGGCGACATCACCCCCCGGCAGTGGAAATCGGGGACCGCCGCATGGCTGGGATGGCTTTTCGACGGGCTTGAGATCCACCTTTACACGCTGGTTGCCACGCCCCTGGTGCTGCACCTTCTCGGTGCGGCCAGCACGAACGACCCCGCGGTAAAGGAGAAGAGCGCCTATATCCAGGCGGCGTTCCTCGTGGGGTGGGCGCTCGGGGGCGCCTTTTTCGGGCGGCTCGGGGACCGGATCGGTCGGAGCAAGGCGCTTTCGCTCACGATCCTAACGTATGCCCTGTGCACGGGACTCTGCGCGGCCGCGCAGACTTGGTGGCAGCTCATGCTCTTCCGCTTCCTCTCCGCGCTGGGTATTGGCGGCGAATGGGCCGTGGGTGCCGCGCTTCTCGCCGAGACCTGGCCCTCGGCGTGGCGGCCCTGGCTCTCCGCCGTTCTCCAGACGGCGGTCAACCTGGGGATCCTCGTCGCCGCGTCCTTTGTCACCCTCCTCTCGTTCCTTCCCCACCCTCCGCCCGAGAGATGGGTCTTTCTGATCGGGGTCGTGCCCGCGCTTCTGGTGTTCTGGATCCGCAGGCAGGTGCCCGAATCCGATGCCTGGCGGCGGGCCGAGTCGGAAAGCGCGGCGAAGCCCAAGCTGCGCGACCTGTTTCGCGGGAGGGTCGCGCCTGTCACCTGGCACACCAGCGCCGTCTGCGCGCTAGGCCTCTCCGGGTGGTGGCTCGTCCAGTTCTGGCATCCCCAGCACCTGCGCAGGCTGCTCGAGGCGTCGGGCAGCCCGCCCGCGGAGGCGACCCGCGCCGTGTCGGCCGCGTTCTTCGTCCTCAATGTCGTCGCGATCGGGGGCAATTTCGCGGCGGGGTGGATCGCCCGCCACCTTGGCAGCCGGCGCGCCATCGCCCTGATGTTCGCGGGGATGTTCGCATCGATAGCGGGCGCGTTCGTGGTGCCGAGGGGATTTGCGGAGCTCGCCTGGCTATGGATGCCGCTCGTCGGGTTTTTCTCCGGCGTCTTCGGGCTGTTCACCATGTACCTCCCCCCCCTCTTCCCCACGCTCCTTCGAACCACGGGCGCCGGATTCTGCTACAACATTGGGCGGCTCGCCGCCGCGGCCGCGTCCGTGATCTTCGGTTGGCTGGCTCCCGTCGGGGACTTCAGGCTGGCCCTGCTCGCCTCAAGCGTGCTCGCCCTCGCGGCCGCCGTCTGGACGCTCCGGCTTCCGGACGACGCCGCCTGAGGCCGCCGGGCCGGGTCCGCCGGCCCCGTCCCGGAATCTGCCAGCTTGTCTTCGCGCCCGCGCGGCGCTTCCTCTTCCGGATGGGCGCAACAAACGGCCTCCACCGCCTCTTCGTAGGCACGTACACCAAGGGGACGAGCCGCGGGATCTACTCCGTGACGCTTGATGCGGCGACGGGGGTCCTCGGCGCGCCCGAGCTCGCCGCGGAGGCGCCCAACCCGACATTCCTCGCGCTTTCCCCCGGCCACGAATACCTCTACGCGGTCTGCGCCGGCCCGGCCTGGGCGTCCTCGTTCCGGATCGACCCGGCCTCTCACCGCCTTGTCCCCGTGCAGCAGCACCCGCCGGGCGACGGGCCGACCCCGTGCCACATCGCCGTCGACGGGACCGGCCGCATCGCGGTCGCCGCCAACTACCACCTGGGTCTCGCCGCGGCGATCCCGCTTGGCGCCGACGGGACGCTTGGAGCGCCAAGGGTCGTGGCGCATCAGGGAAGCGGGCCGCATCCCTCCCGCCAGACTTCATCCCATGTCCATTCCACGTACCCATCGCCGGACAGCCGCTTCGCAATCGTTTGCGACCTGGGCCTCGACCGGATCTACACCTACGCGATCGACCGGGAAGCGGTCGCGCTGGCACCAGGGATTCCGCCTTTCATCTCAACGGCGCCCGGCTCGGGTCCCCGCCACCTCGCCTTCGGCAAGGCGGGGCGTCATGCCTATGCGATCAACGAGCTGGAAAACACGATCGTCGCCTATGACTACGACACCCAGGGCGGGGGCCTCGCCCCGCGCCAGACCGTGTCGCTGCTGGCGCCGGGACATTCCGGGGACGCCACCGCGGCCGAAGTCGTGGTCCACCCAAACGGAAGGTTCCTCTACGGCTCGTGCCGCGGACCCGACACGCTCACGGCGTACGCGGCCGACGGCGGCGCACTCTCGGCCATCGAGACGGTGCCCTGTGGGGGACGGGGCCCCAGGCATTTCTCAATGTCGCCCGACGGCGAATGGCTCGTTTGCGCCCACCAGGATTCCGACACCCTGTGCTCCTTCCGCGTCGACGGCGGCTCGGGCCGGCTGCGCCGGGTGCCGGGGTCCGTTTCCGTGCCGATGCCCGTGTGCGCCCTTTTCCTTGACTGAAACGGTCCGCCGGGCCCGCTACGGCATCTTTTGCACCTTCTCGATGGCGCCCAGGACGCCGGCCTGGCTGAAGGGCTTCTCAAGAAGGAAGTGGGCCCCGAAATTCCTGGCGATCCGAAGGTATGAGTCGCGCGCGATGTGGCCCCCGCCGGACATGGCGATGATCTTGGCCTTGGGATATTTCGCGCGAATCTCGGTGATGAACTCGAGCCCGTCGCGCTCCGGCATCAGCAGGTCCGTTATCACGACGTCGATATTGCGCGAGGCCATGAGCTTGGGGGCCTCGATCCCGTCCTCGGCGGCGACGACGGAATGGCCGGCGGCTTCAAGTATCAAGCTCAGCAATTCCCGAATCCCGGGCTCGTCGTCGACGATAAGGATCGAACAGGGGGGCATTAGTTTGCCATGGTTGAGCTGCGGGTGTAGGACAGAAGAGTAGCGAGGGGACAAGCCCATGTGCCTACTCAATCCTCCGCAATCCTTTAAATGGCCGTACTTCTACCCACCCTCCCCAGAGCTCAGCGTGCATTTCTGGTGGGTGTCCAGACTCCGGACATGCCTGCGGGCGAGGGAGACGAGCTGCTGGCGGAGCTGACGGAGCTCGTCGAGAACCTCGGCCTGGCGGTCGCAAGGGCGACCCTGGTCAAGCTCCGGTCGCCTTCGCCCGCCCTCTACCTGGGCACGGGAAAGGCCGACGAGCTGATCGCGGCTGCAAAAGGCGACGCCGCGGACGTGATCGTGTTCGATTCGGCGCTGTCGCCGGCCCAGCAGCGCAACTGGGAGGAGATCGCGGGCATAGCCGTCATCGACCGCCAGGAGGTGATCCTCGAGGTCTTCGCCGACCGCGCCCATACCCGCGAGGCCGTGCTGCAGGTCGCCCTCGCGCGGATGGAATACTCCCTTCCGCGCCTCACCCGGGCGTGGACCCACCTTTCGAGGCAGCGGGGCAAGGGAGCGATGGGCGGCGAGGGAGAGACGCAGCTTGAGCAGGACCGGCGCGTCGTCCGCAACCGGATCGCCCACCTTAAGGAGGAGCTGGAGGCTGTCGTCAGACAGCGCGGCGTCCAGCGGACGCGCCGAGTGCGCGTGCCGCTTCCCACCGCCTCGATCGTTGGCTACACGAATGCGGGAAAGTCCTCGCTGCTCAACCGGCTCACCGGCTCCCAGGTCCTCGTGGAGGACAAGCTGTTCGCCACGCTCGATCCGACGACCCGGCAGCTCGTGCTCCCCGGCAATCAAAAGATCCTCCTCACCGACACGGTGGGATTCATCCGCCGGCTGCCGCACGGCCTCGTGGAGGCGTTCAAGGCCACCCTGGAGGAGGTGCTGGTCGCCGATTTCCTGATCCACGTGGTCGACATAACGAGCCCCCATTTCGAGAAGCACCGGGCGACGACGCTCAGCGTGCTGGCCGAGCTCGGGGCCGGCGAGAGGCCCGTCCTGAACGTGTTCAACAAGGTCGACCTCGCCGACGAGGCGGAGATCCGGGCCGCGAGGCAGTCGGTGCCCGACGCGCTCCTCGTGAGCGCCCGGACGGGCAAGGGAATCGCGGCCCTGGAGGACCGGTGCCGCGAGATGATCGCCCATGGCCTCGGCACGGTGCAGCTTCTGATTCCCCTTGATCGCTACGACCTCGTCGCCCGCCTGCACGAGCTCGGGCATGTCCAGGACCAGGAACACCGCGAGGACGGCGTCCTGGTGACAGGAAGGTTCCCCCCGTCGCAGGCCGCGGCGCTGGCGCCCT
>Ga0182018_10000793_pt1 | contig 39268 bp, 31 predicted proteins | sample 812P2MmetaG_FD_120490 | JGI IMG/M metagenome (GOLD analysis project Ga0182018, IMG submission 120490) | Permafrost microbial communities from Stordalen Mire, Sweden - 812P2M metaG | ecosystem: Environmental > Terrestrial > Soil > Wetlands > Permafrost | place: Sweden: Stordalen | collected... | reverse complement strand
ACCTTGGACGACCCCAAAAATCAACCCAAACCCCCAAATGTGGAAAATTTGTCAAGCCCCAGCCCAAAATCCAAAGTAACAGCCCCACATTCCACTCCACTTACAAGCCAAATTACTCAAAGAAAGTTGGCAGTTTTATTCTCCACATCTGCTATTCTAAACTTATAGAGTAAAGAAAGAAAAGAGCCGCCCAAAGGCGGCCTTTCTGCTGTTACGAGGGGGTTTTCTTCATGTACACGAATGACTCAATCAAGCTCGCGAAGCAACTGCCACGATCGCAATCATCTGGCTCCGTCACGCGCGTGACTGACTCATTCACACTCGCGAATGACTCAATCGCGAGCGCCCGGCAAGTGACCTGCCATCAGCAGCGAATCCAGGTAACCAACGTCACTCCAACCGCAAGTCTTGTAGAATCACTCACCATCCCGCAGTCGCCCACCCCAGAAATATTTCATACCGCTGGGCTAAACTGATCCTCGCAGGAGGTCACAAAATTGGCACGCACTGAATCCTCCATCAACTTCGACATAAGGAACCGATGATGTTGCTCCGCAACACTGAGAGTAGGTTTGTGAATGTGTCCGGGATTCTGTCGGGCATTGTTCAGGACGCATGTCAGCGGGGTTGCTGTGTCTCGCAGGCGAGATCCAGCTGTACAATGAGGGCGGTCCTTTTGGGAAGCCTTTACGTGCGGCCTATGGTTGCAGGCCGGGCTATGAGGAGACGAAAAGAGAAGGCGATCGAATTTGTCAGTTCACTTGTGCGGAGATCCTCTTTGTTGCAGTGTCTCTCTTTCTGCGTGCCTCACGGCTTATGGTGCAGGGCCCTGGCATCGATCCTCGCACTGGTGGCATCGCCGATGTCGACAGCGTTTGGTCAACAAGCTGCTCCGAACGAGATAGATCAAGTTACGATCCGGGGCAGGGTTGTCGATGCGCAGGGAAGGCCGGAGGTCGGCGCTCTGGTCCGGCTTGAGCGGAACAATCGTTCCGCAAGCGTGGAAACGGAATCGGGTGCGGCAGGGGATTTCGCATTTGTATCACTGCAAAGAGGCAGTTATCTGATCACCGCCGAAAGAGCGGGATGGCGCAGCTCTGCCGCGTCCGTCGTGGCTTCATCGGCCGGAGATCAGAAGGCCATCGATCTTGTCCTTGTTCAACACGCGGAGGCTCATTCGGGTTCCGCTGCCTCTCTATCTAATTCAGGACCGCCTATGGAGTTCTCTGACAAGCCGAATTTCACGGTTGCGGGAGTTACTGACTGGACAGCGGTGGGCGGTCACGGATCGGACACAACTTTGCGCACGAGCGAAGCTCTGGCTCGTGAAATTCTAATCCTGAAACCGAAGGAGACGAGTGCCGCCATTCTCGCGGGGAACACAGGAGAGCACAATCAGACGGAAAAGAGGCTTCGCGCGTCCCTCGCCGGAGATCCCGGAAGCTTCGAGGCAAACCATCAGCTTGGGGAATTCTATTTGCACGAAGGCAGATACACCGACGCGATCCCGCTTCTGGAGGGAGCTCATGGCATCGAGCCGGCGGATTATGGCAACACATACGACTTGGCATTGGCTTGCGAAGCAGCCGGCAAATATGCTCGGGCCCGTGACGAAGTCAAGGGATTGCTGGCAGCTCGGGATAGTGCTGAGCTGCATCTTCTGGCGGCTGAAGTGGAAGAGGAACTGGGTGACCCGCTGTCGGCCGTTCGTGATTATGAGCGAGCCGCAAAGGAAGATCCGAACGAGCAGAATTACTTTGCGTGGGGTTCTGAGTTACTTCTGCACCGCGCGATCTGGCAAGCGCAGGAAGTATTTCGCCGGGGGGCGGAAGCATATCCGAAGTCAGGAAGAATGCTGACTGCTCTGGGCGCGGCCCTTTTCGCCGGCGCCATCTACGATGACGCTTCCGTGAGTCTCTGCACAGCGTCGGACCTGAATCCCACGGACCCAGAGCCTTATAGGTTCATGGGAACGGTTGAAATGGCGGCGCCCGATCCCTTGCCATGCATTGAGCCCAGGCTCAAGCGCTTCGCGAGCGAGCAGCCGGACAACTCTCTTGCGAACTACCTGTATGCAATGGCCATCGTGAAGCGCCAGCAACAGTCGCCGGATCCGCAGGCGCTGCAACGTGCGGAGGTTCTGCTGAAGAAGGCCACAGCGCTCGATGCCAAGTGCGGAGACGCCTGGCTGCAACTGGGAATTCTCTCTTCCGGTCGGCACGATTATTCTGCGGCGATTGACGATTACGAAAAAGCCATCGATGCGAATCCGCAGCTGGGAGAGGCTTATTATCGGCTTGGAGTGGCTTACGACCGGACGGGCGAACCGGCTAAGGCCAGGCAGAAGTTCGAGCTGCACGATCGAATTGAGAAGGCGGAGGCCGAGGCGGTGGAACGCCAGCGCCGCGAGATTCAGCAATTTCTGATCATTCCTTCGGGGCAGGCTCCCTCGCCGAACCAGTGAGGAATTCGGAAACCAGTCATGCCGCTCTTCTCTTCGTTACGCGACCTGACTGCTCAGGTCATGCAGATCTAGACATACCCGGGTTTCCAGGAGGCAACGATGCCGACACCTTCGCGTATGGTGATTATTTGGTTGACCTTGACCTGTGTAAATCGCTCGATTTTGTGAGTGGTCGGCCATACCACTTCGATTAAATCAACGGTGTCGGACTTACCAAGGCCGAAATGAAGGCGGAGGTCGCTTTGCGACATCACGCTGGTGCCGCTATGGACCTCATCCATTTGAGTATGCTTGCCAGCAATCACTCGTACACGGGCTCCAATAGCAGTGCGATTGCACTTCGTACCGATCAGCTTAACCTTGATCCAGTTTTGTTTGTTGCCGCCGTCGTTGCGCAGCAGCGAGGGAACATCGTTCAGGTTCAGAACCAGAATGTCCATATTGCCGTTATTGTTGTAGTCTCCAAACGCTGCGCCACGGCTGGAGAAGTGCTCGCTGATGCCGGGCCCCATCTCCTTTGAAACGTCTCTGAAGTGGCCGTTGCCCAGATTCCTGTAGACCAGTCGCGGATTCTTGAAGGATTCACCAAAGTTATATTGATCTACGTCTGGATAGACGTGTCCATTAATCTGAACAATGTCAGTCCAACCGTCGTTGTCATAATCGATGAAGCCACAACCCCATGCTACATACTGAGTGTTGGCACCCACGCCGGAACTGAAAGACAGGTCGCTGAAGGTGCCGTCGCCATTGTTATGGTAAAGATTACAAGTATCATCCACGAAATTCGTCTTGAATATGTCAAACCAGCCGTCGCAATCGTAGTCGGCAACTGCGACTCCCATGCCAGCTTGCTCGTGGCCGTCGTCGTTGTAGGCGCAGCCGGCCATCACGGCTATGTCGGTGAAGGTCCCGTCATGGTTATTGTGAAGCAAAATGCTGGGCTGAGAGTCTACCGCAACATAAATATCGGGCCAGCCGTCATTGTCAAAGTCATACGAAACAGCTGTAATCGAATAACGTGGGCCAGGCTTCAGGATGCCGGATTTCTCCGACACATCGGTAAAAGTGCCGTCTCCACGATTATGGTAAAGGATGTTGGAATCGGCGGGAAAGCCGCGCGGGCCACACATAATCGGGATGCCCTTCCACTGACAATAATTCACATCGCCGGCGGACATTGTCTTGTCTAGGTCTAACTGAATGTAATTACAAACAAACAGATCGAGGCAGCCATCGCGGTCATAATCGAGAAAAGTGCAGCCTGATCCCCAGCGTACACGCTCGCCATAGATGCCGGCCTGCCTCGTAACATCGCTAAACGTGCCGTCACCGTTGTTGTGAAATAGGATGTTATGTCCCCAGAAGCAGCAAAATAGATCGTCCCATCCATCGTTATTGTAATCACCGATGCATACGCCGGTTTGCCATCCGGTGCGCGCGAGTCCTGATTGCGCAGTAACATCCGTGAACGTTCCATCGCGGTTGTTCTTATAGAGATGAGAAGTCGGTGCCTGCCCGGCCGGCCAATGCGCGTCGAGGCGATCGCCATTGGTGAGATAGATGTCGATCCAGCCGTCATTATCGTAGTCGAAGAAGGCTAATCCGCTTCCCTTGGTCTCGAGGATGGAGCGTTTATGGGCAACGCCACCCCAGACGTTGGGTATAGTTAGCCCCGCTTGTTGAGCGACATCGACGAATTGAACCGGAGATTGTGGAGTTGATGACGCCTGGACTACCAGGGAATCCCTCCATTTCCAGAGCGGAGTAGTCAGCGCGTCGGTGAGAGTGCCGCCCAGGACGAAAAGGGAAGAGCCGAGAAAGCGGCGTCGCGGGAGATGCATAGGTCACTTCGATTATAGCGGCGGGATTTCGACACTGGGGGCACATTGAAAAGTATGCTAGAGCGCATCGTTCGCCATTGTGCCGGTTATCCTATTGGCTTGAAGAGATGGGCGAACCGCGAGGCATCGCGCCAGATTATCGGCGCTGAGTGCGTCAATTGGCGGGTGCGACGATTGGAAGGATGAGTGTAGGCGATGCGGATCGCGGTGGTGTCGGACATCCACGGAAACCTGACAGCGCTGGAGGCTGTGGTGGCCGATCTGCGTAAAGCCTCGCCGGACCTGGTGCTGCACGGGGGCGATCTGGCGGATAGCGGGTCGAGCCCGGTGGACGTGGTCGACCGGATCAGGGGGTTGGGGTGGCAGGGGGTGATGGGAAACACGGACGAGATGCTGGTGCAGCCTGAGGCGCTGGGGGAGTTTGCGGCCCAGTCGAAAGCGCCGGCTGCGCTATGGGCGGCGGTGCGGGAGATCGCAGAGGCGACGCGGGTTCGGCTTGGGGAGAAACGGCTGGCCTGGCTCCGCACGTTGCCTGCGGTGAGGATAGAACCGGAGCTCGATCCGGGATTCGCGCTGACGCATGCGAGTCCGACGAGCTGCTGGCGGCCTCCAGCGGCGGATGCCAGCGACGAGGAACTGGAGGCGACATATGGATCTTTGCGAGCGCCGGTCGTTGTATATGGGCATACGCATTTGCCCTCGGTTCGGAACCTGAGCGGCACTTTGCGGATGCTGATCAACTCGGGGAGTGCGGGGCTTCCTTTCGACGGCGATCCGCGGGCGTCGTATTTGCAGCTGGATGGAGGCGCGGCGACGATTCGGCGTGTGGAGTACAACCTGGAAACGGAGTTGAAGCTGCTCGAGTGGTGCGGGCTGCCGGGTGCGGCCTGGACGGCAAAGATGTTGAGGGCTCGAGGTCCGATGATGCCGTGAGCAACAGGCGATGCAGCGTCCGGGGCGCGTGGGCAGCGTTCGCTGCGTCAAGAAAACGGTCGAGGTTCATAGGCGTATGAGCAAGGAGGGGTTGTTGAAGATTTGCGCAGTTGTCGCGGCGGTTCTGGTGGCGACGCCGGCGATTTTCTCATGTGCCGCGCACGCGCAGGCTGACGGGTCCGGCGCCTACGCGACAGGGAAGTATCGGAACTTATTTGCCGAGGATGGGCATTCGAAGCGGGAGATTCGCGCGAAAATCGATGCGGCGTACCAGCAGTTGTTCCACGGCGACAAGCAGACGCAGGCGATCGCATTTGCAGCCGGAGCGAACGCGAATGGGCCGCTGATGTACGTGACGGACTGGGCGAATCACGATGTGCGGACGGAAGGTATGTCATACGGGATGATGATCACGGTCGAGCTGAACAAGAAGGAGGAGTTCGACGCGATCTGGAACTGGGCGATGACGTACATGTATATCGGGGACGAGAAGGCGCCGAGTTACGAGTATTTCGCGTGGTCGTGCAAAACGGATGGGACGCATAACTCGGAAGGAGCGGCGCCGGATGGCGAGTCGTATTTTGCGATGGCCCTGCTGTTTGCTGCGAATCGGTGGCCCGGGGGCAAGGGGATCTACGACTACCGCGCGCAGGCGGAGAAGCTGCTGACGGCGATGGTGCATCGGGAGCCGATCACTGCGGCGGGGAAGCGTGGGCCGCACACCGTCGGGCCGGAGATGCATCAGGACCCTCCGATGATTCTGTTTGTGCCGGAGATCATGCCGCATCCGTTCACGGATCCGTCGTATCATCTGCCGGCGTTTTATGAGTTGTGGGCGCGGTGGGGTCCGGAGGAGGATCGCGATTTCTGGATGAGGACGGCGGAGGCGAGCCGGGAGTTTTTCCCGAAGACAGCGAACGCAGAGACGGGACTGGCGCCGGACTATGCGAATTTCGACGGAACGCCTATGGTGACTCGCTTTCCTCAGTCGGGCGAGTTTGGATACGACGCGTGGCGCGTCGAGAGCAACTGGAGCGTGGACTGGTCGTGGTGGCGAAAAGCGCCTGCAGAGCAGCTGTTGAGCGATCGTGTTCAGAAATTTTTCGAGGGGCAGGGCATCGACATGTATGGGCCAGTGTACTCGCTGGATGGGGAGCCGCTGGGCGCGACGACAGGGTTAACGCACGAGGAGCATCCAGAGGGGCTGGTGGGAACCAATGCGGTAGCCGGACTGGCGGCGAAAAACAGGGCACGGACAAGACGATTCACAGAAGCTCTGTGGAACACGAAAATTCCGTCGGGGCAGAGCCGGTATTACGACGGCATGCTGTACCTGATGAGCCTGATGCATGCGGGTGGGGAGTTTCGCATCATCATGCCTGCGAAGTGAAGTTGTGATTGGTTCGAGGACCGATGTTCATGGCGTGTGAAAAGGGATCGATTGGATGTCGGCAGATGCGGCGAAGGGACCGTCGTTGGGACGATCCCTTCGCACAGCGATAGCGCCGGGTTCGGACGCTTGAGCCGAGCTACCTCTTTTTTAAGTCGTCATAGAGCTGGTTGACCCAGAGGCTGCCAAGACCGGTGGTGTAATCCCAGCCCGGGGTTGCGCAGTAGAGACCATCGCAGCCGGTAATGATGTCGTGGAAGCCGCCGTTGGGATAGCTGCCGACGGCACCGGTTCCGTCGTAGAGGCCGTAGTAAGTGAGTGGGGCGAAGCCGAGCTTCGGGTTCGCAGAGATCATGCGCGCCCAGACGCCGAGCGCCAGAGGAGACGAGAGGCTGGTTCCACCTACGCCTTCCCATGCGCCGTCGTAGTAGATGTTGGCTCCGGATTCGGGATCGGCGTCCATGGAGATATCGGGAATACCTTTATCGCCGAGTTCGGAGCTGGGGATGTTAGCCGCGGTCTGCCAGAAGGGCGAATACTCAAACTGGCTGATGCCGCCACCACCTGCGTACCATGCGGTTTCGATATCGTAGTTGCCGTCGGAGTCAGTGAGAAGGGTGGTGCCGCCCACGCCCATCACGTACTGCGAGGATGCGGGATAGTTGACCATGGGAACGCCGGCGGGAACCCCGTTCTCTCCGACTTCAGCGGGACAGAACGAACCGGTGTCGCCGGTGGACGCGAAGAAGCTCTGACCTTGGGCCGCGGCCTCGGCGAACGACTCGTCGTCGGCGAGCATGGAGCCGTCGAGGTAAGGGAAGACCTCGCATTCGCCGAGCGACGCGCTACCGCCCTTCGCCTTGTCGTCGGTGGCCCAGCGGCTGATTTCGAGCGCGAGGTCGGAATCGGTAAGAGACGTGGTGTCGTAGATGAAGAGATGCTTGACGAGTCCGCCCGCCATGCCAGTGGAATACTGCGTGTCGAGGTCCCATTCATCGGAGCCAGAGGTATCGGTACTGGCAATGCCGACGGGCACAACCGTGACGGGGAAGGATGGGAACCCCCAGCTGGCTTCCGCCGCTTTGAAATCGCTCAGGACGCCGCTCAGGTCGCCTTCAGCCATGATGGCGATGGTGGCTTTGGAGGCGGCCGGAACGCCAGTCGCGGAATAGATCTGCCAGAAATTCTGCGGGGTATAGCTGATGAGATACTGCGGGGCGCTGACGGTCGACTGCTTAACGATCATGGGCTTCATCTGGCCGATGGTGTTCAGACCGAGCACAGCGGCGACCGTATTGCCGAGGGACGCAGGTACCTGCGCGGGAGCAGTGTTGCCGTAGACGATGCTGCCGAACTGCGCAAATTGCTCGATGGGCGTGTTGAAAGCAGCGGATGCTTGGGCGACGGTGCCATCGGCGCTGATGAGCAGATTGTTCGGTTCTACCGTTACATTTTCGAAGCCCCGACTATTGAGATAACTGACAACCTGCTGAACCTGCGCGTTACTGGGGGCATAGGTGGCGGCAAACTGCGCAGGCGTGAGGCTCTGACCGTAGAGAGCATTGTTGGGGTCGTTGATGTTCTGGATATAGGTATTGAGTGCAGCCTGATTCTGCAGCTTGAGCGCTACACGGACAGTGATCGCCTGACTCGTGGGAGCCGGCCCGTAATCGGCGGCGGAAGCGAGTTGAGAAACCGAAATGCCCTGGGTGGCGGTGCTGGTCCAGACGGTCTGTGCGTTCGTGGTTATGGCGGAGGTGGTGGCGAGGGCGGCAAAAAGCGAGGCCGCAAGGAATTTGGCGTATTGCATGCGTTTGGTCTCCTGAGTTGTAAGGTTGAGCTACGTGGCCCGAACATATGCAAAATGCGTCGAGGAGAATGGTTGGTTGTACTCAAAACAAGAAATCAGTACGAATTTTGCGGTTGCCGGCTAACTTTCGCGCGAAAGAGAAATTTCGCAATGGTCACGTGCGCAGAAATTGCGCCTGACGGGAAAGAATTCCTCAACGAACAAGCAATGCGGGACGCGAACGATGCTATGTTTGCGGTGAGCGAAATCATGAAGTATTCGATTACATTGGGCGGTCGCACCCACGTTTTTCACGATTTGAAAACGCTGTTGGCGAAGGCGACGCCGGCGCGATCGGGCGATGCGCTCGGTGGGATCGCAGCGGAAAATGAAGAGGAACGTGTTCTGGCTCGAATGGCGCTGGCAGACATTCCGCTCACTCAATTTCTGGAGGAATTGCTGATTCCGTATGAGCAGGATGAAATCACGCGGCTGATTGTGGACACGCACGACGCGCAGGCGTTTGCGGCTATCAGCGGATTGAATGTGGGCGAGCTTCGAGAGTGGCTTCTGGATCCGCGGACCAATACGGAAATATTGACGCACACCGCTCCGGGCATTACGCCGGAAATGGCGGCGGCGGTGTCGAAACTGATGCGGAATCAGGATCTGATTCTCGCGGCACAGAAGTGTCGAGTGGTGACGAAGTTCAGAAATACGCTGGGATTGCCGGGACGTCTGTCGGTACGGTTACAGCCGAATCATCCGACCGACGATGTGCACGGTATTGCGGCGTCGATGCTGGAGGGGCTGCTGTACGGGTGCGGCGATGCTGTGATCGGTGTGAATCCCGCCTCGGACAGTTTGCAGGCGGTGATGCGGCTGCTGCAGATGATGAACGCATTTCGAGAGCGATACGAGATTCCGACGCAAACATGTGTGCTCGCGCACGTTACAAATACGCTGCGCGCGATGGAACGGGGCGCGCCGGTGGATCTGGTTTTCCAGTCGATTGGTGGGACGGAGGGCACGAATCGCAGCTTTGGAATATCCCTGGCGACGCTCGATGAGGCGAGGGCCGCGGCGCTGGAACTGAGGCGCGGGACGATCGGAGATAACGTGATGTACTTCGAGACGGGGCAGGGCAGCGCGCTTTCTGCGAACGCGCACCAGGGTGTCGATCAGCAGACGTGCGAGGCGCGGGCTTATGCGGTAGCGCGGCATTTCGCGCCGTTGCTGGTGAATACGGTGGTGGGGTTTATTGGGCCGGAGTATTTGCTGGACGGGAAGCAGATTATTCGGGCGGGGCTGGAGGATCACTTCTGCGGCAAGCTGCTGGGGTTGCCGATGGGGTGCGACGTCTGCTACACGAATCACGCAGAGGCCGATCAGGACGATATGGATACGCTGCTGACGCTGCTGGGGGTGGCGGGGGTGAATTTCGTGATGGGCGTGCCGGGCGCCGACGACGTGATGCTGAATTATCAGAGCACCTCGTTTCACGATGCGCTGTATGCGCGGAGCGTGCTGGGGCTGGGGCGAGCGCCGGAGTTCGATGCGTGGCTGGAGCGGATGGGGATTTGTAATAAGCGCGGCGACTTATTAGAGGTGGGTGCGGAACGCAGGCTGCTGCCGGGGGCGAGCGAGTGGCTGAGATAGAGCCGTCCGATGTGTGGCTGCAGCTGCGGCGATTTACGCCAGCGCGGATTGGGCTGGGTCGCGTGGGCGGGAGCGTTCCGACACGGGCCTTGCTGGACTTTGAACTGGCGCACGCGAGGGCTCGGGATGCGGTGTGCGCCGGGTTCGACGCGGAGGCACTGGCGCGGGAGTTGCGGGACGCGGGATTTGGGGAAGCCGTACTGGTGGCGAGCAAGGCGCGGGACCGGATGGAGTATTTGCTGCGGCCCGATCTGGGGCGGGCGCTCGATGAGGCTAGCCGGGTGAGGCTGAGGGAGTTTCTGAATCCCACATCTGGCGAGAACCGGGCCAGAGGTGGGGCAGCCCAGGACTCCTGCGATGTGGCGGTAGTGATCGGAGATGGGTTGTCGGGGGTAGCTCCGGCACGGCACGCGCTGCCGTTGCTGGGGGAATTGCCACGGGCACTGCGGGAGAATGTCACAATCGCGGTTGCAAATCATGCGCGGGTGGCGCTGGGCGATGAAATAGGCGAGATTTTAGGCGCTGAGGCTGTGCTGGTGCTGATCGGGGAGCGGCCTGGATTGAGTTCGCCGGATAGCTTGGGGATTTATCTGACGTGGGGTCCGCGAGTGGGGCTGACCGACGCGGAGCGGAACTGCATTTCGAATGTGCGGCCGGAGGGTCTCGGGTACAGGGAGGCGGCTCGGCGCCTGGAGTATTTGCTCGGGGAGGCGCGACGACTGAAGCTCAGCGGCGTAGCGCTGAAAGATGACAGCGGGGATTGTGCGCCGAGAGCGGCCTCAGGGTTTTTGCAGGCATAGAAGATTGCAGAGGAATCTGCGGTCTGGACTCTCTCCCTCGTTCTCTCAGGACCAGAGCGCGGCAAAGGTCCGGACGATCCGGCGATCGGGTCGGATTTGGGAAAGGGCAGGTGGGCCATGGGGATTGCGCGATTGTGTCGAGGGCGGCGCGGCAGACATCCCACTGCTGATCGGACGGATAGACGCCGACGACGAGAAAATCGGAGGAGGCAGAGAGGCGGCAGTGGCCGGTTTCGGTGGGGAGCACGGCGACGTCGCCGACGTTGACGGTGACTTCGTGGCCGTTTTCGCCTCCGAGCATCAGGTGCGCGGAGCCCGTGACGAAGCCGAGGACCTCGTGCGCGGTAGAGTGGTGGTGGTGAAAGTCGTAGACGCCGTTGCGCCACTGCGGCGTCAATCCGTTGCGGGTGAAGACGGCCTCAAAGGTAGAAGCGGGATCGTTGCCCTGGCCTTGCAGTGCGCCGCGATAGAGGAGGACGGGCAGGTGCTCGTTGTTGGGCACCCAGCCTTTGCGTGAGAGGCGGAGGATCTGTGGATCGCGCGGGCCGCCGCTGCTCGATGAGATTGCGCCTTCGGGATGGAGAGCCGAGAAGGCGGGGGAAAGGCCGAGGACCGATAGTTGATTGAAGCGGCGGCGGCTAACGTCCATGTTTGTTTCGGGTGTGGTGAAGCGGGGGTGCGACGCAGCGTCTCTGTGGTAATGAAGCGCTCGCGCAAGGTAAACAACCTCTTAATGGGAGGCGGGTCTGCAAATCCACATGGTGACTTTTTCGCGGCTTTTTTCGGACCGAATGCGGCCTAGAATAGTTACTGATATGGCGACTCACAGGTTTCGTTTTTTTCTGGCAGTGGCGGTGTCTCTGGCGGCGCCGCCGATGGTGCGGGCCGACGCAGCGCCGTTCGATTTGGCTGGGCCAAAGCTCGACGTGAATGTGACGCGTGCGGGGAACACGCTGCCCATCTCCGAGGTCCCGAACCTTGCCGCAGGCGATCGGGTGTGGATTAAGGCGGATTTGCCCGACGGCCAGGCGGCGCACTACCTGATGGTGGCCGCGTTTTTGCGCGGTTCGACCAACCCGCCGCCGGAGAGCTGGTTTTTCCGGCAAGAGACGTGGAACCACAAGAGAGAGGACGCGGGGTTGACGGTGACGGTGCCGGAGGGGGCGCAGCAGGTGTTGATCTTTCTGGCGCCGGAGACGGGCGGCGATTATCGCACGCTGGTGGGCGCGGTGCGGGGCAGGCCTGGATCGTTCGTGCGCGCGTCGCAGGATTTGAATCAGGCGATGCTGGACCGCTCGCGGCTGGACACCTATCTGGCGGCGGTGCGACGGATCAACGCGACGGATCCGGCAAAGCTCAAAGATGCTGCTCCGCTGCTGGCGCGCAGCCTGGGCATGAAGATCGACGACAAGTGCCTCGACCGGATGCCCGATTTTCAGGCCGCGTGCCTGACCCAGGGGCAGGAGGCGATGATCCTCAACGATGGGCACAGCGAGTCTATCGTTGAAGCGCTGACCGCTGGGCCTGCGGGTGATCTGGCCATGCAGCTTGGCTACACACCGCAGGCGAATTACGGGTTTTACAGCCCGTATGTCGGGTCGGTGATGGACATCGCGCGGATCCTCGACACGCTTCACACCGCTCAGTACCAGTACATTCCAGCTCTGGCGATGCAGCAGGGCGAGCAGCTGGCGTTGATGCTGAATACGCCGCCGTCGTTTCACAATCCGAAGTCAGTGCTGGTGACGGCGCTGCCGGCCGTGGAGGCGGCGCAGCCTCCGCCGCTGCATCCGGTGGATTCGAAGCAGAACTACTGTATGGAGAAAAATTCGCTGATGCTTGCGGTCGACGGCGCGCCGCTGGTTTTCTCCACCGGCTATACGCACGACATGACGCTGCGGCTGAAGACGAAGGATGGGGAGAGTATCGATGAGATGGTCAAACCCGATGTGGAGAAGGGTGGCCTGGAACTGGAAGCGAAGGACCTGAGCGCCAGCGATTTCGGCAACACGATCGACGCATCGCTGCACGGGTATTGGGGATTCGAGAAGTACGATGGGCCGACGTTCCGGCTGGAGAACACGCACGCCCAGCACTGGGAACTGGCTGCGGCGGATCGCGAGGCGCTGATCGTGGGGCGCGAGGACACGATTCATCTGTCGACCGACGATGCGAGCTGCGTGGATACGATCCTGTTGAAGGATTCGGCAGGCAAGGAGCTGAAGGCGGACTGGAAGGCGACGAGTGCCGATGAGGTTGAAGTCGACCTGCCGCTCAAGGCGGCGAACCCCGGAGCGCTGCAGCTGGAGGTGAAGCAGTACGGGACGGTGACGGCGCAGACGATTCCGTTGCGTGCGTACGCTGAGGCCGGTCATCTGGACAGCTTTACACTGCATGCGGGCGATGCGCAGGGCTTGCTAAAGGGCAGCACGCTGGAGGATGTTGCGACGCTGACGCTGAACGGCGTTACGTTTACGCCCGGCAAGATCGACTCGACGATGGGCAGCGACGAGTTGCCGATGGTGGCCAAAGACACGAAAGCCGCGGCGAAGCTGAAGCAGGGCGACTCCGGAAAAGCGCAGGTGACGCTGACGGACGGTCGCACGATGGCGGTGGAGGTTACCATGGGCGCGCCGCGGCCGGGCGTGGAGCTGATCGGCAAGAGCGTGCAGGATTCGGCGTCGAGCACGGGCAGCAATATTCAGCTGGCAAACCAGGATGAGCTGCCGCAGGATGCGAAGCTGACGTTCTCCGTCCGAGCGCAGTCTCCGGCGGCGTTCCGGCGCGGCGAGCAGATTGAAGTGGCCACCGAAGACGAGGCCTTTTCGACGACGCTCAGCCTGGACAACGGCAGCATGACGCTGGAGAACGCCAAAGTAGCGCTCGCGACGCTGGATCCGGCGAAGGCTTTTGGCGGCTCGGCGTTTGGCCCGCTGAAGTTCCGCATCGTCAACGGCGGCGCGGCGGGCGACTGGCAGCCGCTGGCGACGCTTGTGCGCTTGCCGGAGCTGCACGATCTGAAGTGCCCGGCAGGTGCGGACGAGGAGTGCCGGCTGAGCGGGTCGAATCTGTTTCTGGTCGATTCGGTAGCAAGCGATCCGCATTTCGATCACCCTATAGAGGTACCGGACGGGTTTCCTGGCTACGTGCTGCCGGTGCCGCATCCGGAAGGCGGCCAACTATACCTTAAGCTGCGCGACGATCCCTCGGTCGTTAATCAGGTGACGCTGGCTGCGCAGATGCTGCCGCCAGCGGGCGAGCCGCACCGTTCGGCGCGGGCCGTATATCGCGAAGGAGAAGCGGCGTCGGCGCCCGGCGCCACAGGGCAGACGGGCGGCTCGCAGAAAGCAGCCGGACAACAGGGAACTGGAACCCCGAGTGGAACTAAACCTGCACCCCAGCCGTCCACTCCACAGCAGCCGTCGCAACCAGCAAGTCAGCCGCAAAGCGGGACGGGGCAGGCGGGACAACCGCCGCAGCAGGCGCAGAGTACAGCGGGAACGGCGCCGCCCAGCTCGCAACCGGCGCAGGGCAGCACGCCTCCGGCAGCTTCGCAGGGGAGTCCGCAACAGCCCTAGCCCCTGCTGCTGCGCGCCTAAGAGCGGTTCTGACATAATGGATCGCGGTTGCGCGCAGGAGGCGTAAAGATGCTGATGCATTGGGGCAGGTTCTTTCTGGTTTTTGTGTCTTGTGGAGCAATCGCGCTGGCGCAGAAGCCGCTCGACGTTCCTCCGGTGGCCACACAGCCTTCCGCACCGCAATCAGGTCCCATCACGTTCGACGTGGTGGTGACGGATAAGGGCGGTCATCCCATTCGGGAATTGAAGCAGGAGGACTTCACGCTCCTGGACAATAAGCAGCCGGCGGCGATACGGTCCTTCGAGGCGCACCAGATCGAGGCGCCGCACAACGATCCGCAGGGCCTATTCCTGGTGATCGACGATGTCAATGCGAATTTCAACACGGTCAGCATCGTGCGCACGCAGATTGAGACTTTTCTGCACGCTAACGGTGGACATCTGCCGGTTCCGACGGCCATCTTTCTGCTGACGGATAGCGGGCTCAATCAGATCACCTCGGTATCAAGCGACGGCAATGCGCTGGCCGATGTGCTGCACAAGACCCAGGGCCAGCTGCGCGAGATTCCGCGCTCGACTGGGTTTTACGGCGGGGAAGAAAAGCTGGAGATTTCGCTGAACGGCCTCGCGGGTTTAGCCAACCATCTGGGGCAGGCGTCGGGGAGAAAGCTGGTGGTGTGGCTTGGTCCCGGCTGGCCGATCTTCGACAGTCCCAACGTCATTGTCGGCCCGCAGCAGCAGGGCAAGTTTTTCAGCTCGATCGTTGGGCTGTCGAGCATGCTGCGGGAGAATGACATTACTCTGTATGCGGTCGATCCGATTGGCACTGCTGACGCCGCTAGCTCGCGCACCTTTCTGTGGGAGAGCTTCACCAAAGCTGTGACCAAGCCGAGCAAATCGAATCCGGGCAATCTGGCATTGCAGGTTTTCGCGGTGCACAGCGGCGGCATCGTGCTTTCGGGCAGCAACGACATCACGGGCGAGATCGAAAAGTGTGCTAACGATGCCTCGGTTTGGTATTCGTTCACGTTCGATTCGCAGCGCGCGGATTCGCCGAATGCGTGGCACGATGTGCAGGTTAAGGTCGATAAGCCGGGGACGGTTGTCCGCACCAGTAATGGCTACTATGCTCAGCCGTGAGTACCCCCCCGGGGGGGTGGAACTGCGGGGTGGGTCCTCATTTCAGGGAAGTTAGTAAGGGAGTTACGTTGGTTACGCGGTGAAGCATCTCAAGTTTCCTCCGGGAAGTGAAAAAGCCTCTTCGGAGGCTTTTTCTTTTTTATTCTTATTAAGTTAAGAATAGCAGGTTCGGAAGAAAAAACTGCCAACTTTCCTGGCTTGTAAGTCCTTGTCTATCAGGGATTGTTACTTTGGATAAGTGGTGGAAACTTGACAAAAACAGCCGGTAGCCCGTAGCCGGTAGCCTGTAGCCTTTAGCCTGACAAAATGGCATTCAAGCAAACACAGCCAGAAAAAGCGGGCGGTGGAAAGACGGTTGGCCAGGGACGTTTAGCGAAAGGCGTTTAGTGAACTGCGAGCCCATTGGGCCGGCGGTTTCCCACATCTGCCGAACTGCGGGCGGAGCCGTTCGACTCGGCGCGCTCGCTCAGGCCAGTTTGATGGCCGGCTGTGCATCTCGTCGCGCATGACGTTGGGGTAGATTCGGCCCTCGGGGAGCCGGTCCCTGGCCTACTGCGACCAAGGTGGTACGACGCCAGTCATTCGCGCGTAGGCCACCAGCTGGCCCATGTGCTCATTGGCGTGGATGACGATGTGCATGTAGACCTCGCTGGTGGAGCGCACTCCGGACGCGGGGCGCCACGCGAATTTCTCAGGCGGAGTGGCTTCGGCGAGGGCGATGAGCTGCGAAGAGGTGTGCTCCCACTCGCCATCGTAGCCCTGCCAGATGCCGGCGGGCGCGGATTGGGCGTGGGCGGCCGCGGTGATGGCTGGGGCGAAGAGGGCGGCGATCAGGAGGGGAAGCGCGGAGGTGCGGACGAGGCGCATGGGACTCCTTTTCTGGGTGGTTTGCCGGGGTGAGGCTGCGTTACCTCGCACTCCCCTGTCAGTTCGTTCAGTTTCATCGCTCCGCATAATGTCGCTTGGTCTGGGCGTCGATCTCTTTACTGGGGACGAGCCGGTAATGAAGCTCTTCGAGGATGAGTACGCGTTCGTTCTCCAGAGTGAGTTCGAAAAGGGCGATCACATGGTCGGCCATGAATTGCGCCGAGACGGGCCGGCAAACAAGGTCCGGGAATTTCGCTCTGCAACATTCGATATCCTGCCGCGTTTGGACCGGAGAGAGCCTGTCGGAGCCTCCTTTGGCCTGAACCGGGATTACAAAATGCGCACCCTGGCGATTCAGCCCGACGTAGATTTCGTCGATTTCGATTTGACCCATTCCGGAAACATAGGTACGAAGGTGGTTTTGCAGAGAATATGTGGTGAGTCCCAGGAAGATATCGATCAGGCGGTTATATCGAACTCGCGCGAGCAGCGCTTGCTCATCGCCCAGAGCGTAGGCGGCGATTATTTCCGGTGTCGCGTCAGGAATCTTGATAGTGGCGATGTCGTCCCGCGGCCGGATCGAAACGCCGCTCACCTCGGCCAGTCGAAAGCGATACCGGCTGCGGCCGGCACCCTCGATGATCCAGGCCTTCCCTTTGGGGGCTGTCCGGAGAATCTCGTCAGGCAGCGCACGCCGATAGCGAAAGCTGTAAATCACATCACCCAGATTGTCCGGGCGCTCGACGCCGAGTTCCTTTGCCGCCTCGATCAGCTCATCCCGGTGGAATTCGAACTCGGGTTGATTCTTCGTTCTGAATTTGCTGAAGATCCACGCAATGATGGGCGCGTATTGCGCGGATTTGTCCTTTTTCCTGGCCAATCGTCGCTCCTATGCCACTGCGATGGTGCTTTCGAATAACAGCGTCGGTGCGAGGTCGGTTTCGATCTGGTGTTGTTTTCGCTTCTTTGCTCCGCTTTTGCGATCCCTTTTCCCAATGGGCACGCTTACACCGAAGTATCCGGCCGCCTGAGACATATCCAATCGGAGCAACTCGGCGTCGCCGAGATCGACGATCATATCGGGACGCTGCGGGTCGAGCCCGAGTGCGTGAACGATTTCGGCAGCGACAGCTTTCGCGAGCGGTGGCGGGACCGAGTTTCCGATCTGGCGGGCGCCGTGCCATTTTGTTTTATGAAAGCGGAACCAGTCCGGGAATCCGTGTAGCCGGGCCATCTCTCGAACCGTGATGCAACGCGGGTACTCATAGTGGATGGGACGAGGACTGGTGAACGCTCCGCGCGACGAATCCGTTCCTGCGCGCAGCGTATTGCTGAGACCATCCGCGGGAAGCCGATAGAAGCGCGAGATCGTTTCCACTTCGCCGCTGCGGGTCGAGGCAAAACGGCGGCGCGATATTGCGGTGTGATCGGTTCTCAGGCTTGAGGTGAGAAGCCTGCGATTCCACTGTCTTCGATAGCCGAAATGCCAATTCGCTTTGCCCATGCAGCGCATTTCGCGCGCGTAGACGGAAGGAGCGCCCCAGGCGGGGGTGGCGATCTCATCGGAGTCGATCAATTTGTCGAACTGGTCGACGTCAGGAAGGTCTCCGAGGGCATCCCGACACGTAGGACCCTGGGGAAGATCGGCAAGGCCTAAAGCATCCGCGGGACGGAAAATTGGTTGCGGATAGCTGGGAAGCGGCAGTCCTTTCTTTGCTCCGATGAGGACGAGGCGCTCGCGGTGCTGGGGCACGCCATAGTCGGCCGCATCGAGCACACTCCACGGACGCAGGACACGGTAGTCGCAGCGCTCGAACAATTCGATCAGCTCATCGAGAAACTGCCGGTGGCGCCCAATGGTCAGCCCTTTCACATTTTCGAAGACAAAATAGGATGCATTCAACTCGGCGACGATGCGAACAAACTCGCGCACGAGATTATTACGCGGGTCGTCCATGGCGCGATGGCCGATGAGCGAGAATCCCTGGCAGGGAGGGCCTCCGAATACGACGTGAACCTTCCTGCGACCGATCTTCGAGGAGATCCTGATCTCCTTGCCGGTCAGCCCGGACACAGAACGGGGTATGACGGCGCAATCGGGGAAGTTAAAACGATGGACCGCGCAATGGATGGGGTCGAGTTCAACGGCAGCCAGCACGTCGAAGCCTGCCTGCTCGAAGCCGAGACTCAGACCTCCTGCTCCAGCAAACAAATCGACGGCAATCGGGCGCGGCACACAAAGCTCCATAGGTTCTTTTGTATACCAGCGTAACGGCTCAGGAGGACGTTGTCGATCGGATTTCTCCAGGAGGCCCCAAAAAGGCACTGAGCTTTCTCCTCAGCCGTTTCGGAACTCGCGTTTCGCATTGCCACACGGTCAACGTTCTCCAACCCAGGGAACGAAGGTCCGCGATATTACGCCGATCACGAGCGCGGTTCTTTTCAAATTTTGTGATCCAGAAGCGGCTCCTGGACTTCGGTGGCATCCCTAATTTGCATCCATGGGCATGCCAAAAGCAGCCATTGACGAAAACAACCCGGCGACGAGAGGGAAAGACAATATCGGGAGTTCCAGGCAGATCCTTACGGTGAAGACGGAAGCGGTAGCCGAGAGAATGCAGCATTCTTCGAACGCACACCTCCGGCGCGGTATGCTTCCCGCCGATCCGGGCCATCAGGGCGCTGCGGCTTTCAGGTGTTCGGTTGTCAGTCAATGCGCCGGTCGCCGATTTGCGCGACAAGCGATCATACCCCGAGGGCCTGTGCAATTCTGGCCGGTCCGTTGAATCGACAAGTCAGGACCGTCGCGGCGAAAATCACTTCTCCCGATAGCCTTGCCAGAGGTATTCGAGGGCTTCGGGTAGGGTTTGGAGCTTCGAGGCGTGGTCTACGTGGCCGGCATTTTTTGCGAAGAGGAATTGGTAGTGATAGTGCTTCCGGGCGAGAGCGGCGGCCATTTTTTCGTTGGCTAAGACCCAGTCGTGCATGTTGTCGCGCATGGTGTTGGGATTGTAGAGGTCGCGGTCGCCTACTTCCATCCATATACGGATTGGTTTGCGCGGGGAGTTGGGGATGAGGTCGTCGACGAAGCCCCAGGCGCCGTGGGGGGTGTCGGGGTTCCAGGGCCACTGCTGGTTGATCCACGTACCGGAGTAGGCGAGGACGCGGTGGTAAAGCTCGGGGTGGTACCAGGCCATGATGAGCGAGACGGCTCCGCCGGAGCTGCCGCCCATGGCTGCGCGGCCGTTGGGGTCGTGGGTGAGGGTGACGCTGCATTTGGATTCGACGAGGGGGAGGACTTCGGACTCGACCCACTCGGCATAGCGGCCGGACATGGTGTCGTACTCGAGGCCGCGCTCGGAGCCTTGCGCGTCGCCGCCGCCGTTGGCGATGGAGATGGCGATCATGACGGGGACTTTATGGGCCGCGATGAGGTTGTCAAGGGCGGTGAAGAGGGAGCGGTCGGGTCCGTCGGCTCCGACGATGAAGGGCGCGGCGGTGCCGGGGACGTATTGGTGGGGGACGTAGACGGCGACGATGCGGGTCCAGGGATGCGGATGACTGGTGGTGAGGTTGAGGCGTTCGGGATGGTCGGGGTCAGGCGTTCCGAATGTGCCGGGGTCGCGGGCGATGCCGGGGTAGAGCTTGCTGTCGGCGGAGGTCATGGTGATTTCGGTGACTGTGCCCTGGGGGACGGCGGGGTTGGGAGTCATTTCGGGCGCTTGCGGGTGCGTGGGTCCGAGGATGAAGTTGCCGTCTTTCTTGTTGGGTGGGAGGGTGGCGTCGGGGAGTTCGGTGGCGCGGACGTAGCCTGGAGTGTGGGGATCGCGGGTGGGGTAGGTGGGGCGGGGCTGTTGGGCGTGTGCAAGAGGCACGAGAGCGAACGCGACGAGGAGCAGAGTGCGGGGCATAGTGAGTATTCTCACGAAAATCCGATTCTAGCCGAGCATTGGGATGATAACCGGGCAATACGTCCTGGCGATCAGGCAGCGGAGCGTTCGGCTTCGAGGGACTGCGGCGCGCTGCGATCTTGCACGCCGAGGAGATTCAGGATCGGCGTGGTGCTGATGGTGGTCATCAGCGCCATGACGACCATCATTGTGAACAGCGTGGGAGAGAAGGCGCCGACGTTGTAGGCGATGTTGAGGACGATGAGTTCGACGAGGCCACGGGTGTTGAGAAGGGCGCCGAGGGCTGCGGCATCGCGCCAGGATTGGCCGGTGACGCGGGCGGCGAGGACGGCTCCGCCCATTTTTCCAAAGACAGCGGCGAGGAGGACGATGCCTGCCCACATCCACGTGGACTTGCCGTTGAGCAGATCGAGGCGGGTGCGCATTCCAGTGAGGGCGAAGAACATGGGGAGGAGCAGGACGGAGACGAGCATGTCGAGGCGGCTGCGCAGCTCGATCTGCCATTGCTCGACGCGAGGGAAGCAAACACCGGCGAGGAAGCCAACCTGGCTTGACCCTGGCGTTGCCAAAGTCCCTTTCTCTTTTGTCTACCCTTTCTCTTTTGTCTACCAGAGTGTGATGGTTGTGCCAAGATGCGCGAGGGACCGCCGGTAGCCGGGAGCCGGGAGCCAGGAACTTGTGGCGACGGAACCAGGCGCCGCTGGGATACTTCAGTCGCTGTTGGTCGCTAACGCGACCTCAGGAGGTCGTCGATGGCGTCGTAGCCGGTGGGGAGAGCGATGCCTTGCGTTGTTGCTCCGGCGGTGAGGAGGGCGGCGACGGAGTCGGGTTTGCGGCGGCGGACCCAGTATGAATCGATGCAGGCTTTGACGGCGAGCTGAAGGGCGGTTCGGCCGCGGGCGTCAGGAGCGTTGACCAGGGCGTTGATGGGTGTGGCGCGGGCGATGAGTTCGCGGACGATGTCGTGATGGGCGCGCCAGGCGGCGACGTGGAGGGCGGTGGAGTTTTTGGTGAGTTCCCAGTAGGGGTCGCCTTCGGGCCAGAGGGCGTCGGGTGGGATGCCGAGAGCGAGGAGTGTGCGGAGGCCTTCGAGGTTGGCTGCGCCGGCGAATCTTGCGAGGGGGGAGCCTCCTATTTGTAACAGTCTCGGTAGCAGAGTGCGATTTTGGGCGATGAGTTTTTGGGCTCGGGGCAAGTCAGCTTGGGCGCATGCGGCTACCAGTTGATCGAGGTCTGATTCGGGGCCTTCGAAGGTTAGGGCAAAGCCGCGTTGTTCGAGGTTGGTGAGGATGTCGCCTCGTCCGTGATACGCGGCCATCTGGAAGGCGTTGCGGCCGTTTTCTGCATTGCGGAGGTGTGGGTCGGCACCGTGATCGAGGAACATTTCGATCATGACGAGGCCGTTGTCGCGGCGGATGGAATGCTGGAAGGGGGTGTACTTCCAGTGGGTGAGGTAGTTGGGATTGGCGCCGTGGTCGAGGGCGAGGGCGAGGCCTTTATCGTCGTGCCAGTCGGCTTTGCGGGCGGCGACCCAGGCGAGCGAGCGCTCGTTGAAGCGGCCGGAGTCGAGGAGAATCTGGAGGACGGTGTTGTCATAGGTTTCAGGGACGTGGTAGGGGGTCTCTTCGTCGTTGGGGTCGGCGCCGTATTCGAGCAAGAGGCGGGTGAGGCCGGGATGCTGGGCGAGGCCGGCGGCTCCGTAGATGGCTTTTTCGGGGACCTGGCGCGGTGGGTCGTCGATGGTTTCCCACCAGCCGGTGTTGGCGCTGGCTCCGGCTTCGAGGAGAGCGCGGGCGGTGGCGACGAAGGCTTCGGAGCGTGATTTCTCGAGGCGGAGATAGCGGGAGAAGGCGAGGTAGGTAAGGGCGTCCCAGTTGTGTGGTCCGCCGGTGGCGGTGGCGAGTTTCGGGTCGTGGGCGAGGAGGGCGCGGGCAACGGGCGCGTCAGCGAGGACGGCGGCAGCGTAGATATTGGCGGTGGCAACGTGCGGGTAGCGGTCGAAGATGAGTTGGGCGTGCTCGAGGGTGCCGGAGGCGTGCCAACCGTGGCGGGGAACGACGGCGACTTCGATGAAGGTGTTGACGGGGTCCTGGATTTCTTCGACGGAGCGAATGATACGGAGGGTTTCGAGATGGGAGGCGAATTTGGGCCAGGAGGGGAAGCCGTGTTCGCGGGCGAGGACAAGCTGGGCGTCGGCGAGGGCGACGGTGGGGAGCTGGTCGGGGATTTGGTCTGGGGCCATCTGACGGAAGCGGGGGTGTCGCTTGATGCGCTCAATGGCGGCAGGATTGTGCTGGGCGCAGGCGCGGAGTAATTCTTTGGCTTGCTTTTTGTATTGTTCGAGGGAGGGGCGGCCGGGGATTTGCGCGTCGGGCATACGAAGCTCCTTTCAGTGTCCGCAAAAAGCGGGTGCGCCTCGGGAGTCCGCATGTGGTGAGGCTGAAAGAAGGTTCGTCAGGTTGTAACTGCAGAAGGTGGGCACGGCCCTTTCCGCGGACTGGATGCGCCCTTCGCGCTGAAGACAAGGTAAGGGCGGGGTGGGATCGGAGTCAAGAGTTTAGAGTTTGGAGTTTAGAGTTTAGGGAATTCGAGACCGGGTGCGACCGTGTTCGGTTCGTTGAGGGAAGAAGGCGATGACAGAGGCAGCGGGGTTCGCGCGGGTGGAGGCTGGGTTGGAGGAGGTGCTCGCGGAGCTGTGCAAGAAGGAGCCGATCTTTCACACCGCTGCGTTTGGGATGACGGCGGCGGAGCGGGAGCGTATCGTTGCGCCGGAATATTGGGAGGTGGGCGCTTCGGGGCGGCGTTATAGCCGGGAGTTTATTCTGCGCGGACTTGCGGAGAGGGTGCCGGTGGATGCGGCGGAAGCGGGGTGGGTGTGCTCTGAGTTCGGATTGCGGCAAATGGGGGCGGGGACGTATTTGCTGACGTACACACTGGATCAGGCGGGGAGGATTACGCGGCGCGCGACGGTTTGGCAGAGGACCGCGCAGGGGTGGCGAATTTTGTTTCACCAGGGGACGGTGGTGACGGGAGAGGATGACACGATCCCTGAGTGACGACTGCGTGCGTCAGGTCCGGACGGAAGGTGGGAATGGTCTCCATGCGCTCGAGAGCGCGGAAATAGCGGGCGAGGAGTGGGGTTCCTGCGGTAATCGGCGCGTTGTTATCACTGGAATCCATGCGGGCAATTCGATGCCGGTCAAATGGTGCGGGCTGCCCGAGGAATTAGTGGATTTTGGAAAATTCCAAGGGGCACGTGTGGCCGGAGGAGCTATTCCGGCCACCTCGGCGTTGCGGGGGAGGGAGGGCGAGTTGGGGCAGGCGAACGGTAGTTGTCCGGATGACGTTGTTTGGTACGCTCGCGGGATGCGGGTGCTTGTGTTCGTGATTGTGACTGCAGTTTCGATCCTGCCCTTGCATGCTCAACAGACTGGCGGATCCATCGATGTTCCGGCGGGCGCGCGGCTTGTGCTTGAAGCGAGAGGCGAGGGAGTCCAGATTTACGGCTGCTCCGAAGTACAGGGTGATGCGCAGGGTGGATTCAAGTGGGTGCCGAAGGGTCCGGACGCGAAGCTGCTCGATGATTCGGGCAGACAGATGGGAACCCATTTTGCGGGTCCCACCTGGAAGCTGGCGGACGGAAGTCAGGTAGTGGGGGAGTTGACGGCCAGCAAGCCTTCACCGGATTCCGATTCGGTGGCATTGCTCTTGTTGCGAGCAAAGGCCGGAACATCAACGGGACAGCTCGCGGAAGTGGCATTCATACGGCGGACGGAGACGCACGGTGGTGTCCCAAATGCGCCGGAATGCGGGGCGCAGGAGGATGTGGGCAAGAGCGCGCGGATTCCGTACAGCGCCACGTACACCTTTTATTCAGAGAAGTAGAAAAGCCTTTTTGGATCCTCAGGCGATGGCGATGGACTGCAGGGAGGCGTGTGCCTGTTTGTCGTGACGGCCGGGATCGATTTGGAGTTCAATGGTGGAGACGCCGGTGAGGTTGACGGTGTAGTCCTCGACTTCGGTAGTCGATCCGGATGGGCTGAACGACCATTGCTGGCGAACGATCTGGCGGTTGTCTCCATTGCTGACGGCGGAGAGGCTGAATTCCTGGGATCGCTCGTGCTGCGACTCGCGAAATTCGAGACGGATGCGGCGGATGGCGCGGGGCTCGTCGAATTTTAGGCGGATGGTCTGCGGGCCGGGGTCGGCGGGTTTCCAGCCCTCTGTTTCTTCGCCACGGAGCGCGTCCTCAAAAGGGTGGGCTGGGTCTTCGGAGGAGATTTCGAGGGAGGCGAGGTGCTCGAGGTCGAGCCATGCATCGAGGGAAGGGCAGGGCTCGGAAGACGAAGGAGCAGGGGACAGAGCTGCTTTGCGCATGGAATGAACCTCGCTCATTGGATGCGGTTTTTGGGGTGACGGCTGAGGGGGGTCGATTCTGGCGCAGATGGGCGCGTAAGGGCAGGATTTCGTGTTCCGGAAGCTGTGCTTTTTCAAAATGGCAGAAGACGGTACCTTCGGGCCTGGACGCAGGGGTTTCTTCTGGACTATCGGACGACGGGGGTGTTTGGTTCTTGCTGTGGGGTGAACCTGGTCGGGTTTCTTGGTTTTGGTTTTGGTTTTGGGTTTGGGTTTGGGTTTGGTTTTGGGTTTAGGGGTTTGGTTTTGGGTTTAGGGGTTTGGTTTTGGGTTTAGGGGTTTGGTTTTGGGCCAGGGTTTTGGTTAGGGGCTTTGGGTTTTGGGTTGGTTAGGTTTGGGTTTTGCGACTTGTATGAGCGGTTGTCTCAGATTTCCAGGATTACCGGCATGATGAGGGGGCGGCGGCTGGTGTTTTTCTGGATATAGCGCTTGAGGTCGATGCGGATTTTTTCTTTGATGACGCCGTAGTCGGCTTTTTCTTCGGCGCTGGAAGAGTCAAGGGTCTGGGTGACGACCTGGCGGGCTCCTTCCATGAGACCGGGCTCGGCGCCGACAAAGCCGCGGCTGACGAGTTCGGGCTGACGTTCAACTTTCCCGCTTAGCTTATTGATGGTGAGGATGGGGAGGACGAAGCCGTCTTCGGAGAGATGACGGCGATCGCGGATGACGATGTCTTCGACGACGTCGGTGGCGGAGCCGGAGTCGATGCAGACGCGGCCAGCGGTGACTTTGCCGGTTTTGCGGGCGTTGTCGCGATCGAGTTCGAGGACTTCGCCGTTTTCCATGACCAGCGCCAGGTCGATGACGCCGAGGCTCTGGGCTATTTCGGCGTGCTTTTTGAGATGGCGGTAGTCGCCGTGGATGGGGATGAAGAACTTTGGCCGGAGCAGGTTGATCATGAGGCGCTGCTCTTCCTGGCTGGCATGACCGCTGACGTGGATGAGGCCCGAGGCGCCGTCGTCGTAGATGACGTCGGCGTCGCGGCGGCAGAGGTGATCGATGACGCGGAAGATGCTTTTTTCGTTGCCTGGGATGACGCGCGAACTGAGGATGACGGTGTCGCCGGCGGCGATGCGGGCGTGTTTGTGGTTGTCGACGGCGGCGCGGCTGAGAGCGCTCATGGGTTCGCCCTGGGTGCCGCTGATGAGGACCATGATTTGTTCGGGGGCGTAGTCGCCGATCTGGCCGGGATGGATGACGAGGTTCGCAGGAAGGTCGAGGTAGCCGAGGTCCTGGGCGATTTCAGAGGATTCAAGCATGGAGCGGCCGACGATGGCCACCTTGCGGCCGTGCTGGCGGGCGAGCTCGGTGGCGATGCGGATGCGGTAGATGGATGAGGAGAAGCAGCTGAAGAAGAGCTTCTTTTTGGTGCGGGAGAAGATTTCATCGAGGCGCGGTTTGACGGCCCACTCGCTGGGCGTATAGCCGGGGCGGTCGACGTTGGTGGAGTCCTGCAGAAGGGCGAGGACGCCGCGTTTGCCGTATTCGGCGAAGCGATGGAGGTCGAAGGCCTTGCCGTCGGGCGGAGACAGGTCAATTTTGAAGTCGCCGGTGTGGACGATGACGCCGATGGGGGTTTCGATGGCGAGGGCGACACAGTCGACAAGGGAGTGGGTGACGCGGATGGGTTCGATGGTGAATGCGCCGAGGGTGAATTTGCTGCCGGGGGCAATTTCGATGAGTTCGGCGTCGTCGAGGAGGGCGTGTTCGTCGAGCTTGCCTTCGACGTAAGCGAGAGTGAACTCGGTGCCGTAGACAGGGACGTTGAGCTCGGAGAGGATCCACGGGAGACCGCCGATGTGGTCTTCGTGGCCGTGGGTGAGGATGATGGCGCGGACGTGCTGCTTGTTCTCGACGAGGTAAGAGATGTCGGGGACGACGATGTCGACGCCGAGGAGTTCGGACTCGGGGAACATGAGGCCGGCATCGATGACGATGATGTCGTCTTTATAGCGGAGAGCGAGGCAGTTCATGCCGAACTCGCCGAGTCCGCCTAACGGGATGATTTGTAATTTTGCGTCAGCCATTTTGGGACTTAGGGTGAGGGTGGGGACGCCATTCCGCTCTCGTCGCTTGGGCGGGCTTGTGGCGCGGTTTGGGCAGGTGTGAAATTCAGTTACTCAGGCAAAGGACAGGATAACAGCGAATGAAGGGGACGATGCGAGCAGCCTGGCGCAAGACAGGACGCGGCGAGGGCGATTATTGTTCGGAGGCGGTTGGGTAGTAGCCCTGTTTGGCGATGACATCGAGACCAGAAAGGCCTTCGACGTGGACGTCGATGTTGTGGTATTTGCCGCTGATGGTGGGCTGGTGACTGACATAGATGAGGGTGTAGGCGGTGCGGAGGGAGTCAGCGATTTTGACGAAGCCTTCCTGGATGCCGTTTTCGGTGAGCTCGTGATCGACGTCGCCGCCGGTTTGAACACAGTAGCGGGGCAGCAGGTCTTCGGGCTGGAGGAAGGGTAGCTTGGTACGGTCGAGAGCGCCGATGCCCCAGATGGCCGAGTCGCCGACCTGGGTTCCGGAAACCATGATGTTGTTGGCGAGGAGATATTGAAGGACTTCCTTGTAGGTGGCCTTACTGCGGGAATTCTTCCCGTCGCTGATGACGTAGATGACGCGGCGGCGACCCTTGGGCTGGCTGGCGAGTTGCTCGGCGGCGTAGAGGATGGCGTCGTTGAGCGGGTGAACGTCTTTGGGCTGGAGGAGGAAGCCGCTGGCATTGCCGCGCTGTGGGGCGAGGGTGGGATCGGCCTGCTGGCCGTTGACGATGGGGCCGCTGGCGAAGGGACCTTCGGTGAGGGGAACGCCCATTTGCTCGCCGGGTTTCTTCGCGATCTCGAGAGCGGCTGTTAACCGGGGACCATTGGCTGCGGTGAAATCGACGACGAGCTGGGGGCCGGTGCCGCCGTAGGTGACGACGGCGACGGTATCGGCGGGAGTCAATCCGTTGGAGACCACAGAAAGGCTCTGGTTGACCTTATTCATGATGTCTTCGGGGAGCGTGGCATCGATAACGAAGGCAACGGATAGCGGATAGGCGTCGGTGGTAAAGAACGAGATTCGCTGCTGGACGCCATCTTCAAAGACTTTGAAGCGCCACCAGGGCAGTCCTGGAATCTCTTTGCCATGCTTATCCCTGACGGTGACCGGGACGATCACTTCGGTGACGTTGACGGGAAGGGTCAGGACTGGTTCCTGGCTGGCGGGGCCGGTTTCGGGCGGCGTTTGCTGGACGGCGTCGGGCGGCGGCGGCTGTTGCGGGTTCGGGGCGCCGACGGTGCCGGAGTTGGTTTGGGGTGGGGTGACGCCGGGAGGGGCTTGCTGGTCGTCGGGAGAGGTTGTGCCTTTGCCCGGGGTGACCTGGTCTTTCAGATCAGGAAGCGAGGAGGGTGCCTGCGGGGTGGGTGCATTGGGAGGAGCAGTCTGAGACTGAGACTGAGGGGCGGGAGCGTTAGGGACGGACTGCTGTTGTCCCAAAGCTGTACAGGCCACGACGGCAGGAAAAACCAACGAAAGAGCGGCAAACCGAACGGCCCGCATCAAACTGAACCCCCTCATTTTTGCGCAAAACGTGTCAAAAAACTGAAACGCGACCACTCCGGATTCGATTCGTATCTGCTGGAGCGATGCGCGCAGCGTCCACCGGATTGAGATGCCGCGACCGAGGCGGTGGAAGCCTCGGGCGTATGCTCAAGATTACCAGAGCGCCGGATGACCCAGCGAGGGGCGCACTGTTTTGAATAACCCATTGGCGAACGGTACCGTCTAAGGAGCATGGCTTTGCGGAGCATGGTTTTGCGGAGCATGGTTTTGCGTTGGCTGCGTGTCGTGTGCATCCCGGTCCTGTGTGTGGGAGCTGCTGTTCCTCTGACGAGGGGGCAATCGGCTCCGTCACCCGATGCTCCGCCGGTGAGCAACGTCCCGGTGGATAGCTCGAGCACGGAGGAGACTCCCAGGGAGACGCTGAAGGTGACGTCGAACCTGGTGAGCGAGTACTTCACGGTGCGGGACAAGAAGAATGCGCTGATCCCGTTTCTGACGAAAAACGACTGCAATGTTTTCGAGGATAAGCAGCCGCAGAAGCTGACGAGCTTTGTGGCGGAGGCGAATCAGCCGCTGACGCTGGGGATTCTGATCGACACGAGCGGCAGCCAGATGAATGTGCTGCCGCTGGAGCAGCAGTCAGCGTCGGCGTTTCTGAAGCGCATCCTGCGGGAGAAGGACCAGGCGTTTCTGGTGAGCTTCGACGTGGGCGTGAACCTCGAGCAGGACTACACGAACAACGTGAGGGAGCTCGATCGGGCCATCAGCAAGGTGGAGATCAACACAGCGGCGGGCGGCGGCTCGGCTGGCGTGCCGGGAATTGGGCAGGGGCCGGTGCCGACGCAGGGAGCGCCGAAGGGAACGCTGCTGTACGACGCTGTGAACGAGGTTTCGACCCACAAGATACGGTCGGAATCGGGGCGGAAGGCGCTGATCCTCCTGACGGACGGCGAGGATGAAGGGAGCGTAACGAAGCCGAAGGAGGCAATCGCGGCTGCGGAGAACGCCAATGCGATCATTTATGTGATTCTGATCGCGGATCGCGGGTTCTACGGTTATGGCAACTTCGGGATGGGATATTCGGGCGATATGCAGATGCGCTCGCTGACCGAGGCGACGGGCGGGCGAGTGATCAATGTGGGGAACAACGGGAAGAAGCTCGAAGACGCGTTCGACCAGATCGAGCAGGAGCTTCGGACGCAGTATGTGGCGCAGTATGTTCCTGGGAACAAGGCGATGGACGGGAAATTCCGCAAGGTGGACATTTTCTGCAAGGACCAGGACGGGGATCTGAAGGTGCAGGCGCGGAAGGGGTATTTTGCTGTTGGGGATGAGGACTGAAAAGCAGGGAGTAGGCAATAGGCAATAGGGAGTAGCGAAGAACGTTTAGCAAAAGACGTTTAGCATATTTTTTTATGAACTTGGCGTGGTTGGGTTTGCTCGGAGCCTGCGGAAGGTTCTCCATTCTTCGGCGGTAATCTCCCATACTTCACTTAGTTGGCGGCCGGAAACCAGGTTTCTTTCTTCCTGGCGAATCATGCGCATGCCGGTTTTCTCGGAGATACGGCGCGAGGCTTTGTTCGCGACGGCTTCGGCGCGCGCAGAACCGGAAAGCCTAAGACGTCAAAACAATAATCATTCACGGCGATGACGGCCTCGGTCATCAGGCCCCTGCGCTGCCAATCGGGCGCGAGCCAGAAGCCGCGGTTATCGTGTTCGCCGCGGATGAGGCCGATGGCTCCGATGACCTGGGCCGGGTTTTGTTTGCGGCGGAGGGTCCAGTGCCACTCGTCGCCGCGCGCCATGGCGGGAAGCGCGCGGTCACGGAAATAGCTGAGCGCGCCGTCTTCCGGATAGGGCCACGGAACCACGGCGTTCAGATACTGCACGATCTCCCATTGCGGAAAGAGGCGCTGCACCTGGTCGGCGTCGGCCAGCTCGAGCGGGCGCAGGAGGAGGCGTTCGGTTTCGAGCACCGGCGGCATGGGCCTAAGGTACCAAAGAGCAGGCGGACGCCGGTCTTGGGTGGAATCCCATGTCTCAAAATCGAGACATGGGGCACCCGGCTTTGGTGGGTTGGGGCAGCGATAAAGGCCTGAGAGGGTGAACGCGAGGTCGCAATCCCATGTCTCAAAAATCGAGACATGGGGCACCCGGCTTTGGTGGGTTGGGGCAGCGATAAAGGCCTGAGAGGGTGAACGCGAGGTCGCAATCCCATGTCTCAAAATCGAGACATGGGGCACCCGGCAAGAGTCGGATCAGTGGACGGGCTTGCTTTCGCCAGGCTTGATATCGCCGCAGTCGGAACTGACGAATTTCGAGCTGATGACGGAGGTCATGGTCATGGCCTGGGGGAACTGAGGGCCGGACATCTTCGCGCTCGAGGAGCCATGCATGGCCTCATCGCTGTCGAGGAACATCTCGACGTGATAGGTGACGTTCATACCCTGGGGTTCGGAACACTGGCCGTCGAAGGACAATTTGTGGCTGTCCTGCTGCATGTTGGAGGTGGTGCAGTTCATGGTCGGCTGGCGGGACTGCATTTTCTGCATGGATTGCTTCCAGCTGTCGGGCGTGTAACAGGACTGGTTGGTGATGGGGTGTCCGCCGGCAGGCCCCATGGCCGTGGAATTAAGGGTGACGCTGGACTGCCAGAGTCCCATCTTGATGGGCGGGGGCGCTATGTTGGGGACCTGGGCGGCGGCGAGGGCGGCGAAGGAGAGGAGCAGCGGGAGCGAGGGGAGGGTCAGGAGGCGGAATTTCATGTGGGTTCCTCGTGCGCGAGAATGCGGCAGTGAGCAGCGTTATAGCATGCGGAGCGCCGGGGTGGCCACTGGGATTCCGGCGGCTTCATCGCGAAGGTGGGGTTGCCTTTTTGGGCGGTTGGTGAGCGCTATGGGCGGGCGGCGTTCTGAACGGCGCCATTGCGGAGAGCCCAGTCGAGGAAGCCGTCGGGCGCATTCCTGACGCCGGCGATGTTGGTGTTGCGGATGGCGGCGAGATGCTGCCAGGCGAAGTTGCGAAGATCGGCCGAGCTAAGGTCGGCATTGGTGAGGTCGGCGCCGTCGAGGTGGGCTGCGGTCAGGTCGGCTCCTGAGAGATCGGAGTCGGTGAGGTTGGCGTGATCGAAGACGACGTGTTCGAGATTGGCGTTACGCAGGTTCGCGAAATGCAGATCCGCCCAGGTGAGGTCGGTGAGGTGAAGGTCGCTGTCGCGTAGATCGGCCGCATTGAGGTTGGCGCGTATGAGATTGGCGTGGGGGAGGCGGAGTCCCTGAAGAAAGGCGGAGGAGACGTCGACGCCGGTAAGGGAGATGTGGTCGGCGTTGAGTTCCTGGAGAGCCTCGATGCGGCCGCCGCTGCCACCTTTGCCCTGGGCAGTGTTGATGACCTGCCATGCCTGGTAGTGGCGCTGCTGGATACGCGCGCCGGATTCGCTGAACCAGAAGATGACGCCGATGAGGACGGAGAAGCTGCCGAGGTATTCGAGGACTTCGAGGAAGCTCCAGTTGCTGAGGAGAAAGGCGAGCCACTCCCAGGCGAAGTCGATAGCGAGGAGGGGGATCAGCCAGCGATGGCGGGTGCGGGATTTGCGGTTGGCCCACGGAGCGGGGCGGCTACGCGCCTGGTGGACGATCATGGGCGATTCTCCCTATGGGCCATTATGGCGGGCTGTTCGTCCTTCCGAAAGAGCTACGCGGGAGCCGGAGAGCGCGCTGGGAGGGGCAGCAAGGCTGCGCCGAGGATGCCGGCGTCGCTGAGCTTGGCGGGGGCGATGTGGGTTATGCCGGGTTCGAAGATATTGGGATCGCGAGGCATGGACATGCGGTAGACGTAGCTGCCTTCGCGGAGGGTGGAAAACATGCGCGGGGCAAAAAGGGGCCACGCGGCGGCTGCGCCTCCGCCGATGACGTAGAGGGGGAGATCGAGCGCGTTGACGAGGTGGGCGAGCGAGAGGCCGAGGGCGTAACCGACTTCGTCGAAGATTTTAAGAGCGCGTTCGTCGCCGTTGGTTGCGAGTTGGGCGATGGCGGAGGCTGTGAGGGGCTGGGCAGAGTCAGCGGATGGTTCGGGAGTCGCCGGTGCAAGGCCGAGTTCGTGGGCACGGCGGACGATGGAGGTTGCCGAGGCGTACATTTCGAGGCAGCCGCGCGCGCCGCAGGGGCAGGGGATTCCGTCGGGGATGATGGGGCCGTGGCCGGATTCTCCGGCTGAGCCCTGCATTCCCTGCCAGATGCGGCCTTCAAGAACGATGCCGCAGCCGACACCAGTGCCGAGGGTGAGCATGAGCAGCGAGTCGACGGCGTGGGTGTGGCCGGCGCCGAGATGAAACTCGCCGTAGGCGGCGAGAGCGGCGTCGTGGCCGACGTGGACGGGGCGATCAAGACGGCGCTCGAGTTCGGTACGGAGGTTGAGTCCGTCAAAGCCAGTGAGATTGGGCGGACGGTGCAGGACGCCGAGGGGCAGCTCGAGAGGTCCGGGGCTGCCGACGCCGATGCCGAGGAGCTTGCCGGGTTGTTTGTCGATGATCTGGCGAATGGCCTGGGCCATGTCATCAAGGACGGCGTGAGGGCCCGCGGTGAGGCGTGTGGGAAGGCTGATGTGGTCGAGCCGTTCGCCTTCGGGGGTGACGGCGGCGACGCGGAGGTTGGTGCCTCCGAGGTCCACGCCAATGGAGAAGGATTGCATGGCGAATGGCGAGAACTGGTCTCATATATAGCGCAACGGCTCGGCGGGCTGCATGAGCCCCGCTTCGATGGCGGGTCTCACACGCTGCATTTCGGCGGTGTGAGGTTCATGAGACCAGTTCGAGTCCATGATACGCGACGGAGGCGAGCGGACTGCGAGCGAAAAACTGCCAGCGAAAAACGATTAGCGAAACGCTGTTAGCAAGAAGCGATTAGCGGAAAGGCGGTTAGCTAAAAAGCTGTTAGCGAAAGGCCGTCGACGAAAGGCTCAGCAAGCGAGCCAACTGGGGGTCGAGGAGAGAATCCAACGGCGAGCGTAAGGACCTGCGTAGAGAAATTTCCTGTTGCGGCGCGAGCAGAGGGCGTGGCGCGCCTCTAAATCGCATATTATGGTGCCGACGATGTACAGGGCCGTTCTCTGCACGCAGCGCTTTGCGGCGTCCAATGGAATACTGATCCGGGGAATTCAGCAGCAACCACAACCAACAAAAGAAGGAGTGACGTATGCAACGCACGGCGAGCGCCGTCTGGCGCGGAGGTTTGAAGGACGGCAAAGGCACGATATCGAGCCAAAGCGGCGTGTTGAAGGACACGCAGTATTCATTTTCGACGAGATTTGAGAATGGGATCGGGACCAATCCCGAGGAGTTGATTGCGGCGGCGCATGCGGGGTGCTTCACGATGGCGCTGAGCGCGGAGCTGGGGAAAGCGAACCTGACGCCGGAGTCGCTGGAGACGACGGCGGAGGTGAAGTTCGAGAAGACGGATGATGGATTTGCGATTACGGCGATTCATCTGACGACGCGGGCGAAGGTGCCGGGCGCGAGCGACGCGAGCTTTGAGACTGCGGCGCAGAACGCGAAGAATGGCTGCCCGATCTCGCGGCTGTTTAAAGGGAATACGCAGATCACGCTGGACGCGAAGCTGGTGTAGCAGATCAGTTGAGGGGTGGGCGCCGCGGGTTGCGCGGTGCTTGCTTTCCGCGGGAAGTACGAAATTTAGTTCCAGGAAGAACTCATGGAACCTGTAACGCATTTTCTGACCGGAGCGTGCCTTGGACGTTCCGGATTCAATCGAAAGACGGCGTATGCGACGCTGGCGATGACGCTGGCGGCGGAAGCGGCGGATCTCGACGTTTTTTGGGGATTTCGCGGGCCGGTTGCTGAGTTGCAGCACCATCGCGGCTGGACGCACACGTTTGTGGGCGCGCCGGTGGTGGCGTTGGCGACGGTGGCGCTTGTGTGGTTGCTGGACCTCATACGACGGAAGAGGCTCGCGGCCACCTCGGCAGGCAAAGGTGGCTCGGCGGCGGTTTTGGAGCCGCGCTGGTTCCTGCTTTGGGTGTTTGCGCTGATTGCGGCTCTGAGCCACATTCTGCTGGATTACACGGTGAATTACGGGGTGCGGCCGTTGTTTCCGTTTGATCCGAAGTGGTATGCGTGGAGCATCGTTTTCATTATCGATCCGTGGATTCTTCTGGCTTTGTTTCTGGCGCTGGTGGTGCCTGGGATTCTGGGGCTGGCGGATCGGGAGATCGGGGCGCGGAGGAAGCAGTTTCGCGGGCGAGGATGGGCGATTGCGGGGCTGGTTTTCATGGTGTTGTGGTGGGGGCTGCGGAATGCCGAGCGCGGGCGCGCGCTGGAGCTGGTGAGGACAGGCAGCTACACGCGGGAGCCGCTGATCCGGTCGGCGGCAGAGCCGCACATGATGGATCCGTTTCAATGGCACGTAATCATGGAGACGGAGGATTATTTTCAGACGGCCGAGGTGCGGACGATTAGCGATCAGGTGGTGACGGACGATTACGCCGATGTGATTTATAAGACGGCGGTGACGCCGGCAGTGGCGGCGGCGAAGCAGTCGTACCTGGGACGGGTGTATCTGGACTGGTCGAAGTGGCCGTTGACGGAGGATGTGGGGGCGGTGGCGGCACCGGGCGCGGACATTTTGCCGCAGCCGGGATGGCACACGGTGGAGTTCCAGGATTTGCGATTCGGATATGGGCCGATGGCGGCAGGGCGAGATCCGACGCTAGCTGGATGGGTGGTTGTGGGGCCGGGCGGCGAGATTGAGGGAATGTACATGCAGGGGCACGAGCAGCGGTGAGGTGGGGCAACAGGGGCCAGGGAGAGAGCGCTGAGCCAGTGATTATTTTCGGTGATCCGGGAAAGCAGGCGTAATGGGGGGTTGGTCATGGGGCGGCGCGCGGCGATTTTGTTGGCAGGGTGAAGTTGTTGGTTGATGGGACTGGAAGTTTGGCTTGACCCATTTGGGCTGGGGTCCGCAGAATGGGAACAGGCTTTGATTTTAGAGCGATGAGGGACTGATGGCCGCATATGTGTTGATCGTATTGGCAGTACTGAGCCGGGTGATTCCGCATGCGTGGATGAACTTCACGGCGGTGGGCGCGGGGCTGCTGTATTTCGGAGCGAGGCGGCCACTGCGCGAGATTGCGCTGCCGGTGTTGTCGCTGATGGCGACGGATTATTACCTGACGGTGTTTGCGTACCGGTATCCATGGCACGCGAGCGCTTATCTGATTACGTGGGCTTGGTACGCGGCGGTGGTGGTACTGGGATGGATTCTGCTGCGTCGGCAGGTGACAGTGACGCGGGTGATTGGCGCGACGTTGCTGGCGTCGACTTCGTTCTTCATCGTGAGCAACTATGCGATGTGGGTTGGGGGGACGATGTATCCGCACACGATCGCGGGGCTGGGCATGTGCTATGTTGCGGCGCTGCCGTTTTACCGGAACGATGTGCTGTCGACTGGGCTAATTGCGGGGCTGGCGTTTGGCTTGCCGGCGATGGCGCGGAAGATGGCCGAGCAGAGGGCACACAAGCTGGCTGCTTAGGGAATTAATGATTTGAAGAAGAGAGGCCACCACCCGAGGGTGGCCTCTGGTGTCTACTGCAGGCGATTCTCCTTACGCAATGAGTTCTGGTGACTGTATTTTTCCAGTACATCAGCCTCGAGTTCCGGAGAAACGCGAAAGCGGAGGCCTTTGAGTGTGTTGAGCAATTCCGGAATATTGATCGGTGCGTGAGCGTTTGCCCGCAGCAGAATGCCCAGAGTTCCAGTCACGGGTATTTTCCGGAGATCGGCCTGTTCCCTCCCTGCGCGTTCATCGATAAGGAGGATATCTGCATGCGTTTCGAGGGCAAGACTAAGGGCCTCTCGCTCTCCAGCACCGAATTGCGAGGGAAGGCCTTCATCGATCTCGCGTACTGGCACCACTTCGAACCAGACAGGAGGTTGAAACGCCCAGGCGCGAACTGCCGGGGGTGCATTGGGATCCCTCAATTCACTCAGAACAGCAGGCGGCACCAGTATTCGAGGAAAGAGCCCCGGCAGAAGGTCGGCCCTGCCGAGCAGGATGAGGTAATTGAGCAGGCTCGTGTCGGCAACCGCGATCATGCAGATGCTCCTTTCGGTTGAAACGCGACCAAAAAATGAAAAAGCCCGACGGCTTTTTCGCCATCAGGCCCGTCGCGAATCCCCGAAGGGCCGCTCCAGAATCCTGCAAATCTCTGCAAACAACTCTACAACACGATTCAATGCCGCGTTCAACTTTTCTTTCGGCTATCCGGTTTTCCCGAGTACACGATCCAGAGTCGCGATATCCTGGTTTAGATCTTCGACAGTGTAGTCGTAGATCTCGTACTTCTGCAGGAAGGGGTCAACTTCCATGCGCGTAGCGAAGCCGAGAATCTGGCGGACCTGCTCCATTGTGAGCCGCCGATTGCGGTAGGCCGCGGCTACGGAGTCCTCGAGCAGGAGACGTGCGGGGTCGGAACCGGCGGGAACGATGTATCCAGCGAACTCGTCCGGGATCTCGACGGTGATCTGCATGAGGTGAGGCTAGCACCGCGCAATTAGAAAGCCAACTAAAGAAATGCCCGTGATTCTCCCCCGGGAAGGAATACCCCATCCCGCTTCGGCGAACACACGCGGAATCAGGATGGGGCATCCCCGCGGGCTATTTCTGGCTGGCGAGTTGGCGGAGGACGTATTGGAGGATTCCGCCGTGCTCGAAGTAGAGGATTTCCTGGGGGGTGTCGATGCGGATCCTTGCTTCGAAGGTTTTGGTTTTGCCACCTGGGTCGGTGGCCCGGACAGCGACAGTGTGGCCGTTGGCGAATTTTGATTCGAGGCGCGGCTTGAGTCCGAGGATGTCGTAGGTTTCTTCGCCGGTGAGGCCGATGGATTCGACGGTTTTGCCTGCCTCGAACTGGAGCGGCAGGATGCCCATCCCGACTAAGTTCGAGCGATGAATGCGCTCGAACGATTCGGCGATAACCGCGCGGACGCCGAGGAGACGCGGTCCTTTAGCGGCCCAGTCGCGGGAGGAGCCTGAGCCGTATTCCTTTCCGGCGAGGATGATGAGGGGAGTGCCGCGCTCGGCGTATTTCACGGAGGCGTCGAAGATGGACATTTGTTCACCTTCGGGAAGCAGGCGTGTGACGCCGCCTTCGGTTCCGGGCGCTAGTTTGTTGCGGAGGCGCACGTTGGCAAAGGTTCCGCGGACCATGACTTCGTGATTGCCGCGGCGCGATCCGTAGGAGTTGAAGTCGGCTGGTTTGACTCCGTGCTCGGTGAGGTATTTGCCGGCGGGGCCGTTGAGCTTGATGGAGCCGGCGGGGGAGATGTGATCGGTGGTGACCGAGTCGCCGAGGACGGCGAGGACGCGGGCACCGGAAATTTCAGCGACGGGAGCGGGTTGTGCGGGCATGCCGTCGAAGTACGGAGCTTTGCGGATGTAGGTGGAGTCGGGTTCCCACTGGTAGACGTCGCCGGTTGGAAAGCTGAGTTTCTGCCAGTTCTGATCGCCGTCGGTGACGGTGGCGTATTCCTTCGTGTAGCTCTCGGAGGAGATGGATGAGGCGATGACGGAAGAGACTTCCTGCTGGGTAGGCCAGATGTCGCGGAGGAAGACAGACTGGCCTGTAGCATCTTTGCCGAGGGGGTCGTGGTCGAAGTCGTGGTCGATGCGGCCTGCGAGGGCGTAGGCGACCACTAGGGGCGGGGACATGAGGTAATTGGCGCGGACTTCGGAGTTGATGCGGCCTTCGAAGTTGCGATTGCCGCTGAGGACGCTGACTGCGACGAGCGAGTGGTCTTCAATAGCTTTGGAGACGTCTTCGGGCAGAGGGCCGGAGTTGCCGATGCATGTGGTGCAGCCGTAGCCGACGGTGTTGAAGCGGAGCTTGTCGAGCCATTGGGTGAGTCCGGATTTGTCGTAGTAGTCGGTGACGACGCGGGAGCCAGGGGCGAGGGAGGTCTTGACCCAGGGTGGAACGCTGAGGCCCTTTTCGACGGCCTTCTTTGCGAGCAGGCCAGCGGCAACCATGACGGATGGGTTCGAGGTATTAGTGCAGCTGGTGATGGCGGCGATGACGATGGAGCCGTGGTCGAGATAGGGTGCCGGGTCTATACCAAATCTCTCTTTGACGGTGTGGGCAATGTGGCCGTTGCCATTGCTGACGGGTTCGGGGGCAGCGTGGGTGGACTGGACGTTGCCATTGGCAGAGGCGTGGCCGCCTTCGCCTTCCCAGCGGATGGCCTGGCGTTGACCGACTTTGTCTGCGTTGGGGCCGAGAAGCGAGGGCAGCTGCTTTTTGAAGCTGGCGCCAGCTTCGCGGAGGAGGACGCGGTCCTGCGGGCGTTTGGGGCCCGCGACACTGGGCTCGACCTGGGTGAGGTCGAGGGCGATGGTTTGGGAGTACTCGGCTTCAGGCGAGTCGGGAGTATGGAACAGTGACTGTTCTTTGAAATATGCCTCGACGAGCGCGATCTGGTCAGCGGGGCGGCCAGTGAGCCGGAGGTAGCGTAGGGTTTCCGCATCGACGGGGAAGAGGCCGCAGGTTGCGCCGTACTCGGGGGCCATGTTGCCGATGGTGGCGCGATCGGCGAGAGGTAGCTCGGCGATGCCGGGGCCGTAGAATTCGACGAACTTTCCTACGACGCCGAGCTTGCGGAGCATCTCGGTGACGGTGAGGACGAGGTCGGTGGCGGTTGCGCCTTCGCGGAGCTTGCCGATGAGTTTGAAGCCGACGACCTGGGGTACGAGCATGGAGACGGGCTGGCCGAGCATGGCGGCTTCGGCTTCGATGCCGCCGACGCCCCAGCCGAGGACGCCGAGGCCGTTAATCATGGTGGTGTGGGAGTCGGTGCCGACGAGCGTGTCGGGATAGGCCTGGGGCTTTGCGCCGCCGGTGGTGAAGACGACGCGGGCGAGATATT